>Ga0163150_10001141_pt1 | contig 46414 bp, 41 predicted proteins | sample OliLakLV19P2IB_FD_148628 | JGI IMG/M metagenome (GOLD analysis project Ga0163150, IMG submission 148628) | Freshwater microbial mat bacterial communities from Lake Vanda, McMurdo Dry Valleys, Antarctica - Oligotrophic Lake LV.19.P2.IB | ecosystem: Environmental > Aquatic > Freshwater > Lake >... | reverse complement strand
CCGCCTCGGCCTTGAGCTCCTTGTTGAACGAACGACGCTTGCGACGCTTCTTCTTCTCTCGATCCATGGGACACTCCTTGGAGACATTCTCCATATCCAGGGTGTCCACCGAATCGGGGCAAGCTCAGCCTTACAGGTGGGGCGAGCATGTCACCCTACGTGTCAATCTCCCGCACCACAACCACAAGCGTGTGAGTAGGGGCGCGTCAAGGCTCTACACTAGCCGTGTGATCACCCTCAGACCTTCTGGAGTTTCCATGCGAATCCTGCCTGCTTTCGTGGCGATTGGACTGTTCATTGCTCAGCAAGGTCACGGGATGGCCATGCAGGCGGCGCCTGCGCAGAGTGCCCCGCAGAAACCCCAAGAGGGCCCACCCCCTGCGGGCGCTCCGCTGGATGCGCCGCTGGATGCGCCGCTGCCCCCGGGCATGTTCGCCCCATCTGACGGCTGGGTGGCAACCGACTTGAGCCCCGAAGCGGTGAAGAAGGGCGAGGAGTTCTTGGTGGCCGCACACAAGGTGTACGCGGGCGCTGCGGGAATCACCGACGAGTCGTCCATTAGCCTCATCATGAGCGGCGGCAAGGACCGCAACACGCTGAAGCTGGCACTGGGGGCGGGAAACGACATGCACGCCGTCACCCCTGACCTTGAGATGTTCGTCAAGGGAGATCAGCTGTACATGGTGCTGAGCAGAGTGCCGGGCAAGTACCTGAAGGGCACAGTGAAGGGTGACGTTGACGCCGCGGCCAGCGAGTTGGTGGGAGAGTTCTCCCTGGGGGCGCCAACAGTCGCGCTGCGGCGCACCCAACCCGGACCCAACTACGGCGCGGTGGTCTTTGGACTGGGTGCTCCCACGCTTCAGGATCTCAAGCTGGTGGGGTCGCGCATCAACACCAGCCACCCACTCCATGATCACCCGCACCCAGGGCATCTTGCCTATGGCATTCGCCACCGGAGCCATGTTGGCCGCCACAGCTTGAGCGGCGCGCGAATGCTCCCGAACAGGCGTGCTTGCAATGGAACTCGGCCCTCAGCCGCATACGACTGCGCCTGGTACTCAGACTTGAGCTTGGCGATATCAACGTTGCTGGGACATTCACTCTTGCAAGCCTTGCAGCTCAAGCACAGCCGCAATGTCATGTGCACGGCGGGGTCAGTCCACGAGGGCTTTCCGGTGCCATTTGGGTCAAGCTGCCCGGTGATGGCAAGGCGCAAGTGGTTCCCCCGGCCGCGCGTGGCGTGGCGCTCATCACGCAGCGCTCGGTAGCTGGGGCACATGGTTCCGCCCGTTGTCCTGCGACACATTCCCGCGCCGTTGCAAAGCTCCGCTGCGTGGGTCAAGCCTGCGCCATCATCGTGGCCACCGTCTTGCCCAGCCTCCTGGCCATGCTCGTACCGAAAGAACGTCTTGACGCCGCGCACTTCCACCGGCTTCCCCACCGGCTCAACGCGCAGCGCCTTCACGGGCATGCGCTCATCCTCCACATCCACCTTGATGCCGGGGTTCATGATGCCCTGCGGGTCCCACACGCGCTTGCACTCCTGCAGCGCTCGGCAGATGTCCGGGCCAAAGTACTTGCGCTGCAAGGCCGTGCGACTTCTGCCGCTCCCGTGCTCGCCGCTGAGCGCGCCGTGAAACCGCACCACCAGGTCGGTGACTTCTTCCCCGATGCGCAGGAGGTTCTCCCGCCCCGTGCCGCTGCGAATGTCCAGCATGGGCCGAATGTGCAGGCACCCCACGCTTGCATGCGCATAGAAGCTGGTGCGCGTTCCATACTTGGCCAGGATTGCCTTGAACTCATGGATGAACTGCGGCAGTTTCGCGGGATCTACGGCCGTGTCCTCCACAAACCCAATCGGCTTGCGCACGCCGGGCACACCGTGCAACAGCGGCTCCCCCGCCTTGCGCAGCAGCCACGCCTGCGCCATGCTCTTGGCGTCCGTGTACTGCAGCATGGGTTGATCGGGCAGACGCTCTTGCAGTGTTCGCAAGCCGTGCGCCACTTCGTCTGCCGTCTGCCCGAAGTATTCCACGTACATCACGGCGCCCAATGGGGCGGATTTCCCGTCAGCGCCCGGGCGCGCCCGCGGCATGAGCTCCACATACTCGCGGTACTCGCGATTCTCGCGCGCCAAGCCAATGATGATGTCATCCACCAACTCCACCGCTGCGGGCTTGGTGCTGAGCATGACCGCAAGGCCAGAGAGCGCTTCATCCACGCCCGCAAACCCCATGATGGCAAGCCCCTTGAACTTTGGAGCTGGCACCAACTTCAGTTCGGCGCCCACAATGGTGCAGAGTGTTCCCTCGCTACCGCACACCATGTGCGCCAGATTCACCCTGTCAAACGTGCCCCCCGGCGTGCTGGCCTCCACCTGATCAAGGAACAGGTCAAAGTTGTAGCCATCCACGTGGCGAAGAGTCTTTGGGAACCGCGCGCGAATCTGCTCGCGCAACGGCCACAGAATGTCATGCATGCGCTGGGCGATCTCTCGCTGCACGGGGTCGTGAACGCAAGCGCCCTGGGCCAAATTGTGCATGGTTCCTGTGGGCAGCACCACGTCCAGCGCCAGCAGGTTCTCCACCGTTCGCCCGTACAAGATTGAGTGGGCACCGCTGGAGTTGTTGCCGATCATCCCCGCGACTGTGTTGTGACTGCTGGTGGCTGGGTCCGGACCGAACATCAAACCCATGGGCAGCAGGTGGGAGTTGAGCTGGTCGTTCACAACTCCCGGCTCAACTCGGCAGGTTCGTGCCTGCACATCCACGCTGTGAATGCCCCGGCAGTGCTCACTGAAGTCAATGACAATGGCCTGGTTGACGCATTGGCCGTTCAGGCTGGTGCCCCCTCCGCGCGGGAGCACCGCAATGCCGCGCTCAGCGCAGTAGCGCACCACCAGGGCCGCCTGCCCCGGCGTGCGCGGCACCACCACCCCCACGGGCTCCACCTGATACATGCTGGCGTCGGTGGCGTAAAGCATGCGCCCTGGTCGGTCAAGCCTCACATCGGCAATGTCCAGCGCGAACAGATCGTTCGCCATGTTCTGCCGCGCGCGCTCAGTGAGCACCGCGGCTGGCTGGATGACAGGAAGCTTGGTCACTGGCGCTCAGAGTGCTTGGCGAGCACCTTGGCCACTTCGGTGCGCAAGTTCTCCACCATGTGCTGGTTGAACCCAATGTGCGTGCTCACCAGCTTTCCCTCCGGATCAATGATGATCATGGCTGGGATCGCCTCAGCATGACTCTCGCCTCTTGATCTCGTTCTCATGCGCCGCTCCGTATTGCGCCGTTCCGAGCCGACGCACCTCGATGATCGCGCTGTCCGCTGCGCTTCGATCTCGACTTCCCGTAGACTGCGCGTTCGCGGGGGAACGAGGCGTCGTGCAAGCACAGATCATTCTCACGCTCGCGGCTGGAAGTCTGCGACCGCTCCTGACGCGGTCCAATTCGCCGCTTGCGCTGACCGACCTTCCGATTTTTGCCGCCGACGAACTCAACCTTCGAGGCTTGGCACTTCCAACGGATCTGCTGAGCGGATTGCGACCATCGCAATTCGACGCGCTGCGCGATGCCGCCGACAAGGCGCATTGCCCGTGCCTGCTCCTGATCGAGTCGTCACCGCTTGATTTTCAGGATCCTGCGATCAAGCCTGTTTCGATCGATCGCATGAAGAAGCTGGCGACCGCAGCGACTCGACTCGGATGCAGCGCCATCGGAATCTGCCCCGCGGGTGTGAAGGACGACGAGGCGTTCGCGCGCACCGCAGCCGGCATCAAGGAAGGTCTTGCGTCGCTCGATCGCATCGAAGTGAATGTGCTGCTGCAACCTGGCGACGGTCTGCTTGCGGCGCCCAACGGCCTCACCGAGCTCATCAAGAAGATCGGCGGATTCCGCATCGGCAGTCTGCCGAGCTTCGGTCACGCGCACGCCACCGGAGACGCGGAGCAAGCGCTGCGCCGACTCGCGCCGTACGCCACGAGCGCCATCCTTGCGACGGTCAAGGCATTCAACAAGAGCGGCGTCCATGATCCGTGGGATCTGGCGCGCTGCATCGAATCCGTGCGCAGCGTCGGCTATGTGAACACGCTCTGCATCGATTTCGTCGGGAAGGGCGACCCGGTCAAAGCCATCGAGCTGGCACGCGAACAGATGTCGCAGGCGCTGCTCGCCGAGGAGCCGGCGTGATCATCACCATCGACGGCCCCGCCGGGACCGGCAAGAGTTCGGTGGCGCGACGGCTGGCCAAGCGCCTCGGACTCGAGTTTCTCGACACGGGCGCCATGTACCGCGCCGCGGCGCTGCTCACGCTCGAACGCGGTTTGTCCTGCGATGATGGCGGCGCCATCGCCGCCGGCATCTGCAACGAGGGCCTCACCTTTGATTGGTCCAAGGATCCGCCGGCTCTGCAGCTCGGATCGCGCAATGTCATGTCGCGCATTCGCGACAAGGATGTGAACGATGTCGTGAGCGATGTCGCCACGCAGCACGGATTGCGCGAAGTCATGGTCGCGCTGCAGCGGTTGATTGCCCGCCAGCACGCGCGACTCGTGACCGAGGGTCGCGATCAGGGATCCACCGTTTTCCCCGACGCGGTCGTGCGCTTCTATCTCGACGCGGATCCCGAGGTTCGCGCGCGCCGCCGTTGCGAGCAGTTGCTGCGCGACGGCCGCACTGCTGAACACGACGAGGTTCTGCGTTCCATCCTGGAGCGAGATCGCATCGACTCGACGCGCGCCGATGCGCCGCTTCGCATTCCCAACGGTGCCGTGGTGGTGGACACCAGCGCCATGTGTGAGGACGAAGTCGTCGACCGACTGGAAGCCGAGGTTCGTCAGCGCGTGCCGCCGGAACGACTGCACTCGGCGGCCGCCGGAGGCTGCGCCAGGTGAGCGAACGCGTGGCCCCGCGCCGCAGTCGCTTCGACTTTGCGCGACGGCGTCCCGGGCGAACGCCGCTTGAGATCATCTGGTTCGACCTCAGCGAGAGCTTCCTCCGCCTGATGCTGAAGCTCTGCTATCGCTTCCGCATCACCGGCGAGTCGAATGTGCCGCGCAAGGGCCCGTGCATCTTCATCTGCAACCATCAGTCGCTGCTCGATCCCATCGTCACCGGCTGCGCCGTCATCGATCGACAGTTCACGGCGATGGCGCGCGAGGGCCTCTTCAGGTTCAAGCCCTTGGCGATGCTCATGCGCTCCTACGGCTCGATCGCACTTAAGGAGGAGGGCGGCGATACGGGCGCCTTCAAAGCGGCGGTCGCGGAGTTGCAGGCCGGTCGTTCGATCCTCATCTATCCGGAAGGCTCGCGCTCCGACGACGGCGCGATGCAGGACTTTCAGGCGGGCGTGGCCTTGCTTCTGCGCCGCGCGCAGGCGACGGTGGTGCCGCTCGGTTTGGAGGGCGCGTACGAAGTGTGGCCGCGTGGCCAACGCCTGCCGCATTTCACCGGGAGAATCGAAGTCGAAATCGGCCAGCCAATCGGCCCGGAGATGCTGCCGAAGGAAACAAAGGCGCTGCTGCAACTGCTCAGCGAGCGCGTGCGGGAACTGGTGGTCCGGCGCGGTGACGCGATGATGCGAAGCGGATGGCGACCGGCGCGACTCGCCGCTCGATGGCAAGTCGGCACCCCGTCCGCATCGTCCGCATCGCCCGCATCGTCCGACTCATCCACTCGCACTCGCCCCCCCCGTACAGTGAACGCATGAGCGGCGAGGCGCCCCCCTTCAGGCGACAGACGGCACGCGAAGCCGCAGCTCGCGTCGCGCTGGCGCTGGCGCGCGACGGTTTCGTCGCCTACTTCGCAGGTGGTTGCGTGCGCGATCGGCTGTTCGGTCTGGAGCCGGCGGACTATGACATTGCGACGGACGCGGAGCCTGAGCGCATCGCGCGCCTTTTCCCGGGCGCGCGCGGTGTCGGTGCCAGTTTCGGCGTCATGCTCGTGCGCAGCGCCGGACACACGATCGAGGTCGCGACCTTCCGGCGCGACGGCGTCTACGCCGATGGTCGTCGCCCCGATCGCGTCGACTTCGGCACTGCGGAGCAGGACGCTCAGCGCCGCGACTTCACACTCAACGGACTCTTCGAAGAGCCTGAGTCCGGGCGCATCATCGACTTCGTCGGAGGGGTCGACGATCTCCGCGCTCGCATTCTCCGCGCCATCGGCAGTGCGGAAGCGAGACTCTCCGAAGATCGCCTTCGCATGCTCCGCGCGGCGCGCTTCGCCGCCCGCTTCGAACTCACGGTCGATGAGGCGGTGGAGCGCTCCATTCGACATCATGCCGATGATCTGATGGGCGTCAGTCGCGAGCGCGTCGGCGCCGAGATCCGTCGCGTGCTGTTTCATCCGTCGCGCGGTCGTGGCGTCCAGCTCATCGAACAACTCGGCTTGGGTCCATCCGTGCTCTGCGAGGCAGCGACCGCGCTCGAAGATGAACGCGTGCGCCGACTTCCGCCGACGGCGGGTCTCCCTGCGGCCCTGGCAGCGTGGATGCTCGATCGCGGTTCTTCGACGCTCGGCAGCGATGCCGTGCGGTGTGACGGCTGGACGCGCGCGCTCGTGCTTTCGAACGCCGAATCCACAGGGCTCATGGAGACGCTGCAACTCTCGGGCGAGCTTCGAGATCGCTGGCCGGATGCAGACAAGGCGCGCCGCAAGAGAATCGCCTCCAGTCGAGCGTTCCCGTCGGCACTCGACCTGCTGAGAGCGGAGCACCCGGCCGTGGCGGAGCAGATCGCAACCGAAGTCGAGCGACTTGCCGACGAGGGGCTGGCACCCGCGCCACTGGTCTCCGGCGATGATCTGGTCGCGCTCGGTCTGACGCCGAACCCCGAGTTTCGGACCATGCTCGAGTCGCTTTACGACCGGCAGCTGCGAGGCGAGTTCTCGGCTCGTCGCGATGCTCTCGACGCTGCTCGCAAGATGATCGGAACCTGAATGTTCTCTCGTCGGTTACAGGTGCCTTGCGTGTGCCTCGGGGTATACTCGGCCAAACCCCTTCGACGGAGGACCTTCGCCATGACTCGACATTGTCTGATCAATCCGCGCATCGTCGGCGCACTCGCGCTGGCGCTGTGCGCGTCGGGCGCTCTCGCACTCCAGGACTTCGAGGACTTCTCGATTTCGAAAGTGAAGGGGCGATCTCCATATCAAGTCGATCAACCCGATCCGACGAAGCCGCCCAAGGTCTACACCATCCCGTTGGTGGGTCAGCTCGGCACCGACATCAACAACGCTGCCTACAAGGCGGTCATCGAAGACGTGCATGAGAAGAAGCCCGATCTGATCGTCTTCATTCTCGAGGCTGCCGATGTGAACCGGCGCGAGTACCTTGGCGACGACGATGATCCGAATGAGCGCGGCATGTACGACCCGTACGACACGCGCCGACTCGTCAACAACCTGAAGCAGGAGTTTGCCCAGATTCCGCAGGTCATGTGGGTGAAGGACGCGGTGGGATTCTCTGCGTTGCTCGCCTTCGCGTGGCCTGACATGTTCATGACCTCGGACGCGCGCCTCTTCGGGCTCATTCTCGCGAACAGGAGTGACCCCGACTGGGAAAAGCATCGCAAGTTCCTCGCGGCCTCCACAGGCATCTCGGGCGGTTTCTTCGAAGCGGGTGGGTACGACGCCAAGGTCCTCGCTGAAGCGATGATCCGTCCAGAGAAGAAGCTCAGCGTTTCGTGGGAGGGTCGCAAGCTCATCTGGCGACCTGACGAAGAAGGCACCTACATCGTCGACAGCTCCGACAGGTCGGTCACCAACTTCAACGCGAAGACCGCAGAAGACCTGATGCTCAGCAAGGGCACTGCGGATGACCTCGACGACCTCGTCTTCCTGCTGGGCTACCGAGAGTGGGAGCGCTCACTGGTCGACGGCAAGAGTGACGGCGCGAAGATCACCGAGGACTACGTCAAGCGATGGCGCGATACATATGCCAAGTCGATCGAATCCTTCGCGACCTACATGCGAGAGATCGGGTGGGCCGAAGGTGAGGACGCGATCGTGCATCTCGGCAAGGCGCGCCGTGCGCTGCAGGACATTCTCGATGCCATGAACCGCTACCCTGCCGTCGAGGCTCGATGGAGGTCAAGACGGGGCGGTCAGCCACTCGACATTCTCACCGTTGAACAGATGCTGCGCGTGCTCAAGGAGCGGATCGCGGCGGCGGAACGGGCCAAGCAGCGCGGACGCGGCTCGGGCAGTGGCGGCGGCGGCGGCCTTGGCGGCGGCGGTCGCGGCCTGGGCGGCGGACGCTGAGGCGAAGTCTTTCAAGATCGAACGCACACCGGAAACCCCGGCGACTCGGAGATCCAAACATGATTCGCAGTTCAACCATTCGACATTTGCTTCTTGCTGCGGCACTGACACTCGGTCCAGTGACGACCCTCGCGGTCGCGGCACCGCAGGCCGCAGCTGAGATTCGCTTCACCGGCGGTGTCTGGCGCGGATCGATCGGCAACACCATCGAAGTGGCGTTCCGCGAGGGCGGACGCGATCAGACCATCTCGGGTGTCCTGGCGAAGCTCGAGCGCTACGCGATGACACTTGATGTCGAGGTCGCGGGGCGGTCCGGTACCAAGGTCATCATCCTCGGAGATGTGCAGTCGGTGAAACTCGTCGATGGCGGGAAGTCCGCGACTGGTTCGACGACGACCGACGCGCCTGCTGCGGGCAGCGGCGCCGACGAGAGCGGCGGCGACTCGACCACACCGGCCGGGAGTGGCGATCCCACGATGATCGACTTGCGCAACGCTCCAGGCGCCACGGCCATTGAGCATCCCGACACGGCCGGCTCGTTCTCAGGTCCGCGCGAAGACGGCAAGAAGACCGTGTTCATGCTGCCTCTTCCCGGCATGGTCGGCGTCGGGTTCCGCCATGAGGAGATGGAGCGACTCGAGAAGGAAGCGGACAAGCTTGGACCGGGCCAGGTCATCATCATGCGAATCAACTCAGGCGGTGGCCTTGTCATCGAGGGCGACAAAATCTATGTCAGCCTGAACCGGATCAAGAAAAAGCACCGCCTGGTGGCGTGGATCGAAGAGGCGATCTCCGGTGCCGCATTCACCGCGCTCTTTGCAGACGAGATCTACTTCATGGATGTAGGCACGCTCGGTGCCATTACGATGTTCTCAGGCGCGAATAGCGCCACGGGTCGTGAATTGGAGACTTGGCTGGAGAAGGTGTTCGAAGTCGGCGAGATCGGCGGCCGTCACGGTCATGTGATCCGCTGCATGGTCTATTCGCCGCTTGAGTGCAGCTACAGCGTCGACGAAGCCACTGGCAAGATCACCTGGCACGATGATGTCTCCGGCCAATATGTGCTCTCCGTCAAGGGTGACAACCTGGTGTTCAACGCCACCGATGCCGTGCGCAGCAGGTTCGCGCAGGGGCGTGCCAACACCGAGTACGACCTCTTCAAGGCGATGCAGCTCGAAGAGGGCACCTATGTCGTCAGCCACGCGGGCAAGAAGATCGCGGAGGACTGGAAGCGGACGATCGAGCGGGCTGAGTACGAAGTACCCCGCTTGATAATGGACTTCCAGATCAAGGGCGCATCGCGCGACCCAGAGGCGGCGCTCGGCGCACGGATCAACGCGATCAAGAAGCTCCTGACCTGGTGGGATCGTGCGTACAACGTCATGGCCTACCAACTGCAGGCACCTCCGAAGGCGACGCTCGAGAACATGCTGAGGCAGCTTCAGAAGGACCTCGCCGATCTGCAGAAGGCTCGATCGCGGGAACGCCGCGGCTGAGCGGCGCGGTGACATCGAGCGAGTCGGCGTCGCGATCGACATCGATTGACATCGATTGACATTGAACGATCCCCTCGTGGGCGGCCCTTTGAACGGGCCTTTCACGAGGGGCTTTTCGTTGGGCTCAACCGACTTCGCGGCGCTGGAAGAGAACGGTGCCGAGCGCCAGTGCTGCGATCGTCATCACGGCGCCGTAGGCGAGCACCGAGACTCCGTACCCGTCCCACGAGCCGTCAGCGACGCGCATCATCACGATCGGCTTCTTCTGATTGACCGCATCGACGAGCCAGAAGAGTTGGAAGTTGGGAACGATCGCCTGCAGACCTTTGAAGAGGCCCCAGAGCAGGTGATCTGAATCCCACCAGCGACCGGCACCGGCAGATGCCATCACGCTCTCCAGTGCGGCGATCCGTCGCGCGAAGATCCAGTCGCTGAGCAAACCCAGAATGAAGACGCCGATCGTCGAGAGCAGCGTGAGAACCAGTCCGAGTCGCGTCGACAGAGCGACCGCAATCGCGCTCAGCACGGTCAGTGCCATGCCCGCGAAGATGATCGCCTTCCACAACTCCAGGTTGAGGTTCCGCAGCACGAAGGTGCCGAGATCATCGGGCGTGTAGCCGGCCACCTCCGAGGGAGGGGGATTCAGCGGCAAGATGGAGAAGTCGTGCTTGAACGGCAGCGTGCCGAGGAATGCGAGCAGCAGCAGCGGCGTGCCCGCGGTCACAAAGGTTGCGCCGAAGCTCCAGCCATAGAAGTAGTTCGTAAAGAGCGCGAAGCCGAGCGCCACCAATCCTGCACCGATGCCGAAGATGAGCACCGGCTGGTCGTAGGGTGTGGCGACGGTGGGCATGACGCCGTGGCGCACCACCAGCATCAGCACGCATGCGAGAAACGCGTAGCTGATGACGATCGCCGCCAGCACACCGAGAAACTTGCCCATCAGCAGCACGGGGCGTTCGACCGGCTTGCTGACAACGGTCAGCACGGTGCGGTTCTCGATCTCACGGGTGAGCACGCCGGTTGCGAGAAGGGCCGCGAGCAGCAGTCCTGCCAGGAAGATCGTGCTCATGCCCACTTCGATGAGCATGCGCTGGTCGTCTTCCAGCGTGAAGGTCGTGAGTGGGTTCGCAAGAATCAGCAGGATCACACCGGCCACGGCCACGATGGCGACGACCGGCTGCCGAATGCTCTCGGAAAAGGTGACTCGCGCAATGGCGAGGAGCTGCTCAATGATTCCCATGGCCGAAGTCGATGCGCTCAGGAAGTGAAGTGACGAGCGCCCATTTCGAAGCGTAGCGAATCGACACGAACCCGGTTCGCACGATCCTCGTAGCTGGCGTCCTGCGACCGGGATCATCTCTCGCTACCATCTCGGTTTCCACGAGTACTCCGCCATGCGGATCGACCATTTCGCCTATCAGCAGGCGACCCGGGTTGCCGGGTTCGGCCTGCTCCTCCAACTCGCGATCGGACTGCTTCTGCTCATTCTTGGGCAGGTGCTCGGAGACTCCGCGCTCGGAGCGGCCAGCCTCTATGTGCTGCCCGGCATCCTGGTCTGGGTCGCGCTGATCGTCGTCTTTCATCAGCACAAACTGGAGCGCGTCGAGGCACTCGAGCGCATGGAGATCGAAGCGGCGCGGCGCGACGGTCGCGGTGTCTTCGAACAGGAGACCGTCGTCAGTGATGCGGCGGCGCGACGACTCGCCGTGGTGCACAAGTACCTCGTTCCGGGTGTGACCCTTGCGGTCGCTGCGCTGTGGATGGGACTCGGCATCTACGCGCTGAGCCTCTACGCAGAGGGCGATCGGCCCGGTGCCGACGCCGAAACGTTCACCATCGGGAAGGCGCAGGGTTGGCAACTGGCCATCTGCGTGGGACTCTCGCTCGTTTCGTTCATCTTCTCGCGTTTCGTCGCGGGCATGGCGAAGCAACCGGCATGGCAGCATCTGCGCGGAGGCGCGGGCGTCATGGTCGGTACGGCGCTCGTGCTGCTGGCGCTCGCCATCGGCATCGTCTTCCATGTCTTCCAGAAGCCTCACGCCGTCGAGATCGTGGCCAACGGAATCGCCTGGTTCATGATCCTGGCGTCGTCGGAGGCGCTGCTCAACTTCGTGCTGAATCTCTATCGGCCGCGCCGGCCGGGTGAATTCCCGCGGCCGGCGTTCGATTCGCGCGTGCTTGGCTTGCTCGCGGCGCCGGACAACATCGTCCGCAGCATCAACGAGGCGATCAACTATCAGTTCGGCTTCGACATCACGAGCTCGTGGGGCTATCAGTTGCTGCTGCGAAGTTTCGCGGCATTGCTGGCGCTCGGCGCGGTGGTGCTCATTGCGCTGTCGATGGTGGTCGTCGTCGGTCCCGGTCAGCAGGCGGTGCGCCTGCGCGGTGGACGGATCGTTGGTGAAGTGCACCAGGCGACGCTGCTCGTCAAGTGGCCGTGGCCGTTCGAGACGGCGCATGTCGTGGAAGTGGCGCGGCTGCGCACGCTCGAGCTCGGGCCGCGCCCCAAGCCGATCTCCAAGGACGATGTGAATCTCTGGGCCGCCGATCCGAGCCCCGACACGAGCCGACAACCGTTGCTGGTCGCCGCGCCGACATACGCAGGAGAACGACGCCAGGAGTTGGGTCCCGGCAGTGCGGCGGCCGAGGTGCTGGGACCGATGGGCATTCCACTCGGAAACGACGCCGCCTCGCGCGATGCCGCAGCGGCCGAGGACGCGGCGATCGAAGGCGCGGCGCGGCAATTCGCGCTCGTCGATGCCGATGTCATCATGACCTATCGCATCAAGGAAGATGGCCTGCTCGACTGGCTGCTCTTCTGCAACGATGTGCGCAGCCGGCGCGCCGAGCTTGACATGCGCGAACGGGCACTGCGAGCGATGGCGATGCGCGAACTCAGCCAGTTTCTCTCCACGCAACCGCTCGACGAAGTGCTCAGTCCGCGCGGCGGTTCGCTGGGCACTGCATTGCGCGGGCGCATTCAGTCCGCGTTCGACGGCGAGAAGACCGGAGTCGAAGTGGTCTCGGTGATGAGCACCATGCTCAAGCCGCCGGGCGAGGCTGGCGAGATGTACGAAGCCGTCTCGGTCGAAACGCAGAACGCGCGCAAAACGCTCGAAGAGGCGCGCCGCGTGGTTGACACGACCATGGCCACGCTCGTCGGGGATGCAACGCAGGCGGACCACATCGTGGCGCAGATCCGCGCGTGGCAGACGCTTCGCAACACGAAGGGCGAGAGCGATGCCGAAGTGATCGCGGGGCGCGAGCGCCTCGAGCGCCTCTTGACCGCGAATCCCGCGCAGGCCGCTCGCGATCTCACCTACGCCGCGGCACGCCGCTGGGCCGTGCACATGGATGTCCGCCGCGCGGCACTCGAAGTGCTCGGGCAAGCCGCGTCCTTCCGCATGGCGCCCGAACTCTACATGCAGCGACGCACGATGGAAGTCATGGGACAAGTGCTCGCCGGCGTGCGAACCAAGTACATCCTCGGCGTCGATCCTGATCGCGTGCAGCTCGACTTCAACATGCAGACGCCTGATTCCTCGCTCAACATCAAGGATTATCTCGAGCGCAAGGAATGATCGCTCGGAGTCACGACCATGCTCAGACCAGTCGTTCTCATCGTGGCCGCCGTCATCGTCCTGGCGCTGGTGCTCTTCAACACCACCTTCACGGTCAATTTCCATGAGGTGGCGATTCGCACGCGCTTCGGCAAGCCCGCCGGCGTCGAGCGCGAGGCGGGATTGCACCTGAAGGCGCCCTTCTTCATCGACAGTGTGACAAAGCTCGACACGCGGCTGCAGATCATCGAGAGCCCGCTCGAGACGGTGAACACGCGCGACGGCCAGCAACTGCTCGTCAAGGCGTTCCTCTTCTGGCGCGTCGACGAGCAGGGTGAAGCGCCGCTGAGCTTCTTCAAGGAGTACGGGTCGCTCGATGGCGCGACGAAGACGCTCACTGGCATGCTGCAGGGTTCGTTGCGACAAGTCGGCGGCTACAACTTCAGCGATCTCATCGGGCGCAACAGCAAGTTGCCCGAAGCGGAAGCCGCCGTGCTCGCGGATCTACTGCAGAATCCGCCCGCGGGCATCAAGCCTGTGAAGGTGGGCATCGCGCAGGCAGTGCTGCCGCCGAAGACGACAACGGCCGTGCTGCGTCGCATGGGCGCCACGCAGGAGAGCCTGGCGAATCTGGAAGCGAGTCGCGCCAACTCGGAGGCCGAGGCGCTCAAGAGCCAGGCCGCGAGTCAGGCGGACACCATCCGCGATCTCGTGAAGGTGTGGGGTGCCGAGATTCAATCGCGCGGCGATCGTGAAGCGGCGCGCTTCTATCAGCAGATGCAGAAGGAGGCGGATCTCGCCATCTTCCTGGCGTGGCTCGACACGCTGCGCACCTCGCTCACCGGCAGCACCACATTCGTGACGGACATGTCGCGCGCGCCGTTCCATCTGCTCGATCCAGAGGCGGCGACCGATGGCATGGGCATTCCACAGCCGGCGCGTGATGCTTCCGGCAAGCCGATTCCAGCGCCGCCGCCAGCGCCAGCGCGTCAGGGAGGCGTGTGATGGTTGCGGCACCGAACGATCCTGAGCGCAACGACGCCGGCGACGATGATGTCGACGACGACGCACCGCGCCGCGAAGCGAGTGTGCGCCTGCAGGTCGCCGGTTCCTCCGGTGGCGAAGCGGCGCTGCGCGAGGCGATGGATCCCGCGAATCAGAGTCTGGCGGAGGCGTTGCGCCTCAGCTTCCGCATTCTTCAGGTCGCGATCCTTGGACTGCTCATCACCTTCCTCTTCAGCGGATTCCAGACAATTCAAGAGGGATACACCGGCGTCAAGACCATCTTCGGCAACATCCAGGGCGATGGCGCGGACGCGCAACTCGCACCGGGCCTCGAGCCGTTCTGGCCGTATCCGATCGGCGAGATCGTGGTCTTCGAGTCGCGCCGCAGCATTGAACTGCGCAGCGAATTCTGGCCGCGCGTGTCGGCGAATTCCACCGTGCAGCGAGCGATCGAGACCGCCGATCCTTCGAATCCGATTCGTCCAGGTGCCGATGGCTCGGTCATCACAGGTGACGGCGATCTGGCGCACCTTCAGGTGACCGCCGAGTATGCGATTGACGACGTGAGCCAATACATCTCGCGCGTTGATCGCGCGACGGCAGATCGCATCGTGCGCACGGCGCTCATGCGCGGTGTGGTGCTGGCGTCAGCCGTCACGCCACTCAGTGATCTGCTTGCGGATCGGGAGCCGATGAGTCGGCGCACCGGAACGACGCCGCCAGCGGGCGGTGCCGGCGCGACGACCCCCTCGGGTGCTGCGGCCACGACTCCAGAGGAAACCGCCGCTGACCCGGCCGCAGCGGATGCGACTGCTCCCGTGCAGCCCTCGGCCGCAGACGATGAAGCGGCGCGACTCACCGCGCGCTCCGGTCGTCGCAACGAACTTGAACAACTCATTCGCGAGAAGGCGCAGGAGATCCTCGACGATATCGAGTGCGGCATCCGTCTCGTCACGGTGTCGGTGCCGGAGCGATTGGCGCCGCTCGCCGTTGAGAATCGATTCGCACAGGTTCAGGTCATGCGCGAAATGTCGAAGGAGGTCGTCGAGAAGTCGCGACAGGAGGCGCGCGCCTATCTGGTCGCGGCCGCTGGCCCCGCGTACGCCGAGATCCTCGAGGGCATTCGGCGCTACGAGACAGCGCTGCTCGCAAGCGATGATGCAAAGGCCGACGCGCTGCTGACCGAACTTGGCGCTCGTCTTGAGAAGCCGGACATCGGCGGCGATGCATCGCTCATCGTCAATCGCGCGCGCGCCTATCAGGGCGCGATCCAGGCCACGCTCGGCGCGGAAGCGCGCCGCGTCGATGGGCTTGCCGCGACCTTCCGTGCGAATCCGCGGCAGCTCGTGCGCCAGATGTGGCTCGATTCGCTCAAGCAGATCTTCAGCGACGGCCGTGATCAGATCGAGGTCTTCTCCGTGGCGCCAGGCATCTCGAAGTTCACGATCGGCGCCTCGAGCAGTCCGGATGTGATGCAGTCGCGTCGTGATTCGGAGATGGCGCGCAAGAAGGCCATGGCTGATGCAGCGCTGCTGCTCGATCCGTCATGGCAACTCGGTCTGCGCGGAATCAAGATCGATGGACCGGGACGCAGGCTCGAGCGCGGCGCCACGCGCGGCGCCGCCCGCTGAACTTGATTCAAGGAGAGTTGACGACATGCGAGCGGCGACGAATCAGCCTTCCAAGCAGGACCTCGTCGTCGAGGCGGTGGGTCTCAGCAAAGTCTTCCATGACTTCTGGCACCGCGACACCGCCGTGGCTGTCGACGGCATCGACTTCAACATCCGTCGCCACGAGATCTTCGGCCTGCTCGGCCCCAACGGCAGCGGCAAGAGCACCACGATCAAGATGATCCTCGGATTGCTGCGCCGCTCCAAGGGCGTTCTGCGTGTCTTCGGGCGCGAGCCCGACGATGTCGCCGTGAAGCGACGCATCGGTTTCCTTCCGGAAGAGAGCTATCTCTATCGCTTTCTCAATCCCGTCGAGACGCTCGACTACTACGGCAAGCTCTTCGGCTTGGCGCGGCGCATTCGCCGTCGGCGCAGCGAGGAACTGCTGAACATGGTCGGACTCGATGCGGCATCGCATCGCACGGTCGGCGAGTTTTCGAAGGGCATGGCGCGGCGACTCGGTCTGGCGCAGGCGCTCATCAACGATCCCGAGTTTCTCATTCTCGACGAGCCGACGTCGGGACTCGATCCCGTCGGCACGCGCCAGGTGAAGGATCTGCTGCTCGACCTCGGTCGTCGCGGCAAGACGATTCTGCTCTCCAGTCATCTGCTCTCCGAAGTCGAGGATGTCTGCGATCGCATGGTGATCCTCTATGGCGGTCGCGTGCGCGCGGCCGGCACCACCGAAGCGCTGCTCGAAGACACCAACCGCACCGTCATCCAGACGCAGCGACTCAAGCAGGAGACGATCACGCGCATCGAGCAGGTGCTGCAGGAGACCGAGGGTGTCTCCATCGAGCGCGTGCAGGCGCCGCGACAGAAGCTCGAAGAGCTCTTCATGGGCATCGTGGAACAGGCGCGGAAGGAACAGGCCGCCACCAGCGGTGCCAGTCACGGCGGTCCGACGGCGGAGTTCCTCATGCGCGGAGACGAAGCGAGCGATCGCGCCGAGGGCGGCGACTTGATCGAGACGCTGGCGAGCGCGCGAGATGAAGCTCCGGCTCGAGCCGTCGAGGTCGAACGCGCGGACGAGCGTCGCAAGGAGAGTGGTGTGCGCGAAGATGTGCTGCGCGAGTTGGCTCAGCCGAGCGCACGCGGCGCAGACGCCAAAGTGCCAGCGGTGCCAGCGGCACCAGCGAAGCCCGCGGCCACGCCGAGTGCGCCACCGAAGCAAGGCGCCGGTTCGGGGCGCCCACCCGCTCCGGAAGTGGATCGCTCGGTGATCGACGACCTGCTCGGTGGCGGTCCCAGTGAGAAGGATGGCGGGGCGAAGCGTTGAGTGGTTTCGGTACGACGCTCAGTCTGCTGCTCTACGCCGTGCCGCCCGCCGCGCTCGTGGCGCTGTGGCTGCTGTGGTTGGCGCAACCGCGCGTCGCCGCCTTCCTTCGCAAGCCGAATCGGCTCGCGATCGTTGCGGGCGTCGCTGCAGGCGCCGTGATTCTGACGGGCCTGCCCGTGGTGGTGACCTCGTTCAATCTCGCGCGGGAGCGAAGCGCCATTCTCGACCGACTGGCGAACGCCAGTCTGCGCGAGCGCGACGCGGCGACCGTGGAGCTGCTCGAACAGGGCAGCGTGACGGTCGGAGACAAAGTCTTCCGTTCGGCTCAGCTGCGACAACTCGGCGAGCAGCTCTTCGACAAGTCGACGGGCAAGCTCGCCTACGCGGAGCAACTCGCGGAACTCTTCATGGCGCCGTCGATGCCGGAGTGGGCGCCGCCGACGATCTTCAATACGTTCGGTGTGGTCGCCGTGCTGCTGGTCGGCGCGGCGATCGCTGCAGGCGCCGTCCTGCTCGGATTGGCCCCGTTGCTCGCCGCCGTGCTGATCGCCGCCGTCGGTGGTGCCGCCGTGGCGCTGCTGGCGGGCAAGCTCGGCATGCTCGTCGCGATCGTCGGCATGATCGTGCTGATCACCGGGTACGGCGTGTTGAGCCGGCTCTTCCTTCGCGCACTGTCTGGCGCGAATCCGACGAGCGCCGTCGCCAACATCGTGCTGCGCGAATCGACGCGGCAGTGGTACACGGGCGCGTTCATTCTCGTGCTGCTGGTCGTGCTTCCATTGGTGCCGCTGGCGATCGACGCGGGTCCGCTGCGCTACCGCATCCAATCGTTCCTGAGCTGGTCGCTCGGCGTCTCCTTCGGACTCGCCGGACTGCTCACGCTGGTGCTCTCCTGCGCCACCGTCGCACTCGAGATCCGCGACCGCCAGATCTGGCAGACGCTGACGAAGCCGATCGATCGTCTCCGCTACATCGTCGGCAAGTGGCTGGGCGTGGTGATCGTGAATGCGGTGCTGCTCGTCGTGAGCGGCATCAGCATTCTGCTCTTCGTCGAGTACATGCGCACGCAGCCGGCGCAGAACTTCATGGACGAGACCGCCGTGCGCGATGAAGTGCTGGTGGCACGACTCGGCGCCAAGCCGGTGTATGAGGAACCGACGCGCGAAGAGGTCCGCGCCACCGTCGACGGCATGATCGCGGCGGATCCGACGCTGCGCTCCGAACTCGACCAGAAGATCCGCGACGAAGCGACCGTGCGCCGCGCGCTCTCCGAACAGGTGCGTCGCGACGCGATGGCGATGCAACGGCAGATTCCACAGGGTGCCGCGAAGTCGTTCGAGTTCACGGGACTGCAACGGGCGCGCGAACTCGAGAGCAATGTGACGCTCTCGTTCCTGATTCACATCGGCGCGAGTGATCCGCACACGCAGCACCCTGTCATCTTCAAGTTCAAGGACGGGACCTGGATCGATCGACAGTATGTGCCCGCGCAACGACACCGCGAGATGATCCCGTGGCAGTATGTGGAATCCGACGGCACGCTTACGATCGAGATCGGGAACTTTGGCGTCCGGAACGACGAGTTCTATCCCGGCGTCGGAACGCTCAACTGGGATCCCGACGGCATCGAAGTGCTCTTCAAGGTCGGCGGATTCGAAGCGAACTTCGTGCGCGCCATCATGCTGGAGTGGATCAAGCTGGCATTCCTGGCCATGCTCGGCATCTGCTGCGCCACGGTGCTCAACTTTCCGGTAGCGCTGCTTTTCACGGCGACCGTCTACTTCATCGGATTGCTCTCGCCCTTCCTGGCGGCGGCGATCGACAACTACTGGGTGGATCCAAACGATCCGCTGTTGGTTCAGATCTTTCAAGGTGTGGTGCGGAGCATTGCCGTTGCAGCGCACTTCATGCTCTCCGGCTACGGCGAGGTCAGCGGTGAGGCGTTGCTGGTCGAAGGGCGCCTCGTCTCGTGGAGATCGGTCGCGAAGACCTTCGTGATCATCGGCGTGATGTGGACGGGCGTGACCGCCGGCATCGGCTGGGCGATCTTCCGCCGCAAGGAACTGGCGATCTACAGCGGGCAGGGTGGCTGATGCGCGATCGTCTGATTCAGCTCTTCGCAATGGCCGTGTTGATCCTCTCGACGGTGTCGGCGGGCGCGCTCGTTCCGCGCATGCTCCGCTCGGCGGAGGCTCTCGGGCTTCGCTACACCTCCGATCCGATCGAGGGTGCGCCGCCGATCATCGCCATGGCGAACGCGATCGGCGCGCTGCGCCCGATGGTGGCCGACTATCTCTGGATCAAGCTGTCGCGCATGAAGGAGAAGGGGCAGTTCTACGAAGCGAGTTCGCTTGCGTCGTGGATCACGAAGCTCCAGCCGCGCTTCCCCGAGGTGTGGGCGTTCCACGGCCACAACATGGCCTACAACATCTCGGTGCTCACCAACACGCCCGCGGAGCGCTTCGCGTGGGTGAATCAGGGCATCGACCTCGTTCGCAATCAGGGACTGCGACTCAATCCGAACGACCTCGGGCTCAACAAGGAACTCGCCTTCTGGTTCGCGCACAAGCTCGATGGCGTCGCCGACGATGCGCATCTTCACTACAAGCGCGAGTTCGCGCGCGAGTGGCATTACCTGCTGGGTGTGCCGCCCTACGACCAGGCGATGCGCGAAGCGTGGATCCAGGAAGTTGCCGACGCGCCGGACACCTATCAGCAGCTGGTGCAGCAGCATCCCGATGTGCAGAAGGTGGTCGATCGGCTCACGGAGGGACTCTCTCCCTTTGACAAGCGATTCAGCTTCAAGCTCGACAAGGCGCTGCTCAATCTCTACGGACAGTGGAAGGCGATCGAGGACTCTGCGTACGCGCGCATGCTGCAACTCGACCTCGGCTTCCGAACGAGCGATCCGATGTACGCCGCGATCTCCGGTGTCTTCAGCGACGAGTCGCTCAAGTTGCCGCTGCACCAACTGGTGAGCTTCCTCCGCAAGCGCGTGCTGCTCGATGACTACAACATGGAACCGGCGGTCATGGCGCGCTACACGAAGGAGTACGGTCCATTCGATTGGCGCCATCCGCAGGCGCACGCGTTCTATTGGGCGAAGATCGGTGCCGAGCGCGGGGGGGCGCGCTACTCGGATGTCGAAGATGTCTACAAGGCGCTCAACAACGATCGCATCTGGATCCAGGCGATCCAGGCGCTGCAGCGCACCGGGCTCATGGCCTACGACCCGTTCTCCAACGACAACCCGACGCGCCTCAACGACACGCGCTGGATCAAGCCCGCCATCAAGGCCTTCCGCTTCGTCTACGACTACTACTACGACCGCAGTCGCGGCGGCGGCGTCGACACCTTCGCCGACTGGTACGAGAACTTCATGACCTCGAATGTGCGCGAACTCTGGCGCGCCGGCGATGTCGAAGCGGCGCAGGAGATCTACGGGGAGCTCGACCAGCTCTTCGGTTCGACGGGGCTCGTGCCGAACAACAAGTACCGTCGTCCGCTCGATGTCTTCGTGCAGGAGACGACGAAGGGCGAGTACGAGTTCGTGCCGGATACCGCAGCGACAGATGTGTACTCCGCGCTGCGCGGTGGCTACCTGCAGGCTTACCTGCTCGGCAAGCCGGAGAAACTCAAGGCCGCGCGCGAGTTCGCCGGCGGTGTGATCGAGTTCTTCAAGAGCACGCACTACTTCAACTATGTGAACAAATTCGGTGAGGGCCGCATGAAGGACCTCATCGCCGATCTCGATTCGACGGAGGAGCGCGTCGTCATCGCGCTCATGCGCGACACTTCGATTGCGCTGCTCGATCGATTGACGCTCTACAACCGTGCGCCGGAAGCCGTCCGTCGGCTTGCGTACGACGATGTGAAGGATGAGATTCGCGAGCAGGTCTTCGTCAGCCCCATCGGTCGCTCGATCATGGAGCGCGTCATGGGTCAGGGCGGCTCGCAGGAGGACGCGAACGCCGCGCTGCAGGAGACCTTCGTCGGTCTGTTGGCCGAACCGCCGGGCATGGAAGAGTGGCGAATCGCGAAGGCCGAACGCTCCAAGCGCGTGGAGGAAGAGCGCGCGGGCTCGCGCTCCGACTTCAAGGTGCGCTAGCGCGCAGACGCGCACATGCGCTGATGCGATGACGCACTGACCGCCATGACCGCCATGACCACCATGACCGCCATGACCGCCATGACCGCCATGACCGCCATGTCCACCATGACCACCATGACCACTTGGACTCGATCAACCGCTCCGCGTCGATCATGAAGCCGCCACCTGCCATTCTCTGCATCGGGCGCAACTACGCCGATCATGCGGCGGAGATGGGTGCCGCGCCACCGGCGCATCCGATGGTCTTCATGAAGAACCCCTCGTCGATCTGCGGTGACGGCGACACGATCATCATTCCGCGCGTCGTGCTCGAGCGCGGACCGCAAGTGGACTGGGAAGGCGAGCTCGTCATCGAGATCGGCGTCGCCGCACGGGATGTGCCCGAAGCAGACGCGCTCACAGTGATCGCGGGCTACCGCGTCGCCAATGATGTGAGCGCGCGATGGTGGCAGAAGGAGGGCAGCGGCGGACAGTTCTGCCGCGGCAAGAGCTTCGACACCTTCTGTCCGGTCACGCCGTTGCGCGCGACAGCGCAAGTGCCCGATCCACAGTCGCTCACGCTGCGCACGCGCGTGAACGGTGAGTTGATGCAGGAGGCGTCGACCTCGCTCATGATCTTCCCGGTGGCGCGCCTCGTCGCGGAACTCTCGCGCGGCACCACACTGCTGCCGGGCACGCTGATCCTGACCGGCACGCCATCGGGCGTCGGCATGGCGCGCAAGCCGCCGCGCTACCTGGCTGAGGGCGATGTCGTCGAAGTCGAGATCGAAGGCGTGGGACTGCTTCGCAACGCCGTGCAGGAAGAGCAATGACACTCGCCGCGCCGAGCGGCACGGTCGCGAAGCGTGGACTCGCCACTCGCGCCGCGCTCGCGCTCATCGCGTTCTATCGCCGTCGTCTCAGCGGCGCCTTCGGCGGTCGTTGCCGATTCGACCCATCGTGCTCGTGCTACGCGGAAGAGGCGTTCGTACAACATGGCGCGCTCCGCGGCGCCGCGCTCACACTCCGTCGCCTGCTGCGATGTCATCCGTGGGGCGGTTCAGGATGCGATCCGGTCCCGCCCGCGCTGCGCCGCGCGGAGCACGACGGCGCGGTAGTCCTCGATCGATCGCTCCCGATGCGGCCTCACGACCACGATGAGATCGAGTCCGGGCCCGATCGCGTGCTGCTCGGTTCGAAAGACCTCACGGAAGAGGCGCTTGATGCGGTTTCGCAGCACCGCGCCGCCGGCGCGCCGACCGATCGAGATGCCAAGTCTCGGATGTGAGAGACCGTTCGGCCGCGCGTAGATGATCACGCCGCCGGCGTCTTCGCGCACGCCGTCTGAGTACGCGAGCTTGAAGTCGGCCGGACTCCGGATCCGCATGCGCAACGGAAAACGAAGTCGCGGCTCGCTCACCCCGGTCGCTCCAACTCACTCTGATAGCGATGCATCATTCGCGCGCGGCCGACCATGCCGAGCACGCGTCCAGACACGGGATCGGTCACCGGCAGACTCTGCACATCATGGCGACCGAAGCGATCGAGCGCCACCTCCAGCGTCTGGTCGCGCGACAGTGGCGTGATGTCGCGCCGCGCCACTTCGCCCGCGTGCAGCAGCGGCAGCGCTTCGCGGAAAATGAGCGCCGCGCGCAGATCGCCCGAGGTGATCATGCCGATGTAGGCGCCCTTCGCGTCGACGACCACCATCTCGTCGGCGTGTCGACTCTCGGCGAGTTCGAGCAGGCGCTCGCCGTTGTCATAGGGACCGACTTCGACTGCAGGATCGAGTTGCAGATCGGTCACCGTCAGTCGACGCAGCACCGCCGCTTCCGGCGAGGGCCCAAGGCTCACACCCAGTGCACGAAGTTCGGCCGTGTAAACGGAATCACGATCGAGCAGCCGACTCACGAGCGTCGCGACGACCGCCGCGAGCATGAGCGGCAACATGATGCGCGGGCTCTGCGTGAGTTCGTAGACGAGCAGCACACCGGTGAGCGGTGCGTGCGTCGATGCCGCCACGGTGCAGCCCATGCCGACGAGCGCGAACGATGCGGGGTGCGCACCCGGAATGATGCCCGTGCCGTCAGCGAACGCACCGAACGCGCCGCCAACGGTGGCACCGATGAAGAGACTCGGACCGAAGAGGCCGCCCGCACCGCCGGAACCGAGCGTGAACGATGTCGCCACGATCTTCAGCAGCGTCCACGCGCCGAGCACGATCGCCAGCGTGACGAGCGTGCCGCCAGTCTCTCCGACCTTCGAGTACCAGGCCGGGTCGAGCAGGTCGCGCACGATGCCGTAGCCGTTGCCGAAGAAGGGCGGTGTCTCGGTCAACCCGCTGCTGAGCAGAAGCGATCCGACGCCGAGTACACCGAGCAGCACGGCACCGACGATCGGACGAATCCAGCGCGGACCCGGCAGGCGCGCGAAGTGTCGCTCGCTGAAGCGCATCGTGCGCGCAAACGCAACCGCCACGATGCCAGTCACGGCACCGAGCAGCACGAACGATGGCACTTGCGCGACCGTGAACGTCGGCTGCGCGCCTTCGAAGAAGCCGGGTCCGATGCCGAAGATCGGCTCTCTGCTGTCGAGCAGCGTCTGCGCCGTGGCCGTGCCCATCACGCTCGCGATCACGATCGGTGTGAAGGTGCGCAGCGAGAAGTCGCGCAGCAGCACTTCGAGCACGAAGAAGATTCCCGCCAACGGCGCGTTGAAGACGGCGGCCAAACCTGCCGCGGCGCCGCACCCGAGCAGCGTCGTCACATGCGCCGGCGACGCGCCGAGCGAGCGCGCGAACGCGCTGCCGATCGTGGCGCCGATGGTGACGATCGGACCCTCGGGTCCCGCCGAGCCACCCGATGCGATCGTGAACGAACTGCCCAGCCACTGTCGCACTCCGAGGCGCGGAGGCAGTCTCGATCGATCACGACTCACCGCGTACAGCACCCATGTCACGCCGTGACCGCGCGCCGTGAGCGGCAGCAGCAGAAACACGACCGTCGTCAACGCAGCGCCCGCGATCGGCGCCGCGAGTACGAGGATCACGCCCATCGTGCCAAGACTGCCGAGACCATGCTCGAGCTGATCTTCGAGCCACTGGATAGGAATGATGAAGGCGAGCGCCGCGACGCCCATCAACATGCCGAGCAGCGCTGAGACGAGCAGCAGCACCCAATCGCGATCGAGATCGATGGAGAACTTCCGCCCGCGCAGGAAGGCCACCTTGGGAAGGCGCATGCCCCGAATCTACCGTGAGCCGCACTCGCTTGGCGGAAGAGACGGATTCGGTTAGACTCCCCGATTCGCGCACCGGAGACTCTCATTGATCGAAACCCTGCTCAACGACGATCTGGTGGACGAACTTGGCGGTCGCTTCAAACTGACCGCGCTCATTCAGCGTCGACTCTTCGAGATCATCGGTGACGCCCGCCCGCTCGTTGAGCGACGGACGGCGGATGGTCGCTTCCTTTCGAACATCGAACTGGTGATCGAAGAGATCCGCCAGAAGAAGATCACGATCGATTGGGAAGCGAGTGGGTTGAAGCCACCAGCGACGACGAAGCGGCGCTGAACTCACTGGAAGAGAGGTTGCGGGGTGGGTCCGAAATCTGCGCCGTGATCACAGGCGTTGCGGCTTGTTTTTCACCTCCGCGCGCCTTCGTGCTTGGCTTCCCCGTTCGCAATGCTACTTTTCCGATAACGCCCGCATCTCTCTCCGGGGTAGGAGCCGTCCCATGCTTGCGAAGAGTCTGCACGTGATCGCCATCGCCACAACCGCCGTCGTCACGACGGCGCTGGCAGCGGAGCAGCGACAGGCACCGCGTTTTGATCCGATTCCGATCATGCTGCGCGATGTCATCGATCTCCCGGCAGTGACCGGCGACGGCTATCCGAGCGAGGGCGGCATCGCCGAATGTCCGCAGGCGATCAGGACCTGGTCGAGCGCCAACTTCAGCGGCGGGGCGTTCACTGCGCAACAGGGTTTCTCTCAGGGCGAGATTGCGGCGGTGTCCTTCTCCGTCGCGGCCGATCAGTTCCCGCTTCGTGTCGACTTGGCGGAGATGATCTTCGCCACGACCAGCGCGAACGTCACAACGACGACGCACTGGTCGGTGATGTTCTGGGAAGGCACGCCCGCGACTGGGCAATTGATCGGCACCTTCAGTTCCGACGGCAAGATCCTGCCCCACCTCGTGATGCCACCAGGCACGAACGGAACGAACATCCAGTTCTCCGTCGACCCCGGTGATCCCGAGCAGATCATCCTCCAGAACAACGGTAGTGGAATCGTCTCGGTCGGCTACCGCATCGACAAGCATCACAGTCTGCCAGGCGGACCGTGTGGCGCGATCCCGACCAACGCCAACGCCTTCCCGACGACGGACACGAACGGCCTCGGCGCCCCGACGACGAACTGGCTCTTTGCGATCAACTGCGGGCCGTTCGCCTGCCCAGCGGGCTGGAAGAGCTTCAACCAACTCATCTCTGTGTGCAAGCCGTCCGGCGATTGGAACATCCGACTGACCTACACGGGACTTGGATGCGCACCGCCGACGCCAGGTGCATGCTGTCTGCCCAGCGGCGCCTGCACCGTGGCATCGCCCGACGATTGCGCGGCGCAGAGCGGCACCTTCCAGGGCGCGAATACGAACTGCGCAGGTGTCACCTGCCTGCCCACCGGGAATGTTCCATGCTGTTTCCCGGCAACGGGCAATTGCCTGAACCTGAGCTTCGCGAATTGCCAGTTGGCTGGCGGCGTTCCCGGGCCGATCGGGCTCACCTGCACCGGATACACCTGCTTCCCCACGGGCGCATGCTGCAAGCCCGACGGCACCTGTGCCGTCATGAGCCCCGGCGATTGCGCCCTTGCGAGCGGTCTCTACCAAGGCAACAACACCACTTGTGGTCAGGTCAACTGCCCGGCACCGACCGGAGCAGCATGCTTCCCGAACAACTTCTGCCTGCTCATGACGCAGGCGGATGCAGCGGCCGCCGGCGCAAGCTGGAAGGGCGCCGGCACCACCTGTGCCGACAACAACTTCAACGGCACTGCTGATGTGTGCGAGATCCCGGCAATCCCCGGAGACATCAATGGTGACGGCTTTGTGAACGGCGCCGATCTCGCGATCGTGCTCGGATCATGGGGTCCGTGTGGCGGATGCTCGGGTGATGTGACGGGCGACGATCTCGTCGACGGTGCCGACATCGCCATCGTGCTCGGCAATTGGACCGGCTGATCGGCAACGCGGAGTGATCCTCTGCGAGCGCTCGGCGCGTAACCTCCGCCCGTCCCATTGATTGCGCCGCAGTCGTTGAGATGTGGTTCTGCGATCACCGAACGATCGCGCAAAGAACCGTCTGTTCACGACTTGTGAGAGTCGGTTTTCTGCTTCAATGGGCACCCGGCGTCGGCATGAGCCTGTCGCATGGTGCGGCGGACAGATCCGGCCCGCGATGGAGGTTCCATGTCTGGAGCGAACAGGAGCGTCCGCAACATCATCGTGATGGGCGGATCGGGTACCGGGAAGACGTCGTTGATCGAAGCACTGCTGCACGCCGCCGGAGCCATTCCGAAGCTGGGGAAGATCGAGGACGGCTCCACGGTGTGCGACGCCGACCCGATCTCCAAGGAACTTCAGCACTCCGTCGACCCCGCGGTGGTGCACTTCGTTCACGAAGGCGTCACGGTCAATCTGATCGATACCCCCGGGCTCTCCGACTTTCTCGGGCGCGGCGTTGCGTGCATGCCGGCGGCGGACATGGTGCTGCTCGTCCTCGATCCCAAGGCCGGCGTCGATCCGGTCTTCCGTCGTGTGGCGCGCCTCGCCGAGGAGCGCAAGCTTCCGCGCATGGTCGCCATCAACAAGATCGACCGCGGTGACGATCTGACCGAAGCGATCGAAGCGATCAAGGAGTTCCTCGGGCCCGTGGTGAGGCCGCTCGATCTGCCGGCCGGACATGGCGCGAGCGTCGTCGATTGCTTCGTGAACGAGAAGGGAGAGAGCGATCTCGGCGATGTGGCGACGTTCCACTCGGAGCTCGTCGATCAAGTGGTGGAGGTCGACGACAAACTGATGGAGCAGTATCTCGAGGGAAAGATCGCGACACCCGAGCAGTTGCATGATCCATTCGAGAAGGCGCTGCGCGAAGCGCATCTCGTGCCGCTCGTCTTCGTCTCCGCGCGCGGTGGTGCCGGTGTGAAGGAACTCTTGAGTGATCTCGTGCGCCTGGCGCCGAGTCCCATCGAGAGCAATCCGCGCCCGTTCGAGACGGTCGAAGAAGGCAAGGCGGCCGAGCCATGGGTGCCGACGCATGATCCAGCCGATCCCGCGATGGCGCATGTCTTCCGTGTGGCCATCGATTCGTATGTCGGTCGGCTCGCGTATCTGCGCGTGCATCAGGGCACCATCCGCAAGGACGCGCCGCTTCGGCTCGACGACAGCCGCAAGCCCATCAAGCTCCATCACCTCTACAAGATGCAGGGCAAGCAGCATGTCGAAGTGGATCACCTCGATGCGGGCGAGATCGGTGCCGTGCCCAAGCTGGAAGAAGTGCGCCCAGGGTCGATCCTGCACGACGGCGAAGTCTCCGACTGGGTGCGGCTGAAATCGCTGCCATTGCCTCGGCCCGTGCAAGGCGTCGCCGTGCAAGCGGCGGTGAAGGGCGCCGAAGCGAAGCTCTCCGAAGGGCTCGCGAAACTTGAGCTCGAAGATCCGACGCTGCGCGTGGAGCATGTCTCGGCGACGGGCGAGACGGTGCTGCGCGGTATGGGCGATCTGCAGCTGCGAGTGGCGCTGCGGTCGCTGAAGGAGCGCTTTGGCGTCGAGGTCGCCACGCATCCGCCGAAGATCGCCTATCGCGAAGCGGTGACGGTGCTCGCCGAAGGGCACTGCCGTCACAAGAAGCAGACGGGTGGCGCCGGGCAATTCGCGGAGGTCTATCTGCGTGTCGAGCCGCTTCCGCACGACAGTCCGCAGTGGCCGTTCGAACTCGTGGATGACACCTACGGCGGCAGTGTTCCGCGCCAGTTCATTCCTGCCATCGAGAAGGGCGTGCGCCAGGCGCTCGTGCATGGTGTCGTTGCGGGATATCCGGTGCAGGGCGTGAAGGTCAGCGTCTACGACGGCAAGCATCACGCGGTCGACAGCAAGGAGATCGCGTTCGTCACGGCGGGCAAGCATGCGTTCATCGATGCGGCGCGCAAGGCCAAGCCGGTGATCATGGAGCCGTTCGTGGCGCTCGAAGTCACAGCGCCGGCGTCGGCGCTCGGCGCGATCGCTTCGGATCTCTCGTCGCGTCGCGGTCGCATCGTCGACACGCAGACGCTCCCGAACGGTCAGGTACTGGTGAAGGCCACTGCGCCGTTGGGCGAAGTCACCACCTACGCAAGCAGCTTGAAGAGCATGACCGCGGGCGCCGGCAGTTTCACACTGGAACACAGTCACGACGATCAGGCGCCGCACGATGTGCAGCAGAAGCTCATCGCCGCGTTCAAGCCGCAGGAGGAACCAGTCGGCTGATCGATGCGCGTCTGGTATCGTGTTCGGCCCGTCGCAGCACGGGTGCGCATTGCAATGCGGCTGGATGCAGATCGATGCGGATGTCTGCGGATGGTTGCGGATGTCTGCGAATGGAGAGGTGCCAGAGCGGTTGAACGGGCCGGTCTCGAAAACCGGTGTGGCCTTCGGGTCACCGTGGGTTCGAATCCCACCCTCTCCGCTTCTCATGAGCGGGTGGAAGGGCTTCGGCGCTTCCGCCCGCTCAATTCGTTTGCGGAGAGGCCGTCGTGCCGGAGGCGGACGCAACGGTGCGGCGTGTGGCGTTCTCACGCGCCTCCGTCACGCCGTGCGTGCTGCGCACTTGTGCGAGACGCGGAGTTTCGGCACCATCGCAGTCATGAGCGATCTGGTCATTCGTCCTGAGTTGCCGAGCGATGTGGCGACGATCTCGGCGGTCATTCGCGAGGCGTTCGAGAGCGCGGCGCACGCGGACGGCAGGGGATTGGTCGGTCATTGATCGAGCGCGGACTCGATCAACTGCGCGCGATCGGTGCCTCAGGCTGCGTGGTACTCGGCGATCCGTCGTACTACACGCGATTCGGTTTTGCGCGCGACGCGAGGCTGATCGCACGCGGAATTCCCGCGGAGTTTTTCATGGTGTTCCGTCTTGCGAACGGCAACGCGAACGCGAACGCGAACGGCGAAGTCCGCTATCACGAGGCGTTCGGAGTCGAGGACTCGAAAGCGGATCCGGTACGGCGCTCGGGCACGATCGAAGGTCAGCAGTAGGCTGACACTCATGCGCCTTCGCAAGCTCATCGTGAAGGGAGTCCTGTTCCTGCTCGTGGGTGTGGCACTCGCGGCGCTGACGGTGCCGTTTCTCGGAGGATGGGACGCTCTGTTTCGAATCCTCGGCATCGGGGCGACCGGCGTCGGGGCAGCGCTGCTCTCGATCCCACTGGCCATGCTGACCGCGCGACCAGTGCTTCGGCCCGGCGCGATCGCGGCGCTGCTCGTTGTCGCATTCGAGGCGATCATCATTTCCACGGCGGCACTTGATCTGGGCAGCAATGTGGAGGAGTTCCTGTTCATCGGGCTCTCGCTGGCGTTGCCGCTGCTCCTGTTCGTCGCGTCCGCGTTCCTGGTGACGCGAGCAGCAACGAGAACGATGGCCCGGATCGGCTTTGTGACCGCCGCGATCGCGAGCGTGCTCTCGCTCACCGCCTCCATTGGAGAGTTGGTCGCCGACGCCCGCTGGTTCGAACGGCTGGTCGTGTTCGCACAGCTCATGTCGATCACGGGCCTGCTGACGCTCGCCGGGACCTGGCGCCGTGATGGCGAACGCTGGCTCCAGGCAGTGCTTGTTGCGACAGTTCCGCTCGCGGCGTTTGTGATCACGGTGATGTGGTACCCACTCGAGTGGTGGCAGCGCGTGGGAGTGGGCGAACAGATTCTGGAGCCGCTCGCCACGCTTCTGTGGGCGGCCGCCGGGTCACTCACCATGGCGCGGCTCTCGCGTCTGGCGGATCTGCGCGGCATGCAGAATTGGCTCCGCCCGGCGTTCGTGTTGGTCTCGCTCGCGGGCTCGGCGCTTCTTGCCTATTCAGCAATGCCGGGGGCGCGATCGGCAGGCACGCTTGGATCCGCGGCGATTGTGGTCAGCGTCTGCATGTTGCTGGCGATGATCGTGCTCTGGTGGCTCAACCGCAGGGGCGAGGTCGCCGAGTCGAGTGCGCTGGCCGTGCCGGGATCGCTGCCATGTCCGCGCTGTCACGGCACGATCGAGTTGCGTCCCGGTGCTGGCGCCTGCGCCGTCTGCGGTCTGCGCTACAAGTTGGCGCTCGAAGCGCCCAACTGCCGCAAGTGTCGGCATGACCTCGGCCACATCACGAGCGAGCACTGCCCCGAGTGCGGCGAGAAGATCCGCAACGGCGGCGGCGTCGGCGTCAGCAATGGCGTCGGTGCCGGCGCAGGCATCGGCGTGAGCGCCGCCGCAGCCCCCGCGACTACGACGATGTCGTGAGCAGCGCCACTCCGCCGAGCAGCATTGCGATCGCAGTGATCTTGCGCACGCTCATCGGCTCACCCAGGATCAACCACGCAAGCAGCACCGCAATGGCCGGCGCCAGCGTGAATGCGATCGGCTTCACCTTCGAGAGATCGCCCACCGCGATGCCGAGATAGAAGAAACCGACGCCGAGTGCGCCAGCCGAGAGTCCCGAACCGAGTACGAGCAGCAGCAGCGTCCTTGACTCGGCGCGCCACCAGTCGGGCTCGCGCGAAGCGTGTACGCCGAGCGGTTCGAGCCATCCGCGCGTGGCGGCGAACCACGCCATGATGAGGATCGGCAGCGCCACGGCCGTCCGCACCGCGATCGCCGACATCGGTCCGACCTGGCCGCTCTTGAGCACGAGTTTGGTGCAGAGTTCACCGACACCCCACGCGATACCGGCGAGCACACCGAAGAGGATCGCTTGCATGCACGGAACGATATCGCGTTGCGTCGCCGCCGATGAAGACCGATGAACACCGATGCCCCGGTGCCGCGAAAGTCCGATGGCGCAATGCCGCGATTCCCCGATGCTCACACGAGGTCGGCTTCGCTCTCGCGGATCCATCCGCTGCGACCGTTGGGCAGTTCGATGTGCACCCATCCCGGGCGACGATCAAGCATCCGGAACTCAACGCCCTCGCCGAGCGACTCCTGGAACTTGGGCTCGAATCCGTCGCCGTTGCCCTTGCGCATGATGGCGCCGTGCTCGACGACCACACCGCGCGGCCGAAGCTGATCGAGTGAAACATCGAGGGCCACGGTCGCGCCGAAGGTCAGCGCCACCGCGGCGGCGGCGCCCGCACCGAGCCGCAACGCGAGCGACGCGCCTTCGCTTGCCGCCAGTTGCGGCCTGATCAGGCGCACGATCACGACCAGCCAAAGCAGCGCCCACGCGCCAATTGCGACGCGCAGGCGTGTCGGTATCGAAAGCACATGCCACCAGCTCGCCACGCTCTCGATGAGCGTGGTCGACCCGGCGCGCTCGAAGCGATCGGTGACCATCGTTCGCGCATGTGCCAGATTCTGCTGCACACGCACATCACCGGGCGAGCCGCGCTCGGCACGAAGGTAGGACGCGATCGCAGGACCGACGCGACGCGCCTGCAGTTGTGCGTTGCCAAGGTTGTAGTGCAGCGCCGCGTTGTCGGCGCCGCCATCGCGAACGGCGGAGAAGAGTGAAGCGCTCTCGGCGAAACGGCGCCGCGCTTCAGCGGGGTCGCTTCGAAGCAACGACATGCCCGTGTCGTAGGCCTGCTGCGCGGCGAGGAGCGTCGTCAGCGGATCGCCGCCCATGGTGTCCGCGCGTGCGGCAGCGAGTGGACACAGCAGCAGGGCCAACAGCGCGGTGCACGCGAGTCGTGTCATGACGGCACGCCGTTCGCGATGCTGAGGTCGAGACGCTCGAGTTGTGCAAGCAGTCGCTTCGCTTCTGCACGGAGAGTCTCTGGCGGCGCTTCGTCGCGATTCGCGAAGGCCGCATGCTCGCCTGCCGCGAGAACGCAACCGAGATCGCTGCACAGATGTTCGTCCGCCTCGACCGAGGCCAGCAGCGCCAACGCCTCTCGTCTCGTCAGGCTCGACGCAGCAAGTCCGCAGCGATCGGCCAGGAAGCACTGCAGCGCGGCGGCGATGGCGGGGGCGTCCACCGCTGAAGCGATCGCTTTGCGTGCGCGAGCAGGCGCCTGCCGTGAGCGACGGATCCGTTCATCGGAACCGAGTCGCTCATTCCGTCGGCGCACGAGCGCCATGACGAGCGCAATCAGCGGCGGCGCGACGACGACGGCGAGAGCGCTCCAACCGATGTGCACGCGATCGACCGCCAGCAGCGCCGGCGAGATGGGCTCGCTGGCGACGAGGCCTCCCTCGACCTCCGTCAACTTCGATGCGGGCGCGGCAGGCAGCGCCGCCGCGTTGCCACCGGTGACGACCATCGTGTCGATGCGCTCCGCGGGAAGCACCGTGATCGAGATCGGCCGGCTTTGCACGGTCGAGTACTTCCCGCTGATCGGATCGAAGAAGCTGAACGAAATCGGCGGGATCTCGGTGACGCGCTCCGAGAGCGGCCGTAGCGACTGCGTGAAGACCTTCGTGCGCCCGTTCACCGTGCCGACGAGCGGCTCGCTCGGCATGCGGAAGTCGCGCTGCAGATTGCTCTGCTCCGAGATTGGCGGCGGCAGCAGTCGCGTGAGATCCGCTCCACCGGGTGTGCGATCCACGATGATCACGGAGAGCGTGATCGGATCACCGACGCTCGCGCGCGTGGGCTTGGCGCGCGCTTCGATTTCGAAGACACCGACCGCGCCCGCATAGTCGACGGGGCGTCCTTCCGACGGTGGCGGTTCGATCTCGACCGGCGGTTGCGCCGGCTCGAGCGTCAGCAGTCGTTGACTGTTGTTCGCACGCGGATAGCGCAGAGAGATCTCGATGCCGGGGATCGCCATCGGTCCCGGCTTGTCCGGCGAGAAGCTCGTCGTGAGCTCGAAGACGATCCACTCATCGCCGCGTTCATCGCGTTCGTGCCTCGGTGGAATCGTGAATTGCCCGTCGCGATAGAGTGCTTCGATCGCAGGTTGGAAGACGCCCCATTTCGATTCGTTCGCCAACACCACCTGCGCCCAGAGGCTGCGCGGATCCGTCATCACACGCGTGCGCTGCGGTGGACGGATGCTGAGACGCAGCGTGGCGGTCACATTCTGTCCGACGACGGCGTGCTCGGGATCGATCAGCAATTCGACGCTCGCCATGCGATTGGTGTCGATGGCGCTCACCGCCACCGTCGACTCGCGACTCTCGTAGGTCTCGCCGTCGACGACGACGCGCACGCGCGGCAGCTCGTACTGGCCCGGCTGTTCCGCAATGAAGTAGACATCGAAGCGCACGGTTCGACGCTGCACGGCGCGACCGTTCATAATCGTGGTGTGCGACATTTCGCGCGAGCGATTGACCTGGCTCCGGAGCCCGGGCGTGGACGGCGGCCGTGGCTCGCCGACTTCGGACGCGTTGGTGATGTCGAAGGTCAGCACGATCGGTTCACCGACTTCGGCGTTCGGCTTGGGATAGGTGATCTCCACCTCGGCGCGGCTGGCGCCAGCCTGCGGGCGCTGCGCGCGCGCGTCGGACACGACACACAGTGCAACGAGCATGACCAGCGCAAGAAGCGGTGTCGAGCATCGAGCTGTGTTGGAGGCGAGCGTTGACATGAGGTGGTTGTGCATCACACGGCTTCGAACTCGAACAGGATCACCAGTCTCGCTCGGCCGGCGCCTGACGAACGCGCTCCTGAGCCTGACGCTGTTCACGACGCTTCTTCTCCTTCTCTCGCACCAATTGGAGCAGGCGTTCCGCTTCGTCGCGGCTCATGGTGCGGCGCGGCTCGCCCTTGGCTTCCCCTTCGCTCTCCTGACCCTCGGCGGCCGCCGCCGCTTGACCTGACTCGCCGCCCTGACCCGCCTCTGGTTTCGGCTGCGGTTTCTGCGGGGGCTTGTCCTGAGGCTGCTGCTCCGGCTTGCCCTCTTGGTCCTTTGGCTGCTGCTGGTCCTTGGATTGTTGCTGATCCTTTGGCTTCTCGGGTTGTTTCGGATCGAGCGGATCTTCCGGCGTGCCTTGCGACTCCTCCGCCGGCTTCTTCTGCTGCTCGTTCTCCTTGCCCTGATCGCCCGTGTCCTGCTTGTCGCTCTTCTCCTTCTTCTCGTCGGCGGGCTCGTTCTTCTGGTCTTCGGGCTTCTGCTCCTGGTTCTTGCCGCCGTCCTTCGGTGCGCCATTTTTCTGACCATCGGAGCCCTGCTGGTTCTGCTGTTGATCCTGTTCTTGCTGGTCGGACTCCTGCTCCTTGTTCTCCTGTTTCTGCTGGTCGTCCTTTTGCTGCTGATCCTGATTCTGATCCTGTTTCTGGTCTTGGTTCTGCTGTTGTTGCTGGTTCTTCTGCTCCTCTTCGAGCATTCGCAGCAGTCGAAGCGACGCTTCGGCATTGACGCGTGCATCGCGATCGCCGGGCTGCGCCGCGCTTGCATCCTTGAAGTGCGTGAACGCTCGGCGCACCTGTTCGATCGCTTCCTTCATCGCCTCGGGCGCCGGGGGCTCGTCGCCCTGCGCTGTCGCGTCGATGACGGAGCGTCCACGGTTGTACATCGCGCGCGCCGCGAGATCGGCGTTGCGTGATTGGGCGGCGCGGGCGAAGAGCTCCTGCGCTCGAGCAAGATCGCCGTGCTCGTACTCGGCGAGACCCAGGTTGTAGGCGACTTCGCTCGATCCTGGCTTGAGCTCGAGCGCGCGACGGTAGGCGCTGCGCGTCGCTTCGAGATCGCGGCGCTGCCAGGCATCGCGCGCTTCGATCACCGCCTCGCCGAACGCGCGATCGGCTTCCTCCGTGGTGGGCGCACCATCCATGGGTGGAACCGCACCCTCCTCGCTGCTGGAGGGCGGCGTCGCTAAAGGTGCCGGAGCCTGCATGGCCAGCATCAGAATGATCTCGATCATGTGAGTCCTCCTTCGAACGCGCGGCGGCGTGCGCGGCGCCAACCACCGTCGCGCCGATCACTCACGAGACTCTCGATCAGCAGCAGCACGAGCGCCAATCCCGCGAACCATGTGTATCGCTGCGTGCGACGCTCGATGCGGCCGCCTTCGAATTCGCCTCGCTCCAGCCTGCCGACGGTCTGCTCGTAGATCTCTCCGAAGTCGGCTTGCGCCGTGCCCGCGCGGATGAAGAGCCCGTCGCCCGCCTCCGCAATTCGGCTGAGCAGATCGGGATCCATGCGACTCCAGACTTCCTGGCCCTCGTGCACCACCCATGCTCGCGCGCCGCTGCGCGAAATGGGAATCCGCGCGCCCTCGCTTGCATCACCGATGCCGACGGTGAACACGCGCACGCCCTTCTCTCTTGCCGCGCGCGCGGCCGCGACGGGATCGTCGCCCATGTCCTCACCGTCGGAGACGATGATGATCGCGCGCGGTGTGTTCGCCTCGTCGGGAAAACTCTCGACAGCGAGCCCGATGGCGTCGGCGAGATAGGTGCCGCCGCGCCCCGCCGACTGCGGCGACAACTCCCCGAGCATGGTGCGGAACGCGCCGTAGTTGAGCGTGAGCGGCACGCGAATGGCGGGCAATCCAGCGAATTCGATGAGGCCGACTCGGTCGCCGGCCGCGCGGTCGAGTGCATCACCGATGAACTGCTTGGCGCGTTCCAGTCGATTCGGCGTCGCATCCTCACCGAGCATCGAGCGACTCACATCGACCAGGAAGTAGCAATCGAGTCCCGTGCGCGGGATCTCTTCGACCTGCAGTCCCCACCTTGGATCCATGAGCGCCACGACGGTCGCGCTGAGCGCGGCGGCGACAACGCCCGCGCGCAGCAAGGGTCGCCACGCACTCACCGACGGCGCGATGCGCCGCCACAACGCGATCTCTGCAAAGCGCGACCAACTCCGCACGCGGTTCCGCTGACTCAGCGCCGCGATCAGGAGCAGCAGCGCCACTGCGATGAACAGGAGCGATGCGTTGGGCTTGGCGAATTCGAAGTCCATGTGCGGAGTGCGGAGTGCGGCGTGCGGCGTGCGGCGTGCGAAGCGTGGAGTGCGATTCAGGTGAGCACGCGCAGGCGCGTCTGGGCGAGAAGCAGTTCGAGTGCGAGCAGGATCGCGGCTCCGAGCAGCAGCGGGGGAATCGAAACGCCCTCGATCGTGATCGACTCGACGGCGAGCGATGTGGATTGGCGATACCGGCGCTCCTCGGTGGCGGTCTTCTCGAGTGCGTCGATGCGTTCATAGATGTCGCGAAGGCTGCGCTCGTCGGTGGCGCGGAAGTACTCGCCGCCGGTCATCTCCGCCATTGCCTGCAGCAGTTCCTCGTCGATGCTGACGGGTTGATTCACATATTGGCGACCGAAGGGCGTCTGCACGGGCATCGGCGCCATGCCGCGCGAGCCGACGCCGATCGTGTAGAGACGAATGCCGAGTGTCTTCGCCATCTCCGCCGCGATGATCGGATCGATGTCGCCGGCGTTGTTCTCGCCGTCCGTGAGCAGAATGATCACGCGGCTCTTGATGCGGCGCGTCGGATCGACGCCGCGACTCTCGCCAAGATCCCGAAGTCGTTCGACCGCGAGCGCGACACCATCACCGATGGCGGTGCCGTCCTCATTGCCGCCAGCGGGGCGGATGCGCTTGAGCACATCGATGAGATAGTCATGATCGAGTGTCGGTGGTGAAAGACTGTCGGCGAAGCGCGAGAAGGTGACGAGGCCGATGAGATCGTCCTTGCGACCCTTGAGTCCTTCGCCACCGCCGATGAATTCGCTTGCGACCAACTTCACGGCGTCGAGTCGATCCATCTCGCGCCCGCGACGCGCGAAGTCCATCGCCTGCATCGAGCCGCTGCGATCGACCACGAGTTCGATGGCGATGCCCTCGACGAAGATGCGCGACTGCTCATTCGCCTTGACGGGTCGCGCAAGTCCGATGACCAGGAAGACGACGGCCAGCGAGCGTAAGAGTGGAAGCAGCCAGCGTGCGCGTGCCATCACTCCGCGCGAGGGAAGTCCAGCCGCGAGCAGTGCGGAGGCTCCGGGCAACACTACGGCGGCGCGCCACGACGAGCGCGTCCATCGCAGCCACACCAGCGGGATGACGAGCAGCAACAGCAGCCACCACGCTTGTTCGAAGGCGAAGCCCTTCACAGGGGCGCCTCCCGGTCGCTTGGCTCGGACGCGGTTTCTTCCACGAGGCCGTTCGCGGAATCGAACGCGCGCTCGCAGTCGCCGGCACCGGGGCGCTCGGCTGCGAACTTCACTCGGTCGGCGGTGCGCAGGAATCCCGAGAGCAGCACTCGATGTCCTTCCCCGATCGAAGCGTGGTAACTCGCCGCTGCAAGGAACTCCTTCGTCGTCTGCTCCGGTGCGCGAATGCCGAAGCGTCGTTCGACATAGCGCCGCACAATGTCGGAGAGTCGTACATAGAACTCAAGCACGCGACCGTTGCCGGGAAGATCGTCGTCATGCAGCTGCGCCAGCGAGCGGCGCGCCTCGTCCTGGGGCGTGATGATGACGATCGGCGTCGGACGGCGCAGCACGCGCCAGCCTGCGTAGCCGATGGCGAGCAGCGCCATCGCGCCGGCCGCGACGAGTGTGATCAGGCGCCAATCGCGCGGCAGATCGATGTCGACCGCGTCCTTCACCGGGCGCAGTGCAGAGCGCGGATCATCGACCTCGCCGACGAGCGAGCGGATCTCGATGCGAAGCGGGCCGACGGCGATGGCGTCGTCCGCACCCGCGCCACCCTGTCTCAAGACGATCGCCGGAATCTCCTGCATGCCCGCAGCAAAGCTCACGACTTCGAGTTCCTGCGTCTGCATCGTCGGTCGATTCGGATCGGGTGGCAGCATGCGCGCCGAGCGCACTTCGAACTCGCCGAGCATCGGCCGCGGAGCGCCGGGCGCCGAGGCGCTGGGGAAGCGCACGGTCACATCGGCAGGCGCGTCGACCTCGAGTCGAAGCAGCAGCGGTTCGCCGACTTCGATCGTGCCCGTCACCGCGCGGAGCGTGGCGCCGACGCCGCCGCGATCGACGCTCGCCTCGGTCACCGGTTGCTCGGTGCGCGGTTGCGGCGCGGCAGATGCTGACGGAAGAGCAGCCGCGAGTGCCAGCGCGATGGCGGTCGCTCGCACCGGCGTGCCCGCCGCGGACCCGCGATGCGCGAGTGATCGCAGGCGCGGCGTCATCGACCCCTCCGAGCTTCGCGCCGTCGGAAGTAGTCCATGAGCGGCCGCGCGCAGTCGACGCCGGTCTCGAGCTCGATCGGCGACATCTTGGCCCGCGCAAAGGCGAGGCGCCGGCGCTCGAGCGCCTCCGCTGCGAGCGAGGCATAGCGCGCGCGGACGCGGCGGCTGGAGGTATCGATGACCACGCGCTCGCCGGTTTCTGGATCGACGCATTCCACGAGCCCGACCGAGGGCAACTCGGTTTCGCGTCGATCGGTGATGACCACCGGAATCACATCGTGCCGCTGCCTCGCCAGTGAAAGCGAACGCTCCCAGCCGAGATCCTGGAAGTCACTGACGACGAAGAGCACGGAGCGTCGACGCTGAATGCGATCGAGTTCGCGCACGGCCTCTCCCAGCGAAGTGCCGCGCCCTTCCGGGGCGAACGCGAGCAGCTCGCGCACGATGCGCAGCACATGCCGCGGACCCTTCCGTGCCGGCACGAAGCGTTCGATGCGATCGGTGAACGCCAGCAACCCCACCTTGTCGTTGTTCTTGATCGCCGAGAAGGCGACCGTCGCCGCGACCTCGGCCGCAAGTTCGCGCTTGAACTGCGCGACCGTACCGAACGAAAGCGAACCGGAGAGATCGACCGCGAGCATGACCGTGAGTTCGCGCTCTTCGCGGAAGAGCTTCACATGCGGTTCGCCCACGCGCGCAGAGACATTCCAGTCGATCGAGCGCACATCGTCGCCGATGATGTAGGGCCGCACCGATTCGAACTCCATGCCTCGGCCCTTGAACGCGGAGTGGTACTGACCCGCGAGCGCCTCGCTCACGGTGCGGCGCGTGCGGATCTGAATGCGGCGCACGCGCCGAATCAGGTCCTTCGCGTCAACAGGTGTTCCGGTGGCAACCATGCGTTGCATCCATCACGGCACGGGCACATGCTCGAGCAGCGTGCGCACCACATCGTCGGAATTCTTCTCGAGCGCCTCGGCTTCGTAGGTGAGTCCAATGCGATGGCGCAGCACTTCGAGTGCCACATCTTTCACATCCTGCGGCACCACATAGCCGCGGCCGTCGAGGAATGCCTTCGCACGCGACGCGAGCGTCAGTGCGATCGTGGCGCGCGGCGACGCACCGTACTGAATGAGTTCCTTCAGCGGCGCCTTGAAGGCCACCGGATCGCGCGAGGCCACGACGATGTTGACGATGTAGTCCTTGATTCGATCGTCGACGAAGATCTCATCGACCACGGCACGCGCAGCGTGGATCGCCTCAGGCTGCATCACAGGCTCGATCGCGATCTTCGAACTCGTCCGCGCCATGCGATCGAGGATCTGCCGCTCTTGCTTCGGCGTCGGATACCGCACGATCAGTTTCAGCAGGAAGCGATCGACCTGCGCCTCGGGCAGGGGATAGGTGCCTTCCTGCTCGATCGGGTTCTGCGTCGCGAGCACGAGAAACGGATCCGCCATCGGAAAGGTTTCGGTGCCGATCGTGACTTGCCGCTCCTGCATCGCTTCGAGCAACGCGCTCTGTACTTTCGCCGGCGCGCGGTTGATCTCATCCGCGAGCACGATGTTCGTGAAGATCGGCCCCTTCTTGACGACGAAGTCGCCGGTGGCCGGGCGATACACGAGCGTGCCGATCAAATCCGCCGGCAGCAGATCAGGCGTGAACTGCACGCGTTGGAATCCCGTGCGGATGCCCGCCGCGAGCGTTGCGATTGCCGTCGTCTTCGCGAGTCCGGGCACGCCCTCGATGAGCACATGCCCATTCGAAAGCAGGCCGATGATGAGCCCTTCGAGCAACTCATCCTGGCCGACGATGACGCGATGCATCTGCTCGACGAGTTGCCGGAACGGCTTCGATGCGGATTCGACCTGACGCTCAATGGCACTGATGTCGTGTTGGGTGACGGTCATGAAAAGGTCCTTTGGGCGGAGCAAGCAGAGGAGACCGGCCTCGCGGTCAGTCGTGCCTCGGAAGAAGATACGACGCGTGGTGGCCGCGTGTGAAGGTCCGGATCCCGTAGCATCGTCGCTGAGCGAGTGCCCCGTTCGTCACGGCGGCGCTACGGCAGTGGTTCAGCGGCGCAGGCGCGGCGCTGATGCGGATCAAGAGTCCTGACGGTGGGAGCGGCATCGCATGCGAATCGGATGGATCGGAACGGGCGTGATGGGACGGTCGATGGCGGGCCATCTCCTTGACGCAGGACACGAGCTGTTTCTCCATACTCGGACGCGATCGAAGGCTGAGGAGTTGCTGGCGCGCGGCGCACAGTGGGCGAATGATCCGGCCGCAGCCGCTGATCGCGCCGAAGTCGTCTTCTCCATGGTGAGCCTGCCGGCCGATGTCGAAGCGGTGCATCTCGGTCGACGCGGCACGCTCGAAGCGAAGGCGCCGCCTGGCGTCATCGTTGACATGAGCACGGCACCTCCCGCGCTGTCGCGACGCCTTGCGAAGCGCGCGGCGGAGCTTGGCATCGGCGCCGTCGATGCGCCGGTCTCAGGCGGCGATGTCGGCGCGCGCAATGCCACACTCTCGATCATGGTCGGCGGCAGCGACGACGACGTGGCGACGGTTCACCCATTGCTCGAGCGACTCGGCAAGACCATCGTTCATCAAGGTGCCTCCGGCAGCGGTCAGCACTGCAAGATCGTCAATCAGATCCTCGTCGCGGCGGCGACCATCAGCATGAGCGAAGCGCTCGCGTATGCGCAGAAGGCGGGTCTCGATCCGCAGAAGATGCTCGAGAGCGTGGGCGGAGGCGCTGCGGGAAGTTGGACCATCCAGCACCTGGCGCCGCGCGTGTTGCGAGGCGACTTCGAGCCAGGATTCCTCGTTGAACATCTCGTGAAGGACCTCGGCATTGCTGCTGAAGGTGCCGCGGGAATGGAACTCGACCTTCCGGGGTTGGCACTCGCCAAGCGACTCTATGAGGAACTCGCGGCCGCGGGCCACGGCAAGCGCGGCACGCAAGCAATGGCGCTGCGCTACCTGACCACAGTTCCACCACCGGCCCCGGCCGTCGCTGAACAGAAGGACTCGCCCCCGCCTTCGATCTCGAGTTAGGCCGTCAGTTGGAACGCGGATCACACATCGCGCGCGACCGCTGCTCGAGGTTCATCGCTCCGTTGGCGTCCCGCGCTTGATTCGGACCCCGCGCTCACTTGGAGGTGAGATAGGTCTCGACGCTCTTGATGTCGGGAATGATCTTCGCCGTCAGTTTCAGCGTGAAGCTGGCACCCACGCTCGGTACGACGACCTTGGTCGGCGACTTGCGCCGCGCGAAGGGGCGTCCACCGCGCTGCTCCCACGGCGTCTCGCGACGACGCACCGTCGCGATGCGGGTCAGCGTGCGCTGCACCTTCGGCTGAAGTCGCATGAGGCGCTGCAGCGTCTTGCGCTGACGCGCGGTGCGCGGCATGGCTTTGATCGTGAAGGTGACGGTGCTGCTGTGAACGAGGTCGGCCATGGTCGATGATCCTTGCATTTCGTCCGCCGGTCCGGTGACGAAAGTCCAGCAAGATACAGCCTTTCGAGGGTCGATGCCACCCTTGGGTGACTGCGCTCGCCCAGTTCCCTCACCAAGCGGAATCTTGCCCTCTGCGGCTCTCTTCCACCATGTCGGTACCACCGTCCGGCAACTTGGAGCATCCTCTCCCGACTCAAGGATCGGTCGGCAGTGCGCTTCGCGGAAGCGGCCGGGCGCGCATGAACATCACGATCGTCTCATCCGTTCCCGGCACATCGATCGCGATGACGGCGGGCAGCCCATTGACCGGTGCGGGAACCGTGCCCTGGTTCAGCGCCACGGCGCCACTTTGTTCGATCCGCATTTCGAAGTGAACGAGCGCGCCGCGCTCGGCATCGCGCTCCGGTCGAAACGAAACGCGCAGTGAGAGGTCGCCGACGCTTGTCTCGACGATCGCGTCCATGTCAATCGCAGTCACGAGTGTCGGCGACGAGAGCACTGTTGCACCGGCCATTCCAGTCACGGCGCTGCGCGGGAGCGGCGCGGGCGACGCCGCGTCGAGGGCGTGTTCGCGCCACGCGACGGAAGGCACGCGCACAAAGACCGTGGCGAGTTCGAATGCGATGGCGCGCGTCAGTCGAAGTTCTTCGAGCAGCGCCGCGAGTCGACGATGGATGCTCGCGGGCGCACTCACGAGCAGCGTGCCGTCCAGTTGCGTGGCGTTCTGCGACTCGCCGCCATTGCGCACCCAACCCTCCGGGTCTACATGTTCTGCCGCCTGCACCGCGAATTCACTCGCAAGCTGATCCGCCTGATAGGCGCGCGTATGGCGAAGCGAAATGACGGCAGTCGGCGTGACAAGCCGCATGCGACCGAGGATCGCTTCAGCGCGCGGTCGCGCGTACGGCACGCCGACGGAAACGCAGAGCGCATCGAGCACGGCCAGCAGTGATCCCTCGCCGCGAGCGAGCGGTGGCGCATCGTCGGGCGAGATGCGAAGCGTGGCAAGCGCGTCCCAGTCCGCTTCGACGGGAACTCCCGACTGTGCCGCGAGCGAGTCGAGCAGCTCGCGCAAGGTGCGCGCGTCGGATGGAACGGTGACGAAACTCGACGCGGCGCGATCGAGCACTGCGAGTTCGGCCGTGAGCGCATCGCTCTCGGCGCGCGAGGGTGCGACGACCGGCGGCGCTGCTGGCGCGGGATCGGCATCGGGCGCAGGTGGCGCACCTTGAAAAGCGAACGCAAGGCCGAGAACGAACGGCACCATTACGGCGCCAACGAGTGAAGGCGAAGGCATGAAGGCTCCTACCGGCGTTCGCTCACGCCGCTGTGATCGCATCGCGAATCGGTTTGACCACATGCGGGATCACGCGATCTTCGGCGAGCCGCTCCGCATGTCCGCAGAGCGTGGTGAGAATCGTCGGCAATTCGGCGATCGCCACCATCGGTCCGCTCCGTCTCACCGTGAGATAGACGCTGATCGGTTCCTCGCCCGGTCGCGCGATGCCCGGATCGCTTCCCTTCGAGCGGCTCTTGATCTCGATGAACGCCTGAAGATCATTCGCGTCATTGAGCGAGAGACCCAAGAACGGCTGGATGTCGATCGGTCGATCCTGCTGTGGATCGACGAGTGCCGCAAGCGGCGAGTCAGCAAGCAGCGCATCCCAGATGATCTGATCGCGATTGCCCTCGGCTTCGAAGTCGAAGCAGAAGACGAGCTCGAGATGTTCGATGTCAAGCGGCGAGATTGAGAGGTACCACGGCGCCGATTCCAGCACGAGCCGATGCAGGCGATACGCGGCGTCGAGTGAGGGCGGGTTGACCATGCCGCTGCGCAACGATGTCTGACGCATCGTCACCCACGAGAAGGTGCGATCCTGATCGTCGCTCTCCAGCACCAGTTCCTGCTCGTAGCGACGCAGGTGGCGCAGCGCCGGCTCCTGCTTGCGAAGTCGATCGAAGAGCTCGAGCACCGGCTCACGATTGGCCGGCAGATCGAGCTTCAGCGAGAGTTTCTGATTGATGTAGAAGTCGCGGCACCAAAGGCCGTACTCGGTTGCCATCGGTCCCCTCCGTTCGCCGAGTGTACGCCACGCGTACCGGCGCGCCGCTCGCTGCGAACGCATGTGGACACGCTGTCGGACCGCAAGGTCACACCGCGCCGTCACACTGCGCCGTCACGCAGCCAACGCAGCACTTCGGCGGTCTCTTCGAGTGTCTCGAGCGCGAGATCAGCGCCATGCTCGGCAAGCACGGCCGAAGTGAAGTCACCGGTGGCCACGCCAATGACGCGGCAACCGCTGGCTCGCGCGCAGTCCACATCAAACGGCGTGTCGCCGATGATGATCGTGCGCGAAGGATCCGCCACGCGGCCGGTGTGCTCCTGGTATCGGCGCATCGCGACGGGCGGCAGCGCTCGGCGACTCTCGCCATCCTCCGCCCACGCATTCACCGTGAAGAGGTCGGGATCGAGTCCGCTGTGGCGAATCTTGAGTCGACCGGTGTTGCTGTAGTTTCCGGTGAGCAGCCCAAGCTGGAAGAGCGGCGCGTGGCGCAGTTCTTCGAGCAGGACGGGAACGCCGGGCATGACGCGCGTTGATCCGGGACGCTCGTCGAGGCGACGCTCAAGATGCCGCGCATAGCACGCGCGAAAGCGATCGTGCGATGACGCGCTGTCATCGAGCTCATGCTTCGCGACGAGATCGCGCCAGATGAGCGTGTCGAGTCGGCCTGCCACACCGATGCCGTCAAAGGAGATCTCGCGATCGGGATGCAACTCGCTGAGCGCGTCCGTCATGGCCGCCATGCCCGCACCCTGCGTGCGAAGCAGCGTGCCGTCGATGTCGAAGAGCACCAGCACCGAGCGATCGTCACGCTTTGCCCGGGTGTCTCTGCTCACGCGACCGCCGGTGTCCCGGCGCCGACCGCCGCCACGATGCGCTTCGCCGCGTCGGTGAGATCGTGCGCCGACTGCATGGTGGGAATGTCGCGTTGCGCCTCGCTCAGAATGCGGCGCGCTTCGTCGACATTCGTGCCCTCGAGCCGAACAACGAGCGGAACCTCAAAGCCAATCTGCGTGGCCGCGGCCACGATGGCGCGCGCAATGCGATCGCACGGCATGATGCCGCCGAAGATGTTGACGAGCACGCCCTTCACACGCGGGTCACCCAGGATGATGCGGAACGCTTCGCCCACGGCCTCTTCGCTGGCGCTGCCGCCGACATCGAGGAAGTTCGCGGGACTGCCGCCGTGCAGCTTCACAAGGTCCATCGTGCTCATGGCGAGACCGGCGCCGTTGACGAGACAACCGATCGATCCATCGAGCGCCACATAGCTGAGACCGAACTCCTGTGCGCGAAGCTCGGCGGGATTCTCCTCGCTCGGATCGAAAAGCGCGGAGACGGTCTTCTGGCGAAAGAGCGCGTTGTCATCGAAGGTGAACTTCGCGTCGATGGCGAGCACTTCGCCGTCAGGAAACTGCTTCGACGACGGCGTGACCACCAACGGATTGACTTCGACCAGACTCGCGTCGCTGCTGCGCATCAACTCGGCCAGCCGCAACATGATCGTCACGGCTTGCGAAACCTGGCGTCCCTTGAAACCGAGCCGGAACGCGGCTTCGCGCGCCTGATGCGCCGGCATGCCGATGAGCGGATCGATGCGGCAACGAATGATCGCCTCCGGACGCTCGGCCGCCACGACTTCAATCTCGGTTCCGCCTTCGCTACTCGCGATCATCGCGTTCGCGCGTTGAGCGCGATCGACCGTGATCGCCATGTAGTACTCGTGCGCAATCTCGACCGCCTCGGCCACCAGCACGCGACGCACATCGAGTCCCTCCCGCGGCGTCTGCGGGCTCACCATGCGGTTGCCGAACATAAACTCCGCCGCGGTCTTCGCATCGGCGGCGTTCTTGACCAGCTTGACGAAGCCAGCCTTGCCGCGGCCGCCGGCATGCACCTGCGCCTTGATGACAACCTGCGTGGTGCCCGCCGCGAAGAGGCGCGAAGCCTCCTCCGTGGCAGCGGCGGCAGACTCGGCAACGGCGAATCGCGGTGTTGGAACGCCTGCCGTTCGAAGCAACTCCCGCGCCTGGTACTCGTGGATCCGCATAGAAGGGCGGCAATCGTAGCACGCATGCGAACGCCGATCACATCCGCAGGCCCGTTGGCCGCGCCGCGCGAAGTCGCATCCGCGCCCGCGCCGCGCGGGACACATCCGCGAGCCGCGCGGGGCCTCGCTTGCTGCGCCCTGCCCGCTCGGGTTGCGAAGCGCAACCTCTCGCTCGTGCTCGCGGCGCGAGGCCCCGTCGTCGGCTCGCCGTC
>Ga0163150_10001140_pt1 | contig 46417 bp, 37 predicted proteins | sample OliLakLV19P2IB_FD_148628 | JGI IMG/M metagenome (GOLD analysis project Ga0163150, IMG submission 148628) | Freshwater microbial mat bacterial communities from Lake Vanda, McMurdo Dry Valleys, Antarctica - Oligotrophic Lake LV.19.P2.IB | ecosystem: Environmental > Aquatic > Freshwater > Lake >... | reverse complement strand
TCTTTCCCCGCACCCCGCTTACGAAAGCCTCGCCCGATGCAGCCACGCACCCACCACTGCGGCGCCCTCCGCGCCACCGACGTCGATAGCACCGTCAGCCTTGCCGGCTGGGTTAACAGCTACCGCGACCACGGCGGCGTCATCTTCATCGACCTCCGCGACCACAACGGCCTCACTCAGATCGTCTTCCACCCCGAGAACAAAGAGGCCCACGACCTCGCCGACAAGCTCCGCAACGAGGACGTCGTCAGCGTCGGCGGCAAGTGCGTCCCGCGCACGCCCGGCATGGCCAATCCCAAGCTGCCCACCGGCGCCATCGAAGTGGACGCCACCTTCGTCGACCTGCTCAGCAAGGCCGAGACGCCGCCGTTCACGCCGGACGATGCTCCGAAAGTGAACGAAGAGACGCGCCTCAAGTACCGCTACATCGACCTGCGCACCCCGCGTCTCCAGAAGATCCTGCGCACCCGGCACCGCGTCGCCAAGATCATGCGCGATTACTTCGACGCCAACGGCTTCGTCGAGGTGGAGACGCCCTTCCTCTGCAAGTCGACGCCGGAAGGTGCCCGCGACTTCCTCGTGCCCTCGCGGCTTCAGCCGGGGAGTTTTTATGCGCTGCCGCAGAGCCCGCAACTCTTCAAGCAGATTTTGATGGTCGCCGGCATGGAGCGGTACGTGCAGATCGTCCGCTGCTTCCGCGATGAAGACCCGCGTGCCGATCGGCAGGCGGAGTTCACGCAGCTCGACCTCGAGATGAGCTTCGTCGATCAGGACGATGTGCTCACCATGGTCGAGGGGTTGATGCGCAAGATCTGGAAGGAGATTCTTGGCCTCGATATTCCGAACCCGCTGCCGCGCATGAGCTACGCGGAGGCGATGGACCGCTTCGGCAGCGACCGGCCCGACCTGCGCTTCGGCATGGAACTCGTCGATATCAGCGACCTCGCCGGCAAGACCGATTTCGCCGTGTTCAAAGACGCCATCGCCAAAGGCGGCCTCGTGAAGATAATCGTCGTCCCCGGCGGCGGTGCAATGTCGCGCAAGGAAACGGACGGCCTCGCTGAGTGGTCCAAGGGATTCGGCGCCAAGGGCCTGGCGGTCACCAAGGTGATCGCGGGCGGCGCGCTCGAAACCGGCGTCGCCAAGTTCCTCGCGCCCATCGCCGGCGATTTTCTCGCCCGCTGCAAGGCGAAGGAAGGCGACCTCATCTGCTTCGCCGCCGACAACTCGAAGGTGGTGCACCGCGTGCTCGGCGAGCTGCGCGTGAAGCTCGCCAAGGAGCGCGGCATGATGAAGGACGGCGACTGGCAGTGGCTCTGGGTCGTCGACTTCCCCGCCTTCGAGTGGAACGAGGGCGAGAAGCGGTACGACTCGCTGCACCACCCGTTCACCAGCCCGCGCGACCAGGATTTTGAGAAGCTCACGATGGAAAAAGCAGGCGAAGTCATCGCCAAGGCGTACGACATCGTCTGCAACGGCAGCGAGCTCGGCGGCGGTTCCATCCGAATCCACCGCAGCGAGGTGCAGAACAAAGTCTTCAACCTTCTTGGCATCGACAACGAGAACGCCAAGATCAAGTTCGGCTTCCTGCTCGACGCCCTGCGGCACGGCGCCCCGCCGCATGGCGGCCTCGCGCTGGGCCTCGACCGCATCATCATGCACCTGTGCGGTACGACCAACATCCGCGACGTCATCGCGTTCCCCAAGACGCAGACGGGCATGGACCTGATGACGGAAGCGCCGTCAGAGGTGGACTTGAAGCAGCTCACCGAGCTGAGCCTGCGCGTTCAGACGCACGCCAAGCCGGACAAGGCGGTGTGATGGGTGGGCGTCGCGGAGCAGATCGAATGCAATCGTACCGGTGCCACGGGTCGGCTCTGCGACCCGTGAAGCTTTGTCACGGACGCACGGGTCTCAGAGCCGACCCGTGGCACCCGAGAAGCATCTCGCCCCGCATTCACTCCGGCAGCGGCCTGCCGCGCGTCTCGGGCAGGAACGGCAGCACGACCAGGCCCAGCAGGAAGATGGAGCACATGGTGACGCCGGCGTAGCGCAGCGGCTCGGCCGTGTCGCTGAAAGCGTTCTCCAGCCCCGCCTTGGCGAGCGGCCCCAGCGCCGCCACGAACCGGCCGACGTTGTAGCAGAAGCTGGTGCCCGTCGAGCGCAGCCGGGTGGGGAAGAGTTCCGGGAAATAGATCGCGTAACCGGCAAAGAGCGACAACTGACAGAAGCCCATCAATGGCACCATGACCCACACCTGCCACATCTCCTGGAGCGTGGCGAAGACGGCGACGGTGGTGATGAAAGCGGAGACGAACGCGATGGCGAACGTCGGTTTGCGGCCGATGCGCTGCGCCAGCCAGCCGAAGCCGAACATGCCGAGGAAGGCGCCGACGTTGATGGCGATGGCGACGTAGCTGCCCCATGCGGACAGCCTCCCGTTGATCGCGCCGCCGATGCGGTCGCGGGTTTCCTTCTGCTCGGGCGAGAGGCCGGCGGTCAGGCTGGGGTCGGTCTCTGAACGTTTGAGCAGGTCGAGCGTGGCGAGTGTGCCGGGGTCGTTCGCCGCCGCCGCCGTGTTCTCGGCGTAGACCTCGGCGGTGACGGCCTTGCGCTGCACAAATCGGATCAGGTCGGGCGTGAAGAACCCGACGGACCACAGGCCGATGATGCCCGAGCAGCCGAGCAACAGGCCCAGCAATGCGTGCTTGCGCAGCAGCGGCGTGGAGAAGAGCTCGCGGTAGGAGCCGAGCCGCTTTTTCGAGCCGGCTTCCTGCGACGCGGCCTTCCATTTCTCGGGCTCTTTGAGCTTCCAGCGGACGACGAGGGCGAGCAGCGCGGGGACGGCGCCGATGAGGAACATGATGCGCCACGGGCTCCACGGCAGGCCGTGCTCCTCGGCGATGCCCAGGCCGAGGTTGATCATGGCGGCGGAGATGTTACCGAAGGCCGAGAATGCCTGAAGCAGGCTGAGCGACCGCGCCCGCGCTCGATCTGGCATGACCTCGGCGACGAGGGCGACGCCGACGGCGAACTCGCCGCCGACGCCCAGGCCGGTGAGGAAACGGTAGAAGGCGAAGTCCCACGGCCCGACGGACAGCGAGCTGAGTCCGGTGAAGAGGGAGTACATGAGGATGGTAATGACCATCGTCTTGGCTCTTCCGATGCGATCGCCGAGCATGCCGAAGATAAGGCCGCCGGTGGCCCAGCCGGCGATGAAGATGCTGGTGCTGATGTCACCGGCCGTTCGCCGGGCCAGCTCCACCGTCTTGGGGTCCGAGTCGGGCAGCATGGGGATCAGGTCGCGCATCGCCGCCGGCCTGGCGAGGATGAAGAGCTGCTGGTCGAGGCAGTCGAAGAGCCAGCCGAGGGCGGCGACGGCGAGAACGAACCAGTGGTACCGGGTCATCTCGCTCCACCACGGCGTCTTGTTGTCGGGGTCGAGCGCGGGCTTCTCGAAATGTTCACCGTGCATGCGGGTGTGTCCTTCGCAGAAAAGCCCCGGGAAAGGAAGATCGTCACACAACGTATCAAATGATGGCGGCGGGTGCGAGGAGGATTTTCGTGGGTCGGCCTTTCCAGGCCGAGGCGGATCGTCCGCAGGCGCGAATGAGCAGCGGATCGTTGAGCTGGCGGAGATGTCAGGCTGGAAAACCTGACCTACATGGGGACGCCGAGGACGGTGCCGATTGTCAGGCTGGAAAGGGGGATGCCCAATCTTTCGGGGGCGATGACGCGCGATTCTTAGCCCGTCAGGGCGTTTGGTGGTAGCCACGGGCGCCAGCCCGTGAAAGCAGGTGCGTACATTGATCGAGCCCCGTCAGGGGCGACTGAATTCGCGGAGCCGTCAATCGCCCCTGACGGGGCTCGCCACCACAACCATCGGAGGGTCCACGGGCTAGCGCCCGTGGCTACCCACAAACGCCCTGACGGGCTAGGAAATACGCCGTGAAGTAACCCCGGAAGTTTGGGCAGACCCGCTGGAAAGCCTGACCCACGCGGTGCATCGCGTTGCGCTGCCGGCGCGGTATGCTGTGGCCATTGGGAATTCGGGAGGAAGGACGGCGTCCGCAATTTCTCTTTTTTGTTGGGAAGAGCCATGACAAAGCAAGTCGTTTCCACGTCGCTGGCCATCGCGCTGGTTCTTTTTTCGCTGACCGCGCCGGTCGATGGCGCGTCGCTGGTGCAGCGCGGCAGCCGGTGGGTCGAGCTCGCGCAGGTCGATCCCGCGAAGCCGGATCAGCCGGCAGCGCCGCCCGCCGCCGCCCCAATTGAAGGAGCAACGCTCAAGGCCGTCGTCGTCGCGGTGCAGAACAACGTGCAGGTGCGGCAGGCGGAGGATCAGCCTTGGACGAAGGCGACCCGCGGCGATGTGCTCGGCGCCGGCGCCGAGATCCGCACCGGGCTCAAGAGCGCCATCCAGATCCACATCGACCCCGGCCACACCATCACCATCGACCGCCTCGGCGTCGTCAAGCTCATCAACCTCGTCAAGAACGACAGCGGCATCAAGACCGACGTCGGCATGAAGTACGGCCGGACGCGCTACGACGTCGAGGCCGGCGGCGCGGTCCACGACGCCAAGATTCACACGCCGGGCACCACCCTCGCCATCCGCGGCACCTCCACCGGCACCCAGACCGACGCCTTCACCGATTCCACATGGGTCTTGCACGGCGTCGTCGACAACACCAACAAGCTCCGCCGGGAAATGGTCCGCATCGATTCCTCGACCGGCAAGGCGATGGTCACCAGCGACCTCGTCACGCCCGGCGCCTTCGCCAAGAACAAGCAGAAGAACGACACCAAGGGCGAGTTTGCCGGCCGGCAACTGACGGACGAGAAGGTCATTGAGCAGCACGCCAGCGGCAAGCTCGACGACAAGCAGGGCGGCGTCGAGGAGGAGCAGAAGTGGGCGAGGCGGGCCGGGTTCCAGTTCGCGGACATCGGCGTGTCGGGCGACGTCTTCGACATCGATATGTTCTGGGCGCCGCTGGAAGGCTTCGCCGACGTGGACCTGATCGTGTTCGATCCGCTGGAGGCGACGCTCAACCCCAAAGGCGACACCGTCGTCCGCGGCGGCCAAGGCAACCAGGGCGCGTTCACCACTTCGCCGGCCGACGATGACGGCTCGCTCGGCTCCGGCTTCGAGTCCGTGCAGTACGGCAACCACATCCCCGAGGGCAATTACCTCGTCACCATCCGCCACATCAGCGGCGACGACGCGTCGGGCTTCATCGACGCCCGCCTCGGCTCCGTCGGCCTCTTCGGCAGCGGCAACTTCGACGTGAGCAGCGCCAACCCCGAGGCCCAGTTCCTCGTCAACCCGCAGGACAAGACGGTGATCCCGGTGGGCGGGCAGTAATATCAGGTGCGAAAAACTCGCCGGGTGATGATGCCATTGGCAGGCTTGGCTGCCAGTGCTTTCGACCTACGAAAGAATGAGGCGGCAGGAAATGAAGAACACTGGCAGCGGACTGCCAGTGGCATCACGAGCTTCGAATCTAAATTCACACCCTTCGCCGCCGCCCCAGCACCGTCGACCCCGCCGCGAGTGCCATCACCGCCATCGTCACCGTCGCCGGCTCGGGCATCACCTCGACGAACAGCTCGTCGAGCTCGACGCCCATGAGCGACAGCACGTTGCCGTTCTGGCCGTTCTCGTAATGGCTCAGAATGTCGAGGGTCGTCAGGGCGGTGCCGTAGATCGCGACCTCGTCGATCAGGCCGACGAACTGGGTGTCGAGGTCATTGCCGGCGTTGCCGATGAGGAACGAGGCGCCGCCGTTGCCGAGGGCGTAGGCGCCGCTGTCGACCAGCATGCCGTTGACGTAGACGCTGCCGTTGCCGAGCCCATCGCTGACCACGACGACGTGATAGAACTCGCCGAGGTTGCTGTCGAAGGCGACGAGGAGGTCGGTGTCGCCGCCGAAGAGGATGGCGTCGTCGAGCATGCCGAGGGTGACGCCGTTGCCCGAGGGCGTCTGGTTATCGACGATGGCCCGGAACTCCGAGGTGCTCTCATCGAAGAAGGTGCCGAAGTTTTCACCGCGGGCAACCCAGGCCTCGATCGTGAACGGCCCGTCTTCAAGGTTCAAGCCCGCGGTGCCGGCCTGCACGTCGGCGCTGGTGGCCGCGCTGCTGAAGGAGACGTCCTCGACGAACGTAATGATGTCGGACGAGCTGAAATAGGCGGCATTGCCGAGGCCCGCGAAAGCGCTGGGCTGATTGAGCGTGACGTCGCCGCGGTAGTTGCCGTCGGCGTCGTTGCTGCCGATGTCGTCGGCGTTCTGGGTGGTGCTGGCTTCCTCGAACCGGTAATAGCGGAGCGGATTGTGGCTGAGGACGAGGCTCTGGTAGTCGGAGCCGAAGGTGATGTCGGCCGGCGAGTTGCCGTCGGCGAGGAAGGTGAGCGTGCCGGTGAGCTTGAGCTTGTCGCCGCTGTTCATGACGAGGCCGGTGCCGGCGGGGTTTTTGAGGATGAAGCTGCTGGAGCTGAGGGTGCCCGAGTGGGTGCCGGGGGTGGTGAACGCGAGCTCGCCGCCGTAGGACGGGCGGGCGTCGTAATAGCCCGACGCATCGGCGGCGAGATCGACCTCCCAGCGGACCGCGCTGAGCTGCACCCGCGCGCTGCCGCCGCCGACGATGGTGGCCTGCACGGGGATCGACATGCGGCCGACGATGTTGGGGCCGTACAAGGTCGTGTTGTTTTGCCAGACCAGCGTGAAGTTGGCGCTGAGCAGGCTGTTGCCGTCCATCTTGGGAGCGGTCACGCCGTCGTTGATTTCGTTTTGATTGACAAAGGTGCCGGATTTAACGGTCATGGTGGCGGTACGGGCGTCATCGAAATAGCCGGCGCCGAGCCGGCCGACGCTGTTGCCGGCCGTGCTCCCGCCGGACTGATTCACCTGTCCCTGCGCGAGCTGATAAGTCGGGGGCGTGGTGCTCTTGACGAGGGATGTCCCCGGCACGGTGGAGCCGCGGAAGTTCGTTGGTGACACGCCACCGCCGTCGAGGTCCTCGGCGTCGTGAACGATGACGACACTCGACTCGCCCCCTTGAAAGACCAAGGCCCCGAAAGTGGGCGACGCCAGTGCCGCGGCCATGGATACCGACGCCAAACCGAGGTGTTTGCAAGAACGCATGAAACTCTCCTTCCGACAGCCGACCGGCGGACCATGCCAAAAACACAACCGATCCCGCCGCCCGCCCGTAGGGTCGGCAGGTCTTATGGCCCGTAGGTCTGATAAGTTACTTGCAGCCACTGGCCGGCGTCAATGGGGTTTCGACAAAATGAGGCCGGGAATCCCAAAATGACCCGTGGATTGCTATTGACATCGTAGGGGCTTTTCGGTAATTTTGATCTGCTGATCGCAGCGCGGGCCAACCATTCGGTTCCCGCGGTTCCCATAAGCAGGTGGAGATTGGGCAGCATTTCTGTTCGGAAGTATGTAGATTACGCAAGGCCCTGTCTAGCGCAAGAAAAACCCCGTCAATCGGCCTAGACCAAGTGGCGGGGTTTCGATTTCAAGCCCGACGCAAAACTCGTAACCGAACAATCGACTTGTTCGGGATGGTCAAGTCGCCGCGCCCATAAGGCACAACGCCATCGTTCACGCCAGAAAGGTGAGGCACGATGGTCTTGTGCCCATTAGAATCGGCAACCAACCAGCCAACAGACTGACAACGAACCGGCTGCGTAGTGCGTTGAAGCTCGCCGAGCGGTTGCCAGCCTGAGCCAGAATGTGAGTCGAGCCAATCGACTAGAACGAGTTTCACTTGCCTTTCTTGCTCCCGCTGCGGGGTTTTTGGTTTTATCGTGGTGTGCGCATCCTTGCACTTTATCTCATTACTTGTCAGGCTTCGGCTGTTCGCGCTCGGGATAGAAGTCGAGAAGTCGGCAAATCACCTTGACCATCTCTTTAAATGTTTTCGGCGTGGATACGAAGCGGCCGACCTCATACCGCTTTATATCTGCGCCAGGGAGCGCGTGAAAGAAAAACAAAAACCCTAAACCGGGTTCGGACGGTTCTTCCTTCCGCGTACTGAATCGCACAGTGTCAAACCAAATCGACGGCAATTCCGGCCGTGCTAACATCTCGAAACTTTGTTCAGGTCGCTCTTCAACCGTAACTGACAAAACTTGGCTTGCTTTCGCCGGTATTGGCAACGCCGATTGATCCAGTGACTTTTTGGAGGGCTTCCGTGTTTGGCGCTGCGCTGCCATCATGCATCTCCTTAAAAAAACCCGTTGCCACACCAGTTTTGAATGATTCCATACGCCCAATCGGATTAATGGGGAGCGGCACGATCGCGGCTTTGACACCAATAGCATGCAAGATGCGTCCCGCAGAATCGAAAGTGCAGTTTGCTTCGGAGTGAACGATTCGATTAACGACTGCGGGCTTCATCCCTGCACGACGGGCAATTTCTCGCTGACTCACCCCGCGTTTGAGGGCATCCACGATTAAGGATGCTAAATCCAGCCGCAGGTCAAAGCCAAAACCTTCGCCGCTATCGTCGAACTTCTCGGAATCTGCAATAAGTTGATCGAGCTTATTCATTTTTTCTCCACGCCCTGCTTTCTTTCACTTTCCCAACCGACCGAATGCGTTCCTTCTCTGGCTCACTTACATCCTGGCCATGCTTTAAGAATGCGTCAATCGCAATGAATGGCGTGTGATCGTTGCCATCAAAGAATCCGATTATCCGGAACAGTTCATACTTGATCCTATAAACACCTTTCGCAATTCCATGCTCGCTCTTAATCGGGCAATCAAACTCGGCGATGAAATTCCAAAACCCCCGCTCCATGTACCGCTTCAACAGTTTTGCGATGCGATTTCGTTCACTTCCGTCCAAGTCGGCAAGAGCATCAACCACCACCTCGCTCACCCATAATCGCGTGTTGGGGCGAGGCACTTCCTTGAATTTCCACTCTCGTACTATAATCATGTTAACTTATAAGTGTACGTTGTCAAGTGTTACGTCGTGATTATCGCTTTATCGCAAATTGATGCCAGTGTCACTTGACTTTATACTTGACTCAAGTATAATGATGCCACTGGAGCACCACCATGGCCGCACCCCGCGAATCCAAAAACGCCCAAGACAAAGACGAAATCATCGCCTCGCTGCCAATGGCCTGCGCTAACGAGACGGCGGCGGTCGAGTTCTTCGAGCGGCAGCGTTGGGGCGATTCGCCGTGCTGCATGCACTGCGGCAGCGTGGCCGTCTACCAGATGCGAAGCGCCGACATGGTGACGCGGAACAAGCGGTTCCTTTGGCGCTGCCGTGATTGCAAGGGCCAGTTCACCGTGCGCATCGGCACCGTGTTTGAAGAGTCGCGCATCCCGCTCAAGCATTGGGCCTTCGCGTTCTGGCGCGCGGCCACTTCTAAGAAGGGCGTGGCGGCGCTGGAGATCAAGCGGCAGACCGGCCTGTCCTACAAGTCGGCGCTCTTCATGCTGCACCGCGTGCGCTGGGCGATGGCACCAGTCAACGCCCGCGACATCAACGACAACGGTAAACTCAACGGCATTGTCGAGGTCGATGAAACCTACGTCGGCGGCAAGCCGCGCTATCGCACGCGAAGCGTCACGGCCATCCCGAAGCACTTGCGCCCGAACGTCGTCACGAACCACATGACGATGAAGGATCGTAAGACGCCCGTGTTCGCGGCGGTGCAGCGCGGCGGCAAGTGCCGCGTGCGCGTGCTGCCCGTCGTCAACTCCGACACGCTCAACTTCCGTTTCTGTTCGCTTCCCGTTCGCCGCATTTTAGGAGTGAGTATGAAAACGGAAAGAGTCGTTGGATATCGCCGTACCCTCATCGCCCGCCACCGTGCCCTGCCGGTGCTTCTGGGTAGTGCCGCGGCCCTCTTGATGGGGGCCTCGTCGGCGCTGGCCCTGCCGATCACGCTGACCGCCAGCGATGCGATCAACACCAGTTCCTTCAACGCCGCCGGCAACTGGAGCAACGCGGCGGCCCCGTCGGCGGGCAACACGTATTTCACCCAGAACTTCACCCTCCGCACCCCAGCGGCCGGCACCCATGTGTTTGCCGGTGACTCGCTCTCGCTGGACGCCGGCGGCGTCCTCGCCTTCAAGACCGCCGGCGCCATCACCGTCGGCAATCTCATCCTCAACGGCGGCGCCATCAACAACTTCGACGTCGGCGGCACCCAGATCGCCACCCTCAACGGCGCCATCAACCTCACCGCCGGCTCCTCCATCGACAGCAGCGTGGCCGGCCGCACGATCCTGGTCAACTCCACCATCGGCGGCGGCGCCCCGCTGACCCTCAACGGCGTCACCGGCATCACCCTCGCCGGCAACAACAATTACACCGGTGCCACCACCGTCAACGTCGGCACCCTCACCCTCACCAACGCCAGCGCCCTGGGCGCCACCGGGCCCGGCAACGAGACCACCATCGTCGGCGGCAACGGCACCACCGCCCGCACCCTCGCCCTCGGCGGCGGCGCCGCCATGAACATCGCCGAGACCCTCAACTTCAACGGCAACGCCGCCGGCCGCTCGGGCCTCTCCGCCAACAGCGCTTTCAACCACACCCTCTCGGGCCCCATCGACGTCACCAGCGCCACCAACATCGTGCAGTGGTCGTCCAACGGCGCCGGCTCCATCACCGTCACCGGCGACATCACGGGCAACATGACCGCCGGCGCGCTGCTCTTCCTCCGCGGCGGCTCCACCAGCGCCAACAACCGCATCCTCGGCTCCCTCAATATCACCGGCGGCAACCTCGCCAAGACCGACACCGGCACCTGGGTCATCGGCAACGCCGGCGAAACCTACAGTTGGGCCAACACGCAGGTCTCTGTCGGCACCCTCCGCACCGCCATCGCCAACATGCTTCCCGCCGCGGGGACCATCATCGTCGGCCAGAACGACAACCTCAGCGCAGTCCTCGACCTCGCCGGCAACAGCCAATCCACCACCGGCATCACCTACAACTACGGCGGCACCGCCACCACCTCCACCGGCGCCATCACCACCGGCGCCGGCACCCTCACCCTCAACGGCAACCTCGCCTACAACACCGTCGGCACCTACACCGGCGCCGGCGGCAGCCTCAGCGGCCTGCTCAGCCTCGGCGGCGGAGCCCGCACCTTCACCATCGGCGACGGCGGCGGGGCCGTCGAAATGTCCGTCTCCGCCAACATCAGCAACGGCAGCCTCGTCAAGGCCGGCGCCGGCACCCTCCGCCTCAGCGGCAACAACTCCTTTGGCGCGGGAACCTTCACCTACGGCGCCAACGACACCGCCGACCTCGGTGCCCTCCGCCTCGCCTCCGCCAACGCCATGGGCAACCACACCGTCCTCAACCTCAGCGGCAACAACGCCGCCGAGCGCCGCATCGAGCTCGAAGGCAACATCAACTTCAACGACTACGACATCCTCACCAACGGCCGCGCCAACGCCCAGACCGTCGGCGCCGCCCTCGTCAATATCTCCGGCAACAACACCTGGGCCGGCGACCTCTCCATCAACGGCACCGGCGGCGGCTACGGCATCCGCTCCGATGCCGGCCTGCTTACCCTCAATGGCAACCTCCTCCGCCCCCTGAGCCTCAACGACACCCGCAACTGGGACATCGGCGGCGCCGGCAACATCACCTCCAACGGCGTCGCCAACGAGACCGGCGCCCAGGGCATCATGGGCTTCACCAAGTTCGGCGCCGGCAACGTCACCTTCACCAACGCCAACCTCTACAACGGCACCACCACCATCAACCAGGGCACCTTCGCCCTCACCGGCAGCGGCGCCATCGACAACTCCCCCACCATCAGCATCGCCGCCGGCGCCAACTTCAACGTCACCGGCGTCACCGGCTACGACCTCGTCAGCGGCCAGTCGATCATCGGCGACGGCAACATCGTCGGCAACGCCATCACCGATGCCGGCTCGTTCATCTCCCCCGGCGTCGGCGCCGGCGACATCGGCATCCTCACCTTCAACGGCAACCTCGATATCGACGGTTCGCTGGTGATCGACTTCAACCCCGCCGCCGGCGGCTCGGCCGACATGATCGTGGTCAACGGCATCCTCGACATCAGCGGCGCGACCCTCGACCTGAACCTCGTCGCCGCGCCCCTCGACGACACCTACATCATCGCCGATTACGATTCGCTTGTCGGCACGTTCGCCACGGTCAACGTGCTGGACCTGCCCTCGAACTACGAGATCCAGTACAACTTCATGGGCCAGAATCAGATCGCCCTCACCGCGATGCCCGAGCCCGCGACAATGTCGCTGCTGGCCTTGGGCGGCCTCGCCATGCTCCGCCGCCGCCGGGCCACCCGCTGATTGGTGTTTGTAAAAGACTTAGAACCAACCTCCAAAGCCCCGGCACTCCCGTGCCGGGGTTTTCTTTTCAGAAGTTTCACCGCCGCCATCCCAACCGTTACCTCCCCGATCTTGCCGACAATATGAAATAGATCAGTCCCGCTTCTCCGGGCACTGCGGGGAACCGCGTAGACGTCGGGGACGGGCCCAATGACAATCAATAAATAATGATTCGCCTTCTGCTTATGTGATAAGCTTTACCCGGGTACGGAGGGTGGGGTGGACATGTCCACCCCAGACCGACACCAGCCACGCCAGGAGCCGCCGTCATGCTCAACCTTCTGAGCCGATCCGATTCCCGCACCAACCACTGCGATGGCCTATCGCGCCGCGGCTTCCTCAAGGTCGGCGGCATGGCGGCGGGCGGCCTCTCGCTCTCGCAGCTCCTCGCCCTCGAAGCACAAGCTTCCGGGGGGGCCGGCGTCAAGAGCAACCACAAAGCCGTCATTAACGTCTTCCTCCCCGGCGGCCCGTCCCACATCGACCTGTGGGACCTCAAGCCCGATGCGCCTTCCGAGATCCGCGGCGAGTTCAGCCCCATCAAGACCAACGTGCCCGGCATCGAGGTCTGCGAGCTGTTCCCCATGATGGCCAAGATGATGGACAAGTTCACCATCATCCGCTCCATCAGCGACGCCAGCGGCGACCACGACTGCTACCAGTGCATGACGGGCCACAAGAAAAGCGAGAAGCCCCCGGCCGGCGGCTGGCCCGCGTTCGGGGCGTTCGTCTCCCGCGTCCAAGGCGCCGCCAACGACGCCTGCCCGCCGCACCTCTCGATCATGTACCCCACCGGCAACCGCACCTGGGGCGAGCCGGGCACCGCCGGCTTCGTCGGCAACTCGCACAACCCCGTGCAGCTCTTCACCCGCAAGATCGGCGAGATGCCCACCGGCATGACGCTCGGCGGCATCAGCCTCGAACGCCTCCACGACCGCCGCAAGATGCTCGCCTCCATCGATAAGTTCCGCCGCGAGGCCGACACCCACGGCGCGATGGACAGCCTCGACATCTACAGCCGGCAGGCGATGGGCATCCTCACCTCCTCCGGCCTCGCCGACGCCCTCGACATCAGCAAGGAAGACCCGCGCATCGTCGAGAGCTACGGCAAGAACGACCCCGAGTTCCAGCGCGACGGCTCGCCGCGCATGGTGCACAGCTTCCTCGCCGCCCGCCGCCTCGTCGAGGCCGGTGCCCGCGTCGTCTCCATGAACTACAGCCGCTGGGACTGGCACGGCGGCGACGGCATGAACTACCCGTCCTCGCGCATCGAGTTCCCCATGCTCGACCAGGCCCTGTGCGCCCTCTGCACCGACCTGCACCAGCGCGGGCTCGATAAGGACGTGGCCGTGGTCGTCTGGGGCGAGTTCGGCCGAACGCCCAAGATCAACAAGATGAACAGCCGCGACCACTGGCCGCAGGTCTCGACCGCCCTCATGTTCGGCGGCGGCCTGCGGCACGGGCAGGTGATCGGCAAGACCAACCGCCTGGGCGAATACGCCATCGACCGCCCCGTGAAGTTCCAGGAAGTCTTCGCGACGCTCTACCACACGCTGGGCATCGACGTCCGCACCGCAACGGTGCCGGACCACAGCGGGCGGCCGATGTATCTGGTCGAGTCGGGGATCGAGCCGCTGCGGGAGTTAGTGTAGAGAAGTGACCGGTCCGGTCGATTCAAGTCTGGGATTTTTCGGTGAAGATTCATTTTCATCCGCACGCGCTGACTCGCATCGATGAGCGCGGCGCGACCAAAGAAGAAGTGATTCAAACCGTCACAGACGGCGAGCGCTTTGCCGCCAAGTTCGGTCGGCACGGGTTTCGGCGGAACGTCGCCTACAATGACCAGTGGCGGTCGCGCTTCTACGCCAATAAGCAGATAGAAGCTTTTGCCGCCCAAACCCCGGATGGGTGGATCGTCATCACTGTCTCGTGAAGTGTTTCTGAGGACTCGAAGCCATGAAGTTGACGTACGATCCAACATACATCGCCTATCTCGCTTTGCGCGACAAGCGGAAGCAGGTGGAAACCATTCACTTGAGCGACGAGTTGAAGGTGGATATCGCGCCCGATGGAACTGTCTACGGCATCGAGCTGTTGAACGCGGCCGCCCAGCTTGGCAGCACGCTTGTCATTCATGGGCCGTTCGGGGAACAGACCGATGTGAAATTGCAACTGTCTTCGGTCGCATGAATGGCGAACGCCCGGGCCGACAACTCGTCAAGAATGGAGGAGATATTCCGACGCCTCAATTCGTTGCTCATCCAAATTGACATCTCCCGGTTTCGGGGCTCGTAATGGTCTGCGGCATCAAATTCACCTTCCAGGAAAGGGGGCGTAGATATGGCTGCACGCTTCGACATCGCGCTGTGCATGGGGCTTATTTTCGTCGTTGGTGGTTGTGGCGACGTTCCCAGTCGCGACCCCATCTTGGGAAAATGGCGTAGCGATAAACGAAATGCGTCCTCCGAGTATTTCTCCGATGGCACGATCACGGTCACCATTGGATTGGTGTGGTTGAACGGTAAATGGACGCGTTTAAGCGATGATCGCATTGAGTACGTGATGACGGGACCACGCGGAACCGTCAAAGAAACCATTGAAACCGTAGTTACAGAAGACTCGATGACAGGTACGAACCCAGATGGGACGCACGATGTTTGGACACGACCTGGTCCGCCAACATACTTGCATAAAGTGTACTATGGGCTTTGGTCGCCTCGTGATACATTGAGGTTCATTTCTGAGACAGAATGCGAGTCTTCGGCCAATGGGACGACGTTCTTAGGCACGCACTCGCAGAATGGTGGTGAACTGAAACTCATAGTTCACATATTGGGTTCTAAGGTCATCAAGCGGTTCGAGGTAACTAAGTCAGGATTCGATGAGTTGGACGGACAGGAGCGAGCCGACGGAACTCGCAACAGTTTCGTGACACCAGAGTATTACGAGGAGGTTCACGGACACCGCATCGGCCTGCCAAGGGATTAGTTCACTTCAACGCTACTCGCTAATTTCTATGTCTGGTACGGCTGCATGGGAGGAGAGAATCGGGACAGGTCCAAATATGCCGAGATGCGGGACGTGCAGATGCCCTGCGCCCCATAGGGGCACCGAACTGTAGCCACGGGTGAAGCGAAGCCCAGTCCGCGAGGCCAGCGGAACCCGTGGCCACGCGGGTATAATCCGTAGTGGCAGGAGCCGAGGGTCGTCTATGAGAAACGCCATGAGTCATTCTGTGATTGTCCATGGCCGCTATGTCGGCAGAGTCTTCATTCCAGACGGCCCGCTTCCGGACGCCGAAGGCGAAGCGGAATTGGTAATCACGCCCGCCACGACCCCATCCAATCGATCCATCGCCGATGCTTTCGGAACAGCGACGGTTCTGCGGAGCGGGGAAGCGATTTTGGCCGAGGTTCATGGCGGTCGTGATGAGTGGAGCCGTCGGTGATTTATCTTGATGCGAACGACACGAAGCGTTACTGCCGGCAGAAGCTATGAAACTCACCTACGACAAACACCGCAACATTGCGTACATGGCATTCCGCGAGCCAATGTCAACGGCGCAGACCCTCCAGATTGCGGACGACTTGAATGTGGACCTTGCGCCGGATGGGACGGTTGCCGGCATTGAGTTTCTCAACGCGAGCCTCCAGTTGGGTGACGAGATTGAAGTGTGCGACATAAACGGATTACAAACCGTCGTTCGTTCCCCATCTGCTCCGCCGCCGCGTCACGACTGGGCGGCCCGATTTCGCCACGCGAAGGCAGCCGAGATACCCGGCATCGACGGCAGCAATGACGAATGGGGTAACATGGATTGGAAGACGTCAGAGGAAGAGTAACTGGTAGGTCTTCGCAAATGGCACCAGCCGAATTCGTGGCACCCGGCGACTGTCGCGCAATGCACGGTGATCGTGAGTTGGAACTTCAAGCACATCGTTCACTATCAGAAAGTTCCGCTCTATAATGCGGTCAACGTCCTCAAGCGGTTGAGTCCGCTGGAGATTCGTTCGCCATCGGAGGTGATTTATGACGAAGCCTGAGTCTCTCGACTGCGTGGATCTGAAGCGCGAGGGGGCCGAGCGCGTTCAGCAGCGGCTGGCTGGACTGAGCCGCGACGAAGTCCTGGAATATTGGCGGCAGCAGCACGAGTTGCTTCTCGAACGGCAGCACGCGGCGCGGGCGGTAAACGTCCCGGCGACGGCCGCCACAAATCAATCTTCGTAATTGCCTTTCTTCATTCGCTCCAATTTGGACCTGAAAACATGACCTTCCCCAACCGCCGCGCCTTCATCAGCACGCTCTCCATCAGCGCCGCCGCCCTCATGACGCGTGGGGCGTTCGCCGAAGAGCTCACGCGCACACCCGACCAGACCGAGGGGCCGTTCTATCCGGACAGGCTGCCGCTGGATACCGACAATGACCTCTTGATCATCAACGACAGCATCAAGCCCAGCGTCGGCGAGGTGACGTGGCTCACCGGCAAGGTGCTCGACGCCAAGGGCAACCCGCTGAAGCACGCTCTGGTGGAGATCTGGCAGTGCGACGGCAACGGCGTTTACCTGCACTCGCGCGACAGCGACGGGAAGAAGGAGCAGCAGGACAAAAACTTCCAGGGCTTCGGCCGGTTCCTCACCGGGTCGACCGGCGAGTACCTGTTCCGCACCATCAAGCCGGTGCCCTACCCCGGCCGGACGCCGCACATCCATGTCAAGGTGAAGCACAAGGGCAAGGGCGTGCTCTCGACGCAGTGCTACATCAAGGGCCACCCGCAGAACGCGAAGGACTTCGTGCTCAACCATGTGAAGGACGAGAAGGCCCGCGAGTCCTTGATCGTCGACTTTGCGCCGATCAAGGATTCGAAGATCGGCGAGCTGGCCGCGACGTTTAATATGGTGCTTGGGTTCACGCCGGACGAGGGGAAGTAAGGCGGCGCCTGCATGTATCAAGGGTGGCACTGACAAGGACTGCTCGGAGGCCTTGTCAGTGTGGTCGCTCATGGCATGCCGACACTGACAAGCTCCGCGGACTCCGCTTGTCAGTGCCACCCACCTACTGCGTACGACCTGCGGACGAGTTCGACATTTGCACGGCCCCCGCGATTCGCTACAACTCTCCGCCATGACCGAATCCACCCAAGTGCATGGCGTCACGCACCCGCGCGGCTTCCGCGCCGCCGGCGGCACCTGCGGCATCAAGGCATCGGGCAAGCCGGACCTCGTGCTGATCGTCGCGGACAATACCTGCGCCGCGGCGGGCATGTTCACCACCAGCAAGGTGCCGGGCGCGCCGGTGATCGTCAGCCGCAGGCATGTGCGCGGCGGCAAGGCCCGCGCGATCGTTGTGAACTCCGGCTGCTCGAACGTCGCCACCGGCAAGGATGGCGAGCGCGACGCGTTGACGATGTGCCGGACGCTCGCCGAGCAAGTCGGCTGCCCGCTGAATCAGGTGCTCGTCTGCTCGACGGGCATCATCGGCCGGCGGCTGCCGATGCAGAAGATCACGCCCGGCATTGCGTCTCTCTACAAGGATCTCGCCGCCGGCGCGGACGTCGACGCGAAGGTCGCCACTGCCATTCTCACGACCGACCTGGTGACGAAGACCGCGTCGCGCACCGTGAACATCGCCGGCCAGGAGGTGCGCCTCGCCGGCATCGCCAAGGGCAGCGGCATGATTCAGCCGAACATGGCGACCATGCTCGCGTTCATCACGACGGACGCGGCGATCAGCCCGGCGATGTTGCGGGCGGCCTTGAAGGATGCGGTGAGCGCGACGTTTAATCGCACCAGCATCGACCACGACACCAGCACCAGCGACAGCGCGATGATCCTCGCCAGCGGCGAGGCAGGCAATCGCCCGATCACCGCGAAAGGCAAACCGTTCAGTGCGTTCGCGGCGGCCCTGCTAGAGGTCTGCGCCGAACTCGCCTATCAAATAGTGAAGGACGGCGAAGGCGCGACGAAGGTGTTCCGCGTCAACGTCACCGGCGCGAAGTCGATGAAGGACGCCGACCGCGTGGGCTACACGATCACCGGCAGCCCGCTGGTGAAGACGGCGGTGCATGGGGCGGACCCGAACTGGGGCCGGCTGGCGATGGCGGTCGGCCGCAGCGGCGCGGCGGTCGACCCGATGAAGCTGACGATGAGCATCGGCGGCATCGCGGTCTTCGCGAAGGGCGTCAACGCGGATGCCGATCTCAACGCCCTCGAAGCACACATGAAGGGCAGCGAGGTACAGTTCGATATCGACCTCGGCCTCGGCAAACACCAGGCCCAGTGGCTCGGCTGCGACCTGTCGCGCGAGTACATCACGATCAACGCGGACTACTCGACGTGATCGCTGCCTGACAACTGATCATTTCACCCAGGTTCGGCACGCCCGTTGCAACATCCCCTCCAGTCGCGGAGAAATCCGCGCAGAAAGTAGGCAAAGGGTTAGAAGTCGGGTTCACCCTGCTCGTTTGTTGAGCAGGGTTCGGCGGGCCGGTCCAGACTTAACGCCAGCGTTGAGTGGCCCAAAGATTTGCGTTCCATTCGAAACGCAGGCATCGGACGGTGCCTTTCACCCCGCTTGTTTCTCCCTCGCCCTCGGCGATGAGCCGTCGTCGCCGTAAGTACGCGATACCGCGGTCCGCTCCTGGCGGGCTGTCAGTCTTTCCCATGGAGGTTCCGATGATTGCTCGTTCCCTGCTCGCCATGCTCGGCGTCCTCGCGTTGACGGCCATCGTCACCGCCGCCGACCCCGTGCCCGCGCCCGACACCGGCGCCAAAGCCGTCGACGCGAAGATCGCGGTTGCGCCGGACGGAACCCCGGTCGCCGCCGTGAGCGCCCCCGCCGATGTCCCCGCCTGGGTGATCGACAAGGGCGACACCGCCTGGATGCTCATGAGCGCCGCCCTCGTCTTGCTCATGACGCCCGGCCTCGCGTTTTTCTACGGGGGCCTCGTCCGCCGCAAGAACATCCTCTCCGTGCTCATGCAGTGCTTCATGTGCATGTGCATCATCACCATTCTCTGGGTCACCGTCGGGTTCTCCATCGCGTTCGGCGACGACGTCGCCGGCGGCTTCATGGGCAACCCGATGCAATACTTCATGATGAAGGACGTGCCATTCGATGGCCCGTGGATGATCGTCGGCAAGAGCGACACGAACCCGGCCGGCGTGCCCACCACGTTCCCCGGCCCGCTGTTCATGATCTTCCAGTGCATGTTCGCGGTGATCACGCCCGCGCTGATCATCGGCGCCTTCGCCGAGCGCATGAAGTTCGCGGCCTTCACGATCTTCTCGGCGCTGTGGCTGCTGCTGGTGTACTGCCCGGTGGCCCACTGGGTCTGGTACGGTCCGACCGACAGCTTCTTCAGTCTCGGCTCGTTCGCGCTGACTGACGGCGTGCCCGAGGGCGCTCTCGACTTCGCCGGCGGCACCGTCGTCCACATCAACGCGGGGATCGCCGCCCTTGTCTGCATCCTTGTCATGGGCAAGCGTCACGGCTACCCGCACAAGATCAGCCCGCCGCACAACCTGCCGTTTGCCGTGCTGGGCGCGGGCCTGCTGTGGTTCGGCTGGTTCGGCTTCAACGGCGGCAGCGCTTTCGGCGCGACGAGCCAAGCCGTGCAGGGCTTCGTCACCACGCACATCGCCGCCGCCACCGCCGGCCTCGTCTGGTCGCTCATCGAGTGGGTCCGCAACGGCCGGCCTACCGTGCTGGGCATCATCACCGGCGCCGTCGCGGGCCTCGTCGGCATCACCCCCGCCGCTGGCTTCGTCGGCATCGGCGGGGCCATCGCCATCGGCGCCGGGGCCACCATCATCTCCTACCTCTTCGTCGCCCTGTTCAAAGAGAAGTTCGGCTACGACGACTCGCTGGACGTCTTCGGCGTCCACGGCATGGCGGGCATCTGGGGCGCCATCGCCACCGGCATCTTCGCGGTCAAGGGCTTCGGCATCGACCGCGCCGGCGGCCTGCTCGAAGGCAACGGGGCCCAGGTCGTGGCCCAGATCAAGGCCGTGCTCTTCACCGTCGTCTGGACGGGCGTCGTCTCCTTCATCCTGCTCAAATTGATCGACGCGACCATCGGCCTGCGGCCCACTGTTCACGATGAACGCGTCGGCCTCGACCTTACCGACCATGCCGAGGTGGCGTACACGCTGGTCGAGTAGTCCCCGTATTGTCGAACCATCAATCACTGGGCCCGGGAGCCGTGACGCCTCTGCCGTGTCCGCTCCCGGCCCGCAACCAAAGCGACTGGATTTGTTTCCTCCCCAGCGATTCAAGGAGTCATTCTCGTGAAATATATCGTTGCAATTGTTCAGCCCGACCGCATGACCGACGTGCTCGACGAACTAGAGAAGGCCGACATCCACCTCGTCACGGTGGTGCAGATCATGGGCCGCGGCCGCCAAAAGGGCATCGCCGAGGTCTACCGGGGTCACAAAGAGGCCGGCAGCCTGCTCCGCAAAGTGAAGCTCGAGATTGCCGTCAACGACAATTTCGTTCAGCCCGCGATCGACGCCATCGTCCGCGGGGCCCGCACCGGCTCAATCGGCGACGGCAAGATCTTCGTGATGAACCTCGATCAATGCATCCGCATCCGCACCGGGGAGACCGGCAGCGTGGCGATCGGGTGATATCGTCTCTTGAGGACGCTTCTTCAACTCCGCTAAACCGCAAGCGGTCGCCGGACACCCCGGTTACCGGTAGTCGCTTGCGGTTTGGCATTTGCTCCTTAACTTTACCTGATGGTCATCCCCCACCACCTCATATGGACGCTGTATGGCTGGTGGTTTCCCAACGATCCGCGAGGCAGCACGTCCCGCACCATCAAGAATGATCTCCTCCCCGACCTCGGTGAACTCCATCACGGCCGAAAGAAAGTCCAACCCGCGGCGCGCGTGATCCGCGCCTGCTACGAACAACGGCTCGGCGGGAGCTTCGCCCTCCCAGGCAGTGCGGTCATCACATTTCCGGCGGCGGGTTCTTCGACAACTTTCGTTGCAGGGAGCGCCGATGGATGCCCAGCACGCGGGCCGCCTGCGAGACGTTGCCCCCGCAGTCGGCGAGGATGCGCTGGATGTGTTCCCACTCGACCTGCGCCAGTGACGGCGCGGTGTCCGGCGCCGGTGGGGTCTCGCCGTCGCCCTTCTCGAACGCCGCAAGGATCTGGTCTGCATCGGCGGGCTTGGTGAGGTAGTCGAGGGCGCCGACGCGGATCGCCTCCTTGGCCGTCGCGATCGAGCCGTAGCCGGTGAGCACGATCACGTTGAGGCCCGGGTCCATCGCCTTGAGCTTCTGCACGACGTCGATGCCCGACTCGTTGGCCATGCGCAGGTCGACAATCGCCCGCACCGGCTTGACCTCGCGCATCAGCCGGACCGCCTCGGCGCTGTCGGCGGCCGCATGGGCCCGCAGGCCGCGGTCGGCCAGCGCCATGACCAGCCGGGTGCGGAACACCTTGTCGTCATCGACGACAAGGATGGGAGAAAACGGTTTGGCGCGGGCTTTTTCCATGGCTTTTGGAAGGAATGGTAGCGGGGAACGCCCGAGGTGAAAACGGCGTGGGGTGCCACGGACAGCGCAGCGAGTCTTCGAGCGAAGTCGTCCGTGTTGTGTTGTTCACGTGTTTGCGATGAACCCCGCGTCATTAGAACAGTCTTAATCCATTCGTAGCGATCGGGGTGCCACGGACAGCGCAGCGACGCTTTGGGAGCGGAGTCGTCCGTGGTCGCTACACGCATGAAGGTTCGCACGGACGACTACGCTCGGCAGACCTCGCTCCGCTGTCCGTGGCACCCATCTGGCGATTCGTCTCGCGCCTACCCCGGGACCGTCAGCACCGACGTCGTCCCCTTCCCCACCGCCGAGCGAAGCTTCAGGCTCCCCTGCATGTGCTCCGCCATCAGCCGCGCGAGAAACAAACCGAGGCCCATGCCGCGCTGCGGACCTTTCGTCGTGACGAACGGCTCGCCGAGGCGCTGCATCTGCTCGGTCGACATGCCTACGCCATGATCTTCGATGATGACGCGCAACTCGCCGCCGTCGCGCGCGATCGACAGGCTGACGCGCGATCGTGTCTGTTCCGAGGCATCGAACGCGTTGTTGACGAGGATGCCGACGGTCTGAATCAACGCATCGCGCTTCACGAGGAGTGTGCCGACCGTCGCGTCCTGCGTAACGTCGAGCATTTCCTCCTGACCGGGCTTCAGGTCGGCCTTGATCGCGGCGATCAGCGCATCTGCGGTCATGCTCGCCGGCGGCTCGTCGGAGCGGTGGAAGTTGTCGATGTTCATGCGATCGAGGATTCGCCGGCAGCGGTCGACCTCTTCGCGGATGAGGCGGACATCCTCGACCGCCTGCTGCGGCAGGTGCAGCTTCACCGCCTGCCGCTCGAGTTCGTGGGTGACGACGGCGATGGTTCCGAGCGGGTTGCCGAGCTCGTGGGCGGCGCCGGCGGCGAGCGTGGTGAGCGAGGCGAGGCGTTCGCTCTGCGTCATGCGTTCGCGCATCGTCGCCATCTGGTCCTCGCGCTCGCGCAACGTGCCGCGCAGCCGGCCGACGAAGTACACGATCAGCCCCGACGCGATGGCCACCGCGACCCACGCCCCGGCCGGGAACATCCACGCCGGCGCCGGCTCCTGCGCCAAAGGCACGTAGGCGACGAACAGCACCGAGTAGCACGCCAGCGACACGCCGAAGATCGTCCACGCCCAGCGCGACGGCAGCACCACCGCCGCCATCGCCACATGGATGAGATAAAGCAGGCTGAAGGGGTTCTGCCGGCCGCCGGTGGCGGCGATCATCGCGGTAAGCAGGATCACGTCGGTCAGCAGGACCGCGAAGATAACCCACGATGGGATCGCCGTGCTGGCCCGCAGCGCGGTCATCAGCGCAAGGTTGGTGATGACGGTGATGGACATGATCGCCACGAGGGCGGCGAACGGCAGTTCGAGGCGGAACCCGAGCCAGGCGATGAGGATCGCGGCGCTCTGCCCGGCGGTGGCGAACCAGCGGAGGCGGATGAGCCAGGTGAGGACGATGTAGGCATCGGGCCGGTCGCGCAGGTCGGTGCCCGAGTGCGGCCGGGGCGCGACGGAGGCGGTGAGCGTCAGCTCGCGCTCCGGCGGAGCGGGGACAACAACGGCGGGCGCGGCGGTTTCGAGCGGCATGCGGACATGATATGAGAGCCGGCACGGCCACTCTCGTTGAGTTATGGACGAGCCGCCCGCGCTGCGCTGTGGCGATCGCTACAGGAGAAATGAAGTATTACAAAGTCGGCGCTTCCACGGTGATCTCACTCCGCGTCACCTTGACGCGGACGCCCCCGCTGAAGTCGAACGTCCGCTCGCCGCCGGCGCCATCGCGGATCGATCGGATCACGGGACGCATCGCGTTCTCCCCGATGCGGTCCGGCTTTGCGCCGGAAGCGATCAGGAGTCGGCGCAGCAAGCCGGCGAGCACCACCGGCCGCAGCGTCCGCGCATCCGTGCGGTCGAAGGTGCGGACGCGCCCCGTCACAATCACCCGATCAGCGGCGATATCGATCAGGTCGCCAAGCACACGGCTCACCTGCTGAAGATGGTCCGACAGCGCGGTGCTCCGCCGGGCGACGTCCGCTTTGAGCTCTCGAAGCACGGGCAGCACATCCCGTCGCAGGCGGGAGCGCACCCGTCCGCTGTCGGTGTTGGTCTGATCTTCGCACCATCGCTGGTTCAGCTCGCGCAGAAACCGGACGATCTCTTCGCGGTCGACCGCGAGCAGCGGACGGATGAGCGTCAGCCGACGGGTCAAGCCGGGCGCCGCCGAGTCATGGCCCGCGGAAACGCCCAACGCCCGGCCGCCAGGCCCCGGAACCCGGGCGCGCCACCTCATGCCGCGCATGCCGCGAACCGATGCCCCGCGCATCAAGCGCATGAGCAGCGTTTCGAGCTGATCGTCGGCATGGTGTGCGGTGGCGATGAAGTCCGCATCGATCGCATGGGCCATCGTGGCGAGGGCGGCGTATCGCTCGCGGCGGGCCCAGTTTTCGAGATTGCCTTGCCTATCCTCCGGCGACAGATCCGCCCGCAGGAAAGGAAGATTCAGCGATTTCGCGAGCTCCGCCGCCAGCGCCGCGTCGCGCTCCGCATCGCCGCGCAGGTGGTGCTGAACGTGGACGACTGAGAGCTCGAGCCGCCACGGCTTGAGCGACGCCAGCAGCGCCAGCGCCCGCAGCAGCGCCACCGAGTCCGCCCCACCGCTCACCGCCACCAGCACCCGCGCCCCCGCAGGCACCTTGCAGCGGTCGCGCAGCGCCGCCGCCACGGACTTCACGAACGCGTCACGATGCTCGATCTTGACGGGGCCGGACATGAACGCATGATAGCCGGTAGCATTTGAGGATTGCCGGGCGCGCCGACCGTCACGATGAGCCAGCCATGACCGTGTCGCTTCCACAATTGGTGGTGTTTCTCGCGGAGTTCCGCGCCGTCGACTTGGTGCCGGCGGCGGGAATGCTGCTGCTGATCACCGGCCTGCTGATGATCTACCGCAAGCGCCGCCGCAAGCAGTTCACCGACCCCTGCCTGACGCCGCAGGAGCAGCTCGAGCGCAACCGCCAGCTCCGCGGAGTACACGGCGACCTCGAACGGCTGATGGTCGAGATCGAGCAGTTCTCCAAGCGATTGGCGACGCAGCTCGATGCGAAAACCATCGCCGTCGAGTTGATGCTGAAGCAGGCGGATCAGCGGATCGCCGAGATGAAGCGACTGTCGGCGGGCAACGGGCACGGCGGCGATGCGGCAGCCCCGGCGGAGCGGGCCGCGACAAATCCACTGGAACATGAGGCGCCGCGAACGCCGGCCGCCACCCCCGAGTTGCCCAGCGACCCCGTCTCGCGCTCGGTTTATCAGCTTGCCGACCAGGGCCTTTCCGCCGAGGCGATCGCCAAACGGCTAAGCGAGCATGTCGGCAAGATCGAGCTCATCCTCGCGCTGCGGACGGCCTGACGCCGCTTGCGACGCGGCCCCTGCGACCTACACTGTTCCCCCGCCCGCCGCTGCCGACTTCGCCAGCGGTTAGCGGTTCACCCAGGACCCCTGCCATGTTCCAAGGCGCTTACACCGCGATGATCACGCCGTTCAAGAACGGCGAGGTCGATTACGCCCGGCTCACCGAGCACGTCCGATTCCAGATCGACGGCGGCATCGACGGCCTCGTCCCCGTCGGCACCACCGGCGAGTCGCCCACGCTCGACCACGATGAGCACAAACGGGTCATCGAGCACGTCGTCAAAGCCGCGAAGGACCTCGCATCATCCGGCACCCCCGGAACCCCCGCGGCCCGCAAGGTGCAGGTCATCGCCGGCACCGGCAGCAACTCGACGCAGGAGGCGCTGGAGCTCACCGAGTTCGCCCACCGCGTCGGCGCCGACGCCGCGCTGATGGTCAATCCGTACTACAACAAGCCGACGCAGGAGGGCATGTACCGCCACTTCATGCACATTGCCGACAAGGTCGAGCTGCCCATCATTCTTTACAACATCCCCGGCCGATGCGGCGTCACGATGAATCCCGCAACCGTCGCCCGCCTGCACAAGCACGACCAGATCGTCGCCATCAAGGAAGCCACCGGCTCGATGGACATGGCCAGCGAAATCCGCAGCCTGTGCGACATCGAGATTCTTTCCGGCGACGACTCACTGACGCTGCCGCTGATGGCCATCGGCGGGCGCGGGGTGATCAGCGTGCTGAGCAACCTGATGCCGCGCGAGGTGAAGGCGCTCGCCGACGCCGCCACCAAGGGCGACTACAACGAGGCCCGCAAGCTGCACAAGGACCTCTTCAATCTCTGCAAGGTTATGTTTATCGAGACCAATCCGATCCCGATCAAGATCGCCATGGCGCTCGCCGGCCGCGACACCGGCGAGCTGCGGCTGCCGCTGTGCGAGATGCTGCCGGAGAACAAGGCCGTCCTGGAGCAAGCGCTGCGGCAGCGCGGGATCGTCCGATCGTAGGTCAGCCTTCAGGCTGACATGAGCGCCCGCCACATCCGTCGCCTTGAAGCCGTCAGGCTGGGAGCCTGACCTACGTCACTGCGATGCGAACGCCTGGTCACATGACCGAGTCCTGAAATGAGTTGAGCTTCACCGAAGCATCATCCGCAATGTTCACCCAGACGTGGACGTGCGGCTTTCCGCGGAAATACCAGACGAAACTGGGCCCTTCGAGCCGCCAGTTGTCGTACACCTTGTCGTCGCCCATGTCGCCTTCCTTGTAGAACGCGAGGTGGCAGCGATCGAGGCCCCCCTGCGTTTCCAGGCATTTCCGCGCCTCAGCCTGATCGCCTTGCCGGAACGGATCGAGCAGCAGCTTCAGGATGCGATTCATCTCGTCCTTCTGATCGCGAGAAAGGTCCGCGATCGGCACGCCTTGGAACGGGCCCTTCTGGCCGCGGAAACCGACAAGCTCCTCGGTCGGCATCCCCTTGATGACCAGCGCCTTCTCCTGGTGCTTGCCGTCGAGGGTATGAAAGAGTTTGCTCGCCTCCTGGGCCTGGTGCCAGAAGACGTTGCGGTGATGCTCCGGCTTTTCGTACAGGCCCTCTCCTTCGTGGGCGTAGAGAATCGGCCCGCCGAAGGCGACATGCTCCGCCGAATCGCCGTCGCAGCGCAGCGTCATGTGCCTGCTGGCGAGCACGAACTGAAACTTGCTCGGCTTCGCGGCGGCGTCCTTCTCCGCGGCCCCGGTGGAAGCCGGCGTGCCGAAGATCGCGATCGATTGCCGGTTGCCGAAGCCGCCCACGTCATCCTTGAGCTGCTGATCGAACCGCTTGTGCCAGTTGGGATGCGTCATGCCCTCGAAGATGGAGCGCATTATCGCCTGCTGGTCTTTGGTGTAGAAATCGCTCTTGATGAAAGGCTTGGTGATCCGCCAGTTGTTCTCGATGCGCGTGCGCAGCAGGCCGCGCTTCGGATCAACGTAGTTCCAGTCGAAGCACATCTCCTTCTTCTGCACCGGCGTCAGCGATTCGTAAAGCAGCGTCACCAGCGACTCGGGCTTCGCGGCCGCCTTCGCCGCCGCCGGCAGCGCATCGGCGGCCGACGCCCGCAGCGGCACGAGGCCCCGGATCGAAGCCAACGCCGGCGCGACCGCCGCGGCGGCCGCCGTGCGGAGGAATGACCGACGTGTGGGTGCGATCGGATGGGCAACGGGCGCGGGAGCAAGCGGATGAGACATGGGCGTCTCCTGGGGAGGTGAGCCTTCAGTATACGTCACTGCATCGTTTCGTCCGCCGCTACACTTCAACCGTGCCGCGACGCTCGAAACAGACATTTCGCACCCGGCCGATGGAAGGTCTGACCGCGCAGATGCTCTTCGCCCCGCCCGATGTCCGCCGGGATCAGGTGCGCCGCGCGGAGAAGCTGCACGACGAGGTCGACGCGACCGCCAATTATTCCCTCGAGTTCGTCAAGTACCGCATCACCGGCTACCGCGACGCCGATGCGACCGACACCGTGCTCACCGGCGATGCGTTGCTGCCGGACCTGCGGCTGCTGATCGATAAGGTCAGCCAGTCGGCGCCGCTGCCGATGAGTGACGCCGACGCTGTCGAATCGCCCGAGCAGGTCGCGGCCCGCTTGAAGGTGAGCACGAAAACACTCGCCCGCTGGCGGCAGATCGGCCTGCGCTGGCGCTGGGTCGCCTCGCCCCCGCCCGGCCCGCCGCGCATCGCCTTCACGCGCTCCGCCGTCGACGCCTTCTCCCGCAGTCAGTCGCATCGCGTCGAGAAGGCATCGCAGTTCACGCAGATCGAACCGGCCCTGCGCCAGCGCATCGTCGAGCGCGCTCGACGCCTCGTTGAGGCCCGCGACCTCTCGCCTTATCAGGTCGCCCTGCACTTGTCGCGCCGCGTCGGCCGGGCCGTTGAGACGTTGCGGCTCCTGCTCGACCGGCACGACCGCGACCACCCCAGCGAGCGCATCTTCATCGACCGCAGCGAGCCGCTCACCGCCGAGCAGAAGCGTGAGATCGTGCATGCCCGATCACTCGCCACGCCGGTCAGCGTGCTGGCCCGCCGCTTCCGCAAGACGCACACCACGATCCGCCGGGCGATCTACGAGCACCGCGCCTCCGAGCTCCGCAAGGTCCGCATTCATCACCTCACCTCGCCGACGTTTGAGCGGGCCGATGCCGATGTCGTCATCCTCCGCGCCGACCCGATGCACGCGCTCGATCACGCCGAAGCCTCGCCGGTGCCCTGCGACGACCTGCCCGAGTTCGTCAGGCCGTGGTTCGACCGCGCCCCGCTGAAGCCCGATGACATGCGCTCGCTGCTGATCCGCATGAATTACCTGCGATACCGTGCCGCCCGCCGCCGTGATGCACTCGACAAATACGAGCCGCGCGTCGGCGACATCGGGCAGATCGAATCTGACTTGAAGCAGGCGGCCCAGCTCCGCGACAGGCTGGCCATGCGCTGCCTACCGCTGGTCTTGAGCATCGCACGCAGGCAACTGCTGGCGGTCACCGACAAGTCGCAGTCGCCGCAGGTGCTGATGCGGCTGCTGGAGATGGGCCTGCCGCTGGCGATCGATGCGATCGACGAGTTCGAGATCCGTCGGAACCAGACCTTCGAGGATTACCTGCGCGGCCTGCTCATGCGGCTCTACGCGACGCGCACCGCCATGGCCGAGATCCACGCCGCGATGGGCGGCGACAAGCGCGACGGGAAGCCGCGGGCCAAGTCGCGCCTGGTGGCGCACTCCGGCGAAGACTTCGCGCTGCGGTTAAAGGAACTCGCGGCACAGCAGAACGTCGTGTTCACGTGAACGGCTCCTTGTGCGTCATCACGAACAGGTATCCGATCATCACCGCCAGCAGCGCGAGGAAGATGCCGATGCGGGCCTGCGTGAGCTGCATGAGGATCGTTTCCTCGACGCCTTCGTGCTTGCGGTAAATCCAGAGCACGAGCAGCCCGGCACACATCGCCGCGGGGTCGAGCACGAGCAGCAGCCCCGTGATCCACACATCCGGCATCGGCATGATCCACAGCAGCACCGAGAACGCGAGCCCGGCGAGCCCGGCCCACGCGCTCATCAAGGCCAGCGGCGGCGCCCAGCCGTAGAACCTTTCGCCCGATGCGGGCAGCTTCCACATGAAGAAGAGCACCGCCGCGACCAGTGCGGCCGAGCCGGCGACCTGAAGCGCGACGCGCGGGCCGTCGGCGAGCGCGAGTTGAATCAGCGTGGATTCCATAAGGAAAACGATCAGATATGCGGCCGATACTCCGCGGCGCTGGTGCAGGTTTCGCGGACGATCACCGTGGTCAGCAGCGGCAGCGCGGGCTTGAGGCGGTTGTAGACCCACGCCGCGAGCATCTCGGCCGTCGGGTTCTCCAGGCCCGCGATCTCGTTGAGCAGGTAATGATCAAGCTGCTGCTTCACCGGCTCGATCACCGCTTTCATGTCGCCATAATCGATGAGGTAACCCTTCGCCGGATCGACCTCGCCCTCGACGATGACGTCGATGTGAAACGAGTGCCCGTGCATCCGCCGGCACTTGTGCCCCTGCGGAAACGTCGGCAGCCAGTGGGCGGCCTCGAAGTCGAACGTCTTGGTCAGCTTGATGTGCATGAAAGTCAGACGCCTCGCGCAAACGGGTCCCAGATCAACTTGTGCAACTGCGTCTGTAAGCGGACGGGCAGATGATCAGCAAGCACCCATTCCGCCAACTCGCGCATCGGCAGGCCTTGGGCGCCCGCGATCTCCGAGGTGGCCGCCATCGGCGCCGCCGCGCCCATCAGCACGGCGTTCACGCGCGTGTGCAGGCGGTGCTTCACAATCACCTCGCGCGACCAATCGTAATCCTCCCGGCTGCATACCACGAACTTCACCTCGTCGCGCTTCGTCAGCGCCTCGATGTTCTCCCAGCGGTTGCGCTCGGCCTCGCCGCTGCCGGGCGTCTTGATGTCCATGATGCGGATCACGCGCGCGTCGCACTTGCTGATATCGCACGCGCCATCGGTCTCGACAAGCACCGTCTTGCCCGCATCGCACAGGCGGCGCATCAGCTCGTACACGTCCGGCTGAAGCAGTGGTTCTCCGCCCGTCACTTCCACCAGCCGACATCCACCGCCGACGCGCTCCACCTCTGCGAGAACCGCATTGACTTCCCACTTTTTCCCTTCGTAGAACGCGTATTCCGTGTCGCAGTACGCGCACCGCAGGTGGCAACCGGTGAGCCGGACGAACGCGCACGGCAGGCCGGCCCATGTGCTTTCACCCTGAATGGAATGGAAGATTTCGTTGATGAGGAGCATGACAATCGTCGTGTGAACGGAGCACTTGTCACTGAATCAGCCCGCGCCCTTCCGGGCGGGGCTTCTGCTGTTGCTGCTCAACATACTTCAGCAGCTCGCCCACCCGCATTTCCAGCACCGGATGAACGAGGTCGGGGTCGAGGTCGGCGAGCGGTTTAAGGACGAACCAGCGGTCGTGAAGCATCGGGTGCGGGACGACGAGCTCGTCGCTGCTGATCACGCGGTCGCCGAAGAGAAGAATATCCAGGTCGAGCGTGCGTGGTCCCCACTTGGCCCGATTAGAGCGTGGCTCACGGCCGGCCATCGCCTCGATCTTCGCGATGCCGTCGAGCAACTCGAACGCGTCGAGCTCCGTGTCGAGCTCGGCCGCGGCGTTAAGGTATGCGCCCTGCTCGATGGGTCCCACCGGGGCCGTCTCGTACACCTTGCTGAACTTCACCAGTTCCGTTTTCGGCAGCGCCGCCAGCTCGCTCCGCGCCAGGTCGATGTGGGCGGCGCGGTCGCCGACGTTGCTCCCGATGCCGATGAACACTCGTGTCATGCCGCGATTGTCGCTGGCGAAGCAACGGGCGGCAAACGTGGTGAATTGTCAAAGATCACTGATGCCACTGGCAGTCCGCTGCCAGTATGTCCTGTCGCCGGTGCCACGGGTCGGCTGGGCGACCCGTGCTCCGTCGCATTTCACGAAAGGCACGGGTCTCAGAGCCGACCCGTGGCACCGACACCGTGCTCCCGTCACTTCGGCTCGAAGCGGACCCAATCGAGGTTCATCAATCCGCTCTTGCCGGGGTTCACGAAGACGATGAACAGGTCGATCGGCCCGCCCGCGTGCTCGATCTTCGCGGCCAGCTCCACCCACTTCTCCCAGCCGCCGGTCTGCTTCACCTCGACCTTCGCAAGCAGGTTTCCGTCCGGCTTGCCCTCGCGCAGCTCGATGTGGCCGCCCTGGCCCGCCGATGCGGCGCGGAGCGTGACGCCGCCCACGTTGACGAGGTTGATGCCGGCGAACTTCAGGTGGTGATGGTGATCGATCGCGCCGATGAAGTTGCGGCCGCTGGCGCTGCCCCCGCCGAGGACGCGGGCGCCGTGGATCGCATCGGCGCTCTCGGCTTCCACCGTGCGGTTGCGCAGCGTCACCGTCGCGCGACCGGTCAGGGCGCCGACCGGGCTCGCGCCCTTGTCGGTGTAATTCGCCTCGATCACCAGCGTGTTCTCTGCCGCGCTCTTTCCATCGCCGGGCACCTGCACCGCGCCGATGACGCCCTTGACCGTCTGCCCGATGTTCGCATCGGGCTTGAGCGCGAACACCCAACCCACCATGTGCTTCACCTCATCTAACGTGTGCTGCCCGTGCGGCAGCATCGGCGTCGGGCCCCACACGCCCGTCGAGCCCTTGACCACCCGCTCGGCCGCCGCGTCCAGCGCTTTCACGTCCTTCTTGTACTTCGCCGCCACGTCCAGGTACGACGGCCCGATCACCTTGCGGTCCACCGCGTGGCAATTGAAGCAGTCGCTCTTCTTCATCATCGCCAGCGCCGGCGGGTCCTCGGTCATCCCGCCCGGCTTGCGCAAGGTCGCCGTGACCACGGTGCGCGTGTTCATCTCGGGCATCTCGTACTCCGAATCGCCGTCCTCGCCGTCCTGGATGTGCAGCTCGTAATTGATCGCCCGGTTGAGGTCGATGAAGTCGCCGTCGCGCGGGTAGTTGAACTTCACCTTCGGCGGGTCGTTGCCCACGAGCACCGGCACGACGGCGGCCGAGGATGCGCCGGCCGCGTCGGTGACGGTGAGCTCGACGTTGTAGATGCCGGGCTTGTCGAACGTGACGGTCGGGTTCGCTTCGGTGGCGATGACGCGGTCGTCGCCGCCGACGATGCCGGTGGCGATGCGCCAGCGGTAAGTGAGTTTTTCCTTCGGGTCCTTGTCGAGGGTGCCTTCGCTCGATAGCGCAACCTTGAGCGGGGCCTTGCCGATGTGGTTCTTCGCCGTGGCCCGGGCGACGGGCGGCCGGTTGCCGCGTATGTACCGGATGTGCAAGAGGCGCGAGTCGGGGTTGGGACCCCAGGTCGAGCCGTAGTCCATCATGAACAGCGAACCATCGGGCGCGAAGGCGAAGGCCTGCGGCCGCTTGAAGGTAAAGCCCTTGATGAACGGTTCGATCTTGACGAGGTTCGAGTCCTTGTCGAGCCGGGCCCAGTGAATGAACGGGCGGTTCCAATCGAAGATGATCATGCAGTTGTCGAGGTGCTGCGGGAAGCCGCCACCATTGACGTCGCCGTGCCGCTTCGCATCGAACCGGAAGACAGGCCCGGCGCACGCCGTGCGGCCGCCCTCACCGAGCTGCGGGAACTCCTTCGACTTGCCGTAGGGGTAATAAATCCAGGCGGGCTGCGCGGGGGGCAGCTCCTTGCCGCCGGTGTTGTTCGGCGAGTCGTTGATGGGTTTCTCGGGATCGAACTTGGCGCCGAGCGTTTTCGCCTCGAAGTCGTAATCGACGTAGACGGCGTTTGGGCCGACGAAGTAGGGCCAGCCGAAGTTGCCAGCCTTGCGGGCCTGGTTGATCTCGTCGTAGCCGCGCGAGCCGCGGTTGCCGTCGCCGCCGGCGTCGGGGCCGACCTCGCCCCAGTAGAGGAAACCGGTCACGGGATCGACCTGGATGCGCCACGGGTTCCGGCAGCCCATCACGTAAATCTCCGGCTTGCCCTTGGAGCCATCCTTCGGGAACAGGTTGCCATCGGGCACCGTGTACTTGCCATCGGCGGTCGGCGTGATGCGGAGGATCTTGCCGCGCAGGTCGTTCATGTTGCTGGCCGACTTCTGGGCGTCGAAGGGAAAGCGATCGGGGCGTTCGTCGATTGGCGCGTAGCCGGCCGAGTCGCCGCCGGGGTGCGTGTTGTCGCCGGTGGCGATGAAGAGGTTGCCTTTCGCGTCGAACTCCATCGAGCCGGCATGATGGCAGCACTCGCGGCGCTGCACAGGAAACTTCAGGAGCAGCTTCTCGCTGGCGGGGTCGAGCAGGCCGTCGGTGATGGTGAACCGGCTGATGTGCTGGCCTTCGTAGGTCTTGGGCGAGTATTGCAGGTAGATGTGGCCGGTCTTGGCGAAGTCGGGCGCCAGCGCCATGCCGATCAGGCCGTTCTCCTGCGGCGTGAAGACGTCGAGGGTGCCGATCTCGACGATCTGTTTCGTGTCGGGCCTGTAGGTCTTGAGCTTCCCGCCGAGCTCGATGAAGAAGATGCGGCCATCGGGCGCGAGCTCCATCTCGATGGGCGAGGGCATGCCGGCGGCGAGGACGGTGACCTCGAAGCGCTCGTCGTCGTAAGCGGTGTCGGCGATGACGGTGCCGGTGGACGCCGTGACGGCGCAGAGGATCACTGCGGAAAGTCTTTTCATAGTCCCTTCACTTGCTGATTTCACTTCAGCGGTAACAGCTCAACCGCCGTCACCGCCTGCGGCACGCTGAACGATTTGGTGGTCCCGCCGATGGGCAGCGAGAGCTTGGATTCGACGAACCCGCCGAAGAGGATGACGCCGTATTCGGTGGCGAGCATGACGGCGTCATCGTGCGGGTGCAGCGTGTCGGGCAGCTTGTGGACGGCGAGCGTTTTCGGGTCGAGCAGGCGGGCGGTTTTCAGCTCAACGTCGCCGCCGCCAAACTCCGACTCGCCGCCGGCGAGGACGATCCATTTGCCGGTGGAGACAACCGACGCATCGGCGACGCCCTTCTCGATGTTCAGGCGCGGGCCGTCGCTGATGGTGCTCTTGCGCGGGTCGGAGAGGTCGATGATCCAGGTGTTCTCGACGGTCAGGCCGGTCTTGCTGTGCTGGCCGCCGAGGACCCACACCTTGAGGCCCGGCCCGGGCAGCACGGCAATCCGCCCGTCATCCACCGAGTGCGGCAACTGCGCCGAGAGCTGCTTGCTCGCGCCGGCGACGGGATCGATCACTTCAATGGTCGTGCGGTTGAACCCGCCGACAACGATCACCTTGCCATCGGGCAGCACCGCCGACGCGTGCGCGGAGCGGTCCTCGCGCAGGCCGATCGCCTTGCCCCACTTGTTGGTCTTGGGATCGAAGATCAGCGCCGACTCGCCGCCGATGACGATCGCCCTGCCATCGGGCAGCAGGTGAGCGGTGGGCTCGCCGACGGGGCGCGGCAGCGGGTCGATCGCTTTCGATTGGCCGGTGGTGACATCGACGATCTCGCAGTCGGCGATGGCGATGAGTCCCTTGCCCAGCGGTGCCACAGTGCCCGTCTGGCCGCCGGCAAGGAGAATGCGATGGCCATCGAGCGCGACGGCCGCGTGCATCGTCCGGCCGATGAGCAGGTCCACGGGCATCAGCCACTTCTTTTCCTTGAGGTCAAAGACCTGCCCTTTGTGGAGCGCGGAGCCGAGTTGGTGAATGCCGCCTGTGACGACGGCCTTGTCGCCCACCCGGCTGACCGCTGCCGCGAGCACACCGGACGGCATGTCGGGAAGCTGCTCCCACTTGAGGTCGGCCGGCGGCTCGGCGGCGAGGGCGGAGGTCCCGAAAGCGAGCAGGAAGAGGATGGGGAGGATGCGGTGCATCATTGGAGGATTATCGGCTATTTCGAGCCGCGAATCCCTTCCCCACCTCTCCCTCCGAGGGAGAGGTCGGCGAGGCTTGGCGAGCCGGGTGAGGGTGAAAACCTGGGACAACTGGGAATCGAGTCCGCGCAATGGATACTCGATAAGGCCCGTGGCCCCACCCTCACCTGCCGCAATCGCCACTGCGCGGCGGTTGCGGCTGTCCTCTCCCGGGGGGAGAGGGGTTTGGAGGCACGTTGTTATACTAGTTCTCTCGCCGGTTCCTAAGTCCATCATCCAAGCAGGAGACGCTTTCCATGTCCACCCGCAACGACTCCGGTTCACCGAAAATCTCTCGCCGTCGCTTCGTGCAGGGTGCCGCCGCGGCCGTGACCATGCCCATGTTCATCCCCGCTTCCGCCCTGGGCCTCGAGCCGGGCAAGCCCGCGGCGAACTCCCGCATCGCCATGGGCTTCATCGGCATCGGTAAGCAGAGCAGCGGTCACCTCAATCACTACAGCGGCCGGCCCGACACCGTCGTGCTCGCCGTCTGCGATGTTCACAAGGGCCGCCGCGAACGCGCCAAGACCAGCGTCGAGGAGAAGTACAAGAAGCTGGAGCGCAAGGATTACAAGGCCTGCGATGCTTATGTGGATTACAAGGAGCTGCTCGCCCGCAAGGACATCGACGCCATCGTCATCGGCACGCCCGATCACTGGCACACGACGATCCTCATCGAGGCCGCCAAGGCGAAGAAAGATACTTTCTGCGAGAAGCCGCTCACGCTGACCATCCGCGAGTCGATGCTGGCGATCGAAGCGGTGAACGCCAACAAGGTCGTGTTCCAGACCGGCAGCCAGCAGCGCAGCGACGGCCCGTTCCGCGAGGTGTGCGAATACATCAGGAGCGGCCGGCTCGGGAAGATCAAGGAGGTGTTGGTGAGCATCGGCACGACCAGCAAGCCCTGCGACCGGCCCGAGGCGGCGACGCCCGAGGGACTCGAGTGGGACATGTGGCTCGGCCAGGCACCCAAGCGCGGCTGGGATTCGGTCGTGTGCTCGAACGAAGCCGACCCCGGCAAGTACCCCTTCAACCCCGGCTGGCGCGACTTCCGTGAATACTCCGGCGGCCACGTCACCGACTGGGGTGCCCACCACTTCGACATCACGCACTGGGCGCTGGGGATGGATGGCTCGGGCCCCAATGAAATCCTCCCGCCGGAGAAACAGGGCGATCAGTACGGCGCGAAAATGATCTATCACAAGACCCCCGTCGGCGACAACATCGTCGTCACGCACACCAACAAGGACGGCAACGGCATCCGCTTCATCGGCGAGAAGGGCGAGGTCTTCGTCAACCGCGGCAAGAAGGAGTTCAAGGGCGCCGAGGGTGCGGAAGACATCTTCAAGCAGCCGCTGAGCGAGTCGGACGTGAAACTCGAGAAGTCGAAGGGGCACCACGAGAACTGGGTCGAATGCATCCGCAGCCGCAAGCAGCCGATCTGCAACGTCGAGGTCGGCGCGGGCAGCGTGGCGGCGTGCCACCTGGTGAATCTGGCTTACTGGCACAACCGCAAGCTGCGCTGGGACCCGAAGAAATGGGAGTTTGACAACGCCGAGGACAACAAGCTGCGCGACCGCGAGCAGCGCGACGGGTACAAGCTGCCGGTGGTGGGCGCGACGGCGTGAGCAACCCCTCTCCCTCCGGGAGAGGACAGCCGCAATCGCCGCGCAGTGGCGATTGCGGCAGGTGAGGGTGAAGACGGCGGGATTACACTCGCCGTCCATTGCGCGACGCCGATTCAAGGTGGTCGCAGATTCTCACCCTCACCCGGCTCGCCGAGCCTCGCCGACCTCTCCCTCGGAGGGAGAGGTGAAAGCCCAGCGCCGGTAAAATGAACTGAGCATGCGCATCACCTTCTTCGGGAAGATCAAATGCGAAAGCTGATCCCCGCCGTCACCCTTTGCTTCACCTTCGCGATCCTGTGGGCGGCTGCGGCTCACCTCTCCGCCGCCGAGAAGGGCGACTCCAAGTGGGAGGAGGTCAAGACCGCCTCCGGCAAGATCACCAGCACCACCGTGCAGACCGGCGGCGGCAACAACAACAACAACAACCGCAACAACAAGAACGGCAAGTACGCCAATACAAGCAACTACCGTGTGAAGCCCGAGTACGTCCAGTTCGACATCACCGGCAGCGGCATGCGGATCAAGTACGAGACCAAGGGCACCGGCGACCGGCCCGACCTGAAGATCGAGGTCGAGAAGCAAATCACCAAGCCCAACGGCGACAAGGACTGGCAGCGCGTCGGCGTCGCCGGCCGGTCGCGCGGCGACGGCGACGGCGGCAACGCCTTCACTTCCGGCCCGGGGCAATACCGGTTGGAACTGACCGGACAGCACATGCAGTACAAAATCACCATCGAGCAACCCAGCAAGAAAGACAAGGACTGACCGAAGGGTAGTGGGCCAGTTTGAAAGTGGGGTGGCACGGGCAGGCCGCGGCTTTGCGCGGTTTGCCCGTGGCGGTCAACCCGAAACGCTCGAACGCAAACCGCTCCGAGCTGCGGCCTGCCCGTGCCACCCAATTCAAAGTGGTCCACCACCAACCGAAGGATTGGCACAAATGCATCAATAACCAGATTTTATCCGTGCCATCTGTGTTATCCGTGTTATCCGTGGTCAAAACCTCCCGGTTTGCCTCTTGCCTGCCCCTGCAATGTTTTCACCCGATTCCGCGTTCTCTTTGGACGACGACCGGTTTACCGCGTGATATCATTAATCCGCTGTTTCCCGTTCCCACGGTTGACGCTTCCCCACCCGCCAAGGAATCCAATCATGTCCAAGCTGCTCGCCATGCTGCTCGTCGCGACCGGTCTGTGCCTGCTGCCCGTGCTGTCGAATGCGGCCGACAAGGAAGACACCCCGCCGAAGGCCAAGGAGAAGGAAAAGGCCAAGCCCAAGGAAAAGGAGAGCACCGTCGAGTGGTCCGAGGTCAAGACCGCCAAGGGCGAGCTTAAGAAGCCCGAGTACAAGAAGGGTCAGAAGGCCAAAGAACTGCCCAAGGTGGAGTTCAGCACCGAGGCGCCGGCGTTCCGCGTGAAGTGGACGACGAAGCCGGTCGAGGGCAAGCGCGGCGGGGCTGTGTCGATGACGCTCTACAAGAAGGAGGCGCCGCGCGGCAACAGCGACAAGGAAACCTTCAAGCGGGCCGCCAACCTCGGCAACGCCCGCGGCGAGAGCGAAGGCTCCAGCAAGATGATCACCACCGGCAAGGGCGACTACTACATCGAGCTCGACGGCGACGCCATCGAGTACGAGATCACCGTCGAGTCGGCGGAGAAGAAGGCGAAGGAGCCGTCGGAGGATAAGTGATCCGAAGGCAGTTTTAAACGGTCTGCGTCATAAAAGGTATATCAAAACAAAGACCCAGCGAGGCCCGCTTAAAGCGGGCCTCGCCGGGTCTGTTGGAATCCGAATCACAATTTACCTCTTCAGATCCGCCAGCGCCGCCTGGGCCGCGGCGAGTCTTGCGATGGGCACGCGGAACGGGGAGCAGCTCACGTAGTTGAGGCCGATCTTGTGGCAGAACTTGACGGACGACGGGTCGCCGCCGTGCTCGCCGCAGATGCCGATCTTGAGGTCGGGCTTGGTGCTGCGGCCCTTATCGACGCCCATCTTCATCAGTTGCCCGACGCCGGTTTCGTCGATGGAGGCGAACGGGTTGGTCTTGATGATGTCAAGGTTTTGATACGACGGTAGGAACGAGCCCGAGTCGTCGCGGCTCATGCCGAGGCAGGTCTGCGTGAGGTCGTTGGTGCCGAAGGAGAAGAACTCGGCGGTCTGGGCGATCTCGTCGGCGGTGATGGCGCCGCGCGGGACCTCGATCATGGTGCCCACGGTGTAGGCGAACTTCTTGCCGGTGGCCTTGATCACCTCGGCGGCGACGCGGTGGATGATCTCGACCTGGAGGTCGAGCTCCTTCTTGAAGCCGACGAGCGGCACCATGACCTCGGGCTGGACCTTGATGCCCTTCTTGAGCGTGGCGGCGGCGGCCTGGAAGATGGCGCGGGCCTGCATCTCGGTGATCTCGGTGAACTTGATGCCCAGCCGGCAGCCGCGGAAGCCGAGCATCGGGTTGAACTCGTGCAGCTCGTGGACGCGGTGGGCGATGCGCTCGACGGTGACGCCGAGCTGCTGGGCGACTTCCTGCTGGCCCTTCGCATTATCAGCCTGCGGGAGGAACTCGTGCAGCGGCGGGTCGAGCAGGCGGATGCACGCGGGGCGGCCGGCCAGCGCCTCGAAGATGCCCTCGAAGTCGCTCTGCTGGTGCGGCAGCAGCTTGGCGATCGCCTTGCGGCGGTCCACTTCGTTTTCGGCGAGGATCATCTCGCGCACCGCGATGATGCGGTCGCCCTCGAAGAACATGTGCTCGGTGCGCACCAGCCCAATGCCCTCGGCGCCGAAGGCAATCGCGTTCACTACCTGGTCGGGCTGATCCGCATTCGTGCGGATGCCCAGCTTCCGGTACTTGTCCGCCAGCTTCATGATGAAGTCGTAATACTGAAACACCTTGCTGTCGGAGGGCTTCATCGTCTTGGCGACGAGCACCTGCTTGAGCTCGCTGTCAGCCGTCTTGATGTTGCCCTTGAAGACTTCACCGGTCGATCCGTTGATCGACATGAAGTCGCCTTCGCGGATGGTGATGCCCTTGGCGGTCAGCGTGAGCGAGTGGTAATCGATGTGCACATCACCGGCGCCGGCGACGCAGACCTTGCCCATCTGTCGGGCGACGAGGGCGGCGTGCGAGGAGACGCCGCCGCGGGCGGTGAGGATGCCTTCGGAGGCGATCATGCCGCGCAGGTCTTCGGGGCTGGTCTCCACGCGGGCCAGGATGACCTTCTCACCCTTGGCAGTGAGTTCCTCGGCCTTGGCGGCGGAGAAGACAACCTTGCCGGACGCGGCACCGGGGCCGGCGGGCAGGCCGGTGGCGAGCATCGAGCCGTCCTTCTGCGCCGCGGCGTAGGCGACGCGATCGAAGATCGGCTGAAGCAGTTGGTTGAGCGCTTCGGGGTCGCCGCTCTTGATCGCGTGCTCCGGGGTCATCTTCTTTTCTTTGACCATGTCGTGCGCGATTTTCACATAGGCCAGCGCGGTGCGCTTGCCGTTGCGCGTCTGCAGCATGTACAGCTTTTTCTTCTCGACCGTGAACTCGAAGTCCTGCACATCGCCGAAGTTCTTCTCGAGCGTGTGGCGGACTTTCTCAAGCTCCTTGTAGGTCTTGGAGATGATCGGGTCCTTGGCCATCTCGGCAACCGCCAGCGGCGTGCGCACGCCGGCGACGACGTCCTCGCCCTGCGCGTTGATCAGGTACTCGCCGTAGAACACGTTCTCACCGGTGGCCGGGTCCCGGGTGAAAGCCACGCCGGTGGCGCAGTCGTCACCCATGTTGCCGAACACCATCGACTGCACGTTGACCGCGGTGCCCCACTCGTCGGGGATGCGGTACTTCTGGCGATAGATCACGGCCCGCTCGTTCATCCACGAGCCGAACACCGCGCCGATGGCCCCGTTGAGCTGGTCCATCGGGTCATTAGGGAACGACCTGCCAGTGCGGTCCTTGATGAGTTGCTTGAAGCGCTCGACGAGCTCGCGCAGGTCGGCCTCGTTGAACTCGGTGTCGAGCTTGACGTTCTTCTCTTTCTTAAGGCCGTCCATCACTTCATCGAACGGCTCGTGCTCGTTCTCATGGCGCTTTTGCACGCCCATGACGACGTCGCCGTACATCTGCACGAACCGGCGGTAGGAGTCCCAGGCGAACCGGCCGTTGTTGGTCGACGCCTTGAGGCCTTCGACGGTCGTGTCGTTAAGGCCGAGGTTGAGGATGGTGTCCATCATGCCCGGCATCGAGTCGCGCGAGCCGGAGCGCACCGACACGAGCAGCGGGTTCTTCGGGTCGCCGAACTTGCGGCCCGTCTCCTTCTCGATCATCGCGATGTTCTTTGTGATGTCGGCCTGGAGCGAGGCGGGGAACTTCTTGCCGTTCTTGTAGTAGTAAGTGCAGACCTCGGTGGTGATCGTGAAGCCCGGGGGGACGGGCAGGCCGATCTTGGTCATCGCCGCGAGGTTGGCGCCCTTGCCGCCGACAAGCGACTTCATGGTGCCGTCGGCATCACAGCGGGTCTCGCCGAAGTAATAGATGTACTTCGGGCCCTTGCCGGTCTTGGCGTGGCCGTTCATCTTGACGGCGGGCTGCTTGCGGGCAGCGGGCTTGGCGGCGGCCATGCGGCCGACGGGTTTGCCCTTGGCGGCGGGACGGGCGGACTTGGGTTTGCTCTTCATCTTGGTCTTGGCCATGGCCTTGCGATTCCTGGTTCGAGGTGCAGTGAGGGGTGACAATAATGATGCCCAGCCGCGCGGGGCGGCCGAGAAAGGCGGGAAGCTACGCATTTGCTGCGGAGCCACGGCACAGGGCCGCCGTGAAAGGGCAGGATTTTAGTGAATTAGCCGGTGGCGTCAAAGAGAGGGGTGGGAGGAGGAGGCAGACGGCAGACGGCAGGAGGCAGGGGACAGGGAACAGGAGACAGGAGACAGGAGACAGGAGACAGGAGACAGGAGACAAGAGACAGTGATCATGAACAACAAGCCCGATGATGAGGCTTTTCGAATCGTCGGGGTAAAGGTTGAACAAGGCCCCGACGATTCGCCGAGCCTCATCATCGGGCTTGGCGCGCTGCCTCTTGATTTCCTGCCACCTGCCGTCTGCCGCCCGCCTCCCCCTACCTCCCCTTCCCACTCTTCCCGAACCGGATCACCTTGCCCGTATAAAACTTTTCAAACTCCCGCTGCGTCAAGTTCATCAACCCCGCCTCCGGGTCGGCGACGCGGATGATCCCGCGGTGGATCGCGATGATCGTCACCATGTGCAACTGCCGGGCCTCGAATTGCAGGGGCGTGATCAGCGGCGGACGCAGCGACATCAGTTCCTCGATCGACGGCTCGACGAGCTCCGCCTCGAACGGCGTCCCCGCGAGGCGGGTATTCAATCCGTCCATCGCCCGGATCAATGTCGAACCGGTGCCCGGCCGCGTCTGCGTCAATTCCGCCATCTCGGCTTCGGTCGTGTAAATGCCCAGCTTGTGCAGCGCGGTCGCGCACGCCGCCGGCACGCAGGAAAAATCCTGGGTCTGCATCGTGACCATGCCCTGCCGGGTGCTGCCCAGCACACTGCGCGGCGTGGACTGGAGCATCCACATCGAGCCCTGCAGGAAGAAGACCGCCCCGAAGAACGCCGCGAGAATGGTGAGTCGCTTCTGCGACGGGCGCTGGGCCTTCGACCAGGCGATCCCAGTGACGAGCATGAACAACGGCACCGCGCCCGCGCCTTCAACATGGCTGAGTAGCCAGACGGGAATGGCATTGACCGCGACCGATGGATTTTTCAGGAGCCACGACCAGAGCACGATCAGGCCGATCGAAGCGACGAGAACGACGAACGCCCTGCGGTCGTTTCCCCGCCCCAGCCGAACGCCGAGCAGGAAGCCGCACAGGCCCAGCGCCGCCAGCCATGTAAACCAGGTGACCGCCAAGAGAATCCTCCGGCGAATGATCCCCGACGTGGACGGTCGGCTTCGATCTCCAGAACAGAGCCGATTCCCGCCGTCCTACTCTAGAAGCCATCGGCGGTACGAAGGGGCGACATTGGCGGAACCCGCCTGATTTCAAGCCAAATGCTTGCCTCGGCGTCAGGCCACGATGCCGCCGGCCCTCGCACGCACATTTGACTCTTCTGCCCCGCCTGCCCCTCGACGCGTATGATGTTCCCCGGAGTGCCGCCATGCGACCCATGCTGTCCACCCTGATCGCCCTGCTCTTGCTCGCCGCTCCCCGCGCGGCTAGCGCCGAGCTGCCCGCGCTGCCCGCCGATGCGCTCGGCGATGACGTCGTCGGCGTGCTCTGGATCGACGCTGCGCAGGTCGATCCCGCCCGCCTCAGCGCGGCTGTCGACCTCTCCATGGGCCGCTACGCCCGCTCCGTCAACGAAGCCCTCGCCCCCTACGCCCGCCTGCACGCCCCCTTCCTCCGCGCCGGCGGCACCTCGATGGCGCTCATCTACTTCGACCCCTACTCCGCCAACTCCGCCTCGCGCGGCGTCGCCAACCCCGTCTTCCTCTTCTCCGTCAGCGACACCGGCAACGCCAAGGCCATCGAATCCATCGTCGCCTCCGCCGCCATCGCCATCGACCCCATCACCAAACAGGCCGCCAAGTCGACCACCAAGTTCGAGACCCTCGGCAAGTGGGTCATGGCTTACGACGGCTCGCTCGCCAGGCCTTACATGGAAAAGGGCGACAAGGACCGCATGGAAGTCCTGCGCACCGCGCTGCGACCCATCGAGCGCCACCCCGCGGTGATCGCCTTCACGCCCAGCAAGCGCATGCAGGCCGCCTACAGCGACAAGGTCGGCCTCGACTCGCACACGCCCAAAGACCTGATGCTCTTCGTCCGCACCCTGCTCGACTGCAAGTCAATCTCCATCGCCGCGACGCTCGGGCAGGCGCCGAAGATCGATGCCCTGCTGCGCATGCCCGATGCCGACACCGCCAAGCAGTTACTCTCCTTGAACACCGACATGCTTAAAACGCTTGGCGAGTTCATGAAGAAGCGCGACCTGCGCGGCACGAAGATCGAGTTGATCACGCAGATCGCCAGTTATTACGCCGTGTTCAGCAACAACCCCATGGACGTCGACGGCAACCAGATCGCCACCTCCGCGACCGGCCGGCGCATCGCGCTCACCGCCGAGGGCGTCGGGGATGGCCTCATGCTAGCCCGCGAAGAGGCCCTCATCGTCCGCTCGCTCAACCAGATGCAGGCCCTGATCGTCGCCCTCAACAGCTACGCACAGGACAACCGCGGGCAGTACCCGATCCGGCTGGCGGACCTGAAGAACCTGTCGTACGTGAAGGAGTTCGACAAGCTCATTGCCAACCCGCACACCGGCGAGAACCCGGGTTATGTTTATGTCCGCCCCCAGCGGACGCTCAACGAGCTCGTCAAGACCCGCACCGCCGGCCGCACGCCGATCCTCTACGAAGCCCGTAGCGGCCGCCTCCACCCCCGCGGCCTGATCGGCTACGCCAACGGGCAGGTCGAGCGGTCGGATATCGTGCAGCCGGAGTAATGCAGCAGATGAATCGGCCACCGAGACACCGAGAGCACCGAGAGAGACAAAACGAGTTGGATGAAGAAATATCGCGCGCTCCTTTTTTTCTCTCTCCTTCTGTCTTCCTCGGTGTCCTCGGTGTCTCGGTGGCCAATCCCTCCGTCGACTTGAATGAGCCCACATTGGAGTGTCTATGAAGCTTGCCCTTTCGTTCGCTGTTGCCTGCGTGATGGTGCTGGTGGTCTGGTCGGTGTCCGCCGAGGAAGAGAAGCCCGCGCCGAGCGCGAAGCCCGCCGCCGCTGAAAAGTCCGACGACAAGCCCAAGCCCGCTGTCGGCGAGCGCGACCCGAGCGAACGCTACGACGGCTCCGACAAGCCGCTCGACCCGCAGCAGGCGACGCTCCAGGAATCGAAGTTCTTCATCAACCCCAGGCAGCTCACCAACGAGGGCCAGTCGGGCGAAGGCTACTTCTCCCCCGACGGCAAGCGCATCATCTTCCAGGCCATCCGCGGCGACCACCCCTTCTATCAGATCTACATCAAGGACCTCGCCACCGGCAAGGAGCAACTCGTCTCCACCGGCAAGGGCCGGACGACCTGCGCGTTCTTTCACCCGAAGGAAAACAAGATCATCTACGCCTCCAGCCACCTCGACCCCGACCGCGACGCCGTGGCCGATGCCGAGATGAAGAAGATCCTCGAGGCCCGCCGGAACCCCGGCGCCCGCCGCGGCTACGCCTGGGCCTTCGACCCCTTCATGGACATCTTCGAGCTCAACCTCGACACGAATGAGCTGAAGCAACTCACGAAAGTCGCCGGCTATGACGCCGAAGGCAGTTACTCCTCCGATGGAAAAAAGATCGTCTTCTCCACCACCCGCAACGGCGCCGGCGGCGACCTCTACATCATGGACGCCGACGGCGCCAACCAGAAGCAGCTCACCAGCAGCCCCGGCTACGACGGCGGCCCGTTCTTCTCCCCCGACAACACCCGCATCATCTTCCGCGGCGAAGTCCGCAAACGCGACTACCTCCAGCTCTTCGTCATCAACGCCGACGGCACCGGCGAGTGGCAGCTCACCGACAACGACAGCGTCAATTGGGGCCCCTACTGGAACCCCAGCGGCAAGCACGTCATCTACGCCACCAGCACCTTCGGCGGCCACATGAACTACGAGCTCGCCCTCCTCCACGTCGACACCGGCAAGAGCAAGCGCGTCACCTTCATGTGGGGCGCCGACGTCCTGCCCGTCTTCAGCCCCGACGGGAAAAAACTCCTCTGGACCAGCAAACGTGGCAAGGACAAGGACGGCAACGTGAGCAGCCAGCTGTGGATCGCGGACTGGGTGGGCGAGTTGGAAGAATGAGTTGATATGCTGCAGTGCGCGATCTTCGGCGAGTACTGCTGCCTACTCACTTCGCCGCGCTCCTTGAGCTCGCTAAAACGCCGGCGCATTTCCTTCAGGCGCTCGGCCTGCTTCGGGTCGCGGGCCAGGTCGTTCTCTTCGCGCGGGTCGTTCGTGAGGTCGAAGAGCTGCTCGGAGCGGAAAAGGGGGGAGCGGAAAAGGGGATAAGTACATATAACACGAACCGAGGTAAGCAGAAGTGGTTTATTTATATGTACTTATCCTCTTTTCTGCCCCCATCCCCTTTTCTGCCCCTGGTCAAAAAAACTCCACGAAAGGCTTCCCAATGATGACCTGGGTATTGATTCTTGGCGCTTCTCGACGAGAATGAAAATTGCCAGCGCACCGCTCGAGTGCAGCTAACCTGTTGATTGGTTTACCAATGTGTGATCAGGCATACAAACATGAAGGATATGACGTTGTCCCTATAATACGGAACCCGAAAAGTGCTCGCGCGCGTTCGGCGCTTGTTAGGTCTGGCGCGATGGCCCGCGGTATGTCACACTGTCGGCCCCAGCAAGGAGGCTGACCATGGACGTGACTCTGCGGGAACCGGCGGATCGGCAGCGGTTGGAAGAACGCGTGCGGACGCAGCGGGAGGCGAAGCAGCGCGACCGTTGCCGGGCCGTGCTGCTGGC
>Ga0163150_10001139_pt1 | contig 46437 bp, 40 predicted proteins | sample OliLakLV19P2IB_FD_148628 | JGI IMG/M metagenome (GOLD analysis project Ga0163150, IMG submission 148628) | Freshwater microbial mat bacterial communities from Lake Vanda, McMurdo Dry Valleys, Antarctica - Oligotrophic Lake LV.19.P2.IB | ecosystem: Environmental > Aquatic > Freshwater > Lake >... | reverse complement strand
GAACGCAGCCGTGTCATGCGACACCGGCGCGTGCCGCCGCATCAACGCCTCAATGCGGGCCAGCAGTTCCGAAACGTCGAAAGGTTTGGGCAGGTAGTCGTCGGCACCAATCTTCAGTCCGGCCACCCGGTCCCGCACCTCCCCGCGCGCCGTCAGCATCAGCACGGGCGTGGTTACGCCGCGACTGCGCAGCGATTCGCAGACACGGAACCCGTCGATGCCCGGCAGCATAACGTCCAGGATGACCAGATCCCAGTTGCCGGTCGCCGCCATACTTAGCCCTGTGTTGCCGTCTCCCGCCGTCTCCACCATGAAACCTTCACTGGTTAGTCGATCGGACAGGAGCATCGCCAGCATTGCCTCGTCTTCGACTACGAGAATCCTGCGCTGCGCCATCAGACGTTAGCCTCTTCCGTGGGCGGAATGGCCACCGGGAGTCCGATGGTTGCCACGGTGCCCGCCCCAGGACTGGATTCTACCTCAACCGTCCCCCCGTGAGCTTCGGCGATCTTCCGGACCAGGTGAAGTCCAAGTCCGGTGCCCTGGCTGCCGCCGCTGAGCGTGCCGCGATAGAAAGGGCGAAAGACGCGGCGCAGGTCTCGCCGGCCGATTCCGGGGCCATGGTCGGCCACCTCAATTTCCACCCTGCCGCTGGCCGCCGTCGCCCGCACCCGAACCCATTTGCCCGCGGAGGCATGTCGAACCGCGTTGACTACCAGGTTGGTAAGAGCGGCGATCATGAGGTTCAGATCGGCATGCACCTGAGGCAGGTCGGGCTCCACTTCCCGCACGACGGTGAAGCCTGCGTCACGAAGAACCGTCTCCGCCGCGGACAACGCACCGTCGACGATTGCGGCAGCCGGCACGGGCTGGGCTCGCACGACGAAGTCGGGCCTCTGGGCCCGGGCGAACGTGAGCAGTTGCTCCACCATTCCGGCCAGCCGCTCGGATTCCCTGCGTATGGTCTCGCCATACCTCCTCACCTGTTCCGGTGTGGTGGCGATTCCCTGCGCCAGGTTGTCTCCCGCCAGCCGCATGACCGTAAGCGGCGTTCTCAGCTCATGAGACACAGCCATTGCGAACTCCATCTGGCGACGGGCCAGTTCGGCCGCCCTTCTGGTGGAGACCCACAACGCCAGGATGGCCCCGGCAAGACAGGCCAGCACCCCGAAAGAAATCGCCAGATTGCGGGTTCGAAAGGCGCCCGCCGAGGCGGCGACCGGATTGGCCATGCCGAGTTCCCACAGGCCTGCTGGACCGTTTGCGGGCAGGGCGGGGCAGTTCTGAGGCGTCAGCCGGAGCAGGTTCGCACGAACCGGGCCGGAACGCCTTCCTTCCGGCGGCCCGCCCTGCAGGTCGAGCTGATCCGCAGCCAACAGGCATTCCGGGCGCATCGCGAGAGTCCGAACCCGGGCTGCCACACTTTGCACACCCTCGCCGGCAAGGATCCGGTCTCCGTCGGCGACTCGCAGTTCCGGCGACCGGCTGCCCAGGTAGCGGTCCGCAAGCCTCGGTATCACTTTCCGCACTATGTGCTCGCGATCCAGAATCAGGGCACGTTCGCGATGCCGTTCGATGCCATCCTCGTCATCGTCCTCGCGATCCCGAGGGGGCGGCGGCGCCTCACGCGAGGGCGGCGGACCATCCGGCCCACGCCGCCGAGGCGGCCTTTCCGGACCGCCGCGGCCTCGTCCAAAACCGAAGCCGCCACCCTGACCGGGCGGGCCTCCGCGCCAGCCGGGAGGGCCGTTGCGGAGGACAGGCATCAGCAGCACAATATCGCCACTCGAGGTCACGAACGGCAGGTTCCGCCCCACAGGACCGGAAGACCGCTGCGTCTGGGGTATCGCAGAAACTTCCTCAATGCTTCCGTCCGAGGCTCTGACCTTTCGGAACTCGGAATCGAACTCGAAGAGCACTTCCCGCACGAGGCCAGGAAACTCGGCGCCCGAGCGCCATTCGTTCACACGAGCCGAATATGCCGCTGCCACCGAATCCGCAGTGGGTCGCCCGCCCGCGCTTTCCACTTCGGCGGGTCGCAAAGCGAACCACAGGTGGGCGCGCGCCACCTCGGCGTCCAACGCACCAGCCACCTGCTCCAGGCCCTGCTGCAAACGTGTGGCTTCACGCTGCAACTCCGCGTCGCTGACACGTTCTACCCAGCGGTACTGCACGTAGCCGAGCAGTGGTATCGCGGCGAGGGCAGCCCCGAAAACCCAGGGCGTGAGTCGGTTGCGCATGAGAGCAGACTCCAGATGTACTCTGTTGCCGCAGGAAATGAAAGGGCTTTACAACGACTTTACAGGTGGAACATCGGCTCAGGAGGCAGGCAGACTGTTGATGGCGCGTGTCGCGGCGGCGTGGGACATCACCACATCGGGGTCGCGCTGCAGTGCTTCAAAGTAGCGCTTTTCGAACCCCTGACCGAACTCAGACGGCACCAGCAGGGCCCGTGCGCGCTGAAGAAACAGTTCGACATCCTCGGGTCGCACCGGGTTCTTCTTGTCGTCGATCTTCTGGTCGATCTGGACCACCAGCCCAGACAGCTCGCGAAGATAGGCAAACCACGGGTCTTCCATGAGAAGGCCGAGGAACTGGCCGGGAGACTCGATTTTCGCGACATCCCGTTCGTAGATGGACCGCTCGGATTCCAGCAAAACTTTGTGGAGCCGGAGCAGCACGTGGCTTAGTTGACTGAGAATTGCGGCAGGGGACTCCATGGCTCCATCGTAACCGCGCCCAATGCGCAGGCCGGAGTCAGTGGCTTTGCCTGGTCTGAATATCGGCCAGCAGCTTCTCAAATTTCTGTTTCTGATCTTCGCGAAGGATCTTGAGAACACTGTGCTTGCCGGTAGCCCGGACATCGTCCATCTGTGCCTGAAGGGACTGGATATAGGTCATGAAGTCGTCCAGCACGACTTCCATTTCCTTTTCCTGATCCGGGGTGAGGCTGAGCTCCCTGGTGAAGCGCTGGAGCGAGATCTCACGCCCGCCGTTGTCCTTCCAGTACAGTCCGTTCCTGTGCCGCTCCGGGGAGAGCGTGAGGCGCATGGTGAGTGCACCGGCCGCCGCTCCGGAGAGGAAAATTGCCGCCAGGGTAAACAGGATCCGTGGATTCTGCCATGGCGCCCTGTCCATCATTACTGGAAGTCCTGATTGTAGGAGGCCAGATTGACCAGCACGACGCCGCGATGTGACGGCTGAACATCGGTCACAGGCGCCATTTCATCGCTGTGCCCAGCCAGAATCACCTCCGGACTCGAGGCAGCCACCGACAACTGCGGATCGGTGGTCGACGAGATCAGGAAGGTTCCCAGCAACATCAGGAACGCAGCCGAGGCATACGCAAGCCGCCTGGCGAACAGCGACTCACCGAACAGAACCCACATGGAAGGGCGGGCCTGCGATTCAATCCGGTCCATTACCTTCGCATAGAAGTCCGGACGCACTTCGAGTTCAGGTTTACGCGGCGGACGCAGCGAGCGCAGCAGTAAAGCCTGTACACGCATCGCGTCCACTTCACTCCGGCAACCGCCGCAGTTACGGAGGTGTGCTTCCACGTCGGGAAACGGCCCCCCGCCGTCCAAATACTCCTCGAGACGACTCTTCACTGGCTCATGCATTTGCTTCTTCCCAGACACTACAACCAACACGCAATCTGGCGGATCTTTGCCCGCTCATTGCTTTCCCGCAACACAACCCACTTCCAGGGTCACTAAGCACTGGTAACCGGAGCGGCGCCAAGACGCTGAGCTGCCTTAAGCAGCTTCTGGCGGGTCCGGAACAACTTCACCTTGATCGTATTCTCGTTCATCCCGGTCATCTGCGCCAGTTCTTCGACCGAATGTCCTTCCACTTCCTTCAGGAGCATCAGCATTCGATCCTCCTCGGAAACCTTGGACAGCATTTTCATCAGCAGATCGCGCCGCACCAGGGTTTCATCCGCCGGCGCCTGCCTGTCCACCGCGGTTTGGGAATTCTCCATCTGAAGGGTATCTTCTTCGGAGAAGTCGCTTTCGTAAACGAGCTTCCGAACCCTCTTCTTGCGAAGGTAGTCGTAGCACTCGTTGACAGTAATCTTGTAGATCCAGGTCAGCAGCGACGACCGGAAGTCGAAGTTGCCGATAGAGAAGTATATTTTCGCGAATACCTGCTGAGAAATGTCCTCGGCGTCGTTATGATTGCGGAGGATGCCGTAGATGATCGAAAAGACCTTGCTCTGATACCGTTCGACGATCTCGCGGAAAGCGATTTCGTCTTTGGCCTGGACCCGCCGAACCAGCAGAGCTTCATCAGATCCGCGATGATCCACTCTGGTCCTTGTACGAGTTTTCTCCCCGGTTGTGGGAAAGGGGAGTACGCCGCTCAAGCCGTTCATGACCACTCCGACGTGCCATAACCGGTGTAGGTTGCACCAAAACAGACATGTGAGTGGAAAGCTTGGAGGGCACGGACGCTTCTGACCCTTTTATCAGATTTCCGCTTCGCGGGGCAACCGTATTGCATCCCATAAGATGGAACCAGCCGTTTTCGCCCCGTGCCTCACTCCGGTTTGACGGGACTTCGGTTACAATGGGTTCGAAACCTACAGTTGAGGTAAGCATCCACTATGATCACTCTGACTCCCACTGCCGTGACCAAGGTTCAGGAAATCCTGAACGTCCAGGAGCCTAAGCCCGCTGGACTGCGGATTTCCGTCGTTGGTGGCGGCTGCTCCGGCTTTAGCTACTCGATGGCTTTCGAGAATAGCCCGGGGATGCTGGACAAGAGCTACAATTTCGAGGGCCTCAAGGTATTCATCGACCAGGCCAGCCTTCTGTACCTGGATGGCGCCGAGGTCGATTACGTCGAGTCCATGGAAGGCTCCGGCTTCAAGTTCAACAATCCCAATACCAAGTCGACCTGCGGCTGCGGCAGCTCTTTCAGCGCCTGACGCCCGGGACCTCTGACAGTTTGCCTGAAGCGGGCCTGTTCCTTGCGGACAGGCCCGCTTTGTGTTTGGCGTCGGGCGAGTTCTCGAATGTCAGTCCGCCGAGCTGCGCGGAATGGTCGGCGGACTTCCCGTCATGATCGGTCAGCAGAGCTACTGGCTTTTCGGTGGCAGTGGGTTCGGCACCCTTCTTTCGCAGACTGGTCCAGTGCACCGTCAGCTCCCGCCAACTGTATCGAAACCCCTGCCGCGTGCATATCCGGAGTTCTCCGGCCTGGGCGGCTGCCCGGGCGGCCGCCGGATTGGTGTTGGCGGCCTGAGGCCAGAACTGACTTCGTGTCTTTGCGGTACAAGCCGGACGTTCGTCCGGTTCACCCCCCGAAAGCTGAAATGGAACTGCGGTCAAAACCGCCAGGATTGCGAACACTTGGACCGTCGTGAGTCTCATTGTGCGTTGCTCGTGTTTCAAAATGGTACGCCCGCAACGCGCGGATTGGAAGATCGGGTTGTACCGTTTTGGGAATAGGAAGGTACGGACTAGGAATTATCTGAGGAGAAGATCGTAGAGTTAGTCGGGAAAAGCACATGGCTCCGCTGCGCTGGGGCGCGAGCAGGAGCCTGTGAAAAGTCGGTATTAGATGAGGTAGGTTAGCCCTGAGCGGGTGGTGCGGCTGGTACCACGGGAGGCGGCGCGGCGGCAGCGACTTTCTTGCGAGCCCGCGTAGCGCGTTTTTCGACGGGAGGCTGGCGATCACTCTTCCTCAGGGAGGAGAGAACCATGGAGGAGACGAACTTCTTTTCCCCATGGTCATCGAATTTTATTACGATATACTCATCAGTGCAGGACATCACCGAGCCAAGCCCAAACTTACCGTGCTCGACCTGTGCCCCCTGAGAGTAGGGCTGCTTCGTGGCCATAAGGAACCTCTCTAATCTACTCTAGCACAATTACTTATGTTTGTGTTTCAGGAGTAACCACTCTATGCCGGACTGCGTCCGATTTGCCGTGAGAACCGCAGGACTCCTGTTGCTTGCCGTCTGCGCCCTGTACGCCGCGCCGCGGAATGAACGTTATGCGTTGCTCCTCGAAGACGCGCCACTGGCTGCCGACGCCACCTCCCTGAAAGACCTGAGCCGGTCAGCCCGCCGTGGAAATCTGGCCGCCAAACAGCGAACTCTGACGGCGGCGATCGCTGAAACTGGATTCCACGTCACAGCAACCGAGCAGGTGCTGGTCAATGCCATTTTCGTCGAAGGACCGGCCGGCGCCGAGGCCGAACTGGCCGCGCTCCCCGGTGTTCAGCGCGTGGAGCGGCTCCGGCCTCTGAAGCGCCACCTCGACACAGCGGTCACTCTGATGAACGTTCCCGCTGCCTGGTCCACCGTCAACGGGCCACAAAACGCCGGCGCCGGCGTTAAGATCGCCGTGCTGGATTCCGGGATCGACATTAGCCACCCGTCCATGCAGGACAGCTCGCTGCAATACCCGGCGGGTTTTCCGAAATGCGCGGGCAATGACTGCAACTGGGTGAACACGAAAGTGATCGTCGCCCGCAGTTACGTGAACCTGCTGGTGGGCACCGAGCCGCAGTTTTCGAGGCCCGACGACCTGTCGCCCCGCGACCGCGTCGGCCACGGCACCGCGGTGGCAACTGTCGCCGCTGGTGTCCGGGCAGTGGGTCCGACGGCCACGGTCCAGGGTGTGGCACCCCGCGCCTGGCTGGGGAATTACAAAATCTTCGGATCGCCGGGCGTCAACGGGCAGTACACGTATGACGACGTGCTGATCACCGCGCTCCGCAACGCAGTGGATGACGGCATGGATATCGCCGTGCTTTCCCTGGGCGCCCCCGCCGGATGGGGGCCGAACGATTCCGGGGGCACCTGCAACAAGACCGGAACCCAGCCGTGCGACTGGCGCGCCGCAGCGGTAGAAAACGCGACACGCCTGGGAATGACAGTGGTGGTTTCGGCTGGTAACGATGGCGGAATCGCCTCGGTTTACCCAGCCTTCAACTCCATCCACAGCCCCGGCAGCGCACCGTCGGCGATCACAGTCGGCGCCACCACGAATTCGCACATCTACTACCAGAGCATCCGGATTACCGGCCCGAACGTCCCGGCGGAACTGCAGCGAATCAACGCCTACTTCACCGACGGCCCCCGTCCCGACGCCAGCTTCCGGGCTCCGGTGCGCGACATTTCGAGGCTCGGCGACGATGGCAAGGCGTGCGCACCGCTGGCGACCGGCTCACTGAACGGTGCGGTCGCGCTGATTGCCCGCGGCGACTGTCAGTACGTCACCAAGATCAACAACGCGCAGAAAGCCGGCGCGGTCGGGGTAATCCTCTATCAGTCCCAGGCAAACGCGAACGGGACCTTCCCGATTCGCGGCCTCGAAGAAACCGGCATCCCCGCCGCTCTGATCGGCAACAACCGGGGTGTGGCTCTGAAGGATTACGTCGGACGGGAAGCGAGCGCAACGGCTGCTTTCGACGCCACGCTCACCTCCGTTTCCCTGCCCGGGGAAGCCGACCGGATGGCCAGCTTCTCCTCTCGTGGCCCGTCCATCCGCGACGGCCTGATCAAGCCGGAACTGGTGGCAGTGGGCACCGATCTCTATACCGCGACCCAAACGTACGACCCGAACGGCGACTTGTACGATCCGTCGGGATACGTTGCGACGCAGGGCACCAGTTTCGCGGCTCCGATGGTCGCCGGTGCGGTGGCGATCGTGAAGCAGCGCAATCCTCGCATGACCCCGGCACAGCTGAAGTCCGCAGTGGTCAACACCGCGAACAATCTGATCAGCGACGTTGACGGCAGCCGGCAAATCCAGGCCGAGGTGCTGGACAAGGGTGCGGGCAAACTCGACGCCGGCAGGGCCGCTCAGACGAATGTGACGGTGGAGCCGTCCACGTTGTCGTTCGGCGTCCTCGGCCAGGGGCTCCCGGCCAACGCGACAGCGCTCCGATTCTGCAACTTCGGTACCGGCTCCGTCACCCTGAACATGACCGTCGTACCGTTCAACAGCCAGACCAGCAGCGCGTCCGTGACGCTGAGTTCCAGCAGCCTGACGGTCGCGGCCGGCGCGTGCAGTTCGGGATTCACCGCGCGACTAAACGGAACCCGGCCGACGGCCGGTCTGTACCAGGGCGCCATTACCGTCGCCGGCGGATCCGTACCACTGCGCATTCCGTACATGTACATAGTTGGTGACGGCTTTCCTTTCAGCGTCTTCCCGCTGAAAGGCGACGGCTTTGAGGCCATTCCGGGCGTAGAGAAGGACCTGGAATTTAAGGTGGTAGACCGTTACGGAGCACCTGTGGCCAACGCTGCGGTTCGCTTCCAGACGACGCTGGGAGACGGCTCGGTCAAGTCAGAAGGAAAGACCACCGACGAACTCGGCATCGGCTTTGCCACCATCGTCACCGGACGACAGCTGGGCGATCAGGAATTCTTCGCCTTCGTGGGTCCGACCACCAGCTTCGGTCTCTATTTCATCGGCTATGTTCGGCCCGAACCCGCGCTCACCTCCAGCAGCGTGGTCGACGCCGCAAGCCAGCAGACCAGCCGGGGATTCGCTCCGGGTTCCTACATCAGCATCTATGGCCGTGGGCTGAGCGACACGTTGCGCTCATTTAACACGCCGTACCTGCCGCTTGCGCTGGCCGGTGTCAGCGTCAGCTTCGACGTAGCATCGCCGAAAGCCAGCTACCCAGGCCGGATTCAGTTCGTCAGCGACGGACAGATCAATGTGCAAATCCCCTGGGAACTGGCCGGCGCGCCCTCGGCGCAGATGAAGGTGTCCATTGGCGACTACTCGTCGTCTCTGGTCACCGTGCCGATCGGCGCAGCATCTCCCTCGCTTTTCGAATATCCCGATTCCAGCGGGCGTTTATACGCTGCCGCGGTCGGTGGTCCTGGCGTGATCGGCACCGGAAACACCGCAAAGAAGGGCTCTGTAATCAGCCTTTACGCCAACGGGCTCGGCGTAGTGGACAACCAGCCAGCCAGCGGTGAACCGGCGTCACTGACGACGTTGTCCGGGGCGAAGACCGCACCGACAGTCACGATTGGCGGACGACCTGCCGCGGTCTCCTTCGCTGGTTTGGCGCCTGGATACGTGGGGCTGTATCAGATCAACGTGACCGTCCCCGCTGACGCGCCTTCCGGCGTGCAGCCCGTAGTGGTGACTTCGGGTACTGTCAGTTCGAAGGTCAGCAACATTCCTGTGGAGTAGTGGACTCGTCCGACGTACGGGTGTGAGAATCAGAAGTAATACCCGTGCGTCTCGCCGTTATTTATCTGATGCTGGCTGTGAGCCTCCTGCAGGCTCAGGTGATTCCTGGCAGGTTCATCGTCGAACTGGCTGACGAGCCCGCCACTGTCACGAAATCCGCAGCCGAAACCTCGCGCGCACGCGTTCGCACTGCTTTGGAATCGAAAGGCCTTCGAGTCGTCGGATCCACCACGCATGTCCTGAACGCGCTGGTCGTGGAGGGCGCCGACGCAGCCGCACTGCGGGCAATACCCGGCGTACGCAAGGTATACCCGGTTGTGACGGTCCGCAAATCGCTGGACCGCGCGCTGAACCTTCATCGCATCCCCGAAGCCTGGAACCTGCTGAATGGCTCCTCGAATCAGGGCGAAGGCATCCGAATCGGTATCCTCGACACCGGCATCGACGTCACTCACCCGGGTTTTCAGGACGAATCGATGAAGGCTCCGGAAGGCTTTCCGAAGGGGAGCGCGGCATCGGAGTTGTCCGGCACCAATGGCAAAGTGATTGTCGCGCGGCAGTACACCCGGGGAGCCAATTCCTCCAGCCGCGACGGCGACGGGCATGGCACCGGAGTCGCGATGATTGCGGCTGGTCGAGCGCACAACGGTCCCCGGGGTCCCATGACAGGCGTTGCACCGAAGGCATGGCTCGGCAACTACAAGGTGCTGAACGATTCCGGAAGCGGTTCCACCGACATCGTCCTTGAGGCCGTTGACGATGCGGTGGCCGACGGCATGCAGGTGCTGAACATGAGTTTCGGGTCCTTTCCGGCCCTGCGCCCTGGTGACGACATCATGGTCCGGGCTGTGGAACGCGCTGTCGCGGCCGGTCTGATCGTGGTGACTGCGGCGGGCAATGAGGGTCCGCACCCTGCGACGCTTTCCTCGCCAGCCATCGCACCATCGGCCATCGCAGTGGGGAACTCGGCGAATGAACGCATCTACGCGACATTCGTGCGGGCAGGAGCAAATGCTGCGATCGCTGCACTGCCTGGCAACGCGACGGGTATGCCGGACTCGGTCTCCGGTGCGCTTGTCGACGTGCTCAGCATCGACAGCACTGGCCAGGCCTGTCAGGCGTTGCCCTCGGGCAGCTTACAGGGCCGGGTCGCGCTGATCCTCCGCGGCGAGTGCGATTTCGAGGTCAAGCTGAACTTCGCCACGGTGGCCGGGGCTGTCGGCGCTATCGTGTATTCCCGCCCGGAAGACCCCGACGCAGTTCATATGGGCGTCGGCCGCGCGACACTGCCGGCCGTTTCGGTGAATAACTCCGACGGACTTCTCCTGCGGGATCAGGCTCATAACGAGCCTTTCACGGAGGTGGTGCTGGCATTAACTCCCGCCCTGGTGTCCACAAGCCCAAACCGCATCGCCGGTTCCAGCAGCCGTGGACCCGATCCGAACGCAGGTGTAAAACCCGAGCTTCTGGCTGTTGGTACCAGCGTTTACACGGCCCTGACCAGTCAGCGCGGTGTCCCAGCCTGGCAAATCAGCTCCGGTACCAGCTTTTCATCGCCGCTGGTAGCTGGCGTAGCGGCACTGCTGCGAGCCGCACGGCCGGGCCTGACGGTGGCTCAATACCGGTCGTTGCTGATCAACAGCTCAGGTGAGCTGTCAGCGACGGCGGGCGAACCGTTCCCTTTGCAGTCGGCTGGCGCGGGTCGTATGAATGCAGCGGGGGCGATGTTGACGACGGTCGCCGCGGTTCCGGCGACGCTGTCCTTTGGCGTGGGCGCGTCATCCACGGTCACCCGGGACCGACCCGTCACGCTGACCAACCTCGCCGCCGCGCCGGACACGCTAACGCTTTCGGTGACAGGTTATGGGAAGGGACCGCTGCCCGAGTTGTCGCAGAATACGGTCTCGCTGGCCGCTGGTGCCTCTCGCGAAATCGCGCTCCGGTTTAGCGGCACCGAGCTCGCCCCGGGCGGTTACGGCGGACTGCTGCTGGTTCGCAGCACGCTTTCCGACTCTGAGGCGCGTATTCCATGGTGGTTCGCTGTTCCGTCCGACAAAGTCTCCGTCCTGACACTTGTGGAGGGGCAGGACAGCGTCCGTGCTTCCGGTGCGGCGAATGTCTACGTTCGGCCCACCGACGCCAACGGGTTTCCGGTGGAGATTCGACCGGAAGTGACGGTGGTCTCCGGCGGCGGGCGCGTGGTTGGAGTGCAGGCGCACCTGCTGTATGCCGGCTTTTACACGGTCGCTCTGCGCATGGGTCCATCCGCGGGCAACAACGCGTTCGACATTACCGCCGGCGGAGTGACACGCCGGCTAGTTATTGTGGCGAACTGAACCAGTCCGGCGCCCCACGAAAACCACCAGGAGCCCGGCGGCGCAAAGCAGCACCGTTCCCGGCTCGGGTACCAGGAAACTTTCCACCCATTCCCCGGTCAAGTCGTCCACCAGGTTGGCGTGTATGTTCGAATACTCCACGTTCGTCGCAACCGTTGTGGTCCGCGGCAAATCACCTGCGGAGGCGACTCCGACAATCTGGTTGCCGAACAGCATCGGGCCGCCCGAATCCCCGCCGTTCACCAGCCCTTCGTCAGCGGCCGCTATGTTGAAGGTCGCCGAAATCAATAGTGGTTCGTCGGGCGTGGAGGCTCCGCTCAGGGTGGTCAGGTACCCGTCAATGGTGTTCCTGGCCCAGTGGCGCACCGGGTTGGAAAAGTTGAGCGAAGGGACTTGCCCTCCCAGCCCAAACCGCCCGTAACCCACAATATCCACCCACGTTGCACCCGGTAAGCCGGTGGAAGTGATCCCGCCGTAGTCGCGCTTGATGCCGTAGATGGTGGCGTCCGTGGGAGCATTCACACTCAGTCGCAGAATCGCGACATCATACTCAGGAAGGTTGCCAACAGGGCTGGGCCTGGGGCCGTACTCTGGATGCAGATAGCTCTGGGACGCGGCGATTGTCACGCCTGAGCCTGGCGTTGAGAACGTCACCTGCCAGGAGGAGGCGCCTGAAACACAATGGCCAGCAGTCAGGATCAGGTCGGCCGCGATCAGCGAGCCCGAGCATAGTCCGCTGTTGGAGTGTATAGCGACAACGCCGGTAAAAGCCGAAGCCCCGGTGGTGAATCCGGAGACGTTGGACTGGATGATGATCCCGAAAGAAGGGGCTGTTGCGAGTAATAAGAGGGCGAAGTACCGCACGGTAAATACAGCGTACTTCGTAACTGTGATTCTTCACAACGGTAATAAGCCTTAGGCAGTCAGGGTTAGCGGATGCTATCCTGACCGCGTGCGAACAGGGACTTTGCTGCTGGTTTTGTGCCTTTGTGTAACGGCGCAGAGCCTTCAGATTCGAAACGTGACTGTAATTGATGCCGCGGGCGCCCGGCCCGGACAGACCGTCTCGATCACCGGAGGGCGCATTGTGAGCGTGCTGCCAGCGGGCCGCGGAGCCAGCGGCGGTATCGACGGAACCGGCAAATTCCTGATTCCCGGCCTCTGGGATATGCACGTCCACCTGTGGGAAACGGACCCGATGCAGAACCTGTACGTGGCGACCGGGGTGCTCGGCGTACGGGATATGGGCAGCGATTTTGAGCGCACGAAAAAGCTCCGGGCCGACATCATTTCGGGGCGGGTGATCGGGCCGCGAATCTACACGTCGGGCGCCGTGCTCGACGGGGCTGGGTCGCAGATGAAACAGGCCCCGGTGCTGGAATGTCCGACGCCAGAAGCGGCGCGCCAGGCAGTGGACAAGCTGGAAAAATCGCCCACCGATTTCGTAAAGCTGCTCTCCGGATTGACTCCCGACGCCTATCGAGCCGCCGCACAGAGAGCGCGGGTGATCCGAATGCCGTTTGCCGGTCATCTGCCGGAAGGCGTCACCGCGGAGGACGCCATCGGCGCGCGACAGCGCAGCATTGAGCATATGTTCGGCATTCCCATGTCCTGCACCCCTCTGGAGAACTCGCTGCGGGAGCAGCGGGCCGAAGCGATCCGGAAGAAGGACCGGGCCGCATTGGCTTCGATTCGTAAGAGGATGTATGAGACGTTCAGCCCAGGCCTCGCCAATCGGCTGTTCCACGATATGGCGCGGTACGACGTCTGGCAGGCGCCGACCCTCACCCTGTGGCAGCGAATGGACCTTCAAAACCTGGACAGGCTGGCCACCGCGCCCGAACTGAAGTATGTGCCGGAGGCGGTCCGCAAAACCTGGGCCGATCCGCGTAAGGATGCCGAAGGCGTGAAGCCGGAGCGTATGGCCGAACTGAAGCAGGAATACGAGTTCCATGCGCGGCTGGCGAAGATCATCTGGGGCTCGGGCGCCGGCGTGCTTGCGGGCACCGACACGGGCGACCCGTACGTCGTGCCGGGCTTCGCACTTCACGATGAACTCGAAGCCATGGTCGAAGCCGGGATCCCGGCTGACGAAGTGCTGAAACTGGCCACCGCGGCTCCGGCGAAGTACTTCGGAATCGAAGCGACGCACGGGTCGGTGGCAAAGGGCAAGACGGCCGATCTGGTGCTGCTGGATGCCGACCCTCTGCAGGACATCCGCAACACACGGCGCATCTCGGCCGTCGTATCGAATGGCAGGCTTCTTGGACGCAAGTGTCTCGACGCACTGCTCGAGGGCAAACAAACCGGGTGTCCGGCGTCGGCAGTCCCGGCGGCCGCGCCCGAGAAGAAGAAGAAAGCAACACATGCCGTTCCGCGTACTAAGCGCTGAAGCTCGCTCCATTCTCAGTCCCACCACCGGCTTCATCAAAGAGGCAGGGTTCACGCATTCGTTGACTCCGGCCCGAAACTGCACCTACGGGTGCTCCTACTGCTACGTGCCCACAATGCGAATCTATGCTGGTCTGCGGCGTGAGGACTGGGAGCACTGGGGCGAGTTCACCACCTTCAAACACAATGCCGCAAAGCTGCTGCAGCGTGCCGTTCGGCAACACGCGTCGGTGTACTGCTCACCACTGGTCGACCCCTGGCAGCCGGCCGAAGAGCAACAAAGGATGATGCCGGCGATTCTGGAGGCTTTGGCCCAGGGTCCTCCGCGGCTGATCACGTTTCAGACGCGCAGTCCAGGGATCATGCGGGATCTCGACTTACTGCTGGTGCTGGCCCGCAAGACCGACGTGCGCGTGAGCTTCTCCATCACCACCGACCGCGACGACGTCCGCCGCATGTACGAGCCGCACTGCGAAACGAACCCATTGCGGCTGGCGGCAATCCGTCAGTTGACCGCTGCCGGCATCCGCACGTTCGCCACGCTCGCGCCGATCCTGCCGTGCAATCCGGAAATGCTGGTGGAAGCCGCGGCGGAGGCGTCGGCCGAAGATTTTGTCGGCGATCCGCTGCACATTCGGGCGACGAAGCGCACCGGCGCGACCACACGGCCGGCAGCCGCCCGCATCGCCGCGCAGCACGGGCACGAGCAGTGGTTCGAACCGGCGTTTCAGAATGAAGTAGTAGAGCGAATCCGCGCCGCTGCTCACCGGCACGGGCGGCGATTCGAGACGGGTCCGGAGGGATTCTCATGGCTGTCGCAGATCTCGCGATGAAAAACGAAGTGTTGGCCCGTCTGGGCATTGGGCACGACAACCCCGGCGCCCACAACGGCGCGTGGCTCGACACTGCAGGCGATCTGCTGGTGTCGCTGGATCCGAGCGATGGCACGCCGCTCGGCAAAGTGCGGATGGCTGGCGCCGACGACTATGAGGCAGTGATGGCGCGCGCAGTGGACGTGTTCGCGCGCTGGCGCATGTTCCCCGCCCCGCAGCGCGGCGCTGTCGTGCGCGAGATCGGCGAAGAACTGCGGCGGCACAAGGCCGACCTGGGCGCGCTGGTCTCCATGGAGATGGGCAAGATCCTGCAGGAAGGGCTCGGCGAAGTGCAGGAGATGATCGACATCGCCGACTTTGCCTGCGGCCTGTCGCGCCAGTTGTACGGCCTGTCGATGCACAGCGAACGCGCGCAACACCGTATGTTTGAGCAATGGCATCCGCTCGGCGTGGTGGGCGTCATCACGGCGTTCAACTTCCCTGTTGCGGTGTGGGCGTGGAATGCGCTGCTCGCGGCTGTGTGTGGCGACTGCGTGGTTTGGAAGCCGTCGCCCGAAACGCCGCTGACCGCCATCGCGGTGCAGAAGATCTGCAATGCGGTGCTGGAACGGCATGGCTGGCAGGGCGTGTTCGGACTGGTGATCGGCGACGTCCCGGTGGTGGGTGAGCGCATGTTATCCGACGCACGGCTGCCGTTGATCAGCGCCACCGGCTCCACCGCCATGGGGCGGCGTGTGGCCGAGGTGGTGGGCCGGCGGCTGGGTCGAACGCTGCTGGAGTTGGGCGGCAACAACGGGTTGATCGTGATGCCGGACGCGAGCCTCGACATGGTGCTTCGAGCCGCGTTGTTCGGCGCGGTCGGCACGGCAGGACAGCGCTGCACGTCGATTCGCAGGCTGTTCCTGCACCGCAGCATCGCCGCCGCCATGACGAAGAAGCTGATGGCCGCCTGGAAGCAGGTATGCATCGGCTCGCCGCTGGACCCGTCGACGCTGATGGGTCCGCTGGTGAACGCGGCCGCGGTCGACCGGATGCAGGACGGTCTGCGGCGGATTCGCGAGCAGGGCGGCGAGATCCTGTACGGCGGCAACCGGCTGGCCGGCAACTACGTGGAACCGTGCCTGGTGCGGGCTCGCGCGGACATGCCGATTGTGCGCGAGGAGATCTTCGCACCCATCCTGTATCTGATCGAGTTCGACGAACTGGACCAGGCGATTACGTGGCACAACGATGTGCCGCAGGGCCTGTCGTCAGCCATCTTCACGGAGAGCATGCGCTCCGCCGAGACGTTCCTGAGCGCGCGGGGCAGCGACTGCGGAATTGCCAACGTGAACATCGGGACCAGCGGCGCCGAGATCGGCGGGGCGTTCGGCGGCGAGAAGGACACGGGCGGCGGACGCGAATCGGGCAGCGATGCGTGGAAGGCTTACATGCGCCGCCAGACCGTCACTGTCAACTGGTCGACCGAGTTGCCGCTGGCTCAGGGAATCGAGTTCCCGGCAAGCCACACCAGCGAGTAGACCACTTCCGTCCAGCCGATCTGTTTCAGGTTGAGCGTGCGGGTCGGCCGGAAGCCGTACCACAAGGCTCGGGTAATGGCCGGAAGGTAGCCGGCTGGTGTCGCCCATCCGACACGCCCCGTCGCTCCCAACAGCACCACGGCACTGAGCAGAAACAGATGGTACGAGATGCAGTAGCGGCGAATGGAAGCCGCCGCTTCAGGTGTCTTCGCGTGTGCCGTTTTGACGCGCATTTTGACGTAGAACACCGTGCCGGTGAAGTAGAGCAGGGCGAGGGCGTACAGTATCCCGGCGCGCCCGTCGATGCGCCCGGTCGCTACGTAATACGCGGCAGGGGCATTCAGCATGGACGCCGAGACGGCGATCAGCTCACCGGTAAGCGTTCGGGCACCACCGGTCATGGCGGCCTCCGCCTGCCACGTCAGCACCACAGCGGCGATTGCACCGAAGCCGAGCAGCGCGGGATACTCCGGCAACAGGAACACGCCTGCAAACACGCTGGCGGCCAGGAGCGTGATGCCGCCGCGGCCCTTGCGGCTGATCGGCTGCGCTCGGCGGATATTGCGCCAGGCCTCCAGGAACGGCTCGCGGGCAAGGAACAGCAGAAGCGCGGAAGTCACGAACAGCAACGCGTGCGCAGAGAACTGGCCCGCCGCGATCAGCCCCAGCGCGAGCGGCAAAAAGAACATTCCCCAGGAACCGTGTTCCTTCGGCATAAACGCTATCCTCGAATCAGGTGAACAGCAGGATCATTCACATTATCGGTGCCGGGCTTGCGGGAACCGAAGCGGCGTGGCAGGTGGCCCGAACCGGTCTGCACTGTGTCCTGTGGGAGATGCGTCCCGTTCGCATGACTCCGGCGCACAAGACGGACCAGTTTGCCGAACTGGTGTGCTCCAATTCGCTCAAGAGCGAGTCGGAGAATACCGCACCCTGGCTGCTGAAGCAGGAGCTGCGGAAGCTCGATTCACTAGCAATGCGGGCCGCGGCAGTGGCGAGGGTGCCGGGCGGACACGCACTCACCGTCGACCGCGACGTGTTCTCGGGCGAGATCGCGCGGATGCTGGAAGAGACCGGACGGGTGGAAGTGCGGCGCGAAGAAGTGACGCGCATCCCCGACGAAGGCATCGTGATTGTGGCGTCGGGGCCGCTGACCAGCGATGCGCTTTCAGAAGACATCGTGCGCATTACCGGAAGCGGCAGGCTCTACTTCTACGACGCCATCAGCCCCATCGTCGACGCCGACACCATCGATTTCAAGATTGCCTTCCGGGCGTCACGGTACGGCAAGTCGCTGGACGGCGGCGACGATTACGTCAACTGCCCGATGAACAAAGCCCAGTATGAGACGTTCGTCGACGCGGTGCTGACGGCCGATTCCTACCAGTCCCACTTCGACGAGAAGGTCCCCTTCTTCGAGGCTTGCCTGCCGGTGGAGGAGCTGGCCCGGCGGGGTCGGGAGACGCTGCGATTCGGTCCGCTGAAGCCGGTCGGGCTTACCGATCCGCGCACGGGACGCTGGCCCTGGGCTGTGGTGCAACTGCGTCAGGAGAACCTGCGCGCGGCCAGCTACAACATGGTCGGGTTCCAGAACCACCTGCGGTTCGGTGAGCAGAAGCGAATCTTCCGCCTGATCCCCGGCCTCGAAAACGCCGAGTTCCTCCGCTACGGGCAGATCCACCGCAACACGTACATCAATGCGCCGTCGCTCCTGACCGCGTCTCTGCAGTTGCAGTCCGATCCGCGCATCTTCTTCGCCGGACAGATTTCGGGCGTCGAGGGTTATATGGAAGCTATCTCCACCGGCCTGTCGGCAGGCAAGTTCGCAGCGGCGTATGCGCGCGGTGAATCGCTTCGCCCGTGGCCGAGGGAGACGGCGCTCGGCTCCCTGACCCACTACCTCACCCACGCCGATGCGAAAAACTACCAGCCCGCCAACATCACTTTCGACCTGCTGCCTGTGCTCGACGAACCGACGCGAAAGCGCCTGAGCAATGACAGGAAGGCGCGTCACGCGGAGGTTTGCCGCCGGGCTCTGACAGCGATCGACGAGCATTTGGCGGTGGCCTGTGTCTGACGGCTTGCCGGTCCTTGTCGATGGCTACCTCGCTTCTCTGGCGCGGGAGAACGCGTCGGCGCATACCATTCGGAACTACGGCGTCGACCTCAACGCCTGGGTCGCGTTCCTGACGCCGCCGGATGGGGAGCCGCCTTTGGTCACGGAGCTCGACGTCCTGACCATGCGCGAGTGGCTGGCGAGCCTCTACGACAAAGAGCTGGAAACCAGCAGCGTGCGGCGCAAGCTGGCGGCGGTACGGTCGTTTCTAAAATGGGCGGAGCGACAGGGGCTGGTACAGCGAAACGTGGCCAGGCTGGTTCGAACCCCGAAGATGATCCAGCGATTGCCCGCGGTGCCTTCACCCGAGACCGCAAGTCACCTTCTCGATTCGGTGAAGGAGCAGGCCGCCGAGACGGATCGGCCACACCCGGCGCGCGACCTCGCCATCTTTGAGCTGCTCTACGGATGCGGACTGCGGGTCTCGGAACTGGTGGGTTTGAACCTGCGGGACATCGACCTGAATGAACGGTGGATGCGTGTCCGCGGCAAAGGCCGCAAAGAACGTGAGGTGCCCTACGGAGAACGTGCCGCTGACGCGCTGCTTCGATGGCTGGAAGCGCGCTCGCCGTCCGATCCGGCGGAGGTGGCGGTGTTCCTCAACCACCATGGCCGCCGATTGACGGACCGGAGTGTCCGCCGCGTGGTTCGGTTCTATTCCGATCAGGTGCTGGGGGATTCGTCGATTCACCCGCACACGTTCCGCCACGCCTACGCGACGCACATGCTGGCGTCGGGAGCGGACCTGCGCGCCATCCAGGAATTGCTGGGTCACGCGCGGCTTTCCACTACTCAGAAATACACACAGGTGGCACTTTCAGACCTGATGCGAGTCTACGATAAATGCCATCCCAGGGCCTGAGAATCGATGCTGGCTGAAGATTTCGATCAGATCGTGGAGCGCGCGTACCGGCGAATCCCCGCCCGTTTCCGACGGCGGATGGAGAACGTCGCGGTGGTGGTGGAAGACGGGCCGTCGCCGGATCAGCTGTCCCGCGGGAGGGTGCCTCGAGGGGACACCCTGCTCGGGTTGTATGAGGGTCGTCCACTGCGATACCGAAGCGTGTCGGAGGGATTCGCACTGCCCGACCGCATCACCATATTCCAGCGGCCACACGAAGCCATCGCGCGGGACCGGCAGGAGCTGGAGCGGCTGGTCGAACAAACGCTGTGGCACGAAATCGCGCATTATTTTGGCATGAATGAGCGCGAGGTGCGTGCCGCGGAGCGCCACCGCCGGATGCGTCGACTATGGCCCCATTGAGCTCCGACGAGCAGTTCATGCGCGAGGCCCTGGCGCTGGCCTCGATCGCTGAGGCCGCCGGAGAGGTTCCTGTCGGCGCCGTGGTCGTCGCCGGCGGCGTAATCATCGGCCGCGGAAGCAACAGCCCGGCCGGCAGCAGCGATCCCACCGCACACGCCGAGATGCAGGCGATCCGGGAGGCGTCCCGCGCGACTGGGAATTACCGGCTGGCGGAAGCCGACCTGTACGTGACGCTGGAACCCTGCCCGATGTGTGCCGGAGCGCTGGTGCACGCCCGAATTCGCAGACTGGTGTTCGGCGCCCGCGATCTCAGGTTCGGTGCCGTTCGCAGCAAATTCCGAATCGCCGACTCCGATCTGCTGAACCACCGGGTGGAGGTTGTGGAGGGAGTACTGGCCACCGAATGCGTCGCACGGATGCGCGAATTCTTTGGGAAAAAGCGTTAAGTATCACACCAGTACTATTCCTTCCAGTCCACGTTCCTGGGCATAAAGCCCCAGTACCCACGACCCGTCTGCTGGTAGTCCTTATAGGCCTGCGGATGGGTGTTTCACCTGCGTTTCCGAACGAATATTAGAAGAGCGATATTGATGCCACAGGTTTCCATCTCTGCGCTGCAAGACTGCGTGGAATCACTGTTGGTGACCATGGAGATCCATCACCGCGCGCTGCAGGAGCAGCAGGAGCAGGTTGGGTCTCTGCGCCAACTGACAGACGGCGCCGGGCATGCTGTTCCGGCAACAACGGGAAGTCCCGAATGGGAAGGACGTCTGGTGCGGGTTAAGAAGGAACTGGTGGACGTACGCCAGTTGCTGGACATCGGCACGCAGACGCAATCCGAGCTCATCTCGGCAATACAGGCAGTTTCATTGAGGGTTTCTATGTTGAATTCGTCGTCCCAACGGCAGTTCCGGTTCAGCGACCCACCCGCTCCGGGCATCCCGGGAAGTCCGTCCTCTTGTTATCTGGGGAACAACCGGTTGCTGGTTCGAACTGTTCACAATTTGAATTTGCTCTGCGATTCCGGCGACTTGATGATGACTCCACCGCTTGCCCTTACCGGCATGTGGGAGTCCGACACGACGGCACTTTTGTTTCGTTTTCTCAAGCCAGGAATGAAGTTCCTCGATATCGGAGCCAATATTGGCTACTTCACCGTGCTGGGCGCGTCCATCGTGACGCAATCCGGCCGCGTCGATGCATTTGAGCCCGACCCTGTCGCGTTCCAGTTGCTGGAGCAAAACACTCGGATGAATCACATCTCACATCACGCGCGGCTTCACAACACCGCGCTGGCGGATTCGAACGGGCCTCGCAAGTTCCACAGCTTCCAGAAGAATTTCGCGGCTGGAACCTTGTCGGATCTCTCCCCCGAACAGCTGGCCGAATATCGGGAGCAGCCGACCGAAGCGCGGGTCCAGTGCCGCACGCTCGACGAAGTGTATCGGGACGACGACGTTGTTTTCGACGTGGTGAAACTGAATACCGAAGGCGCCGAACCTCTGGTATTCGATGGCGGCCGTGAGTTCTTCCGGCGAAACATTCATGACGGGACCGTACTGGCGCTGCACTTCAATCCGCCCGCCATTCACGGGATCGGCCGCAAGCCCGCCGACATGCTGGATGCGATTCGCAGCCAGGGATTCCGCGTGTTCCGACGCTCGTCGGCCCAGGAAGTGGAAGAAGTCTGGTCGAATTCCTCGATTGACATGTGGTCTCCGGGCGATCTGCTGGTAACGCGCAGCCCGTTCGGGCTTCGATAGTGAGCACGGGTGGAGTAATGAACGTAGCAGTAGTCAGCTTGACTCCGATAGGTCGGCAGGGGGGATGCCAGCGCTTCACTCTCGACGCCATACAGTCGATCCGCGCCCGCGGTGACCGCTGTGAGGCGTTTGCGGTGCGGGAATCCGATCCGGCCGGCGAATCCGCTCCGGACCGGCCTGCTCCGGATCGGGCCTTCGTGCATACGTTCGACGCCCATGGAGAGCGGGAACTCGCGTTCCGGGAAGTTCTCGGTTTGTTGTCTGGTTTCGATGCGGTCTGGGTCCATCAATACCTGGCAAGCGAACTGGTTTTCGACATCCTTGGGGCCGTCCCGGAATCGTTGTCCCTGCTGCTGACCAATCTGGGCGATGAACGCGTGTTGCCCCAGTTTGAGGAGCGCTACAGGCCGTCGCGCAATCACCGGTTTGTCGACGCAGCCGAGTTTCTGTCGGTGTCCGGCCACACCGTCAAGGCAAACAGCATCGTGATCCGTGCTGGGATCTGGTCCGATTTCATGGGATCTACCAACCCTGTGGAGCGCGAGCCGGGACAGATCTGCACGCTGGACGGAGTGTCCGCGAATGCGGGGCTGGAGACGGCGATTCTGGGGCTGCCTGCGGGCTGCTCGCTGGTGGTTGTAGGCGCACCGCAACGTGATGCGGCATTCCTGCGCGTAGTAGGCGCAGCGGTTGCCGGGCGCAGGGTGTGCTTTACCGGGAACGTTCCGGAAACGCGACGTCGCTCTGTGCTGGCCGCGTCGGAAATCCTCGTAGCAGCTCATTTCCCGGTGCAGGCGGAGGGCGGAGCCGATTGTGCCGATCCATTTGCATCGCTGGTACTGCTGGAAGCGCTCGGCAGCGACACTCTGCCGGTGGCGTCGGACTTCGTGCCTCATCTGGAGCTGATGAACTCCCTCGGCCTCTCCGATTTCGTCTTCCCGGCGGGTCGCCACGACCTGCTTCGAAATATGATCGATCGCATTCTGGCCATGCCTGTGGAAGAAGTCTCGATGCGCAAGGGAAAGGCTCGAGCACGCATCCGCCAGTCCTGGCTGTGGGACGACTACTGGTTCCGGGTTCGCCAGGCACTGCGTCTGGACAACATGGAGCCGGAGAAAAGTGACTTTGAATTACGGTCGTCAGTGCGGGGCGTTCGGTCGGCAGCCGCGGGTTATTCGGTCGGCGGTCACACTCTGAACTGGAAGGCTTTTCAGTTTTGAATTGATGAATTTCTCAACACAGCACTGAACATAGTCGGATTTCCCCACACAAGGATGCTATCCTGAAGGTGGCAGAAAACCTCGCGTTGCACTACTTAAGCGGGGAGACTCCGATGCCGAAAAAAATAGACGTCACCGAACTCATCCTGCGCGACGCTCATCAAAGTTTGATGGCCACTCGCATGGCGATGGAGGACATGATCCCCGCTTGCGAGGATCTGGACAAAGCTGGTTACTGGTCTCTGGAATGCTGGGGAGGCGCGACTTTCGATTCGTGCATTCGTTTCCTGAACGAAGATCCCTGGGAGCGGTTGCGCACATTTCGGAAACTTTTACCAAATTCGCGCCTGCAGATGTTGCTCCGTGGGCAGAACCTCCTCGGCTACAGACATTATGAAGATACCGTTGTCGACCGCTTTGTTGAAAAAGCGGCCGAGAATGGAATGGATGTTTTCCGCGTATTCGATGCGCTGAACGACATCAGAAACGTCCGCCGCGCTCTGCAGGCCGTCAAGCGCACGGGCAAACACGCACAGGGCACTATCTGCTACACGGTCAGTCCCTTGCACACCGTCACCGGCTTTGTGGAGATGGCGGAGCAGCTGGTGGAACTGGGCTGCGACAGTATCTGTATCAAGGACATGGCGGCATTGCTGAAGCCCCAGCCTGCTTACGAAATCGTGAAAGCGATTAAGGACGCCTGCGGTGAGCAAACACGGGTTCACGTTCACGTGCACTCGACTACCGGCGTCACTCTGGTCAGTCTGATGAAGGCGATTGAAGCCGGCGCCGATGCCGTCGACACCGCCATCAGTTCCCTCAGCATGGGCCCGGGACACAACCCGACCGAAAGCTTCATTGAAATGCTGGAAGGGACGGGATTTTCGACGGATCTCGACATGCAACGCATTCTGCGCGTCCGCGACTATTTCGCGAAAGTGCGGCCGAGATATCGGGAATTCCTCACCAATATCACCAGTGTGGAGACTGAGATTTTCCAGAGCCAGATCCCTGGCGGCATGATCTCCAACATGGAGAGCCAGCTGAAACAGCAGGGTGCGGGCGACCGTCTCCGCGAAGTTCTCCTCGAAGTTCCCAACGTCCGCAAGGTCGCCGGCTATCCACCGCTGGTAACTCCTTCCAGCCAGATCGTCGGCACGCAGGCCGTGTTCAACGTCATGATGGGCCAGTATAAGGTCCTGACGGGCGAGTTTGCCGATCTGATGCTCGGCTATTATGGCAGCACCCTTGGGCCTCGCGATCAGAAGGTCATTGAACAGGCTCAGCTTCAGGCAAAGAAACCGCCGACCAACAGCCGGCCGGCCGATCACCTGAAGCCCGAGTGGGAAAATCTTCGTTCCGCCGCAATTGCCCAGAAGGGCTGCAACGGCACCGACGAGGACGTGCTCACCTACTCCATGTTTCCCCAGGTAGCTCAGAAGTTCTTTGGCACGCGTCACGAAGGCCCGAAGAACCTGGGTAAAGATCCCGATGCGCAGCAGCCCGCCGCGGCTACTCCTGCGCCGGCAGCCTCCGATTCCGGCTCCGGCCCCGTGCGCACCACTATCACTTATGACGTGGTCCTGAACGGCAAGACGACGAAAGTCACAGTCTCGCCGGTTCAGTAACCCGTTCAACAACAAGGGGCGCGCGTCTGTTGCGCCTCATCAGTCAAGACTCAGCAACAGCACCAGGGGTGTACTCAATGTCAGCCTCCATGGAGGAAAGAGTCCAGCAGCTTCGGGACAAACGCGAGCAGGTGAAACTGGGCGGCGGTGCCGACAAGCTCGACAAACAGCGCGCTTCAGGAAAACTCACAGCCCGCGAGCGAGTAGAGGCGCTGGTTGACCCGGACAGCTTTCAGGAAACCGGGCTATTTGCACAACATCGCGCCACGTTATTCGGGATGGCCGGTAAGGACATGCCCGCCGACGGCGTCGTTACCGGATCCGCGGCGGTAGGCGGACGTCTGGTCCATCTGGCCAGTCAGGACTTCACCGTTGCCGGTGGCTCGGCCGGCGAACTGCATTCGATTAAGGTATCGGAAGTAATGCAGCAGGCGCTGAAAACGGGCACGCCGTTCGTGTTCGTCAACGATTCGGGAGGCGCGCGCGTGCAGGAGGGCATCGATTCCCTGTCCGGCTACGCTAAGGTGTTCTATTCGAACGTCATGCTGTCGGGCGCAGTGCCGCAGGTAGCTCTGATCTGCGGTCCCTGCGCGGGTGGCGCGGCGTACTCGCCGGCCCTCACGGACTTCATTATTCAGACCCGCCAGGCGCAGATGTTCATCACCGGACCCTCTGTCATCAAGCAGGTTACGGGCGAGACGATTACGGCCGATGAGCTCGGCGGACCCGACGCGCACATGGTGCACTCGGGCGTCATCCACTTCATCGCCAGCGATGACAAAGAGGCGATTCTCATCTGCCAGAAGCTCCTCAGTTTTCTGCCATCGAACAACCTCGAAGATCCGCCGTACATCGACGGCAAGTATGACGTGGACTCCGATGCTTCGCTCAACGGCATCGTGCCTGTGGACGGCAAGCAGGCATATGATGTGCGCGAAGTGCTCAGCCGCGTGATCGACAATGCCGATTTTCTGGAAGTGCAGGCTGGCTTTGCTCCGAACATCGTCATCGGCTTCGCCCGGGTGACCGGGCGCACGGTCGGAATCATCGCGAATCAGCCCGCGGTGAATGCCGGCGTGCTCGACATTAACGCCTCCAGCAAGGCTGCCCGCTTCATCCGGTTCTGTAACGCCTTTAATATCGCGCTGGTCACGTTCGTCGACGTTCCGGGCTTCCTTCCCGGGGTCGAGCAGGAATACGGCGGCATCATCCGACACGGCGCCAAGCTGCTGTTTGCGTACTCGGCCGCCACGGTGCCGAAAGTCACCATCATTCTGCGCAAAGCTTACGGCGGCGCCTACATCGCCATGTGCGCCAAGGACCTCGGAGCCGACCGCGCTTTCGCGTGGCCGACTGCCGAAATCGCAGTCATGGGCGCGGAAGGCGCAGCGGAAATCGTGTTCCGCCAGGAAATTGCCAAAGCGGAAGACAAGCCCGCCAAACGCAAGGAAATGATCGCGAATTATCGCGAGGCCTTCTCCAATCCGTACGTCGCCGCCGGCCGCAGGCTTGTCGACGATGTCATCGAGCCGGCTCAAACGCGCAAGTACATCGCGCAGTCGCTCGAGTATCTGTCGACCAAGCGCGAGCTTCGCCCGGCCAAGAAACATGGCCTGATGCCGCTGTAGAGGGGAACACCATGAGTGCTCTTGCAACGGAACCCAATGCCGCTTTGATTGAAGAACTGCGGAAGCAGATTGAGGCCCTCAGCGCGCGGCTCGAGAAGCTGGAGCAGCAGCCCGCAGCCGCTGCTCCGGTGTCCACTCCCGCTCCTCCGGCTGCCGCCGCTGTCGGGCAGTCTCAGCCCCAGGTGGAAGAGATCTCCGCCGAAACACTGCTGGTGATCTCAGCCGCTGTCGCGGCGTTCCTTGGTGAACGCGGACATATCCGGGCGGTACGTCTGGTGGGTTCGGCCCGCTGGGCGCAGGAAGGACGAGTCAGCATCCAGGCGTCGCACCGCCTGAACAGGACGTGACCGAAAGTGAAACTGAAAATCACCGTCGAATCCAAAACATACGAAGTGGAAGTCGAGGTGGCGGAGCCGGAAGTTCACGCTCCGCCGGTCTACTCCTTCCAGTCCTCTGCCGCCGTCCGCGTGCCCGCCGCCGTGCCGCACGCTCCCGTTCCGGGTGCCAACGAGAACGTCAATGAAGACAAGGTGTGCCGCAGTCCCATCGCCGGCATCGTGGTGAAAGTCGCCGCGCAGCCCGGTCAGCAGATCCAGACTGGCGACACGCTGATGGTGCTGGAAGCCATGAAGATGGAAACCGCCATCACAGCTCCTGTCAGCGGAAAGATTGCGAAGATCAACGTGAATCAGGGCGACGCTGTCAAGGGCGGCCAGATTCTCGTGGAGTTCGAATAATGGACAACGCCGAACTACAAACCGTCCCCGGGTTTCTGTTTTTCGACCATGTGGCGATCGCTGTCGCGCAGGGTCAGCTGGAAGCCCACGTGGATGCTTACAAGGCGCTCGGGTTTACGGAACTGCATCGGGAAGACGTGCTCGGCAAGGACCAGGTTCGCGAGGTGCTGCTGCAGGTAGGCGGCGGCCCGAATCTGGTGCAGTTACTGGAGCCGCTGAGCGCCGAATCGCCGGTCGCGAAGCAGCTCGAAAAGAATGGCGGACGCGGCGGGTTCGCTCATGTCGCATTCCGCGTTGTCGATATCCAGGCGGCGTTCGATCACATGAAGTCGGCTGGATTCAACATCATTGATGCGGCTCCGCGGCCCGGTTCGCGCGGGACTACGGTATTCTTCGTCCATCCGAAGACCACCGCGACGGCCGCGTTCGGGTATCTGATCGAGGTAGTTCAGGAAGGAAAATCCGATGCAGGCCACAAGTGATTTACCTGGCGAAGCACTTCGGCTGGCCGAGGAGTTTCCACCCGTGTCTACAGAAGCCTGGGAGGCGGTCATCAAGGCCGACCTCGCAGGCGCCGATTACGACAAGAAGCTGGTTTGGAATACTGAAGAGGGGATCGCGGTTCGCCCTTACTATCGCGCCGATGATGTCCAGCCGCGCCCCGCGCTGCTGATCGGCGCGGCAAAGCCGGACGTGCTCATTGATGCCGCGCGGTTCGCGGAGAACGGTGGGACCACGGTCCAGGAGCTCGGCTACGGGATCGGTGAAGGGCTGCGGAAGCGTGCCTCGGGCGTGGGTTCAATTGGCTTCGTTTTGTCTGTTGGCTCGAACTTCTTTTTCGAGATTGCGAAGCTTCGCGCGGCCCGGATCCTGTGGGCTGAAGCTACTGGCGAGCCGGTTTGGATCGAAGCTCGCACCTCGCTGTCCAACAAATCGATCTACGCGCCGTATACGAATTTGCTGCGGACCACAACCGAAGCCATGTCGGCACGCATTGGCGGAGCCGACGCTCTGCAGGTTGTTGCGTTTGGGTTTACCGAACGGCTGGCGCGCAATGTGGACCGGATCATCGCTGAAGAGGCGCACCTCAACGACACGCTCGACCCTGCAGCCGGCGCGTATTACGTAGAGGTGCTGACCGATTCCATCGCTGCTGAAGCTCGCAAACTGTTCGACGCCACGCCGGAGTCCATCGACCAGGCCATCGCTGCCTCACGTGTGGCGAAAGAAAAGGCAATCGCTTCGCGCCGCAAAGTGATGGTCGGCGTCAATAACTATCCCGACATCGGCGAGACGCTGGTGGGCGACGAATACCCGGTGCCGTCTGACGTCTGGCGCGCGGCTGCTGTGTTTGAGCAGATCCGACTGCGGTCGGACCGTCATGCTGCGAAAACCGGCAAGCGGCCCACCGTTCTGCTGCTGCAGCGCGGTGATCTGAAGATGCGGCAAGCCCGGGCACAGTTCATTCAGAATTTCTTCGGCTGCGGTGGCTTCGCCATCGTCGAGGCCGATCACCTGGAAGGCAGCCCGGATCTTATAGTCCTGTGCAGCTCGGATCCCGAGTATCCGGCGCTGGCGCAGGAGATCTGCCCGCAGGCGAAACAGCCTGTGGTCGTTGCGGGTAACCCGAAGGATCAGATGGACGTGCTGAACGCGGCCGGTGTCGCAGGCTACGTGCACGTGCTGTCGAACGCGGTCGAAACGCTGAAGTACTGGCAGGACAAGCTCAACATCGGAGTGGAGGTTTAAACGTGAAGCGATACAGCGCAGCAGACCTCGAGCAGATGGAGCACCTGCAGTACGCGGCCGGCATCCAGCCCTTCCTTCGCGGACCTTACTCCACCATGTATGTCATGCGGCCGTGGACCATCCGGCAGTACGCCGGGTTCTCCACCGCTGAAGATTCCAACGCGTTCTACCGTCGCAATCTGGCCGCGGGCCAGAAGGGGCTTTCGGTGGCGTTCGATCTGGCCACGCATCGCGGGTACGATTCCGATCATGAGCGCGTGCCCGGCGATGTCGGCAAGGCCGGCGTTGCCATTGACAGCGTCGAGGACATGAAGATTCTGTTTGACAGCATTCCGCTGGAACAGATGTCTGTCTCAATGACGATGAATGGCGCCGTGCTTCCCATCATGGCGTTCTATATTGTGGCGGCTGAGGAGCAGGGCGTTCCCACGCAGAAGCTCAGCGGCACCATTCAGAACGACATTCTCAAAGAGTTCATGGTCCGGAACACCTATATCTATCCGCCCGCATCCTCCATGCGGATCATCGGAGATATCTTCCGGTACTGTTCGGCGAAAATGCCGAAATTCAACTGCATTTCCATCTCCGGGTATCACATGCAGGAAGCGGGAGCGACGGCGGAGATCGAACTCGCCTACACGCTCGCTGACGGACTGGAGTACCTGCGCACCGGGATCAATGCGGGCCTGGACGTTGACAACTTCGCGCCACGCCTGAGCTTCTTCTGGGGCATCGGTATGGATTTCTTTACGGAAATCGCCAAGATGCGCGCGGCTCGCGTGCTGTGGGCGAAGATCGTGAAGTCGTTCCACCCGAAGAACCCGAAATCGATGGCGCTGCGCACGCACTCGCAGACATCGGGCTGGAGCCTGACGGCGCAGGACGTATTCAACAACGTTCCGCGCACGTGTATTGAGGCGATGGCCGCGGCGCTGGGTCATACGCAGTCGCTGCACACCAACGCTCTGGACGAAGCGCTGGCGCTGCCGACGGACTTTTCGGCGCGCATCGCGCGTAACACCCAGATCTACATCCAGGAAGAGACGGGCATCACGAGGTCCGTGGATCCGTTCGCAGGAAGCTACTACGTGGAGACGCTGACGCACGAATTGATGGAACGTGCCTGGCACCTCATCAGCGAAGTGGAAGCGCTCGGCGGAATGACGAAGGCGATCGAGTCGGGTCTGCCGAAGATGCGCATCGAAGAAGCTGCGGCTCGGCGGCAGTCTCGCATCGATTCCGGGTCTGAGGTCATCGTCGGCATCAACAAGTACCAGCCGGAGACCGAAGAGAAGATCGATGTTTTGGAGGTCGACAACGCTGCGGTTCGGGAGAACCAGCTGCGCCGGCTTGCCGAGATCCGTTCGACTCGCGATGCGGCTGCGGTGACATCGGCGCTAACGGCGCTGACCGACGCGGCGCAGAATGGCTCGGGCAACCTGCTGGAGCTGGCTGTGAATGCGGCGCGGCTTCGTGCGACGCTCGGCGAAATCTCGTATGCTCTGGAGAAGGTTTTCGGGAGGTATCAGGCGGTGAGCCGGACTATCAGCGGAGTATATTCAGCCGAATCGCAGCAGGATCCCGAGTTCCAGAAGGCGAAGCAGATGGCCGATGTATTCGCGAAAGAAGAAGGCCGGCGTCCGCGCATTCTGGTCGCAAAGATGGGGCAGGACGGGCACGATCGGGGAGCCAAGGTGATCGCCACGGCCTTTGCTGACATCGGGTTCGATGTCGACGTAGGCCCACTGTTCCAGACGCCTCACGAAGTAGCCCGCATGGCCGTCGAAAACGATGTGCATGTGCTCGGCGTTTCCACTCTGGCGGGCGGGCACAAAACGCTTGTTCCGGAAGTGATCGCGGAACTGAAGTCGATGGGTCGCGAAGACATTCTGGTTGTGGTCGGCGGTGTGATTCCGCCACAGGACTACGACTATCTCTACAAAGCAGGCGCTACCGGAGTCTTTGGGCCTGGCACAAAGATCCCTGCGTCGGCACAGAAAATACTCTCAGCGCTTCAGGGCAATCTGGCGCGTGTCTGAGATTCGGCCCAGGCGCGGCCGCCTTGCACCTGCCGCTTACATCGACGGCATCCTGCGGGGCGACCGCGTTATCCTCGCGCGCGCCATTACGGTCATAGAAAGTGAACTGCCGGCTGACAACGCGCTGGCACAGGAGATTCTCGACTCGATTCTGCCGCATTCGGGCAAAAGCCACCGGGTTGGGATCACTGGCGTCCCGGGTGCGGGCAAGTCGACCTTCATCGACGTACTGGGCATGCATCTGGTGCGTGATTTGGCGCAGAAGGTAGCGGTATTAAGCGTCGATCCGTCCAGCCAGATCTCCGGCGGCAGCATCCTGGGTGACAAGACCCGCATGGAGAGGCTCTCTGCTGAAGACGCTGCGTTCATAAGGCCGAGCCCCGCTCGCGGGCACCTGGGAGGCGTTGCAAGACGTACTCGGGAAACGGTTTTACTGTGCGAAGCCGCCGGCTACAGCAACGTTTTTGTCGAAACCGTGGGTGTAGGACAGTCGGAAACGGCCGTCCGTTCGATGACGGATTTCTTTTTACTGCTGATGATTCCCGGTGCGGGCGATGAATTGCAGGGAATTAAGCGCGGAATCATTGAAATGCTCGACGGTATGGTGATTAATAAGGCGGACGGCGATAACAAGCTGCGTGCGGAACGTGCGCGCGTCGAGTATTCGAGTGCGCTTCACCTGTTCCCAGCTTCTCCCGATGGCTGGATCCCGCGCGTGCTCTCGTGTTCGTCCTTGCATAATCAGGGCATTGGCGATGTCTGGGCCATGGTGCTGGAGCATCGGGCACAGCAGGCGGAGAACGGACATTTCGCGAATCGCAGGAGTGGCCAGAATGAAGACTGGATGAAGGAACTCCTCAGCGACGGACTCACGCATTTATTCCAAACGAACCCGGAGATGCAACGCCGTCTGCCGGAACTGCAGGCCAGGGTACGAGCGGGCGAGACCACGCCGTTCAGCGCCGCTTCGCAATTACTGAGCGTCTTTTCAGGCGCCACGAAAGTTTAGGAAAACTGACATGTCTTTTGCACGCCTCACTGCTCAGGAAGCAGCAGACCTCATTCAGAACGGACAGACCGTCGGGTTCAGCGGATTCACGCCAGCCGGCGCCGCGAAGGCCATACCGCGGGAAATTGCCGCGAAGGCAAAGCGCGAACATGAGGCCGGGAGGCCCTTCAAGATTGGTGTGCTGACGGGAGCATCCACCGGCAAGTCGCTGGACCACGCGCTGGCTGAGGCGGAAGCCATCAGCTTCCGCACGCCGTATCAGTCGGACTCCCTGCTGCGCAAGCAGATCAATTCCGGCGCTGTGAAGTTCTTCGACATGCACTTGTCGATGCTGCCGCAGGCCGTGCGATATGGGTTCCTCGGTCCGGTGAACTGGGCGGTTGTCGAAGCCTGCGACATCACCGAAGGCGGCGGCATCGTGCTGACCACTTCTGTCGGCGCGTCGAACACGTTCCTCAACCAGGCGGACAGAGTGCTCATCGAGCTGAACCGGCATCTTCCGCCGACCATGCTCGGGTTCCACGACATCTTCGAGCCCGAAGATCCACCGACGCGCAAGGAGATTCCGATCTACGGAGTGCGGGACCGCGTCGGTTCGAAGATCGTCGTCATCCCGCCCGAGAAGATCGCCGGAATCGTCGAAACCGACGAGGCAGACGAGTGCGGTGGCTTCGATCCCGCCGACGCCTGCACCGAAGCTATTGGTCACAATGTGGCCGAGTTCCTGGTGTCCGAAATGCGTCTCGGCCGCATCCCCAAAACGTTCCTGCCCCTGCAGTCTGGCGTGGGTAATATCGCCAACTGCGTGCTGGGCGCGCTCGGCAGCCACCCCGAGATCCCACCGTTCGAGATGTTCACCGAGGTTCTTCAGGACTCCGTGGTCGGTCTGCTGGAAAGTGAGCGCTGCACCTTCGCCTCGACCTGCGCGCTGACGCTCAGCTCGGATTCCATGAAGTCGGTGACGGGGAACCTCAACTTCTTCCGGTCGCGGATTGTGATGCGTCCGCAGGAGATCTCCAATCACCCGGAGCTGGTGCGGCGCCTCGGCATTGTGTCGATGAACACGGCCATCGAGATTGACCTGTTCGGCAACGTCAACTCGACACACGTGATGGGACGGCAGATGATGAACGGAATTGGCGGGTCGGGTGACTTCACCCGCAACGCTTATCTGTCGATCTTCTCCTGCCCGTCGACGCAGAAGGGCGGGAAGATCTCAACGATTGTTCCGCTGGTGGCGCATGTCGATCACAGCGAGCATTCCGTACAGATCGTGGTGACCGAGCACGGTGTCGCCGACCTTCGTGGCTGCGACCCGCACGACCGTGCGCGCGTGATTATCGAGAAATGCGCCGACCCGGAGTACAAGGGTCTGCTCCGGGATTATCTGAAGATCATGGAAGGCGGCCACACTCCGCAGTCGCTCAAGCATGCCTTCGGTCTGCACCAGGCGTTCCTGGAATCGGGCGACATGCGGCTGGCGAAGTGGGCTTAATTATTCAGGACTGAGTTCCTGATCCATCTCGGCAAAAAGGGCGTCGAAGTCAATTTCAAGGACGCCCTTTTTGGTCTCTACTTGTAGCAGCCGGCTCTCCAGTGATCTCAGCCCGTGGCCATCCTGCAACAGCACAGACCGATCTTCCGGATCGATGACGATGGCGAGCCGGGTCCCCATACTCAGGTGATCGCGGACTTTAGCCTTCAGTGCTGACATCGGCTCCGAATCAGAGGTGACCTCGAACGTCAGGAGCGGCGGCCGGGACGGCACTTCCTCCGCCTGCACGCCTTCGTAGACACAGACATCGGGAATGCGGAACCGCGTCGGGTTCGTGCGAATTCGCAGTTCTGGGCGGACCGCAAGCTGCAGTTGCCTGGCCTGCGCTCGCAACTGCTCTGTCAGCAGCATCTGCAATATGCTGTGTCGATTTTTCGGCATTTCTTTCGGAAGCAGGACTCCGTCGACGTACTCGCACTCGGGCTCGTACGACGTCCGGAGGTACTCCTCAACCGAAATCAACGGGAGTGGCGGAGCCGAAGCCATACTTCAATCGTAACGCTTTCAGTGATACCTTGTGTCCCATGATCGCCGCTCTCACCTTAGCCCTGCTGGGCCTTGCGCCCGGGCAGGAAATCGCTACCGGACTCAACGTCGTCTACGCAGTCACCACCGCCGACGTGAACGGCGATGGCAAGCTCGACATCGTCCTCATCAACAACACGCAACTGATGTGGTTCCAAAACCCGACGTGGGAAAAGCACGTCGTGGTCGAAAAGGTCACTGAGAAGGACAACGTGGCACTCTCCGCCACCGACATCGACGGAGACGGGAAGCTCGACTTCGCCCTCGGAGCCGACTGGCAGGCGACCAACACCAAGGGCGGCGGGTCTCTGCACTGGGTCTCGTCCACTGGGAAGGTCACCGACATCACCACCGAGCCGACCATTCACCGGATCCGTTGGGCCGACATCACCGGCGACGGCAAGCCGGAACTGATCGTGGTGCCGCTGCACGGCAAGGGCACGTCCGGACCGGCATGGACCGACGGGCCGGGCGCGCGAATCCTCGTCTACACCGTGCCAAAGAACCCGGCAACCGAGCCGTGGCCGGTCGAGGTGGCCGACGGTTCCCTGCACATCGTCCACAACTTCATCACCGTCGGCCGCGAGATCTGGGCCGCCAGCACCGAGGGCGTCCACGCGCTCGCCAAAGGCAAAGACGGCAAGTGGACAAAGCGGCTCATCGCCCAAGGTCAACCTGGTGAGATCAAGCTCGGCACGGTGGCGAAAACGCGCTGGCTGGCAACGGTCGAACCGTGGCATGGCAACAAGGTCGTGGTCTACGAAGAGTCGAAGGCCGGCCCATGGAAGCGCACAGAGATCGAGACGGGGCTGAACCAGGCTCACGCGCTCGCGTGGGCGGACTTCGACGGCGATGGCAGCGACGAGCTCATCGCCGGCTGGCGCAACAAGCCGTGGGGTATCGCGATGTACAAGCGGAGCGCGTCGGGCGAATGGAAGAAGTCGCCGGTCGACGACGGGGTCGCGGTGGAGGACCTCACCATCGCCGACCTCAACGGAGACGGCAAGCCCGACCTCATCGCGGGAGGTCGGGCCACCGGGAATCTGCGGATTTACTGGGGATCAGGCGCGAACTAACAACCCTAATGGGTTCGTTTTGTATCCGGGGAACACCGGGGCCGATGCCGAGGTTCGGAGATGCCCGGCCGCCAGTTCGCCGAGCACGTCGCGAAAGTCAGTAGTAACGGCCAGGTCACGGCGTTCGTAGAGCTGCTCCACTGCGACGCCGGGCCACTTGCCGTACACCTTGCCGCCCTGAACGCCGCCGCCAAACGCGAACATCACGTTGGCGTGTCCGTGGTCGGTGCCGAGGTTGCCGTTCTCTTTCGCAGTGCGTCCGAACTCCGACATGGTGACGACCACCACGTCCTGCATCCGGTCGCCCATGTCCTGCGAGAACGCGCCGAGCGCCGCGCCGAACTGGGTCAGCAATCCGTTCAACTGCTGCGTTTCATTGGTGTGCGTGTCCCATCCGCCCATGTCGGCAAATGCGACCTCGAGACCCACATCCGCCTTGATCAGCTGCGCGATCTGCTGCAAATTGCGGCCAAGCGCGTTGCCCGGGTAGCTCACGCCCGCAGCCAGTTCCGGCTTCGGAATCGACTGCAGGAGTCGCATCGCCTCGAACGTTTCCTTCGCCGCTCCGGACAGCGCGCTGTCCGCGCCGTAGAGCTGCTGGAAGGTGGTGGCCGTCTTCTCGTCGCGCACCTTGAAGCTCGGCACGCTGGCGATGGCGACAGCCGTGTTTTTACCGCGCAGCGCCCGAGGCAGGATGGTGCCCATGCCGACGGCGCGAACCGGGCTGGTGGCCTCGCGCCCAGTGAGCGCACGATTCAGCCAGCCATCCGCCGTCGCTTTCAAACCAGGCGTGCCCGACTCCATGTAGTCCTGCGCGTCGAAGTGCGAGCGCGTAGGATCGGGAGATCCCGCCGCGTGCACGATGGCGAGTTGCTTCTCATCCCACAGCTTCTTCAGCGGCGTCAGCGACGGGTGCAAACCGAACTGCCCGTCGAGGTCGATGACGTCCTTCTTCGCGATCGCGATGGTGGGACGAAGCGCGTAGTACGCCGGATCAGAGTACGGCACAACGACGTTGAGGCCGTCGGCCGCGCCACGCTGGAACAGCGCCACCAGCACCTTTCGCCGACCACCCGTGTTGCCGGCAGCCGCTCGTGCCAGCCACGCCGGAGCCATTCCGGCCCCAAACATAGCGACAGCTCCGCCTTTCACAAATGCGCGTCTGTTCATGACTATTTGCTACCTCTTCTGAAATTCCGGAGAACCGAGCACCGCTTCCACAGCAGTTCTCTTGTCGACGCTCGCGCTAAGGGTCTGCTTCAGCGATGCCGAGGGTTTATGTGACAGAATCGCCGCAGCATCGTCGGGCCAGTTCATCTTCAAACCCGGCACTTTGTTTTGCGCGAAGGCCGATGCCAGATTCATGCGCGCCATCAGGCTCGCTGAATTCTTCCACTCGGAACTGACGTTGGAGTACCCCGTAGGCTCCAGTTTTCGATACACAGGCTGCCCCATCTTCTCCGCCGCCACCGCCAGCGTGAGGCCATTCTTCAACTCGGCCTGACCCGCGCGAGCCGCGCTGACCACCAGCTCCATCGGTGACTTGATCTTGGCCCGGTAGTTGTCCGCGGCCCAGAATTCCTTCGCGTTCAACATGGTCTTCATCACGTCACGAAGGTTGCCATCAGACTTCAGGAACGTGGCCGCCATCGCGTTGACCAGCGCAGGAGACGGCGTGTCCGACACGAACCGCTGCGCCAGTTTGAGCGAAACAAACTTCGCCGTCGACTGGTGCCGCGACACGATGTCGAGAACCGTCTGCGCATCTTCTTTACCGCCACCGGCCGGGATCTTTACGCCCAGTACAGTCTTCTCCGCCGAGTCATGCATGCCCGGAGCGAACTGGAACTTGCCGTCACGAATCGTCCAGCCTGTGAAGCAGCGAGCCACGTCGATCACGTCCTGCTGCGTGTACCCGCCGTCGACGCCAAGCGTGTGCAGTTCCAGCAGTTCACGGCCGTAGTTCTCATTCAGCCCACGCGCGCCCTTCTTGCCGGCGCGCTTCGCCAGTCGCCCGAGCGGCGCATTCTGACCCATTGACTGCCAGTTGTCCAAATACCAAAGCATGGCCGGGTGCGATGCCGTTGCTTCCAGCATGTCGCGGAATTTGCCCAGCACGAAGGGCCGGATGGCGTCGCGCTCATAGGGGCCGACGAAGACGCGGTCAGCACCCTTGTCCATGAACACGTTGAAGTGGTTGAACCAGAAGTCGGTCAGCACGTCCTCCAGCTGGCGATTTGTGTAAACCGCGCGAAGGAAACGGGCTTCAACCACGTTCTGGACCGCCGGGCGGATGGCGCCCGACTTCCTGTCTTTAAACTTTTCGAACATCTCCGCCGTGTCGGCCTTCAGCACCGGCATGGCATCGAGGCGCGCCTGCAAGTCGGGATCTTCGGAGATGGACTGCGGCTGGAGTTGGCGATCAATCCACTTCTTGACGCCCAGCTTCCTGACTCCCGCGGCTTCCCCGGGCTCCGGGCCCCAGGTGAGGCGATTCAGCGCGTGGTCGACCTGCTGCTCCTTTGACATCTGCCGCGGTTTGGCAGCAAAAGCGCCGCCGGGCAAAACAAGACTCACGGCGAGCAGACTTGCGACAAAACTTCGCATTTCGGTACTCCTGAGGTGTCTAACACCCGAAGAGACGGGAGGTTGTGGTCAGGATGCGGCAGATCGTTGAGCCGGGAGGTCCGGGCGTGGTCCAATGGTAGGAAATACCCACCTGAGGAGAGCCCCTGAGTTGAATATAGCCTTGCTCGCCCTGGAGGACGGAACAGTCTTCGAGGGCAGAAGCTTTGGTGCGCGCACGGAACGCTCCGGTGAAGTGGTTTTCAACACTTCCATCACCGGGTATCAGGAAATTTTCACCGATCCGTCGTACACCGGGCAAATCGTCGTCCTCACTTATCCCCAAATCGGCAACTATGGCGCCAACGATGGCGACAATGAAGCCGTAAAACCCTATATCGAAGGTCTCGTGGTGCGCGAATTTTCCCCGCTCGCCAGTAACTGGCGCTCTGAGGCGGAAGCCGATGAGTTCCTCGCCAAATACGGCGTTCCCATCATCAGCGACATCGACACCCGCCGTCTGGTGCGCCACCTCCGCACTCGTGGTGTCATGCGCGGCGTGCTGTCGACCCAGGGCGGCGATCCCTCCGAGCTGGTGGAGCGCGCCCGTAACTCGCCGTCGATGACCGGTCTCGATCTCGCCAGTCGCGTAACTACGCCGAAGGGCTACGAGTGGACGCTTGGGGTCGACCCGGTCTCCGCATCCGAACGTATTCCGGTGCTCCCTCCGCCGGACTATCATGTGGTCGCCTATGACTTCGGGATCAAGCGGAACATCCTGCGGAAGCTGGTTCAGTCTGGGACGCGTGTAACGGTTGTTCCGTCAATGACCACTGCGGAAGACGTGCTCGCGCTTCGTCCCGACGGAGTGTTCCTCTCCAACGGACCCGGCGATCCGGAGCCTCTCGAAGGCCCGACCGCCGAGATCCGCAAACTGGTGGGCCAAACCCCCATCTTCGGTATCTGCCTTGGCCATCAACTCCTTGGCCGCGCGCTCGGCGGGTCGACCTACAAACTCAAGTTCGGGCACCGTGGCGCCAATCATCCCGTGCTGAACAAGGTGACGAACAAGGTGGAAATCACGTCGCATAATCACGGGTTCGCGGTCGATCCCGATTCGCTGAATGATAGCGACGTGGAACTGACCCACATCAATCTCAACGACGAGACGCTGGAGGGTTTCCGCCACCGGAGGCACCCCGTGTTCTGCGTGCAGTATCACCCTGAAGCGGCTCCTGGACCTCATGACAGTTACTACCTCTTCGACGACTTCATCAAGCTTATGAAGGAGGCGAAGCGATAACATGCCGCGCAGAAACGACCTGAAACGCATCCTGATTATCGGTTCTGGCCCGATCATTATCGGCCAGGCCTGTGAGTTCGATTATTCCGGCGCGCAGGCCTGCAAAGCGCTGCGCAGTGACGGGTATGAGGTGATTCTTATCAACTCGAACCCGGCCACCATCATGACGGATCCGGACCTTGCGGACCGCACCTATATCGAGCCTCTCTCCGTCGCATTTGCCGAAGAAGTAATCCGCAAAGAGCGTCCCGATGCCCTGCTCTCAACCGTGGGTGGGCAGACTGCCCTCAACCTGTCGGTCGATTTGGCGGAAGCCGGCGTGCTTGAGAAGTACGGCGTCGAATTGATCGGCGCGAAAATCGAGTCTATTAAGAAGGCCGAAGACCGGCTTCTTTTCAAAGACGCGATGCGGAAAATCGGCCTCGATATGACGAAGTCGCAACTCGTCAATTCCATTGAGGCTGGCGTCGAGTTCGCCGAAAAGAACGGATATCCCGTGATTCTTCGCCCGTCATTCACGATGGGCGGCAGCGGGGGCGGCATCGCCTACAACCGCGAAGAGCTCGAAGAGATTCTCGAGCGCGGGCTCGACCTGTCTCCTGTCCATGAGTCGATGATTGAAGAGAGCGTCATTGGCTGGAAAGAGTACGAGCTCGAAGTCATGCGCGATCTGGCCGACAACGCAATCATTGTCTGCTCGATTGAAAATTTCGATCCGATGGGCGTCCACACGGGCGACTCCATCACAGTCGCGCCAGCGCAAACGTTGACGGACCGCGAGTATCAGATGATGCGCGACGCGGCGCTCCGCTGCCTGCGCGAGATCGGCGTGGATACCGGTGGATCGAACGTGCAGTTCGCCATCAACCCGGAAAACGGCCGCATGGTCATCGTCGAGATGAACCCGCGCGTGTCGCGGTCCTCGGCGCTCGCTTCCAAGGCGACCGGATTCCCGATCGCGAAGATCGCGGCGAAGCTCGCCGTGGGCTACCGCCTCGACGAAATTCGCAACGACATTACCCGACAGACGCCTGCGTGCTTTGAGCCGACCATCGATTACGTGGTGGTCAAGATCCCTCGCTGGCAGTTCGAGAAGTTCCCTGGCGCGGAGCCCGTGCTCGGAACGCAGATGAAGTCGGTGGGCGAAGTGATGGCCATCGGGCGCACGTTCAAACAGGCGCTCGGCAAGGGCATGCGATCACTGGAAACGGGCAAGTCTTCGGCGGCGGAAGTCTACGACGAGCGGCTCCTCGCCAAACGCCTGATCACTCCGAACCCCGACCGTCTGGGCTACATCCGCTTTGCGTTTGAGAGGGGCATGTCGGTGGAAGAGGTGCAGGAAATGACCATGGTGGACCCATGGTTCCTGCGGCAAATCGCCGAAGTGGTAGCGCTGGAGAAGTCGCTGGAAGGCCGTACGCTGGAGTCGTTGACGAAGGCCGAGCTGACAAAGTGTAAGCGCGACGGGCTCTCCGACAACCGGATGGCGCGTGCCGTCAAGGCCGACCCTCTGGCGTTCCGTGAGTATCGCAAGAGCCTGGGTGTACGAGCCGTGTTCAACCGGGTCGACACCTGCGCGGCGGAGTTCGAGAGCTTCACGCCGTATCTGTATTCCAGCTACGAATCGGAAGACGAATCCGACGTGAATGACCGGAAGAAGGTCATGATTCTGGGATCGGGTCCGAACCGAATCGGCCAGGGCATCGAGTTCGACTACTGCTGCTGCCACGCCTCATTCGCGCTGCAGGATTTCGACGTGGAATCGATCATGGTCAACTGCAACCCGGAGACCGTCTCGACCGACTACGACACCAGTGACCGCCTGTACTTTGAGCCGCTGACGCTTGAAGAGGTCATGAACATTGTCGACAACGAGAAGCCCGACGGCGTGATCGTACAGTTCGGCGGGCAGACTCCGCTGAATTTGTCGATGCCGCTGAAGGCGCTCGGAGTGCCAATCATCGGGACCGATCCCGAGAATATCGACCTTGCCGAAGATCGCAAGCGGTTCGGTGCGCTGCTAACGGAGCTCGACATTCCGTCGCCTGAGAATGGCACGGCGACGAGCGCGGAGGAAGCCATCGCTGTAGCGAAGCGAATCGGTTACCCGGTGCTGGTGCGGCCCAGCTACGTGCTGGGTGGCCGCGCCATGACCATCGCCTACGACGAAGAGACCGTGCATCGCTATATGCACGAAGCGGTGACGTTCTCGCAGTCGCGTCCGGTGCTGGTGGACCGCTTTCTGGAAGACGCAGTTGAAGTCGACGTGGACGCGCTGTGCGACGGCGACGATGTGTTGATCTCCGGCATCATGGAGCACATTGAAGAGGCGGGCGTTCACTCGGGCGACAGCTCCTGTGTGTTGCCGCCGATCTCGCTCACCGAAGAGGAAATCAGCACCATCAAGGCGCACACCCGGAAGCTCGCGCTGGCGCTTGGCGTCATCGGTCTGATGAACGTGCAGTACGCCATCAAGGGCGGCACGGTCTACGTGCTGGAAGTGAATCCGCGCGCTTCGCGCACTGTGCCCTATGTCAGTAAAGCGACAGGTGTGCCGCTGCCGAAGATTGCAGTGGGACTGATGCTGGGGAAAAAGCTCGGTGATTTCAAGGAAATGATCGGCGAGACCAGGGATGGCGTGCTGACGGTGTCGAAATACTTCGTAAAATCGCCGGTATTTCCGTTCAATAAATTCCCTGGCGTCGATCCGGTGCTCGGACCGGAGATGCGGTCGACGGGCGAAGTGATGGGCGTAGGCGAGAATTTCGGCGAGGCCTTCGCGAAGGCGCAGCTGTCGGCGGGTACGCCGCTGCCGCGATCGGGGACCATCTTTATCAGCGTGAACGACGGCCATAAGCAACTGGCCGCCGAACTCGCGAAGCGCTTCCATGCGCTGGGCTTCCACCTCGCCGCCACACGGGGAACAGCCAATGCCATCAAAGCTGCCGGAGTTCCGTGCAAGACGGTTTTCAAAGTAAATGAAGGCCGTCCCAACGCAGTCGATCTGCTGAAGGGCAATCAGGTCCAGCTGATCATTTACACTACTACCGGAGCGCCGTCATTCAGCGACGAGAAGGCCCTGCGGCGGGCGGCTGTGACGCACCGGATTCCCTGCATTACGACGCTGAGTGCCGCCAAAGCCTCGGCCGAAGCGGTAGCCAGCTATCGCCGCGATCCGATTCGCGTCTGGAGCCTGCAGGAAATTCACGCCGAGAAGGCAGCCAGCAGCGTCAGTTAATTACCGGCCGCCGAGCAGTGCGGCCGAATCCACATCCACAAACAGCGTCGCGTTCGCATGACGCTGCAGAATTGAAGCCGGGCAGTCGGGGGTCACAGGACCCTCGACACTCCGCCGCACCGCGTCCGCCTTATTCGAACCCGGCACGTTCAGGATCACCGTCGGAATCCGCGCCAACGCCGGTACCGTGATCGTCAGCGCCGTGCGAGGCACTTCGGTGATGTGTCCAAACGCGCCATCGAAGACTTGCTGGCGTCGGCATACCTCATCCAGTTCCACAGCGCGCACCAGTTCCGTGTCCTCGAAATTCACCGGCGGGTCGTTGAACGCCAGGTGCCCATTCTCACCGATTCCGCCGAAGCAGATGCTCGGTTTCTCCTGCTCCAGCAGGTCGGAATAGCGCCGAATCTCCGCGTCGATGTCAGAAGCCTCGCCCCCCAGCTGATGAAACGCTGAGGGCTTCACACGAGACCAGAGTTTGTCATTCAGGAATCTGCGAAACGAAGCCGAATGGTCGGGTCCGAGCCCGATGTACTCATCCATGTGGAACGCGACTACCTTACTCCAGTCGATACGATCCGAAGCGGCCAGCGCGTCCAGAAACTCATTCTGCGACACCGCAGAAGCGAAGACGACCACCGCGCGTCCCTCAGTCTCGATTGCGCGGGCAATCGCCGCGGCGCCCAGGGCTGCCGATGCCTGACCCATGTCGACTCGCGTCGAGCAAATCCGAACTTCCATGTGGCCTATCATGCCAGAGTGACGCGGCTGCTGTTCACTTATGGCTCGCTGCAGCGCGGGTTCACCAACCGGGCCGCGCGTCTGCTGCGAGAACGAGGCGAGTACGTCGGCGACGCCGTCATTCGAGCCGACCTTCACTGGCCCGGCCGCTGGCCGTTCATCACGCCTGGCCGCGGTCGGGTCGGAGGCGAAGTGTTCCGTATCCCGACATCCCTGCTGCGCTGTCTCAACGCGTACGAGGGCGCCGCTTATCGACTCCGGCCCACTCTGGCACGAACCGCGGGTGGCACGAAACTGCGGGTTTGGGCCTACTGGGCCGCCTGACAGGACGACACCCTTATAATCGGGACGTGGCCTACCCTGTCACCCTTATCCCTGGCGATGGAATCGGTCCGGAAGTCGCGGACGCAACTCGCCGAGTTGTCGACAGCACCGGAGTGGAAATTGACTGGCATCGTGTCGAACTGACTTCCGACATCATCCAGAACTTCGGCCAGGTGCTTCCCCAATACGTTGTCGACTCGCTGTCGAAGACAAAGGTCGGCCTGAAGGGCCCGGTGACCACTCCTGTGGCTGGCGGGTTCCCCAGCGTAAACGTCGCTTTGCGCAAGCGCATGGACCTGTACTCCAACGTGCGCCCGATTCATACGATGCCCGGCATCAAGACGCGCTACAACGATGTGAAGATCGACATGGTGATCTTCCGCGAGAACACCGAAGACGTGTACTCCGGGCTGGAGCATGAGATCGTACCGGATGTGATGCAGAGTCTGAAGATCATCACGCGCCGCGCTTCCATTCGCATTGCCGAATCGGCCTTCACTTACGCGATACGTCACGGCCGCCACAAGGTGGTTGCCGTCCACAAAGCCAACATCATGAAGTTGAGCGACGGCCTGTTCCTGCGCTGCTGCCGTGAGGTGGCACAAAGGAATCCCTCCATCGAGTACAAGGAACTCATCGTCGATAATGCCGCGATGCAGCTGGTAATGCGGCCGGAGACGTTCGACATCCTGCTGCTTCCGAACCTGTATGGCGATATCGTATCGGACCTTGCCGCCGGACTGATCGGCGGTCTCGGACTCGCTCCTGGCGCCAATATCGGCGACGAACACGCCGTGTTCGAAGCCGTCCACGGCAGCGCCCCCGACATCGCAGGCAAGGGTATCGCGAACCCGACAGCGCTGATGCTGTCAGCCATCATGATGCTCAACCATCTGGGCGAACTCGAGGCCGCCAGGAAACTGCACGACGCGGTCGAGTTCGTCTATGCCGAGGGCAAACACGTGCCAATGGATACCGGCGGCACAGCCAACACCGGCGACTTCACCGATGCCGTCTGCGCCGCTGTCAGAGGCTAGCGCCAGGTATAGCTGGCGGTCTTGAGAGACCGCCGCAGGCCTGGGGGCCTGGCCTGGGGGCCTGGCCCCCATTTCAGGCTTCTCTAACGCCAGGTAATTTCCACTTCGTAATTATCAGCCCCGCCGTCGTTGTCATCGATCTCGAAGATGAGGGCGGAGTTGTTGCGCGCGGTAGGTGTCTCGATGACGCGTACTTCGCCGCGCCCCTGCAACTTCCGAACCTGCACGTCGGCAAGCCCACGCGACGGTATACCAGGTCCGCCACCGAAATCGACGTTCATCCCGCCGACCGGCTGACCCGTGACCGTGGTGCTGGTAGCGCGGTTCCCCTGAATGGTAATCCGGGCATGTCCGTCAATGCGTCCGGTCCAGCGAGCAAATCCCTGATCGGGCACCTGCGTCCTGTAGCGGCCATCGGAAGAAAGGGACGGGCTGAGCACCGAGTCGTTGCCGTTGATGCCGCCACCGTCCCACACCAGGCGGAACGAGTGCGGCGAACGCCCGCTGCCCTCATCCCGAACTCGCACAATGGCGGCAAAGCCATTCTGTGAGTTTGGCTGGTCTACAATCTCAATCCGTCCCCGTCCACGCACGTCCTCCAGCCGGACATTCATGGCCTGGCGCGGCATGGCCGTGCTGAGGTCAATGCGTTCCCCAGTGACGGACTGGCCGCGCACCACTCGTGAGGCGGCGCGCTGTCCGCGGACTTGCACCAGCACTTCGTTGTCGACCTCCCCGCTCCACTGCAACTGGCCGGTCCCGCCGCCCATGTCGGCGCTGCGGCCGCGCATTTCCCAGTTGTCGCGGCGGCGGTCCCTGCGGTCGTCCCAGCGATCATCCCTGCGATCGTCCCAGCGATCATCCCTGTGATCGGAACTGGTGTCCACGTTGCTATTCCAGAAGAATTCGAGATTGTAGAGTTCGGCCCGACGGCCCGGCGGATTGATCTGCACCACTGCGGCGAACTCGTTGGCAGGGCTCGGCTGCTCCACGATTTCCACCCGGCCACGGCCGCGCCGGATCTGCATGTCGACCCGGGTGCGCCCGGCGGGAAGAGGCTCGTTGAACCGTGCAATGGGACGGTCGACCGCACCGGTGTCGCGGCCCTGAATGTCGGCGCGGTTCCCCTGAATGAATAGTGTGGCTCCGCCCGTTACGTAGCCGGACCAGGTCATCTGGGGTCGACCAGTCTGGGCCAGTGCAAGAGTGGTGAAGCTGAGTAGGAGAGTTGCTGTTGCGTACCGCATGGTAACTGTGGGACGCGTTCCGGCGGGAATGTATTCGTATGTAAAAAAAGGGTGCGTTTGCACCCCTTTTCGGGAAAACTTACCGGATTAGAGGCCCTTTTGGCCCATGAAGATGACCAGATCGACAACGCGGCAGCTATAGCCCCATTCGTTGTCATACCAGCTGAGAACCTTGGCGAGGTTGCCGTCGAGCACCTTGGTCATCAATCCGTCGATGATGGAGCTGTTCGGATTGCGCAGCATGTCGGTGGAGACCACCGGGTCCATTGTGAACCCGAGGATGCCCTTCAGCGAACCTTCGGAAGCTTCCTTCAGCTTCGCGTTCAGCTCCTCGCCGGTCGCGTTCGTCTTGAGTACGGCCACCAGATCGACAGCGGATACGTTCGGCGTCGGTACGCGCATGGAGTAGCCGTCGAGCTTGCCCTTCAACTCCGGCATCACAAGCCCGATCGCTTTGGCGGCGCCGGTCGAGGTCGGAATCATATTGATGGCAGCGGCACGGGCCCGGCGCAGATCTTTGTGCGGGAAGTCGAGCACATTCTGATCGTTGGTGTAGCTGTGAATCGTGGTCATCGAGCCCTTCTCGATGCCAAAGTTCTCATGCAGAACCTTGACGAAAGGCGCGAGGCAATTGGTGGTGCACGACGCATTAGAGACAACGTGATGGCTGGCCGCATCGTACTTGTCATCGTTCACGCCGAGAACGAGAGTGATGTCTTCGTTGGACGCCGGCGCGGAGATAATGACTTTCTTTACGCTGCCACTGATGTGGGCTTTGGCTTTGGTTCCGTCGGTGAAATGCCCCGTGGATTCGATGACAATGTCGACGCCAAGCGACGACCAGTCGATCTCCGCCGGGTTTTTCGTCGCGAAAATTTTGATTGGCTTGCCGTCAACGATGATGGTGTCGCCATCAACGACTACTTCCTTGCCCAGCGGGCCAAGGGTCGAATCGTACTTCAGCAGGTGCGCCAGGGTCTTCGTGTCAGTAAGATCATTGGCAGCAACGAACTCGATACCGGGATTAGCAATTCCGGCCCGAAGCACATTTCTCCCGATCCGGCCGAAGCCGTTGATTCCAACTTTGATCGCCATTGAGCGAGCGTTCTCCTTTGGAGTTTGGTGGGGTTCCAAATACGATTTTAGCAGCCGTGTAGGGAAACTCTACAGCACCGGCTTTTGTTGCGGCATCGTCTCGCCCCCAAGTCCCGCGTACGATTCCTTTACGCGAATCACTTTTCCGTTAGCAAATGTGATGAACGACACCTTGCCTGGAGGCAATCCGTAAATCCAGTCCTCCGTGTCATTGCCGTCTTTGGACTCGCGAACCTTGGTGCGAGGCTTGCCGACGGCCATCATCACCTGATCCCGGTCCATGCCCTCGATCACGCGCTTATCCTGCACCGCGGCCTTGATCTCC
>Ga0163150_10001136_pt1 | contig 46522 bp, 39 predicted proteins | sample OliLakLV19P2IB_FD_148628 | JGI IMG/M metagenome (GOLD analysis project Ga0163150, IMG submission 148628) | Freshwater microbial mat bacterial communities from Lake Vanda, McMurdo Dry Valleys, Antarctica - Oligotrophic Lake LV.19.P2.IB | ecosystem: Environmental > Aquatic > Freshwater > Lake >... | reverse complement strand
CGTCAAAGTCGCGCAAGTCGTTGAGTCGAGGTAGATCCCTTGCTGACGCGCGGGCTACTGACTTGAGTCTCCGACCTGTTCAGTAGCCCGACCGTAAGGGAGGGCTCGCGACTTTGACGGAACCCTGCTCCACCAGCAGCAGTCTATTGACGATTACAGAATAGTGTGACGACAATCTTCGTGGCTCAAGTGACTCAACGGAGTTCGGTTGCCCTCGCCCCAACGCGGGAAAGGATAAAGGCTTGAGAAGCCTTCATGGGGGTGAGGGGCCAGCACTCGGCTGGATGTTCTCGCGAGTGTTCCGAGACCCTCTCCAGAGCTGGGTTTCGGGAGTTGAATCCGCAGAGAGGTATCCCCCTCACCCTCAACCCCTCCCTGAAGCCGTAAAAAACATCAATGGTAGGGACGCGCTGCTGCGCGTCCGCGAAGGTAGACCCAACACAGACACGGAGTACCCAGTCCACCAAGCCGACGGCTTGGCCCCTTGGAGTGCGCCGGCACGACGGCGCTTTGTCAAGCGCGACGCGTCGCGCTTGGGAAAGCGGCGACACGTCGCCGCACTCCAAATGAGGGACGCGGAGCACCGCGTCCCTACCGAATCGGGTTTACAAGCCCAACCGAATGTTTTCACAGCTTCCCTCGTTTGGGCGAGGGGGCCGATTCTAACGACTGCGACCTCATCAGAACCAAGCACGCACATTCGGCACTATAATTTGCACTGCTCAGAGCGATTCTCAGGCGGTCCAAAGTGAACGACGAAAACAAGTGGAAGCCGCCAACCAGTATGCCGAGTGATTTCAAGAAGCTGATGGCCGCTCGCTTTCTGTTTACCCTGGCGGTGCAGATCCAGACGATTGTCCTCGGCTGGCGCATGTACATCCTGACCAAGGATCCCCTGTTTCTGGGGCTCATCGGTCTGGCGGAAGCCATTCCCGCGCTGGGATTGGCGTTGTATGCCGGCTACATTGTGGACCGCAGCCGGCCTCTGCTGGTGTTTCGCCGGGTGGTCGGAGTCAGCTGGCTGTCTGGATTGATTCTTCTGGTCTCGCAGCTTCCTGCCGCAGGCGCCAGCGAAGAGCTTCAGATTGGGGCGCTCTTTCTGTCCTCTTTCCTGACGGGAGCGGCACGCGCCTTTTCGCAGCCAGCGGTCTTCTCCATTGTTCCCCGAATGATCGGTCGAGAAAACTTATCCCGGGGAGCGGCCTGGATGGCCTCCACGCACCAGATTGGCAGCATTTCGGGCCCGGCGCTGGGAGGACTGTTCTTCGGTTGGCTGGGCGTGTCTGCCACGGCGGGGATTGTCTGCGCCGTTCTCCTTCTGGCGCTGGGAACCTTGTGGTGGATTCAAGCTTCCCCCAATCCCCTGCCATCCTCCGTCAAAAGGGAGAGTAAGCGAACCGAGTTGCTGTCGGGCTTGCGGTTCGTGTTTCGCCATCCCATTCTGTTACCTGCGCTCAGTCTGGATATGATTTCGGTCTTTTTCGGTGGAGTGACTGCTCTGCTTCCCATCTACGCGGGAGAGATTCTGATAGTTGGCCCGAAGGGACTTGGGGCTTTGCGCGCGGCGCCGGCCATCGGCGCGGCCCTTATGAGTCTCAGCCTCACGCGATGGGATATTCGAGAGCGGGCCGGGACTTGGTTGCTCTGGGCCGTAACGGGGTTTGGGGCATGCGTTCTGGTTTTCGCCGTGAGTCGGAACTATCTGCTCTCCCTGGCTGCGCTCGCGTTGAGCGGCGCTTTTGACAGCGTCAGCATGGTGGTTCGCATGGCGGCAGTGCAGCTCTCTTCACCCGACTCGATGCGCGGAAAAATCTCGTCGGTCAACTCCATTTTCATTGGCTCCTCGAACGAACTGGGAGAGTTCGAGTCGGGCGTTGTCGCTCATCTGTTCGGAGCCGTGCCGGCCGCCGTCCTAGGTGGACTGGTTTGTCTGGCAACGGTCTTCACCGTCGCCCTGCTTTCCCCACGCCTCAGAGACTTGAACTTGGAGGAGTTGAGGATCGCTCACGAGGTTCAAACGCACGCGTAACGGGATGGGCAACGCTCCGGCCACTCGATGGTAAGGAAGGGATCGGTAAAAACATGACCGGAGTCTGATCGCGTGAAATTGCCCCTTAGAAAAGGGGGTTGTCTTGAGAGGCTGGAAGGCCAAGGGACGAGCGTAGCGCCATTTGAAGATACGAGGCACTGAGGTAAGGCTTTCCCCAATTCGCAAGACAGGAAAAAACAGAGGCTGATCTTGTCAGCCTCTGTTACTTTTTTGAGAAGGCGAGATGAGGTTACTGCTTCTCGACGATGAGGTTCTGCGCGATGGAGAACACGCCTGGGACACTGTGAGCCCGGATGTTGGCAATGTTCTTATCCATCTCGTTGGCAGCAACTCCTTCCAAAGTCACCTGCCCGTTCTTGACGATGATGTGGATCGAGGGCACGGGCTGCAGGCTGTAACGAGACAGCGCGCTGGAACCGTAGATCGCACGATAGATGCCGACGCGGATGCGGTCGTCATTGGGTGAGAGGGGCAGCACTTCGATATTGTTGGTCACGAAGCTGACGCCTTCAATCTGCTGAACAACGCGAGCTGCACCCGATCGCAGCGTCGGGCGGTGAACCTGGCCAGCCAGTTCCACACGGTCGCCTTCAACCTTGAACGTAATGTGATCAAAAACACTGTAGTACGGCAGCATCACCAGTTCGTGGCGTACTTTCTGCTGAAGCCACTCAGCCGTGCTGGCCGCGTCCTTCGCTGTTTGCGGTCCCATGGAGCGCGGCAGTTCTGAATTCTTGGCCCAAGCGGCCATCGGCGCCACAGCCAGCGTAGCAACCAGAGTCAATGCGGGGAAGAGAGTGGTTCGCTTCATGGATTCCTCCGTTGTTTGGATTGGATGAGTCCTCGGTACCGTGTCGTCTGCCGGTGCCGGCCCCGGCGACGCCTTAGCCCGCTGGCGTCATCCCATTTGTCAGTCGGGTTGGAGTCTCCCAGGCGCTTGCTGGTTGCCTGTTCCGTCCCGGCTTCGCTGCTGGATACGGATGAAACCCTGTGAATGGATGTTTCAGGCACGTGAATCGCTCGCTCGACAGTCCAAAGGTTCGGACGGAACGTCGAGTAGCAGGCTGGCTGGCTTCTCAAGCACACCCGTCTACAGGCCAAGGTGGCAGGCCAGGATGTGGTGCAACCTTTTGCCATGCCTGATGGAGAACGGTGATCGCCAAACTCATTACGCCTGCCGGATGATGCTTGCAGAATCCTTCGCGCGTCATTCCGGCGAAAGCCGGAATCCAGCAAGGCTCGATCAAACTTCTGGATTCCGGCTTTCGCCGGAATGACGCGCACTTTCAGAAGGCTTGTGCCCCATTTACCTAGGGGCGGAGGTGGCATCTCTGTATAATTCCGCTGCTTTCCCATCAGCAGTTTGCCCGCCTTACGAGACTGTCGTGTCAAGACTTGAGGTGTGGGGGGAGCGTGGCGTTGCCAGTACTCCTTCGTCAATCTCAATCAAGAACCCAAGGAGATTTCCCTTCAATGGAAAGACAAACAGAGAATCTGAGCCGGATTGATTGGGACCAAATCGCGGCTACGAAGGAGTTCCAGCAGTTGTTGGCAGTCAAGCGCCGTTTCATCGTTCGCGCGACGGTTTTTTTTGTTGTCTACTATTTTGCTTTGCCGGTCCTGGTGGGCTGGGTTCCCCAACTGATGGGCAAGCCGGTGTTGGGACCGCTCAACATCGCTTACCTCTTTGCGCTGTCGCAGTTCTTTATGGCCTGGTGCATGGCGGCGCTTTACGTTCGCGAGGCATCCCGGTGGGACGAAGTGGCACGGCAGATCATCGGCCGTCTCTCCTTGCCGGAGGGCCGGTAACCATGTCCATCCCGTTGTTGATGTTTCTGGGCTTCATTGCGATCACCCTGTGGATTACGTATTGGGCGGCTGGCCGGTCCAGCGGCGCCAGCGCTTTTTTTGCGGCAAACCGGCAGATCACCGGCTGGCAGAATGGGCTGGCAGTGGCTGGCGACTATATGAGCGCCGCGTCCTTTCTAGGGATCGCCGGCATCATCGCGTTTCAAGGGTACGATGGCTTTATGTATTCGGTTGGCTGGTTGGTGGCTTACCTCACGGTGCTCCTCATTGTGGCTGAACCGCTGCGCAACGCGGGCAAGTACACCATGGCGGACGTTCTGGCATACCGTCTCAAGCCGCGGCCCGTGCGGGCCATGGCTGCACTGAGCACGCTGACGGTCAGCACGTTTTACATGATTGCGCAAATGGTGGGGGCCGGCGCGCTGGTGACGTTGCTGCTGAAGGATTCCGGCATCGGCTTTCACACGGCGGTGATTGGCGTGGGCGTGCTCATGATTGTCTATGTCGTTTTCGGCGGGATGCTGGCCACCACCTGGGTTCAGATTGTGAAGGCCGTTCTACTGATGGGCGGAACCGTGCTGCTCAGTTTCCTGGTGGTCGCTCATTTCGGCGGCAGCTTTAGCCAGTTTTTTGATGCGGTCACGCGCGTCACCTATCACGATGCCAAGGGTGTTGAGATCACTCAGAATTTTCTGCAGCCGGGATTGCGTTTCAAGCCGCCCTACGGCGCGCTTGATTTGGTTTCGCTCGGGCTGGCGCTGATCTTCGGCACCGCAGGCCTGCCACATATCCTGGTGCGTTTTTACACCGTGCCCGACGCCAAGACTGCGCGTGTGAGCGTGGTGTGGGCCATGATCCTCATTGGCGTGTTCTACATCATGACCACCTTTCTCGGATTCGGTGCGGCCACCATCGTCGGGCGAGACAAGATTGCCGCCAGCGGCGGGGTTAACATGAGCGCTCCGCTGCTGGCCCAGGCCTTGGGCGGTGACATCTTCTTTGCCTTCATTTCTGCGATTGCCTTCGCCACCATCCTGGCAGTGGTGGCCGGGCTCACTATCAGTGCTTCCGCCTCGTTCGCCCATGATTTCTGGACCAATGTCATTCACCGCGGCGCCGAGCGCCGTCCAGGGGAAGAGGTGCTGGTCGCTCGCATCACTGCCTTCGTCGTCGGCGCTGTGGCCATCTTGATCGCGATACTGTTGGGGCCGTCAGCCAATGTGGCCTTTTTGGTTGGGTTGGCGTTTGCCGTTGCCGCTTCCGCCAATCTGCCCGTCATCGTGCTCTCGCTGTACTGGAAACGCTTCAATACCACCGGTGCGGTCATGGGCTTGGGAACCGGTCTGGTCTCTTCGATCGCTCTCATCCTCATTAGCCCCAGCATCATGGGAGTCGATCCTGCTGGTAGTTCCATACGCCACCTCATTCAGTCGCAACCACTCTTCCCCTTGGAGAACCCTGGCATCATCAGCATTCCACTTGGCTTTCTCGGTGCTTTTCTGGGTTCGCTATTCCGCCGGGAACCGGAAGCCGAACGGAGATTTGCCGAACTGTCGGTGCGGGCCCATACCGGACTTGGATCGGAGAAAGCAACGAAGCATTGAGCCTTTCTGCCTGCGGGTCGCCGGAAGGGATTGGCTGCTTCACCAGGAAGTCGATCGCCAAATATCGAGGATTGCGTGAAGACTTCAAGAGTATTTTCCTATTGCCATCCCGCTGTGCAATCCCATATAAAGAGTTGTCTTTGACCACCCTTCACTGTGTTGTGAGGGCGCTTCGCCGCCAGATCGCGTTGACGCTCTTCGTTCAATTCTAAACGCCAAAGGAGAAACAATCGAAATGAACAAAAGGATGCTGTCTGCTGTTTGCATTGCCGCTATCGCTGTTGGAATATTGGCGGGTCAGCAAGCGCTGGAAGCCCAGAAGCTGAAAGGTAAGAGCAGGCCGGCGCCAACCAAGCAACTGATGAAGGGCATTCTTCAACCCAACGCAGGCAGCCTGGGCGCAGCTCTCAAAGACGCAGGACCGGCCGACGACAAAGCCTGGGAAGCCGCGCAAACGACGGCTGTTGTTTTGAACGAAGCAGGCTACATGCTGATGGACGATGGGCGCTGTCCAGACGCGGTGTGGGCGGGAGCTGCCAAAACGCTGCAAGAGGGAAGCGCGGCTATAATGGCGGCGGTTGAGAAAAAGGATCTTGAGGGTTCCAGGGCTGCTGCCAAAACCCTGATGGGAGCCTGCATGGCCTGCCACAAAGCTCACAAACCGCCGAAGCAATAGCCGGGAGCCTCATTCTTGGCTGGGCATTTCCTGGGACAAGACGGATGTCACCCCCGGCAGAGTCGGAAACGTGTCTGATTGTTTTTGCCAGGACTCCCGTTCGGGGAAGTGTCAAGACCCGGATGCGGCCATTCCTCTCGGAAGACGATTGCCTGCGATTGCACTCACTGCTGTTGCGGCTTTGGATGGGGCGGCTCCGCGACTGGGGGCTTGGCCAAGTTCAGAAAACGGTCTTCCTGACTCCGTTGGACGCTGACCGCGCCGAGCCAGGCCTGAAGTTGCAGGTTCCCGAAGGTGTTGCCGTTGAGACACAACAGGGAGACGATCTGGGTGAACGCCTGTCGCACGCGCTCAACCAGAAATGGAACGAAGGCTTTCGAAAGCTCGTGTTCATCGGCACGGACAGCCCAGTTCTCGGAATCGAAGATCTTCAGGCTGCATTTCAAGCACTGGAGCAGAATGACGTTGTTCTTGGCCCTGCAACGGATGGTGGTTACTACCTGATTGGGTTTTCAGCTCTCCTGCCCATGGTGTTCTCCAGCATCTCCTGGGGGACATCGGAGGTTTTCCGCGAAACTGTTCAGCGGATGGAAAGGAATTCCGTCCGCTGGCAGTGTTTGCGCGAAAGCTTTGATCTCGACACTTACGAAGATCTAGTCAATTTCCATCGCCTGCTGAAAGAACCTCGCTTTGCCATGCCCGGCCCCGACGATCAAGAGCTGGCCGCCTTGGTAGCACGTTTGGTCACATCCTCCGGTATTCCCCAGTGCCTTTGATTTCGAACAACCCGCCTTCGATTGCAGGGATCGTGCCCCTCTTCCGCTGTCCCTGGTGCAGAGAGGACGCGCTGCGTTGGAGCTTTCCCAGTTCGCTGCACGGCTTGCCTGATGACGGCAACGCTGCGTGTTCCAGATGCCAGCGAAACTATCCGCTCAAAGATGGCATCCTGGACTTTCTGGCTGGTACTGCCCAGAATGAAGTCATCACGCCCTTCCAGCGCCTGATGCAATTCCCGCCGATCACGGCGATTTATGAGAAATACTGGAGACCGCTGGGCTTCTTTGTCGCCAGCTCATCCTCCTTTCGGCGGTTCTCGGCCGATCTGATCCAGAGGCTGGAACCGCAGGAGAGGAATAACATTCTGGATTTGGCATGCGGTCCGGGGTTGTTTGCCTGTCCCCTGGCGGCGCAAACTTCGGGTTGGGTGATTGGTTTCGATCTCTCATTACCGATGCTTCGACAGGCTCGAAAGAAAGCCGTTCACTCCGGCCTTCGAAATGTCCTCTTCGTCCGGGGAAGCGCCCTCAGCCTTCCCTTCCAGAATGACGCTCTGGATGCCATTCTCTGCAGCGGTGCACTGCATCTGTTCGACCGACCCGAAGGCGCGCTGGCTGAAATTGCTCGAACGCTGGCGCGTCAGGGTCGCTTCGTGTGTCAGACAACGCTTAAACCAAAGCATTCGGCGGGGCTGGCGCCGTTCCTTGACCATGTGATCCGGTTTGGTTTTTTTGAATCGACAGAAGATCTCAACGAGAAACTCCTGCGGGCGGGTATTCAAGTTGAACTGGCATGGAGGCGGCGCATCATCCACGCGTTCCAGGCACGCCGGGTGTGATAGAATTTTGCGACGATCCTTCGAGGCTGCAAGGCCATGCCCGTTCGACGGTTTGTTTCAATCTTGTGCCGGCTGCTGGTTCTGGCCAGCCTTTGCCCGATGCTTGAAGGGGCTGAAGTGGTAGGCCGCATCACGGATGCTGACACAGGCCAAAGTCTTCAAGGCGCAGTCATCCGAGCCATTCCTGTAGCCAGAAATCTGCGGGAAGTTCAGGCGAGCAGCCGGGGAGACGGCACTTATCAGCTCGACCTGATACGGGGCAAATACCGTCTGTTTGCGAGTCTTCCCGGCTCAGACTATCTGCCACAATTCTTCTCTGCCTCCGGCGAATCTCGAGGCGATGTGATCGAGGTCGCCACCTTTTCCTCCTTTCGAATTATTGATCTAAAGCTTGCCGCGGGTGGCTCGATCGCTGGAACGGTGTTGCGTTCGGCTGATCTGGTTCCTCTTGCCGACTTGCGGGTTTACGCCCTCGCCCGAGGGTTTCGCGCCTCCACCCAGACCAACAGCGACGGATCCTATCGTTTTCGCGCGCTTCCACCGGGAACTTACAAGGTTCAGGTGTTGCCGCTGGATGAGAACTTCATTCCGGTTTATTTCGGCGGTGTGAGGGACGCGGAAAAGTCCGCCGGCATCAGCCTCACGCAGCTGCAATCCGTCATGAACATCGACTTTCGATTGCGCTCTGGTGGCATCATCAACGGCCGCGCTTACGCGAACAAGAACCGGGAGCCAATCGGCGGTTTGAGAATTGTGGCCGAGAATCGAAGCCGGCAGGAACCGCCGTACTTCACCCAAACCGATGCGCAAGGGTTCTATGGTTTGCGCGGTCTCAGCGAAGGCGCCTATACCGTGGAAGCGGTTCCAGGCCGGGACGGCGCTTCACCACGCAGCCGAAGGTACCTGAAACAGTTTCACGACGGACGTTTCGATCCAGAACTGGCCAATCGCCTCGACATTGAGACGGGAAGTGTTTTTGCGGGAATCAACTTCGCGTTGTATGAAGGGGCCAGCATTTCAGGAACGGTCCGGTCGCGCTATCACAACCGTGCGCTGCCCAATGTGATTCTGTTGTTCCAGAACCTCGACAAGGCCATCGTTCACCCCTTTCAGGCGACGACTGGTCCGGATGGCGAATTCCTGGTTTCCGAGCTTCCTCCAGGCAGCTACTGGGTAGAGACAGCCCTGCCCGCCAGGATTCAGCGACTCGTCAATCTGTTCTACCGCGAGAAATTGAGTGCGGCAAAAGCGGACGTGATCAGTCTGGAAGAGGGAGAACGGGTGCGGCACATCGACTTCAATCTGCCGCTCGGAGGCACAATTCGTGGCGGGCTGCGGATTGAAGATCCAGAGTATGCGCTCACGCCGGCCGGGAAGGGCGTGTCTCTCACACGGCACGGCGCCGACCTCGACGGCTATGGAAAAAGAAATTTCAAACTTAGGGGTGACGGCACCTTCCTCATCGAGCGGACGCCACCCGGCCGCTACGCTTTGAGCCCGGTTCTGGATGATCCAAATTTGATCGCGGCCGCCGCTGTTCAGGAAAAGACGCTGGAGATGACGGAAGGGGACTTGGTCGAAGGAATCGAATTTCCGCTGCGCGTCGTCGGTTCAATTGCCGGTACCATCACCTCGCGAGCGAATTCAGTGAAGCTGGATGGACTCACTCTGCTCTTGGTCAACCTCAAAGATAACACCAAGAGCTTTTTTGACCTGCCCGCGGAGCAATACACAATCCCTGGCTTGGAGCCAGGCAAGTACTTCATGGTCCTTCTTACCAAGCCCGATCCTACCCCCCAGCTAGTGGGGTTACCCACCGCCGTCATCTACGACACTCGAGTGATCGAAGTCCAGAAGGGTAAAACGACCTCGGGAACCAACCTGCAAGTTCCGCCAGATATCGATCAGAAGCCAAAGATGTTTCCGTAGTCAAAGCGAACAGCAGCAAAAAGCCACCGCAGAGACGCTGAGACGCGGAGAGCTTCTTGAGAGAACAACCAGCCCTCGAGATTTCAGGACGGTTGGTTCTCGGCGTTCGAACCCGGTGAAGCCACATTCTCGTTCACGCTTTTGGTGAGAGCAAAAATGAAAGAACGTCATGCCTTGTCCCTGTTTCTCCGCGGTTGTTTGAACTGGTTTGACTTGCTGCCGGTGAAGTTCAAACTTCGGTCAAATTCGAGAACTCCCTCTCCCGTTCGTGGGGAGAGGGTGGCCGAAGGCCGGGTGAGGGGTCAAGAACCAACGGAGCCGAGCCTTCCTCGGCGGTTTGAGATCGCTCGCTACTCTTAGGTTTATCGATAGATACTGACTTGAACGTCTTGAACTTCAGATGGGTTTGGGTGCTAGAGGCAGCCAGGACCTAACGCAGCTTGGCTGCACGGACTTTAGGTAACGTGGGGTTGATAATCTCGATCTTCTCAATAATCTCGGCATTTTTAATCTGACACAACTGGCAGAGCTCTTCGTCCTTTAGCCCCCAAGCTGAACTTGGGCACCAGCAGAATCCTCTGCCTTGCTTCCAAATGACGCAGGTCTCGTCAATCATAGCGCAGCTTCCTCTGACTACTCCCCAGGACTGGCGGAAGGTAAATGACACCGATGACTACTCCAATCACTACTGGATGGGCACCGAACTGCAATCTGCGACCCAAAATTGAAACTATTATTGTCCCTTGAAATGCTGTACTAGCGGTGAAAGGACGTCGACCAGCGGACAAGCTTGCTGCGGTGGCTGAAACGTTTTGGGTAATAATTTCTTGCCGAAAGCCTCTACTGTGTAAAAGTTCTATGGAGTTTCCTGCATCATTTCCACTGGTTTGCGTATCGGGCGACTGCCAGGCCGATACACCTCCATGACTTTTGCCAAATACTCGCTCGTTTCAGGATCGTGGGTTCCTTCGTAGGCCGCCAAGGCTGTATCTAAGTCTTTGTAGCGCTTGAGATAGTCTGCAAGGATGGTGGTGCCGAGATCAATGTTGACTTCGGGATCAAAGGGATTTCGTTCAGTAAAATCAATCACCCCCCCCCAAGTCGGCACGTGAACCTGCATCAGCCCCACGGACTTGGCTTCCGAGATGGCGGTTGCATTTCCATGCGATTCAACCACGATGATTGAGGCAATGAGTTTCGGATCCAGCTTCTTGTTCTGCGCGTGCCTCACGATAATCTTAGTCAGCCGATTGATCTGTTCGGGTTTGATCCCAGAGTGCTTTTGAAGCATGGCCTGAACGATCTTTTCCTGTTTTAGCTGCTCTTCGCTGACGAAGCTTGCCAAACTTACTTTCCGGCCAGACATGATCGAAATTGTGGAAGGAGCGAATGAAATGAGCCCCAAAACGGCAACAAAGATGAGCAGCCTGTTGACGGCAGTGTGTCTTGCCAGATGAATGAGATAGCGGGCATTCGGCCCGACAAACATGCTGCGGCGGCACTTGTTGCAGAAAATAATGCGTTGATACAAAAGCTTATGCATCGCGCTCATGCGGCTCATTACCTCCTTGGGGTCGGATGAGGTGATCCGTCCGAACAGCACCTGACAAACTTGCTTGTGGTCTTATTTCCGAAGCAGATCTATTTCCACGAAGGAAACAGATTCTGGATTTGCCCTGCTACTGAAGAAAAGTCGAGGAAAGCTTTGAACAATCTATCGTAACTTACGCGGCACAGGCCAAGGAAAGAACGACCGGGATCATAGGAGAAAGTTAGCTGACATTCAAGCATCAAACGCAGTCGGTGTGCGAACGGTGAGAGGGCACCGACTGCCGGCGCCGCTACCCACCATTTCTGACGGCTTCGTGGTATTCCTGCAACGCCAGCACATTCACCTTATTTTGCTGCAGGGCAGCAATGCCACTAGCGACGGCGGCGCCACCGGATAAGGTGGTGATACACGGCACTCCATGCTGCATCGCGGCGCGCCGAATGGCGCGTTCATCAAAGAAGGAACTCTTACCGAGCGGCGTATTCAGAATGAGATCGACCTTGCCGCTTTTGATCATGTCGACAATGTGCGGCCGGCCTTCGTTGACCTTGTAAACAGACTCCACAGGGATCCCGTTCTGTGCGAGAGCAGACGCCGTTCCGCGCGTGGCAATCAACTTGAAGCCGAGTTGGTGGAGCCGGTCGGCAATGCGGATGACGTTCTTCTTGTCGTGTTGGTTCACGCTGATGAAGGCGGTGCCTGAACGCGGCAGGTACACGCTGGCGCTCATCTGCGCCTTGGCGTAAGCCTGGCCGAAATTGTCTGAGACGCCCATGACCTCGCCGGTCGATTTCATCTCGGGACCCAGAATGGTATCCACTCCTGGAAATTTGGCGAATGGAAACACGGGCGACTTCACAAAGAAGTTCTTCACGGGTAGCTCATCGGCCAGATTGAACTCGGCCAGTTTTTTCCCAGTCATCAACCGGGCAGCCACCTTTGCCAGCGGCACTCCAGTGGCTTTGCTGACAAACGGAACGGTGCGCGAAGCGCGTGGATTCACCTCCAGAACGTAGACGACGTCATTCTGGATCGCGTACTGCACGTTCATTAGGCCAACCACGTTGAGCGCTTTGGCTAGCGTGCGCGTGTAATGCCGCATGGTGTCGAGATGTTCCGCCTTCACAAGATACGTAGGCAACGCACAGGAGCTGTCGCCGGAGTGGATGCCGGCCTCCTCGATGTGCTCCATGATGCCGCCGATGACCACGTCCTGGCCGTCGGCCAGTGTATCCACATCCACTTCAAAAGCGTCTTCCAGAAATCTGTCGATCAGGATGGGACGGTCCTGGGACACATCGACGGCTTCATCCATGTAGCTTTCCAGCGTCTTCAAGTCGTAACAGATGACCATGGCCCGTCCGCCCAGAACATACGACGGGCGCACTAACACTGGAAAGCCGATGCGCTGGGCAATTGTCGCAGCTTCCTCGTAAGAGATGGCCGTGCCCGAGGGAGGTTGTGGAATCTGCAAGTCGGACAGTAGCTTCCCAAATCGCTTTCGGTCTTCGGCAAGGTCAATCGATTCTGGCGATGTTCCGATGATGGGCACACCTGCAGCCTGCAACGAGAGCGCCAGATTCAACGGCGTTTGCCCACCGAACTGAACGATGACGCCGTCAGGCTTTTCGCGCTCGACAATGTGCATCACGTCTTCGAATGTCAGCGGCTCGAAATACAACCGGTCAGAGGTGTCGTAATCGGTCGACACCGTCTCCGGGTTGCAGTTCACCATGATGGTTTCGAAGCCATCCTCCTTCAGCGCAAAGGCAGCGTGGCAGCAACAGTAGTCGAACTCAATCCCTTGCCCGATGCGGTTGGGTCCGCTCCCCAGGATCATGATCTTCTTCTGCGCCGTCGGGCTGGCCTCGCACTCGTCTTCGTAGGTTGAGTAAAGGTAAGGGGTAAACGATTCGAACTCAGCAGCACAGGTGTCCACGCGCTTGTAAACAGGAATGATGTTCTCGGCCTTGCGCCTTTGCCGCACGGCGTCAGCTGTCGTGCCCATTTGAAACGCGAGCCGCAGGTCCGAGAATCCCATCCGTTTGGCTTCGCGCAACAATGCCGGCGAAATCGTTTCAATCTTCTCGTGCCGCAACGAATTCGCCATCTCCGCGATCTCTTGCAGTTGCCGGAGGAACCATCGGTCGATCTTGGTGTATTCGAAGACCTCGTCAACGCTCATCCCACTCTCAAACGCCGCCCTCAGGTAGTTGATGCGCTCGGGGTTCGGAGTGATCAGCCGCTCCCGGATTTTCTCGGGATCGATCTTCTCCGCGCCCGGCCGCTTGCCGGTTTCCAAAGAACGCAACGCCTTGAGAAACGACTCCTTGAACGTGCGGCCAATCGCCATCACCTCGCCCACCGATTTCATTTGCGTTCCCAGTACCGGCTCGGCCTCGGGAAATTTCTCAAAGGCCCACTTCGGAATCTTGGTCACTACGTAATCAATGGTCGGCTCGAAACTCGCCGGAGTCTTTTTTGTGATGTCGTTAGGAATCTCGTTCAGGCTGTAGCCCACAGCCAGTTTTGCCGCAATCTTGGCGATGGGGAATCCGGTTGCCTTCGAAGCCAGAGCAGAGCTGCGCGAGACGCGCGGATTCATTTCAATCACTGTCATGTGGCCGTTGTCAGGATTGACAGCGAACTGAATATTCGAGCCGCCGGTCTCCACCCCTACTTTGCGGATGATGCGTATGGCCGCATCGCGCATCAGCTGGTATTCCTTGTCGGTCAGCGTCTGAATCGGCGCCACTGTGACGGAATCACCGGTATGCACACCCATGGGATCCAGGTTTTCAATACTGCAGATGATCACGACATTGTCTTTGAGGTCGCGCATCACCTCGAGCTCATATTCCTTCCACCCGATCACCGACTCTTCGATCAGAATTTCATGGGTGGGGCTCAGGTCCAGCCCACGCTGCGCCAGCTCTTCGAACTCCTCCGAATTGAAAGCGATGCCTCCGCCTGTGCCTCCAAGCGTAAATGAGGGACGGATGATGGCGGGATAGCCCACCTTGTCCACGATTTCAAGGGCTTCATTGAAGTTGTACGCCACACCGCTATTGGGCGTCTCAAGCCCGATCTCCTTCATCGCCTCCTTGAATTGCAGGCGATCTTCAGCGATCTTGATGGCCTTGATCTGAGCGCCGATCAGCTCGACGCCGTACGCGTCCAAAACACCCTTTTCCGAGAGTGCGACTGCGAGGTTCAACGCCGTTTGACCGCCCACCGTCGGAAGGAGCGCGTCAGGGCGCTCGTGGGCAATGATGGCTTCCAGATACTCCACGGTCAGTGGTTCAATGTAGGTTCGGTCGGCTAGCTCCGGGTCCGTCATGATCGTGGCTGGGTTGGAATTCACCAGCACCACCTTGTAACCCTCAGAGCGCAAGGCTTTGCAAGCCTGTGTGCCTGAGTAGTCAAACTCGCACGCCTGGCCAATGACGATCGGACCGGAGCCGATAATCAGAATCTTCTTGATGTCAGTTCTTTTGGGCATTGATGAGTGAGGCGAAAGGTGAAGGGGAAGATGTCTGACGATCTAAGTGCAATATTGAGTCACCCAGACCAGTAAGCTTCACGCTTTCGCCTTTCCCATTTCGCCTTTCGCCTCCTTGTGCTGCAGCATCAGGGATTTGAACTCTTCGAAAAGATAGCGGGAGTCGTGCGGCCCGGGAGAGGACTCCGGGTGGTACTGCACGCAGAACATTGGAAGTGTTTTGTGCCGGAAACCTTCCAGTTTCTGATCATTCAGATTGACGTGAGTGACTTCTATTTCGGACTTGGGAAGAGAATCGATATCGACCGCAAACCCGTGGTTCTGAGCGGTGATCTCCACCTGTCCAGTGGGTATCCGAAGTACCGGGTGGTTGCCGCCGCGATGTCCGAATTTCAACTTATAGGTTCGCCCGCCCAAGGCCAGGCCAAGAATCTGGTGGCCGAGGCAGATGCCGAAAATTGGCTTCTTGCCGAGCAACTGGCGCACCGTGTCGATGGCGTACGTGACGGGCTCGGGATCTCCTGGACCATTGGAGAGGAAAATCCCGTCTGGATTCAAGCTCAGGACCTGGTTGGCACCCATGGTGGCCGGCACCACGGTGAGGTCGCACCCATGATCTGTCAACAGCCGGAGAATGTTGTGCTTGATGCCAAAATCGAAGGCGACAACTTTGAAAGGACGTTCCTCCTTCTTGGCCTTGGCGGTGACGTTTCGTGACTTCCGTTTCGGAGCTGGGAAGAGGTCGAATGACGGATCCTGCCACGGGTATCCCTCCCGGCAAGTGACTTTTTTGACCAGATCCTGTCCCACCATCACCGGCTGGCCTTGAGTCTTGCGCACAAGAGACGCCGGATCGAGCTCGCGAGTCGAGATCATGCAGCGCATTGCGCCGTGCGTGCGAATGTGGCGCACCAGCGCTCGCGTGTCGATGTCCGAAATACCCACGATGCTGTGCTGGCGCAGATAGTTTGGCAAGGAGGCTTGTTGGCGCCAGTTGCTGGGTATCTCTGTCATCTCGCGCACAACGAGACCCTCGGCAAAAGGGCGGGCGGATTCCGCATCCTGTGAATTAACGCCGTAATTGCCAATGAGGGGATAGGTGAAGACTACAACCTGGCCTGCGTAAGAAGGATCGGTCAGAATTTCCTGATATCCGGTGAGGGAGGTATTGAAAACGATCTCTCCTGAAACTTCTCCGTCTGCGCCAAACGACTTTCCTCTGAAGGTGCGCCCGTCTTCCAAGGCGAGCATTGCTTCCATCGAATCTCCGAGTCAAAAATTGAAACTGCGGTCGTAACAGGTTCCTTGTCATCCCAAAGGGCGGCCAGTTCGCCACCTCAAGACACGCAACACCCAGCACGCTAGTCTAGAAATCCCGCCTTGTCGACTGGCCAGTATCGAAAAACGGCCTTGCCGTAGATGTATTTGCGCGGCACCAGACCCCAAGAGCGGCTGTCGTTGCTGGCGTTGCGATGGTCACCGAGCACATAGTAATGCCCTTCCCGAACTCGCACCGCCGGATAGGAATCCACATCCTGATAACCCCGCGGAACGTAACGCTCTTCAACCAGCTGGTCGTTGATATAAACCTGGCCCTCACGAATCGAAACAACATCACCGGGCACACCGAGCACCCGCTTGATGAAGGACTTGATGGGGTCCTTCGGATACCAGAAGACAACGATGTCCCCGCGGTGGATCTCCTCAAAGTGATAAACAAACTTGTTGACGAAGATTCTTTCCTGATCGAGCAACTCCGGCTGCATGCTTGTGCCTTCAACCTTCACGGGTTGGTACAGGAAGACCACCATCAGGAAGGCGATCACCACGGCCAGTAGGATGTCTTTCAGCCACCCTCTGAATTCAGCCAGGATTCCGGGCGTTGACGGCTCCGGAATTTCACGTTCACCAGCGCTGATGCCGGACGATCCGATGGGTTCTTGCATTTGGCTTACCTGGGCAAAAGCCTGAGATTCCTACCCTCAGAAGCATTCTGCTTATAGCACATTTCTATAGGGCACTCAATCACTGTGGTCACATCACTTCGGATGGGGTTGTGACGAAGCAAGTAACGTCACGGGAGGTTGCGCGAGAGTTTCTGGCTCGGCTCGACTGGAGACTACTAAAGTCTTTTGAGAGCACATCGCGTGTCCCATTTACCGCTGTGCTTGTCCCAAATTGGCAAAACCTTTTTCCGATTCTGTTCGTCTGTGCGTACTTGGGACGGTCCGTTTGCGCTCACACTCAGCAAACCGTTCCGCAATTATCTTGGGCCACACTTCCCGATCTCTTCAAGAGTAGGCAACCGTTTGCCCCTGTTCTCGATAATAGTTGCTGGAGGAGGTCACGAACATGAAAATCGACACCCACATACTGCAACCAGCACCCAGTAAGCCTCAGGTCATAGGGGAGGTTCCGGTAGAACCCAGCAACTCCGACAAGAGGATCATCCAGGGCGGAGGCTGTCTTTATCCGAACCCCAAGAAATTGAACCTCGATCTCGTCAGCGCACAACCGGCCAACGGCACCCAATCTGGAGTTGTGACAAGTGAAGGCAAGCCGGCCTCGGGACAAAACCAGAACGGCACTGGACTTAGCGATTCCGACAAGAGAATCATCAATAGCGGAGGCTGTCTCTACCCGAATTTCCGCCTGCACGTTGATCCGTTGCCAACAAAACACATCTCCAAAGTCGATGCCTACACGATCAAGCAAAGCGACCCGGGCCTTACCGATTCAGATAAACGAATCATTAACGGATAAGGTTGCCTCTTTCCGAACACTGAACGGCTTAATGTGAGACTGAACTTGAGGGAGCCAGCGATTGTGGATGAACAAAAGAAAGATGGCGGCAGTCAACCCAACGGCTCGGGCAAAGATGGTTCCGCAACTCAGACGCCCTCAGGCGGAGGCTCGTCCAATCCAAACAACCTCCTGAACACTCCAATGCGCGGCGATGTCGCTCCGGTTACCGGGGCTTCGTTGACTCAGCCCTCTACAGGAAGCGCCCCAAGCAAACCTGGCTGGCTGTCACGTTCGGCAAGCTTCTTTGCTGGAGAAGTCGTGGGCCTTGCCACAACGGTTGGAAGCGGCGTTGTTGATATCGCCAAGTTCTTGTACGACGTTGAATCAGCCGTGATCGCGCGAGGACACGATCTCATCGTCGAAGGAACGTTGAACGGCTCCTACACAGAAGTCTATGCGCCCACAAGCAGCTTTGGAACTGCATCTTCTGAAGGCCGAGGGGGTGAGGCTGCCTTGATGATTGTCACCGATGCGCCCGCTCGCATCCGTGACGCCTCGATCAAGACAGGCATCCTGCTTGAGGAAGGAAAATACTACGATGCAGGAAGGTCTTTTGGGTCAGGCCCGCTTGCAGAAGCGACCGCCGCTCTGGGCGCCGTTCAGCTGGTAACCAGTACGCCTGTCGCCAGTGGGAGCTTCAGGCTGGCCGGATCCGTCGAAACACCGCCTCCACCTCCAGCGGTGCCTCAAGCACTGCCCGTGAGAACCGCTCCAGTGGTTCTCGACACAGCGCCCGTGAAGGTGACCGCACCTCCAGTTCTCACGGTTAACCCGTTTTCGCAGGTCATCGCAGCAGCCCGCGAATTCGCAGGAGGCATTGCGGGTGACTGTGAAGCTGCCTCTCAGTCCATCCGGGGTTCCATCACTAACGGAATGAGAGGAACCTGGTCCTATCGTAATGCGCAGGGTCCTGGATTTCATGAGTTTGTCCAGCTTCCCGACGGGACGATTCTGGATGCCACAGCCGGCCAGTTCCTTGCCAAGGGACAAGTCACGACTACGGAACTGTCGGGAGTAAAGGGCCTGAATGCGGCCATTGAATCAGGAGTATTCACGCCCGCACTTCATGAAGCGCTGCGTGCCTTGGTTGCCCGCTAGCACCTGGGATCCTGTCAGGCCCTTGTGTCATGGGTCGAGCCGCAGGGATGGGTCGTCGCAAAACTTCCTTTTCGCTAGGCCAACATGAGCCGTTGTCCCTTTGGCTCTGGAACGGGATCGCTAAACTCTTCAGCTGTGTCAATCCACAGTTGGATAGCTTCCTTCGCATTCTGGAGGGCAAGTTCCTGAGTATCTCCATGCGCCATGCAGCCAGGTAATTCCGGAACCTCAGCGACAAAAACCTGGTCTTCGTTGCTCCAGTAAATAATAATTTCGTATTTGTGCATTACGACACCTCTCCCAATTTGTACTTTAGGATGACACTTCGCACCTGACTCACCTGGTATGGCTTGGCCTTGCTTCCATCGCGTTGCAAGTTGATTTTTTCCTCAACGCCAGCCTTTCTGAAGATGTGATGGCTGCCCCGCGTCCGCTCGTCAAACCCCAAATGACGAAGCAATTGGCATAGATCATCGAAGGGAATATTCGCATCTGATTTGCCTCTCAAAATGCGATCCAAAAGCTTTTCGTATTTGTCCATGATCAGAATATACCACTGACGAGGTCCATGCCTCGCAGGCTTACGAGGTATCGCTGCCGGCTTTATTGCCTGCGGCCTAAACCGAAATGAGTTCTTCGGTTTCTTTGGTTGGAATGCCCTGTCGCCCAAGCACTTACTTTTAATTCTTTGAATCCCCGCTCTTTGGCATTTCAATTGGCCAATCTTGGCGAACACTTCGAAGGCCGCCACGTGGATCTGCGGCCTTACATTCTCTACGGGAAGAGCATCTATGTGCTCCCGGGCGGACCCACTCGGGTGGCGACATGGCCTCACTCAGGACTTACATGCGGTGAGACATAAGGCAGAAGAGATTGCCTTGCAGGATTAAGGGTTAAATTGAAGAATGATGGCCGAGAGATCGTGATGTTTCTGAAAAACGAAACCCGCTCCCCGTAATCTCAGGACTCCTCTCGCTTCTGCTCTTCATGTCCAAAGGTCAGAATAACTTAACAGCCTCCATTATCGTTGACGTTAGCTCTCGACTTGCTCTATTTTAGGGCTGGTTTGTGCGTAGGTAACTCAGCCCGGCTTCCCTAATAACTCTACAATCGTTTGACAATACAGGCCCTGCCTGGCGCCCGATGCAGGTGAGAGCATCGAGCGCCAAGCGTACCTGCGAGTGCAAAATGGCCACGACCAGTTACCAGGACATAAAAAAATCTCTCCGCGAGCTCTATCTAAATGATGAACGGCCCTGGTTAGTCGGATTCAGTGGCGGCAAGGACAGCACCATGCTGGCCTCGCTCGTATTCGATGCCATCCTGTCACTACCCACGGACAGACGCACAAAGCCGATCTCCGTTGTTTGTACCGACACCCGAGTAGAGATTCCTGCCATCGTGGAAATGGTGGAAGGCACATTGGAACGTATGCGCAGATGCTCGCTCCAGCACGATCTCAACATCGACGCCAATTTGCTGAAGCCAACAGTCGAAGAATCCTTTTGGGTCAACATCATCGGTCGCGGTTACCCACCACCGAACCGCACCTTTCGTTGGTGTACCCAGCGGATGAAGATTGATCCGGTCAATCTGTTTGTTCAGCAGCGTGTAGGTCATTGGGGAGAGGCAATTCTCCACCTTGGCGCACGCCGCGCCGAAAGCTCCACCCGCGCCCAGACGATGGCGGGTCGTCAAACGCGCAATGGGTTGCGTCGGCATCCTGACTTGCCCCGCGTGTGGGTGTCCAATCCGATTGAATTCCTGACCACGGAGGACGTTTGGGCCTACCTGCTGCAGAAACCCAACCCGTGGGGCGGTGACAACCGTCCGCTCTACAAGCTCTACGCCAGCGCCAGCAACGGCGAATGTCCCATCCAAATCGACACCAGCACGCCCAGTTGCGGCAACAGCCGCTTCGGTTGCTGGACGTGCACTGTCGTCGAGCGAGATAAAGCCAGCGAAGGGCTGCTCGCCAGCGGCGACGAACGCATGGAAAAACTGATCGAATTCCGTGAAACGCTGCTGTACTACCGCGACCCGGCCAATGGCAAACGCGACAGCCGCCGCATGAACGGCAACAACGGTCCCGGCCCGCTCTTAATTTCGGCTCGTCGTGAGCTTCTAAAGCAACTCCTGGGGCTACAGGAGGAAGTCAGCCTGCAACTCATCAGCCCTGAGGAACTCCTGCTCATCCAGCAGATGTGGAAGGCGGCACGCGACCCCGACGACGGCCGCGGCGTCGCCCGCATCGTCAACAAACAACGAGGTGTCATTATGAGCACCGACCTGAATGAACTCAATCGCCTGCGTGAGATGGAAGACGAAGTGGCCCGCGAGAAAGGCATCGATGCCGAGACGTTGCGCCGCATGCTCGCCAAGGTGGAGGAATACAGCGAAAGCCACCGCGCCCACGGTCTCCCCGACGACTTGCTCAACATCCTCAAGGATGATTTGGCCGAGCGCGAAAAACTTGCCACCGTTTTGAGCTGAACCCCTGGCATTGCCCTGAATGAGCGCAGCGACCGAACACGAAAAATGGCTCAGTGTCATCGCCAATCTTCGGGTTGATCGGAAGCGCAACATTGCTCCCCATAAACCTCTGCTCCTGCTGGTTGTCGCTGAACTCGCCGAACAAGGAAAGCTCACCGACCCGATTCTGGCGCTGACAGGCGAACTGGTTTTCCGCTTTCTCGCCTTCTGGACAGTCGTTGCGGAACGCCGCACGCAACGGCCCGACATCAGTCTCCCGTTCTACTACCTTCACAGTGATGGCTGCTGGATGCCACTGGCCGCCGATGGAAAGGAAACAACCGAGCGTCGCCGCACGATAGCAGCACGCCTCGACGCAGCCTTCTTCGCGTGTCTCCACGACGAAGCCTTTCGCAAGGAGATGAGGCGAATTCTTATCGCAAGGTATTTTGTCGCCCCCAATGAAAGGGCGGCGCTTTACTCTCTCGTGGGGTTGCTCGTCCCTCCCGACGACGTGGTGAAGGCAGATGCGCGTCTTTACGAACCAGCCCGAGAGCGCGCACGGGAGGCACGCTTTAGGTTGACGGTCGTTCCCGCCTACAACTACACCTGTGCGCTGACTGGCTACCGCGTTACTACAGTGCGGTCAGGCAGCATCGTAGACGCAGCACACATTCACCAATTCGCCGACAGCCGCAACAACTACCCGCAAAACGGCATAGCGCTCTGTAAGAACGCTCATTGGCTTTTCGACCAAGGATTGTGGTCGTTGACGGACGATTACGAGATCATCGTAGCGATCAATCAATTCGACGAATCAGGGCACGAATCGTTCCTGCTTAAAGAGATGGCAGGCAGACGGATTGGTCTCCCTTCTAACCGCGCGTATTGGCCTGATAAGACGCACTTGGCTTGGCATCGCAAGCATAAGTTCGAGGCTGCCTGATTCAGTAGTCCACGCCGTTTTCCCCCTGACTTTCCGCTCCTTCGCGGCACGCGCCACGGGTCGGTAATCTGCCTATCAATCCGCTCGACGGCTACGCAAGGAACTCCACGACCACTTGTTCTCGGAAGAGCGGCGGCGCGAATGGGAAAGCGCGAAGTCCACCGTCGAGCCAAAGATTCCTCAAGTCAAAGAAGGCGTCTTCGGCAGCGTACCGTCAGAATTCGCGCTACAGCCAGAGGTCGAGGCGTTTTACATCAAGCGACTGGAAGATGCCTTGCACCGTTTGTTCCATCCGCGCCCCGATGGGATGCCCGACCGGGTTTTGTCGCTGACCGTAACGATACGAGCGCCCAGATTCGCGCCCGCGTCGGCACGGTTGCTGGTTCGTTGCGCGACTTGGCCGAGATGTGCGTCAGCATTGAACGGATGGACACCGAGTTGCGCGAACTGGATCAAAAGCTGAGGCAGATGCAGCAAAACACTGCGGCCTTTAAGCGCGGCACTGAGTTGCATCAGAAGCGTGGCGAACTCATTTCCACGCGAGACCAAATCACCAAGCGCCTCGATGAGATTGCTGCGGAAGTCTCGCGTCTCGATGTCGAACTTGGCGAACTGAAGCGCCAGGAAACCAATCAGCGGGAGATTGTCGAGAAGGCCGAGAAAGGCGAAAGCCTCGCCTCACTGGCGGCGCGTTCTCGCGAAGCGGCTGGCGAAATCCGCGGCCGCGCTGCCATTCGGATGCGGAAGGAGATTTCGGAGCACGTGGGCGAGTTGTGGTCGGAAATTACAGAACGGAAGCGGGAGTTCCTCGGAATGGAGTTTGACAGTCAGTGGCAGTGTTTGCTCATTCGCCGCGACGGCAAACGTGTGCCGTGGGAGGAAACCAACACCTCCGCTGGTCAACGGCAGGTTCGCATGCTGGCGTTCTACGAGGCACTGCGGCGTTTGGCCAAGCTCGTTCCGCCGCTGGTGGTGGACACGCCGTTGGCTCGCCTCGATAAAGAGGTTCGTGCGAACGCACTCGACCAGCTCTATCTCAGCGGTCATCAATCCATCATTCTCACAACCAACTCGGAAGTTGACCCCGAAGGCCCGCTGTTCGAGCGCGTCCGCAACCGCTTGGCGCGTGTGTATACGCTGCACCCACATGGGAAACCCGAAAGCACCGACTATGAGGTCCGCATCACCAATGATTACTTTGGTCACGATTTATGACCGCAACGGAGGAAAGCCATGAGCGCTGATTACGATGAGATGATTGTCGAAGACACCGGATGCAGTCCCGCAGACGCGGTGGTGATCGAGTACATCCTACGTGAGGAAATCTTTCACAGCACTTTGGACTGGCAGACTCGGGTTCAATTCCGCCACGCCGCCCTTAAAGGCGCAAAAATGCTGGAGGCCGGCCGCGCAACCTACGAGGAGTATTTCCGCGTAACGCGCGAAGCCTACCAGCGGCTGCGCGCGGAGAACGAGGCGCGGGAAAAGGCGATCACCTATGAAGTTTGACACCAGTAGCGCTGCCCACCAGTTTATCGAAAGCGTTTTTTCACGCGTGGGCGCGCGCAATCAGGCCGTGCTGGGACGTGCCACCTTATTTCTCGCCTTGGGCGAAGGCGTGCCGTCTGAATGTAGGCCCAGGGACGCCAAGGGGGTGACGCTCAACGACGAGCAAGTCATCGGCGAAGAACTCAAAGACGTTGTGCGTGCCGCACTGAATCACCGCTCAGGCAAAACTCTTGATGAAGGCGGCTATCGGGTGGAGTTTCGCCGTCATTTCGAGTTCGGCTGCCAGCGGCTGACGCAAATTTGGGAGGAGTCAGGCAACGACCAAGCCAACTTCGTCTCTGCGTTGCTCAAACTGACGAACACCGACTATGGTTTCATCGGCGGACCGAATGCGGTCTCTCCGATGCCAGTCGTGGAGGAAGAGGTAAAACTCAACGTCCTTACAGAGGCTCCTGAATGGAGCCTGAACGGCCCCGGCACGAATAACGGCCTGCTGGTGATTTCGGGTCAACCGGGGGCTGGCAAAAGCCAGCTTGCGCTCGACCTTCTAGCACAGCTTGCCAACCATGGCGTCCGCTTCGTGTTTTTCGACATGAAGGGCGAACTTGAAGACGACCCGAACAATCCTCGGCAGCGGAAAAATCGCACGTGGTTCTTGGAGCAAACCGGTGCGCGCCACGTCCGTCTCATTCAGCAGGGCTTGCCAATCAATCCGCTGTACAGGCATCCGGACCCGACCCAGAACGCGCAGGTCGCCTACGAGATTGCGAGCCTCATCAAGTGTTTCGCGCCGCAACTGGGCGCGAAACAGGAACGTAACATCTGCGACGCCTACCAGCACCTCGCCGCACCCGATTTCCCATCACTGGCGCTGGAGTTGGAGAATATTGGCGCAACTGGCGTTGACCTCGCCATCATCCAAAAGATCGAGCGCTTTAACCTCTTTGCCAGCACACAGACGGCCATCAGCCCGGAGGAATGGCTGAGCTCCTCACTCGTGGTGGACTTCAAAGAATTCGGTACTGACAGCGACACCAAGGCGTTGGCCGTGGCGCTCATCTTAAACTTCCTGATCAAAAAGCTCAGTCAACAACTGGCCGTGAAGAACGACATTCAGCCCATCAAGATGGTGCTGTTCGTGGACGAGGCGCATTTGCTGCTGCCGAAGGAAAACAAGGCTGGCCTGCTCAGCTCTCTTGCCCGGCAAGGGCGTTCGTGGGGTTTCCCCGTTTGGCTCGCCTCGCAGGACGCCGACAAGTTCCTCACCACCGGCACCAACGAAACCAACTTCGCCGAGCTGGCCGAGTGTGGTGTCCACTTCTCCCCACACACGCTCAGCCCCGCCGATCAAAAACTGATCCTCGGCAGTGTCATTCAGACCAAGTTCAAGAAAGCAGAAGCCGCCCTACGCTTGCAAGGGAAGCTCAGAACTGGCGCAGCACGGCAGTTTTGGAAGGACGGAGGAAAGTCTTCATGAGTCAATGGCTGACATTCCTAAGTAGGTTCTTTCGCTTTCCCGTGCGGCTCATCACACAGCCGAGACTATTAATATATTTCCTTCTCGTCATCGTCTTGTTTGGTGGTCTTGGGACGTGGATTTCGTTCGGACAATGGCGAGCGGACAAAGCGAGGTTCGACTTGCTGAACGTGTACCACAATTTTGCGACCTATATCATCGCGATTGCTGTAACGGCCTTTGCGGACTATTTGATGACAAAGCGCGAGAATGAGAACAGAACTCTCACACTGGCTCTGTTTGGACTCGCGTTGATTTCCGCGCTGGCTGCCGTGGTGGTCCTAGTTGTGGACACAATGGACACAGTAAAGACATGCGCGACAATGGGAGCGGCATCTGCAGCGCTCCTGTGGCTCATCATTAACGACGAGAACGAAAACCTAACGGAAGGTAATCCCCTTTCCGCTATCGGCGGAACTGTTCGTTAGGAGAGAGGAGCGTAATGGCTGATTTTCCCATGACACTACCTGCGATAAAGGTTCGGCAGCCGCTTGGTGAGTTCTTTGTTGTGGCGATTGATGCAGCGACACTTCAGACAATCACGTATATGGACGCTACGCGGATCAGTAAGGTTGACCGGCAGTCGTTTCTATACTCGCTGCTTGGTGCACAACGTCAGTCGTCACCGAGGCGGGCGAAGCAGATTGCCACATATATCAACACCGTTGAGGCTGCATTTCCAAACAGCATAATACTGGCTGCGAATTACATAAATGATGGTGAGCTTCAGGAAGACGAAACAAAACGATGGCGAATTGAGCGGAATGGCCACCTTCTTTGGAATCTTGTGATCCCATCCTCAGACGAGATGGCCAGTGTAATTGACGGCCAACACCGGCTGCTGGGATTCGACTACTGCGACACGGAACGCAAGTCCATGGAACTCCTTTGTGCCGTTTACATGGACTTACCCCATCCCTATCAAGCCTACCTTTTTGCCACGATAAATATAAACCAGCGCAAGGTTGACAAGAGTCTGGCTTACGAACAGTTTGGCTACAACCTCGATGATGAAAACAGAGATGGATGGGCGCCGGACAAACTGGCGGTCTTCTTCACTCGAAAGTTGAATCTTGATCCTGAATCACCGTTCCATGGTCGGATCAAGGTTGCGCCGATGAATGCTGAGTTGCTCTTCCCTGAAGGGAATCTGCCTGACTGGCAGATTTCCACGGCTTGCGTTGTGGAGGGCATAGCAAGACTGATCTCACGGAATCCAAAGACCGATCGTGATCTGCTACACAAGAAAACGATCGGAGCGCGGTCTCGCATTCAATTGCCAAAAGACTCTTCCCCTTTGCGGGAGCTTTATATAGAGAATCAAGATGACAAGTTGTACCATCAAATTACGACGTTTTTCATAGTGGCGAAGAAGACTCTCTGGGCATCAGCCACGCTGAGATCCTACATTCGAAAGACCGTTGGCATTCAAGCTTTGTTCGATGTCTTCAGGTTGAGCGTGGAAAAGTTTGGTGCTAACGCTTCAATTAGTGATTTGGAGTCAATTTTAGGCGCGTGTTCCAAGGTAGACTTTAGCGACCGCGCCTATCAAGCATCGGGTAAGGGGCGTGTCCTCATCAAGAACACCGTTCTGCTTTACGCGGACATGATCTCGATCGAGGAGTTACCAGAGGCGGACAGGAAACTGTACCTGGATTTGCTAAAGAAATATCCGAAATCAAAAAACGGTAGTTAGCTGTCGCTTCTGCTATTGAACACCAAGTAACTCTCGCAACCGATGGAGTACGGTGATTGTTTCCACAATCTGTTTCGGCTCACCCTCGTATCCTAATGAGAATCGAATCATCTGCCGCGAGGCGGCGGATTCGGGTTTCATCGCCTTGATGACGTGCGAGGGTTCGTCGGAGTCTGCGAGGCAGGCGGAGCCGGACGACGCGCAGATGCCTTCCTGGTCAAGCAGGATGAGCAGGGCCTCGGATTCGATGCCGTGGAAGGTAATGTTGGTCGTGTTGGAGAGACGCTGCGTCTTGTGGCCGTTTAACTCGGTATTGGGAATCGAACTCAGGATGCCATTCTCTAGCTTGTCCCGCAGCGGACGGACTTTCTTGTCGTAGTCGGTCAGATTTTTGCGTGCCAGTTCCGCTGCCTTTCCCATGCCGACAATCAGCGGCACACTCTCAGTGCCGCCACGCAGGTTGCGCTCTTGATGTCCGCCATATAGGTACGGTGAGACCGGTGTTTTGCGCCGGACGTAAAGCACGCCGATGCCTTTCGGTGCGTGAAACTTGTGGGCCGTCAGCGACAGGTAATCAGCCGGCACCTGGCGGACATCAATTGGCACTTTCCCCGCTGCCTGCACCGCGTCGCAGTGGTACAGCACTCGGCGTGACCGACAAATCTCAGCAATTTCCTTCACGGGAAACAACACACCCGTCTCATTGTTCGCCCACATCAGCGACACCACGGCGGTCTGATCAGTGATGGCGGTTTCGAGGTCGGCCAGTTTCAGTAACCCGTCGCGATCCACGGACAGGTAGGTGACTCGATAGCCCTCTTTCTCCAGCGCCATGCAATAGTTCAAAACGGAGGAATGTTCGACCGCCGACGTGACGATCTGCCGCTTGTTCGGATTCGCCTTGAGCGCGGCGTGAATCGCAGCGTTGTTACTCTCTGTTGCGCACGACGTGAAGATGACCTCGCGCGGCTGCGCCCCGATCAACTCCGCCATCTGCTCCCGTGCGGTCTCAATGACGGTCTTCAGCTTTGAACCAAATTTGTAGCTACTGGACGGGTTCCCCCATTCCTTCGTGAAATAGGGCTCCATTGCCTCCATCACTTCTGGCGGTACCGGCGTAGTCGCATTGTAGTCAAGGTAGATCATTGGTCAAATCTCCCACGAAGCCGGCCAGCGAGGCTATCCGCCCGGTTCACTGAACATCGATTAGGTGGTAGCTGAAAGCCTTGCTCGCGTATCATACGAAAAGCCATCGCGGTCACGAAGCAGAATCGGGTCTAAGAAAGGCTGAGGTCGCGCCTCGCACGCCTGGGTTTCCATCTACTCTCCGGGCACGGGATGGATTGACCCGGACCCTACCAACAACTTAGTTCCTTCCACCAGTCACATCACGCTGGCTTGGGGTCGTGACTGCAACGACGTCAGCCCTATCCGCTGAGTCATTCAAGGCGGCGGCCAGCACGAACTGACCGTTGCAGTCGATGTGACGCCAATCCAGAAAAATTGACTCTGCTTTCATGTTTCCTTGGCAGGAAAGGCAGTGGTGAGCGGTCGCCAGCCTACCACTGCGGAGGGGACATCGACCACGGCGCAGTGCGTGTACCGCTCTGTACCGTTTCGACTTTCAAAGGAAGAAAGCTTCAAGAGAGCAAGAAAACAACAAGTGGTTCGCCTCAGGGGAGGAGGGGCAGGCTTTCCAGCCTGCCCCTCGAGTTAGTACAGTTAGAGAGCGGCGATGCGTCGCACTTGGCAAAGCGCCGTCGTGCCAGTCGTGCCGGCGCACTCCAAGGGGCCAAGCCTTCGGCTTGGACGGCGCTGGCGCGCCAGACCTTTGGTCTGGCGCGCCGAGGCCGAAGGCCTCGGAAGATCTCGACCGAAGATCCCGACCGAAGGCCCCTTTGTCCCCCTTGAGAAGGGGAGCTGTGAAAAAATTGTGTTTGCCGCATGAACCTGATCCAGTAGGGACGCGGTGCCCCCCGTCCGGATTGGGTTTCCGGTTGTGGACAGCGCGGCAGCGCGTCCCTACCGTTGAATCTTTTCACAGCTCCAGGAGGACCATAAGGGGTCTTCAACAGTAACTCGCGACCCCCTGCCGCAAAAAATGCGGGAAGGTTTCTCAAAACTTCCATTCCCTTGTTAGGGGTGACAAAGAAATTTCGGGTGGTCCTTGCGAATGTAGGAACTCAAGGGTGCGGTTGAGAAGCAACTCCCCCAACTTCCACTACGGAACCCAGAGCAGTCGCCAACACCCACCGTCTAGGTATTGCGTTTGGGACCCCCCTCCGCCCCGCCTTTTGACTTTCCTTTTGCCGCTAAGCTATCATCCGGCTTTCATTTGGCGGGAGAACTCACGGATGGCATGGTTTAAGAAGGGCAAGACGCCGATTGTTGCCATTGGCGACCGCACGGTCCGCACCGAAGGCCTGTGGACCAAATGTGAAGAGTGTAAACAGACCATCTGGAAAAAAGATCTGGAAGCCAACCTGAACGTTTGCCCGCAGTGTGGCTTTCATTTCAAGATTTCCGCCCGCGAACGTCTGGCTCAACTCTACGACGATCGCACCTTCAAGGAGTATGACCAGCAACTGGCGTCAAACGACCCGTTGAAGTTCGTGGACAAGAAGCCCTACCACAAGCGGCTGCAACAAATGCATGCCGCCACAGGGTTGTGGGACGCTCTCGTTTCTGCCGATGGCAAATTGAACGGCAAGCCGGTCATGATTTGTGCGATGGAGCCAGCTTTCATTAGTGGATCCATGGGTTCGGTGATGGGTGAGATGATCACACGGGCCATTGAACGCGCGCTGGAGCGGCGTTGCCCGCTGGTTATTATTTCCTGTTCCGGAGGCGCCCGCATGCAGGAGGGGGCGCTCAGCTTGGTGCAGATGGCCAAGATCAGCGCCGCGCTGGCCCGCCTCGACGAGGCCCGCATCCCCTACATTTCCGTTTTGACGGATCCCACGACCGGCGGCGTCACCGCCAGCTTCGCCATGCTGGGAGACTTGAACCTTGCCGAACCCGGCGCCTTGATCGGATTCGCGGGCCCGCGAGTCATTGAACAAACCATCCGGCAGAAGTTGCCGGAGGGATTTCAGCGCAGCGAGTTTCTGCTCGCGCACGGAATGTTGGATGCGATTGTCGACCGCCGGGAGCTGCGAGACTACCTCGTCAATGCGCTGAGCTTCTGCGGGCATTAGCTTGTTTTTTCTCACCCACCCGATTTCGCCTGTGCCCAGGCTGAGCTGGGTGGGTTTTGCTTTTCATGCAATACGCAGACGCCGTCCGATACCTTTACTCGCTTGGCAACGAGGTTCTCACTGCCAAGCTCGGCCTGCACAACATCTCCACGCTGCTCGAATCCCTCGGGAATCCTCACCGGCACTATGACTCGGTGTTGATCGCGGGCACTAACGGGAAGGGATCGGTCGCCGCTTTCGTTGAGTCGGTCTTGAGAAGGTGCGGCCTGAACACGGGGCTCTATACCTCGCCGCATCTAATGCGGATTGAAGAGCGGGTTCGGGTTCAAGGGAGCCTCATTTCGGCAGAGGAATTTGCCCGGCTCACTCAACGCGTCAAAGACAGAGTCGGCGAACTGAATAGTCCGCACGCGTCGAGTCAGGCGCCGGGCCGGCTGGATCGGCATCCCACATACTTCGAGATGGTCACTGCCATTGGTTTTTGCTACTTCGCTGAGCGAAGTGTGGATGTGGCGGTGCTGGAAGTCGGGTTGGGAGGCCGCTTGGATGCAACCAACGTCGTGGACCCACGGGTGGCGGTCATCACGAATGTCGATTACGACCACCAGAAATACCTGGGCAACCGTCTCGAAGAGATTGCGATGGAGAAGGCAGGCATCATCAAACCACGATTGGATCGGAAAGCTGGACCTCTCTCTGTGGTTTGCACCAGCGATGATCCCGTGGTGCGAAACATTGTGGAGGAACAATGTCGGGCCACCGGAGCCCACTGCATTCACGCACTCGATGAAGCCAGGGTTGAGGCCGAACCCGACACGCTGGGCCGATTTCGACTGAAGGTCAACTTCCCGGGCGGGCTGACCCTGGATCTGCGCATTCCGCTGCCGGGCGAACATCAGGTTCGCAACGCTATCGCTGCAATTCGCGCGCTGATGGTTTTGCAAACTGAGGGGTTTCCTATTGATGCGGAAGACATCAGGGAAGGCATTGAGACAGCGCGATGGCCGGGCCGGCTGGAGATCGTTGACGGCGAGCCGCCGATTATCCTCGACGGCGCGCACAACCTTGCCGGAGCCGAGAGCCTCAGAAAATACTGCGAGCGGTTCCTTCGCTCAAAACGCTTGGTGCTTGTGTTCGGCGTGATGCGCGATAAGGACGTTGCCGAGATTGCCGGCAGGCTATTTCCCCTGGCCAGTGATATCGTTTTGACGGCGGCAGAATCAGAACGCTCGGCGGAACCTGCCTGGATCGCTGCTCAGTTGCCAGAGTATCAGTCACTCTATCACTGCACCTGGAGCCCGCAAGAGGCATTAAGCGTGGCCAGAAACCTGGCGTCTCCGGACGGAATCATTCTGGCCGCAGGATCGCTGCTGCTGGTTGGGGATCTGCAGCGAACCTTAAACCTGGAAGCGGCCGCGTGAGGTTGCAGTTGTAGCGCAGACCGCGGCTCTTAGCGGTCTGCGGCTTGTCGTTGCCGAATCAACTGCCGCTGACCTGCCCACAAATCGGGCAGGTCAGCGCTACAGCAAATCGCAGCACGTATCTGGAGGCAAGTTTGGCGAAGAGACCCTTAATTGGCATTCCCTGCCGCATGGATGCTGGCAAGGATCAGTTTTACCTGCGTAAGCATTACAGCGAGGCGCTGTTTCATGCGGGCGGGACCCCGGTGCTGCTGCCCCTGATTCCCGAAAAGATTTACGCTGAAGAATTGGTGCGGGGCTTGGATGCCATTCTCATCTCCGGCAGCAACAGCGATGTGGATCCGCACCGCTACGGACAGGAGCCGCATCCGAAGATTGGATCGATTGTCACGCGGCGCGACCAGACCGACCTATTTTTGCTCGACGAGATTTTCCGAGTGCGCAAACCGCTGCTGGGCATTTGCTTTGGGGTGCAGATTTTGAATGTCTATCTCGGGGGCACGCTCTGGCAGGACGTCGAGTCGCAAGTGAAGCAGCCCGTGAAGCACGAGCAAACCGCGATGGAAGACTACCGCTCGCACACCATCCGCGTTAAGCCCAGGTCGCTGCTCCATAAGCTGGCAGGGCAAACCGAGACGCGCGTGAACAGCTTTCATCATCAAGCGATTCATAAAGTGGCGCCGCGTTTGGTCGCGGTGGCCGAGTCAAGCGATGGCATTGTTGAAGCGGTTGAACTGCGCAAGTCTCGTCCGGGTCAGTTTGTTCTGGGAGTGCAGTGGCATCCTGAAATCGGCTGGGAGACCGACACACTTTCACAAAAAATTTTTGCACGCTTCGTGGCCGCAGCAGGCAGGAATGGGGTCAAGTGAGACCCAAACGAGCACTGGGTTTGCGCTCCCTGTGGCCGACGAGGCGGAACCGGCAAGGTTGAAATCGAGTCGAGTAGCAAACTCCGCTCGCGAAATGGTTCGGCGGGCGGAAGTGGCGCCTGTACTGGGCATCGCCGACAGCACAGCGGCAGGCTTGCCCCAAGCCGAAGCTCTGGATCGTTCAACTTCAGACCATGTCATCTCTTGACAGAAAAGACCGGCTCGCCATTCTCTCTCTTTCGGTCGGGCACTTCATCAACGATGCCTACTCCAACTTCCTTGGCCCGTTGCTGCCGTTTCTCGTTCCAAAGCTGAACCTCTCCATTGCCGAAGCCGGTTGGCTGGCGGCAATTCTCGTCATTTCCTCTTCGTTCGCTCAACCGCTGTACGGCTACATTTCTGACCGCTATCTGAAACGGGCCTTTGTCGTGTTCAGTCCGCTGGTGACTGCACTGTTCATGTCCTGTCTGGGGCTCGCGAACAGTTATGGGATGCTGGCTCTGCTGCTGGTGTGCGGCGGGGTGGGCATTGCGTCCTTTCATCCGCAGGGTGCGGCCATGACCGCCATCGCCAGCCGAAATCGCAGAGGGCTCGGCATGTCGATCTTCGTCACTTCGGGCACCATCGGTTACTCGCTGGGTCCGCTGCTGATAACCTACACGGTTCTCTGGTACGGGCTCGAGCACTCTTATTTTGTCATGATCCCCGGGCTGGTGGTGTTCGCGATGCTCTTCTTCCTGGTACCGGCGACGGATCACTCCTCGAGAGTCGGCGTCCACCAGGGCTTGCGCCAGTCTCTGGGCGCGGTGTGGCAGCCGTTGTCGAAGCTTTACATTCTGGTGGTCATCCGCTCGGCCGTGCAGATGTGTTTCGTGAACTTCCTTCCGCTCTACTTTTCCCAGAAAGGACTGCCACCCCTGCTGGCGGGCAAGGTGACAACGCTATTTCTGTTTTTCGGGGCGTTGGGGGGGTTCAGCGGAGGGACGCTTGCGGACAAGCTTGGCGGAAAGAATGTGATTGCGTTTTCCATGCTCTTCTCTGCCCCCCTGATCATGAGCTTCCTGCTCACAGACGGGCTCAGTTCCTACCTCCTGCTCGCGCTGGGAGGCGTGCTTCTGCTGTCCACGGTCCCGGTCAATGTGGTGATGGCCCAGAACCTCGTGCCGCACAATGCCAGCGTCGTTTCCGCTCTCATGATGGGTGTGGCCTGGGGCGTCGGAGGTATGTTCGTTCCTTTGATTGGTCGCATCGCCGACACGGCTGGACTGGGCCGGGCGCTGATGGTGGTGGCTCTTCTTCCGCTCATCGGGTTTGTCGTCGCCGTGTTCCTGCCCCGCGAAAGAGCTGCGGAAGCGGTGGCTGCCCAAAGTTCCGTCTAGCCAGGTGATTCTTGCGGCTCTCGGCGTCCGGCTTCGCTGAGAATAAGATCTTGTAGCGCGGACCTCCTGCATTTCAGGGAGGTCCGCGGCCGTGTGCCAGCTCGGAGACGTAAAGCCGCAGACCGCCCAAAGCGGCGGTCTGCGCTACAAGCTCATGGGTGAAACGCCTTTGGCCCGATGCCGTTGCGGCGGTGCAATCCCAATTGCAATCTCTCGGGATACGGTAGTACACTTCGCGCCTGTCCTTTGTCTTAAATCCCTATCTAACCTTCACCGAACAGGAGGCTTCTATGCAGACGCGTCTCGTGTCTCTTCTATGGCTCGTGTTGTCGCTCGCGGGCGCAGCGCAAGCCCAGATGACGAACGACTATCTCGATGTGGGAATAGTGACCGTGAAACCGGAAAAACGCGGTGAGTTTGAAGCCATCATCAAAAAGATGGTGGATGCCAACCGGAAGCATCAAGGCGACAACTGGCTGACAAGCGAGATGATGTTCGGCCCCGGCAACACCTTCACCTACGTGAGTCCGCGGCAAAACTATGCCGGGGTGGAACAAGCTTATGGCAGCTTCATGGGCGCCATGGAGAAGGCACTGGGACATGCCGCAACGGCTAAGCTGATGCAAGATTTCGGCACCTGTCTCAGCAGCACGCGTGGCGAGTTTCGCCGCCGCCGTTGGGACTTGAGCGCCAACGCTCCGACGAGTGAGGATGCGATGAACCAGATCGTTGGCCAGGGTCGCTGGCTCCGCACCGCCATCATTCGGGTCCGGCCGGGCCGAGGGCGCGACTACGAAGAGCAACTGCGCGCTCTGAAGCAAGCGCGTGAACGGGGGGCGACCAAAACGCCAACCTTCGTGTCGCAGTCGGTCGCAGGACAAAGCACCACCGTCTATTACGTCACAAACGTGGTGAGTTCTCTGGGAACGCTCGACACGATTCCTTCACTTCCAGACCTGCTGGGCGAAGAGGGATACAAGAGCTACCTCAAAACGGTGTCAGAAGCCGTTCTCTCGACCGAAATCAACATCTCTCGCATCGTTCCCGAGCTGAGCCATTTGAATGAAGCGGTGGTTTCGGTAGCGCCCGAATTTTGGAGGCCAAAGCCTCCCGTTGCTGCCAAGCCGAAGGCTGCGGCTGCAGCTGAAGCGAAACCGTGATGAGACGTTGAGTGACCTGTAGCGCAGACCTGACGCATTCCGGCAGGTCTGCGGCAGGTCTGCGGCAGTTCCTGTATCCGGCACAAGAAGCCGCAGACCGCAAAAAGCACGGTCTGCGCTACAAGTCTAACGTTGCTTTCGATCCGTCGAGGGCGGCGGAGTTGAAGTGTCTGCAATGGCAAACAGGTGCTTGAGTCCTCGCACGAAAATCATTCCGTCCGAAATCGCCGGTGTCGCCATCAACACCTCGCCCATTGCGTTTGAAGCCAGAAGTTCGTACTCATTCCCTGCTTTGACCACGAACAGATCTCCGTCTTCGCTCGTGAAATAGACTTTGCCATCGGCGGCGACAACGGAGGCTGTGTAGGCTCCTCCCTTGTCCCCCAGCCGTTGCTGGTAGGCTCGTTCACCGGTCCGGGCATTGTAAACCGTGAGCACGCCGTTGTTGCTCACGAGGTAGAGATGCTCTCCGTAGACCACCGGAGTCGGCATGTACGGACCACCGCGCTTAGTGCTCCAGGCAATGGATTCACTCGAGGTTGCCTCGCCTTTGAGGCTGATATCGCCGCGCGCTCCGGGCCGGATGACATAGATCGGCTGGATGCCACGATACCCGTTTGTGACAAAAATCAAGTCATGAGCGGCAAACGGCGTGGGAGTGGTCACCTCCGAGCTAGGTCCCAGGCGCCAAAGTTCCTGGCCGGTCATCGGGTCGTAGCCGCGGATGAACTTCGTGGCGTGGGTGACCAGTTCGGCTCTCCCTTGACCTTCATAGATGGTCGGTGTGCCCCATGAAGGAATTTCGTCGCGCCCGGTGCGCCAGAGCTGCTTGCCGGTGTTCAGATCAAACGCGGCAATGAACGAATTCTGCTGAATATCACATTGCACAATCACGCGGTCTTTGTAGATGATGGGCGAGCTGCCGACACCCCATTCGTAGTCCGGATCATAGAACCAGCCGGCATTCAGCTTGCCAAGGTCCTGCTTCCATTTCAGTTTTCCCTTGAAGTCGTAGGCGTAGAGTCCCTCGGATCCAAAGAACGCGACCACGGTCGTTCCGTCGGTTGCTGGAGTTGAAGACGCCTGGCTCGACTTTGTGTGGCGTTTTGTCTTGGGAATGCCTTCGTGCGCCACTCGCTCCCAAACGACTTTTCCGCTGGCTTTGTCGAGGGCAAAGACCTTCCAGGCGTGTTTCGACAGATCAGCATGAGGCTCGACATCTCCGTAGAGTCCATGCCGAAAGGTTTCGTTCTTGGGCTCGCTGCTGATGGCTGTAACAACAAACACCCGGTCGCCCCAAACAATCGGGCTCGCAACCGACAAGCCCGGGATCGGCGCCTTCCAGCGCAGGTTCACCTGCTTTTCTACATCCCACTTCGTGGGCACAGCGTGGCCGTCCGCAACACCGGAAGCGCGGTGACCGCGGAACGAAGGCCAGTTCTGTGCCTGGCCCACCCCGACAGCTACTAAACAACCCAGGAGGATGGTTGCAAACCCTTTCATGGCGTTCTCTCCACTTTTTTGTAGCGGGTTTCGTTCTTGCCTTGGCGAAGCATCGCGCCCGCCAGGCGGCCACCTTCGGACAGGAATTGCAGGGTGATCCCTTCGAACTCTTCGGCGCGAAAAGTATCTGTTGACAGAGCGATGAGAGCAAAGGTCTGACCGCTAAATACAGCTTCCAGTGTGCTGTTCTGGCGTTGAAATTTCAGGTCCTGGTTGTTCTCGGCTTTGTAGGAGCCTGCGTACTGGTCCAACAGCGCGGTTTCCACAGCGAACGGCAGGGCCGCTCCATGCTTTTTCAGCAGTTCGACCAATTCACTCCGATTATCCTTCGACGCACGAGCAATGGCCGCCGTCAGGGAATCCGGGCGCAGCCCGCCTTTTTCAAGCGACGCCGTGATCAACTCCAGACTATTCTGCTGAACTCCGAACATCAGGACTCCTTCGCTATTGGCCGCACCTTTTTCCAATAGCATTCGAACGATGGCGGCGTATTTCTTACTAAGGGCCTGACTCATGGCGTCCATGCCGTAGAACGTGTCGCGGGCGTTGACGTCTGCGCCGGCGTCTAGTAATGCTTTCACGACGCTTGGATTTCCCCGGTCAGCGGCGAAGGACAGGGCCATTCGGTCGTATCGAAACTTGGTGTTGACGTTGACGCCGCTCGCGAGTGCTGCCTTCAAAGCAGGGACGTCGCCTGTGCGCACAGCCAGCAGGAACCGGTCCTCTAGTTCACCCGCCGATGCAATCTGCGGGACAATCAAAAACAGAAGAAGCACGACGATTCTCAGCATGCCCGCCTCCAGTCTCCTATGATGCACATTCGGATGCAGCAAATAGGGAAAGTTTATGGGGTACGGAGAGACTCTCCTCCGTCCGTCGATGTCCGCACAGGACGTGCCCTCCTTGCGTTTCAGTCTCTCGAGGTTTCTCGTGAACGGCCGGCATCCCCTACCAAGCAGATGAAAGAAGCGACGCACCCCTATTGATGCGCGGTGATCTTCCCAGGCGGCGCAAAGAAGGTAAGGACCGCAGCCGCGACAGCAGCCACCAACAAGAAACTGAAGGCGAGACGAAGCGAGTCTGCCATAGCCTGGTGCAGTTGGGCAGCAACTTGTGGCGGGACCGGAACGCCGGAGGGATGCAGTAACTGGGCGATGTCGGTCACCCGTTGCAAACCGCCATTCTGCCGGCTGGGAAAAGAGGCCAGAAGCTGTCGCAACCGCCAGCTCATCAGTGCGCCCATGATGCTTGTTCCCAAAGCCCCTCCAATTGTGCGAGCAAACACAATGGCGGAGGTTGCGACCCCTGTAAGCGGACCCGGTACCGCGTACTGCACCGCAATCGTCTGCACCGGAGCCGTCAGGCCACCGCCCACGCCCATCAGAATTACAGCCGCGATGAGCTGCGCCCGTGTCGTATGCGCTGAGACCTGCGTGAGCAACGTCGTTCCCGCAATCAACGGCACCATGCCGACCGCAGTGACCCAGCGATACCCGTGGCGCAGTAGCAGCCGGCCACCCAGCGGACCCGTCACTACCCAGGCTAGAATGAAAGGCGTCAGCACCACACCGCCTTGCGTCGGGCTGGCTCCCATCACCGCCTGCGCAAAGAGAGGCGTAAACGAGAGAGCTCCGAAAACTGCCATGCCTGTTAACAGACCCTGCAGCGTAGCCACCATGACCAGCCGCTCGTGGAACAGAACAAGCGGGATCAGCGGCTCGGTGCTGCGTTTCTCAAACACTATAAACGCAGCGAGTAGCCCTGCTGCCGCCGCGCTGCCGGTGACCGTCGTCAGCACTTCCACCGCGGCGGCTCGTTGAACCACGATCAACAACAGCGTTACTCCCAGCGAAAGAGTCATCATCCCGGCATAATCCAGTGTGATCTTGCCTCGGCGCCGATTGCGCTCACTGTAGGTGAGCCAGACCAGGAGTCCTGCCATCAGGCCGAATGGAAGGTTGATGTAGAAAACCCAGCGCCAGGAAATCTGTTCTGTCAGGTATCCCCCTGCCAGTGGGCCCACCAGCGAGGCGATGCCCCACATCACACCGAACATCGCAATCACCTTGGTGCGTTGCTGGAGAGTAAACAGATCAGCCGCAATGGTCATTCCGACGGGGAACAACGCGCCGGCCCCGAGCCCTTGGATGACGCGGAAAGCAATCAACTGCGGCATGGAATGTGCAGCCCCACACAGAGCCGAGCCGAGCATGAAGAAGCTGAGGCCACCAAACAGGGCAGGCCGCCGGCCGATGAGATCGGCCATCTTGCCCCAGAGCGGAATCATCACCGTGGCAGCCAGCATGTAGGCGGCGAAAACCCAGCTGTAGTGCTCAATCCCACCCAGGCTGGCCACGATCGTCGGCATGGCCGTTCCAGCCACCGTGTTCTCCAGTGCCCCCATGAACAACCCCAACGTCACACCGCTGATAGTTACCCAAGCCCGCCATTGCGAGCGGGATTCTTTCACAAGAGCAGTCTGTTGTGCGGTTGCACTTGAGCCCTCCATTACGCAGTGACCTCGCGCTCAATTATAGGGAATTGAAACTTGCTTCTCCGAAGCATTCCATTCGACTGCATCCGATGATGAAGTGCAGTGTACACCACCCCCCTTCAGGCTGAAATTGCAGAGAAAGAGAAGATGATGATATCGACGCGGGACGCGGAGAGGAGCTTTGAGCACACCGATTCAGTGAAACCGGCTGGGGGTAGCCCTTGAAGCCAATGAAGCGGCGGGAGACAGAAAATGCCCCACAGAAGAGGGGGCAGTTCAGGGAACGACTTTCGGTGTTTCACCGAGGACGGCAGCCGTCACCGGCGGCTCATCTTTTGCGGTTCGATCGTGAGCGTGAGAGCCATGGCGGCCCAACTGGTCCCCGCGGCTGAGATCCACTGATCGTGACCGTAGGGAAAGCCGCTTTCAAAGTAAGGCTGTATCGGGATTGACCGGGTCTTAACGTGCCAGGTACCGTCCGCGGCTTGGGTCTGGCGCAAGAATTGAACACCCTTTTGATACACCGGGTCGGTGGTCGGCATCTTGCCAGCCAAGTGCAGGGCGTACAGCGCCTCACCCGTGGCATAAGCATCGCTGCCCATCGAGGGCAACTGCGACCAACCACCGTCGGTGCGCTGTGTCTCCGCCAAGCCTTGGGCTGCGCGCTCAACAGCGGCTGCGTTGCCTTTAGCCCACGACAAGCCTAGCACGTGGAAGGCTCTTTCCTGAGTGGTCACTGGCTTGGCCGACTCCAGCCAAGCTGCCGCTCGAGCCAGCCGTGTTTCTGTGTCGGCCTGCTGCGCGGCTGGTGCGTAAGCTCGCAGTGTGTTGATGGCCAGTGCCGCTGTAATGAACCGGTCATAGGTCAACGGCGGGCGGTTACCCGTGTTCTCCCAGTCTCCTGCAGGCGTCTGCATGACTTTGATGAAGTGCACCACCGCGTCGGTATACTCGTCTGCGGGTTGTGCGTTGGCGATGCTGCGGAACATCTCGTACCCGAGGCTGGTCACGCCAAACGTATCCAGGTCCATCACCCGCTCCGGGGAAACTTCCCGCATCTCCAGCGATACTTCAGCCAGCGACTTAACCACGGGCAGGCCGCGCTCACGGGCGAGCACCATGGCTGCCGAAGGCAGATATTGGTTGTGGCAGGAGTTGCAACCGCTACGCTTCACAAATGTTGGGCTTTGCTTTTCAACCTGAGCGAGCGCCATCTGCACGGCTTCGACAACGGGCCGGCTCACTGCGGAATGGCTGCCGGCGGGGGCGACTCCTCCGGTCTTGCGCTGAAGTTCGGGAACTCCCAGCAGACGTGCCACTTCGTTATCGCCTCGCTTGCCTGCCAGACTCTGGGCCGTCTCGCCTTCCCCGGTGATGCTCGTGTCCGCTCCCTTCGCCAGCAGTGTGCGGACGATTCCAGCCGGCACGGCTTCCGAATAGGCGGCATACATCAGCGGCGAATAGCCACGCTCGTCTCGAACGTTCACCTCGGCGCCGCGCTCCAGCAGCAGGTTCACCATGTCCTCCGACCCTTGCATCGCCGCCACTCCCAAGACCGTCTCGCGTCTTTTTGTCGGAGTGTTGACATCAGCCCCGGCATCGAGCAACGAGCGAACCACCGCAAGATTGCGGCTGCGAGCCGCATCAAATAGCGCGGTCGAGCCGGTACCCATCGCTGCTTTCGGATTGGCCTTCCGTTCCAACAGCAGCTGCACCATCGGCAACTCTCCTGCACCCGCTGCGGACATCAGCGGCGTGCGCCCGTTCAGGGTGGCGAGGTTCGGATCAGCACCTTTATCAAGAAGCAACCGCAACACGGCATCGTGGTCGCTCTGCGAGGCTGCCAGGTAGAGCACGGTGCGTCCGCTATCCGTTTGACTATTGACGGCCGCGCCGTTCTCCAGCAGCAGACGGGTTCTCCCTTCGTCACCCACGGCCCAGTGCAGCGGTGTTGCGCCACGGCCGTTGCGCGCATTAGGGTCCGCGCCGGCTTTTAGCAGCAGTTCCAGCATCTCCCTGGTACCGAATGCGGCTGCATGGTGCAATAGGGTCGAGCCGCCTGCGTCCGTACCTTTTACCAACGCAGGATTTGCAGCAACCAGTTTTCGCAAACGGCGCAGATCCTGATTTCGCGCGGCCACAATCATGGCCTTGAGCTTGGGATCGACGGGCTTGGGTGGCTGGGCTTCTCTGATATCGACTTCATACTCTCCGCCCTGATCGATCCAGGCGCGCAGGATACTAATGTCTTCCGCAGGCAATGCGCCTGTGGGAGGCATCTGCATGCCGCCATCGCCACTCACCAGCCGAAGGATGAGCTTGCTTTCGGCGCTTTTGCCCGGAACGATGACGGGACCATAGTCTCCACCGCGCAAGGCTAACTGCCGGTCGTCCAGCCGAAGGCCCGACTGTTGCTGTTTTGGACCATGGCAGGAGTAGCACTTCTGCGCCAGGATCGGCCGGACGTGCTGCTTGAAGTCCACCTGAATTTGAGCCGGCGGTGGAAGTTTCGAATCGCCGGCCAGCAACGAAAACGGCAGAAGAAGAAAAATCCACGCGACACGCAGTGCGGTTTTCATCATGTTGCTCCTTGTTCTGCGGAGAGCCTGGATTTCTGCAATCGAAGAGTGAACGGAGTATACCAGAAACGACAGACAGGGGGATGGACGATTCTCAGGGCAACAAAGTCCCCCTTGTCAAGCGGGACAGCGGTTTCGCAGAAACCGTACGAGGCGGTTCCAATCTCCCAACTCTGCAGGGCAATCCCATGAAACGCCTTACCCGTCGCTCAGGAGGAACCGTGAAAGAATGCGGGAGGGCGAGGCTCCTGCCGAGCCGTTCTGGATCAGGAGCTTGGGGCTGCGCCGCTCGGCGGGAGCCTCGCCCTCCCGCGACAACGATCCGTGCGATGGTTTCACAACTTGGGACTTGCACTTCGACCGCCTCGCAGAGCTTTTAACCGGGATCCCTGGCCGAAGGTGTGCGCTGATTTCCCGTGGGGCCAGTCAATCCCGTCCAGCGGACCTTAACTGCGATGACCTTGCACCACAAACCGCTTTGCCGTTTGCTGAGTTTCCCCTTGCTCTCATGCTCCAACAATCGCCGTTTCCGGTCAATCCCTCAACGATATCCACCCAGGCTGTGGTCCTCGCGGACGACCCGGTGACACGGAATTGCGACGGCTACAGGATTGGTGGCGCAGGCTCGCGCTACCGCACGAGTTGCCGAAGGTTGGCCGATGGCGGCCGCTACTTCGCTGCACGAGCGTGTGCTGCCGCAGGGAATCGCCTGCAGTTCGCGCCAAACGCGCATTTGAAACACCGTGGCTCGAATATCCAAAAGCAAATTCAATTGAAGCTGGCTCCCCTCCAGGTGCTGGAGCAAATCGTCTCCCCAGGCACGAACGGCAGCGTCATCACGACGAATCTCGGCAGCAGAGAACTCTCGTCGGAGGCTCTCTTCCAGCTCTTCATCCGACTCTCCCAAACAAATGGCACAGACTCCGCGCTCCGTGCCCGCGACCAGAAGCCGGCCCAGCGCACAGGCAAGGATTGAGTAACGAATCGCGATCCCGCGTCCGCCCTGCAGGTAGGTTGCCGGCGTCATGCCCAGTTGCTGTGGAGCTTTTTCGTAGAGACGGCTGCTCGAGCCGTACCCGGCGTTATACAGGGCCGCTGTGACGGGGTCTCCCGATTTCACGTGCTGCTTGAAGCAGGCCAGCCTGCGGGCTTCGACATATTGGCGCGGCGTTACGCCCATGACTTGCTTAAACGTACGCTGCAAATGATAGGGGCTGACGCCGAGAGCCGAGCCAAGAGCGGAAAGCGAGATGCCTCCTTCTTCGGCATGTGCCTCCAGCAACTGGCAGGCACGCTGGACAAACTCGGACTGCCGATCGGCTGCGGCCGTGTCCTCTGGCCGGCACCGGCGGCAGGCTCGAAATCCGGCTCGTTGCGCTGCTTCGCTGGACTCGAAGAAAACAACCTGGGTTCGGTTTGGACGACGAGACGCACACGAAGGTCTACAATAGATGCGGGTCGAACGCACCGCGTAAACAAATCTGCCGTTCGAGGCTCGGTCCCTGCTGAGGACGGCGTGCCAAAGCCGCTCTTCGTCGAGTCTAGCGGGCAAGGGTTGAGCAGGGTTGCACTGATTCGTCATGAGGGTGGCCTCCGGAACCCCATCGTAAGGGAACGCTCGAACCGATTCTATCCGGATCTTGCGGTCAAAGTAGATTGGTTCTGGCGAGTGCACGGGCCCTCGTCCCGCAGACCGGAAACGACCTAGAGATTCACTGTCGCCTTCTCCGTCAATCTCGCGAAAGCGGGAATGACTAAAGCGGCTGGCTCAGCAGAAAGCTCTACGATGTCAACCCAGGGACAACTGACTAGAACTAGAACACACCAGACTAAAACCGTTGACACTGATTTTGAGGGTTCGCTATCATTCAAAGCTTTTTTCAAGTTGCGATGTTCGTATTAACGCTATGTCACTCGAAGTCCTGACGCCGGCCAATCAACTTACGATCCTGAGGATGATCTTCATTCCGGTGTTCGTCATCCTGCTGGTGTACGACTACCTGGGCTGGGCTTTTGCCATCTTCATTTTGGCCGGGGTGACCGATGGGTTGGATGGTCTGATCGCCCGATCGTTCCGGCAAAAGACATCGCTGGGCGCTTATCTGGATCCCATCGCCGACAAGTTGCTGTTGATCACTTCCTTCGTGGTGTTATCGATTCGCGGCATGGGGCTGCCCAATCTGGTGCCGCTGTGGCTCACGATTTTGGTAATCAGCCGCGACATCATCATGATCTCCAGCGTCTTGATCATTGTCATCAGTACCGGACACCGCAAATTTCCACCCTCCATCTACGGAAAAACGACTACGTTTCTCCAGATCTTTACGATCGTTGTCGTGCTCTATCTGAACTACCGGAATATTCAGCATGAGGCGCTGCACTGGTTGTTTATAGCGACGGCAGTGGTGACGGTCTACTCCGGCCTGGATTACGTTTACCGTGGCAAGAAGTTGGTCTCGGAATCAGCCACGTCAGGAAATTAGGAGCTAGGGAATGTCAGTTCAACAGGCCACGGGAGTTGTGATTCAGGGAATCGAGCCAGGGTCGATCGCCCAGGAGGTGGGCATTGAAGCGGGCGACCGGCTTCTGGCGATCAACGACCGTCTGATTGAAGACGTTCTCGACTATCGTTATGTGAGTTCGCTGGTTGATCGCGAGCTGGTTGTGAAGATTGGCAAAGCTTCGGGAGAGCTTTGGGACATTGAGATTGAACGCGAAGAAGATGAGGATCTGGGGCTTGATCTGGAAGGCATTCAAACGCGCATCTGCAAGAACAATTGCATCTTCTGTTTCGTCCACCAATTGCCGCGGGGCAAACAGGTCCGCCGCACACTGCGAGTGAAGGATGAGGATTTCCGGCTGTCCTTTCTCTTTGGCCACTACCTCACGCTGACCAACCTTTCCGAGGAGGACTTTCAGCGCATCTTCGAGCAGCGGCTTTCACCGCTATATGTCTCTGTTCACGCAACCGAACCCGGGCTGCGGCAATACCTGCTGCAGAATCGCACGCCCGACGATCTGCTGGGAAACATGCGCCGGCTGATCGAAGGTGGCATCAAGCTGCATACTCAGATTGTGCTCATGCCTGGCATCAACGACGGCGCGAATCTGGAGCGCAGCCTCAGCGACCTCGTGCCGTTCTACCCGAACGTGATGAGCGTCTCCATCGTGCCCTTGGGCCTTACGGACCATCGCAAAGGTCTTCCGCAGCTCCGAGCGGTCGATGCTGACTACGCACGAGCAGCCATCGAGCACGTCTCACGCTTGCAGCAACAGCACATTGAAAAGATTGGCGTACCCTTCTGCTTTCTCGGGGACGAGTTCTACATTATGTCCGGACATCCCATTCCCCCGCGGTCACACTACGGCGACTTTCCCCTGGTGGAGAACGGAGTAGGGATGATTCGCAATTTTATGGATGAGTTTGCTGGTGCCATGAAAAAGCGCCAGAAGCGTCCAGAGCATACGGTTCGAGGAACTGTTGTAACCGGACGCATCTTTCATCCAATTCTGAAGGACAACATCGATCAAATGAATGCGAATCTGAAACTCGATTTGAGATGCCTTCAGGCAGACAATCTGTACTTTGGCAAAGGCATCACCGTCGCTGGACTGTTGACTGGCAGTGACATTTTCGAGGCCGTGCGAAACCGAATGCACGGGAATTTTCTGGTGATTCCGTCAGAAAGTATGACGGGTGAGAACGGTCTGTTCCTCGACGACTGGGTCCGAGGAGACTTGGAAACCCGTCTCCAAGTGCCCGTCTTCGGCGGCGGATATCATGTTTCTGATTTCTTCAAACTAGTCCTGTCTGAACAACCTCGCAGTAACGATCCACTTTGGCTGGCGATGCCTGCCACGCCTCAGGTAGGAAGAATCTCGTAGAAATCTTGCCTGCCAAGTGCGCTGTTTGGCTGGCTGAAATATTCCTTCTTCCCAGAGGGTGCGGTGCAAAGTGCCAAGGGTTGTCTCTCGGCTTTGCTCCACCTCAAGACAACCCCTATGAGGCTACGCGACCGTTGTCGTTTCCTTTCCTCTTTCTGAACGGAGATTTCCGGAGGAACCTGTGATCGCTAAGATCCTTTTGCTTCTGATTATTGTTTTTCAGCATTGGAAATCTGCGACTTTTCCCCAAGACCGAATCTCAACGACCAACCAGCACGCCTGGTAGAGCTATTTCGGCGATCATCCGGTGAGCAAACGCTGGGAGCTTCACCTGGAGGGGCAATAGCGACGGCACGACCTGGGGCTGAAGTGGCAGCAGCTCTTGCTCAGACCGGGCGTGAACTTTGAACTGAATCCGAACGTGATTCTCACGACTGGCTATGGCTTTGTAGACACATTTCAGTACGGCGACTATCCGGTCCCCTATCGTTTCCCCGAGCATCGTTTTTTCGAACAGGTCTTAGTGAAGCACAAACTTGGGAAGCTCGATCTGCAACACCGTTACCGGCTGGAACAGCGATTCTTTGGTGTTCGTTCAGATCCGGCCATCGATGACATTGACGCCAGTCGCTACGAGAATCGCTTTCGACACCTCACACGAGTCAACATCCCGCTCACGGCCGACAAGAAGCACTACATTGGCGCTTTCGACGAGTTCTCCTTCAATTTCGGTAAGAACGTCGCCGCCAACATCTTCGATCAAAACCGGGCTTATGTGGCTTTGGGATTTCCTGTCGCCAAGGACACGCGGTTCGAAGTCGGATACCTGTTGCAGATCCTTCAACAACGGAACGGGCGCATTTTCGAATACAACCACACACTTCAAGTGAATCTGTTTTCAAGCCTTCCATTCTTCAATGTCCGCAAGTGAGATTCGAATCGCGGCATCGTCCGAACCCCGCTCCCAGCTCTTAGCCGATCATGTGCTTTACAACGAGAGTTTTGTTCTCGTCTTTCTTGGATACGTCGCGACTTGGCGACCCGTAGCGTGCGTCAAGTGTTTCGACGCACCAGTGCATTGAAAGAGGGAACGCACTCTACGGGGATATCAAGGGCGGCAGCCCCTGGTTAGTTTCTGTCGCGAAACGGTTGAAAACGGCGCTGTGAGGCTGGGCACAGCCTTGGCAGGTTGCGATTATCACAGTCGGAGTGTCTGAAAGCCAGAGCAAACCGAGCCAGAGGTGTGAGAAGCAGGC
>Ga0163150_10001135_pt1 | contig 46527 bp, 35 predicted proteins | sample OliLakLV19P2IB_FD_148628 | JGI IMG/M metagenome (GOLD analysis project Ga0163150, IMG submission 148628) | Freshwater microbial mat bacterial communities from Lake Vanda, McMurdo Dry Valleys, Antarctica - Oligotrophic Lake LV.19.P2.IB | ecosystem: Environmental > Aquatic > Freshwater > Lake >... | reverse complement strand
CTTATATTTTATATTGTAAATATATTTACCGGCAAAAAGCAATAGACTGATACAAATCAGATCAGTAAATGACTTTCAAACTGTTACGGCATCCTTTTTGGCAAAGTAATAATCAGCTGGCAGGCTGACCATCATCATCCAAATTGGGGTATTGACTTTATAGCTTTATTTCAAACTTATAATTATGAAAACAATTATTGTTCCAATCGATTTTTCGCCGGTATCAACTAACGCCACAAATTTTGCAGTTGATATGGCTTTGGCAATCACGGCTGATATTTTATTAGTTAATGTTTACAACATTCCTGTTGCATATTCCGGTGATGCCCCGGTGATGCTGCTCTCGGTGGAAGAATTGAAAAAGGGCAGCGAAACACAATTGGAGGATTTAAAGGCAAAGATTGACCATATCACATCCGGCAAAATAAAAGTGAAAACAGAAGCTATAATGGGAAACATAGTGGATGAACTGGAGGAATTATGCAAAAACATTCAGCCTTTCGCAGTTGTGATGGGAGCAAAAGGCAAAAATGCCGTAGAAAAAATTATCTTTGGCAGCACTACCCTTACTGCTATTCGTCATCTTACCTGGCCTGTAATATGTGTACCCCCAGGAAAAGAATATGGAAAAGGTATTAAAAAAATAGGCTTTGCCTGTGATTTCAGGCAGGTCGTGGAAACAACCCCGGTTCATTTCATCAAACAAATGGTGAAAGAATTCAAAGCCGAGCTACATATACTAAACGTTGACTACAAGGGAAAGCATTTCAGGCCTGATACACCGCAACAATCTTTCTTATTGCATAATTTGCTGGAAGAGGAAAAACCAACGTACCATTTCATTAATAATGCTGATACTGAAGATGGAATTAATCAATTTGCAGAAACCAATAACCTTGACCTCGTAATAGCTATACCTAAAAAGCACAAGTTATTAGATGGTATATTTAAACCAAGCAGTACCAAACAGCTGGTATTCCAATCACATATCCCGGTAATGTGTGTGCATGAATAGAAAAACAGTAAACAGTTGTGATGCGGCAGGAACGACGTTTGCAGGTTATATATCCAGTATTTCTTTTTCGATAGCCATTGCACGGGGAAACAGCACAGATTGCTCCAGGTACAAATGCTGCATTAAATCGTTGTCCAGTTCTTTTAGTTTAGCGATTACCACTTTGTGATTGATACATACATTCTCAGGTGTATTATATGTATTAGTCAGTTTCCGGATAGACAGGATAATATCTGTAACGGTTTCATGCCCTTTATATATTGTTTTCTCTACAGGCTTGCGCAGTGTACGGATAAACAGTGCCGCATGTGGTTCTTTATGTTTATGAGCATAGGCAACCTGCCGGATGTAGGGGAATATTATTTCCTCTTCCTGCTTTACAGAGGGCAGCAGTTGCTTTACTAATAAATCAAACTGCTTTTCTAATTCTTCGAGGTATGGAAATTTTTTAATATGCTCCTTGGCAAAGTCATTTAACAATTGTTGTGTTTCCGGTAGTGCCTTTTTAATATAACGATGGTGAATGTTAATCAGGTAATTTATCAGAAAATCAATATCCCAGTCTGCAAAATCAAGTTGGTTTGATACATGAATAGTCCTGACGGCTGCTTCCAGTTCTGCCTGCACTTTATAAGCATCCACACCCTGCATCTGGCAAGCAATATCCACTGGCCAATTACCCCCACAGCAATACCCGATACCATGACGGCGAAAAACATCGGCAGTACGGTAATCCTGTGCCACGATATAGGCTACTAACGATTTATTATTTATCTCTACAGTTTTTAAAAACATAATAGTAATCCTTGTTTATTAAAATCAAAATAAAAGATTCCCTTATTTAAAAAGCATGATTAATATCAGCCCCACTGTTAAAAATTAGAGAGTAGCAATACTTTTAATAAAATCGGGTTGGTCTTTTCTTAATAAATCACCAATTTTGGTAGAGGCTAATAATGATTGCCATTGCCTCCTTAACGTTTCAATTTGCCGATGCATTGGACATGGGTTTTGAGCATTACATTTCCGCAACCGTAATACGCAGGAGCCGAATTCCTCTGGCTCCCCTGTTATCTCAATCAGTCGTAATAAAGGTATTTTCAGAGTTGTTTCATTTACAGAAAATCCGCCATAGGGCCCTTTTATCGAAATAAGGACTCCTTCCTTTACCAGTTTCTTCATCACTTTCCCCAGGAAATGCCGTGGCACACTAAGTTGAATTGCGATTTCTTCTAACTGCACTCTGGGTTTCACTTCGTTAGTCAAAGCCACATACAACACACCCCGCAAAGCATAGCCAAATGTTTTTGAGAATACCATATAAATAAAAACAAAAGTATCAGCCCGGATTTTCTGATATGCTGATAAACATCATTCCCGTCTTTGATGATTGTCATGTCTGGCAAAAAAACACATAAATACTTTTGACTCATTAAAGACCTTGATATCTTTTATTCTTCACCAACAAAAAATAAACAATGAAACTCTCCAAACTTATTTCCTCCTGTGCCATTATTGCCGGTATTGGCTTGCTTGCTTCTTGCGGAAGCGAAGGCGTAAAAAAAGACGAAAAACCTGTAGATATCCAGGAACTGAGTAAAGACAAACCTGAAACACATGGTACTGAAATAAAAGAAGGTGAAATCGCTTTTACCAACCCTCTGAATGCAGAATGGGTAACTGCTGGTAAAGGAATGTATGAACTCAAATGCCAATCCTGCCACCGGCTAACAGAAGAAAAACTGGTAGGTCCGGGATGGAAGGGTGTTACCAAAAAAAGGACTCCCACCTGGATTACTAATATGATTACAAATGTGGAGATGATGCTGGAAACCGATGCCGAAGCACAGAAACTCCTTGAATTATGTTTAGTTAGAATGCCAAATCAAAATATAACCCAAGATGAATCCCGTAAGCTAATCGAGTTCATGAGAAGTAATGATGGAGAAAAATAATAACTGAAACAAAAGCCAACCTACTAAAGAACAATTTTTTAACTGCTAAATTATTATTATGAAACACAATCCTCTAAAAACATTAATTCCGCTACTGTTCGTAATGGTTGGTTTGTTTTGGATGCAGGGATGCAAACCTAAGGGTGCTTCTTCAGCAGCTACTGGTGATGCATCAAAAGCCTATGTAGCTCCGGGCAAATATGATGAGTTTTACAATTTTGTATCCGGTGGTTTCAGCGGTCAAATGTCGGTGTACGGTTTACCCTCTGGTCGTTTATTCCGTGTTATTCCCGTTTTTTCTGTTGACCCTGAAAAAGGGTGGGGTTACAGCGAAGAAACAAAACCGATGCTGAATACATCACATGGTTTTGTACCATGGGACGACCTTCACCACATTGCACTATCCGTAACGGGAAGTGAACATGATGGCCGCTGGGCTTTTGGCAATGCTAACAATACTCCCCGTATTGCCCGTATAGATTTAAAAACATTCCGCACGGCTGAAATCATTGAAATTCCCAACAGTGCAGGTAACCACTCCTCTCCTTTTATTACAGAAAATTCTGAGTATGTAGTAGCAGGTACCCGTTTCAGTATTCCTATTGGTGATAAACTGGATGTGCCAATTAATTCATACAAAGAAAATTTTAAAGGCACGGTGAGTTTTATTGGTATAGATAAAACATCAGGCGAAATGAATATTGCTTTCCAGATACTGACACCCGGTATCAACTTCGACCTTGCCCGTGCAGGCAAAGGAAAATCAGCCGGCTGGTTTTTCTTCAGTTGTTACAATTCTGAAAAAGCAAACACATTACTGGAAGTAAATGCTTCGCAAAAAGATAAGGATTTTATCATGTGTGTTAACTGGAAGAAAGCAGAGGAATATGCCAAAGCCGGAAAGGGAGTGAAAAAATCTGTGAAGTATGCACATAATAAATACAGTGACAAAACTCATAGTGCCACTTCTACCATCATGAATGAAGTACTGATGCTTGACCCAAAGGATTGTCCAGACATGATATACTTTATGCCTTGTCCTAAATCACCACACGGTTGTGATACTGACCCTACAGGTGAATACATTGTAGGCAGTGGCAAACTGGCCGCTACCATTCCTGTATTTTCTTTTACTAAAATACAAGCCGCAATTGCTGCAAAGAATTATGATGGAGAATACGATGGTATACCTGTTTTGAAATATGAAGCTGTATTACATGGTGAAGTAAAAAAACCAGGCCTTGGTCCTTTACATACAGAATTTGATGATAAAGGGAATGCCTATACTTCCTTCTTTGTTTCTTCAGAAATTGTAAAATGGAATGTAAAATCTCTTGAAGTAATAGACCGTGTGCCAACGTATTATTCTATTGGCCACTTATGTATTCCCGGTGGACCAACTAAAAAACCATGGGGTAAGTATGTAATTGCCTATAACAAAATAACCAAAGACCGTTATCTGCCAACAGGCCCGGAGCTTACACAAAGTGCACAGATATACGATATCAGTGGAGAAAAAATGAAATTAATTCTTGACTTCCCTACCATTGGTGAGCCACACTATGCAGAAGCCATTCCTGCTTCATTGATTATGAAGAACAGCCAGAAGATTTTCAAGATTGAAGAAAATGAAAATCCCTACGCTGCTAAAGGAGACAATTTTGCCAGGGTGGAAAGAAAAGGTAATGAGATTCATGTGTACATGACTTCTATCCGTTCACACTTTACTCCAGATAATATTGAAGGAGTAAAATTGGGTGAAACTGTTTATTTCCACGTTACCAACCTCGAGCAGGATTGGGATGTACCACACGGCTTCGCAGTTAAAGGAGCAAACAATGCCGAGCTGCTGATTATGCCCGGTGAAACACAAACATTGAAATGGACACCAGAAAAAGCCGGTGTATACCCAATGTATTGTACAGACTTCTGTTCAGCATTGCACCAGGAAATGCAGGGATATATAAGAGTAAGCCCGGCCGGAGCTAATGTGCCATTGACTTTTAGCACCGGTAAGACTGAACCTGCAGTAACAGACCTGCCTGCCGGACAGGCAGGGAAAAAAGATTCAGTAAAAACAAAATAACCTTCAACTAAAAAAATCGGTTATGAAAAAAATAATAAGCATATCAATAATAGCCCTGGCTTTACTGGCAGGCAGTTGTAATAGTGATAAAAAAACTGCTGATGAAACAGCTACACCAGATGTTGCTACAACTACCGGCGGACAAGAAGCAGTAAAAGATGATGAATCACAAAAAGATGTAGTAAAAGTGGCCGTTGGTTCAAAAGACCATACAACATTAGTAGCTGCATTAAAGCAGGCAGAACTGGTAACAGCTCTTTCTAATGCCGGACCATTTACTGTGTTTGCACCAACCAATGCAGCATTTGACAAACTTCCTGCCGGCACTGTGGATGGATTAATGAAAGACGATAAAAAAGCGGACCTGCAAAATATTTTGCAATACCATGTTACCACTTCTGCATTGAAGGCAGCGTTTTTTACCGATGGAATGACACTCGGAATGGTAAATGGGGATAATATCACTTTCAGTGTAAAAGACGGTAAGGTGATGATTAATGGTACTGCAACTATAGTTGCATCCATCCCCGCATCCAATGGAATGATTCATGTTATTGACGGTGTGCTCTTGCCACCAGCTAAAAAATAAGTTTTTTGTTGAAGAGGATTTTTTCATTGTACACTGCTCCCGGGGCCGTGCTGCCCCGGGAGTTTTTAAAAAGACAAAGGAAATGAAACAAAAACTAAGTGTCGCATCAAGAATTCTTGTTGCATTTGCTTCGGGTGCTTTAATCGCCGTATTCTTTTTACCAGCCTGGCGAATTGATTTGTTTGCACCACAATACCCCGAAGGATTGATGATGAATATCTGGATAAACGGATTGAGTGGGGATGTAGATATAATTAACGGGCTGAACCACTATATCGGTATGAAACATATCAGCGTTGATATGTTTCCTGAATTTAAGTTCTTGCCATATGTTGTTGGTTTCTTTATGCTGCTGGGTATGGTAGTAGCTATTACCGGAAACAGAAAATTTTTATTGGCATATCTTGGTTTAACTGTTCTTGGTGGTGCACTGGCCATGTATGATTTTTATAAATGGGGTTATGACTATGGTCACAATCTCGATCCAAAAGCTGCCATACAGGTTCCGGGTCTTTCTTATCAGCCTCCACTGTTCGGACATAAAAGATTATTGAATTTTGATGCCTACTCATTCCCGGATGTAGGCGGCTGGGTCGTTATTGGTGCGGCAGCTTTGGCTTTCGGAGTGTGGTTTGCGGAATGGTATCATCATCGCAGGGTTTCTGGTAAGACAACAATGAAGGTACCGTCATTGATAGCTCTGGTACTGCTAATTTCATTCATTACAGCTTCCTGCTCTGCAAAAACAGAACCATTTAACTATGGAAAGGATAATTGTTACTTCTGTAAAATGGGAATCGTTGACCCTAAGTATGGCGGTGAGGTGGTGACTAAGAAAAGTAAAGTTTATAAGTTTGATGACCTTATTTGTATGGTCCGTTATTTACAATCCGGAACATTAAAGGGAGAAGAAATAGCAAAAAAAGTAATTATCAATTTTGAAAAAGAAAATGAATTCCTGGACGTTGAAAAAGTTACATTTTGGATAGGCCCTCAATTAAAAAGCCCGATGGGAAGCAATGCCGCTGCCTTCAACTCGCAACAGGCAGCTGAAAAAGCCAAAGCCGGAAAAGAAGGGCAATTAGTAAGCTGGGATGATTTATATAAAAGAATTAAATGAGATTTTATATAATCATATTGCTCCTGTGTATTTATAATTCTGTTTTTGCCAGAACAATTATCGTTGGGGCGAATCAGCCAGTCCTTTCGTTGAAGAAAGCTATTGAAATAGCAAAAGACAAAGACACTATTCTGTTACAACCCGGAATTTACAAAGAAGGAAGTATGACAGTAACCAGATCGATTACTATCATTGGACAGAATAACCCCATTCTTGACGGAGAAAAAAAATATGAAATATTACTTATCAGCGGAAAGAACATCACCATAAAAGGAATCCAGTTCCGTAATTCCGGTTATTCAGCCATGAATGATTATGCTTCCATCAAATTAGTAGATGCCTCCAACATCATTATAGAGAATAATTATATATACGATGCCTATTTTGCCATTCATATTTCTAATACGGCTTATGCCTATATCAGAAATAATTATATATCCGGCTCACCAAAATCAGAACAACTGACCGGGAACGGCATCCATCTCTGGAAATCCAGTCATGCTGTAATCGAAAACAATCATATTCAGGGGCAGCGGGACGGTATCTATTTTGAATTTGTCAGTTCCTCTACCATCCGTAACAACCTGAGCGAAAAAAATATCAGGTACGGTCTTCACTTTATGTTTTCCAATGATGACACCTACTTCAACAACACTTTTCGAAATAATGGTGCAGGAGTTGCCGTGATGTATTCAAAAAAAGTAAAGATGGAAAATAACCACTTTGAACAAAACTGGGGACCGTCTTCGTATGGCATCTTACTAAAAGACATTTCTGACAGCTATATCCTTCATAATACTTTTTTGAGGAACACAGTTGGTATTCATTTGGAAGGGACCAGTCGCATTAATATTGAAAGGAATATTTTCAACGGGAATGGCTGGGCACTTAAAGTGCAGGCAAGCTGTGAAGACAATAATTTCCACAACAACAATTTTACCGGCAACAGTTTTGATATTGGCACCAACGGTTCTATCTCACTGAATAATTTTTACAATAATTACTGGGATAAATATGAAGGCTACGACATCAATAAAGATGGCATTGGCGACATTCCTTATCACCCCGTCAGCATGTATTCAATGATTATAGAACAAAATCCTTATGCACTGATGCTGCTGAGAAGCTTTACCGTACAATTATTAGACAAAGCAGAAAAAGCCATACCAAGCCTTACTCCAGAAAACCTGGTTGACAAATCGCCCCTGATGAAATCGCTTAAACTATGATTAGGATTGAAAATATTAATAAACGCTTCCGTAAACTACAGGTGCTGGATAATATAACAGCATCATTTGCCAAAGGACAGGTTGTATCACTTATCGGACCCAATGGTTCGGGTAAGACGACACTGATTAAATCCATACTTGGTATGGTACGGCCCGATAGCGGAAAGATTTATGTAGATGAGCAACTTATTACCAGCGATCACTCTTACCGGAAAAAAATAGGGTATATGCCACAGATTGGCCGCTATCCTGATAATATGAAAGTGGGGCAGTTATTTACAATGCTGCAAAATATACGCAACATAGCGGAAGAGAAATTAGATAAAACATTAATAGAAAAATTTGAATTAAAAAAGATATTTGAAAAACCTATGCGGACTTTGAGTGGCGGTACCCGTCAAAAAGTAAGTGCAGCCGTTGCTTTTCTTTTTGACCCCGCTATTCTTATTCTTGATGAACCAACTGCAGGTTTAGATCCCTTGTCCTCAGAAATATTAAAAGAAAAGATTCTTGTTGAAAAGAAAAAGAATAAGCTGATACTTATCACTTCGCATATTCTCAGTGACCTTGACGAACTCACTACCCACATCATGTATATGCAGGAAGGAAAAGTGCAGTTCTTTAAAGACATGGAAGCATTGCAGGAAGAAACCGGCGAATTGAGATTGGGAAAAGCCATTGCAAGGATTATGAGAGGTGAACAATTCAACAGCGAATGGATTGATAAAATGCTTGAAATAAAAAATGATGGAAAAATCTATTAAAAATTCTCCCCATCAGGGGAGGCAGGAGGGGTTATGATGAAGCTTTCTAAATATGTGCTGTACGATATCCTGAGAAGTAAGATTATCATCGCTTATACTTTATTTCTTTTTGTTGTCTCTATCAGTATGTTTCAGATGGAAGAGAATAGCAGCAAGGCCATGCTGAGCCTGTTAAACATCGTTCTGATAGTACTGCCTCTGGTAAGCCTCATTTTTACCACTATTCATTATTATAACTCCTATGAATTTATCGAGTTGATGTCATCGCAACCGATGAGCCGTACCAGGATTTTAATGAGTGAGTTCGCAGGTGTAAGCATTTCACTGCTGAGTGCTTTCTTTCTTGGTGTTGGCATCCCCGTTCTATTGTTCTCCCCAGATGCTACAGGTTTTGCTTTACTATTTACCGGAATGTCACTGACTCTCGTATTCACTTCTATTGCCTTTTTTGCATCAGTAGTGGCAAGAGACAAAGCAAGAGGTATTGGTTTTGCATTATTGCTCTGGTTTTATTTTGCATTGATTTATGACGGCCTTGTTCTCTTAATTTTATTTTCCTTTAGTGATTACCCATTAGAAAAACTCACTCTCTTACTTTCTGCCCTTAACCCTATTGACCTTGGCCGCATTTTTATCATGCTCAAAATGGATATCAGCGCATTGATGGGTTATACCGGTGCTTTGTATAAAGATTTCTTTGGCAGTGGTACCGGCATCATTTTTACAGCCGGCATTATGTTACTCTGGATTCTTATTCCATTATGGCTGGCGGTAAGGAAGTTCAGGAAAAAAGATTTATAACCCTATTACTTCACAATAAAAGAAACTACCATGAACGATTTAATGACAAAAAGCCTGGCACAAATTGTAAATAACAATCACCGGGCTGCTATGGTATTTGAAAAATATCATCTGGACTTTTGCTGCAAAGGGAAAAGAAGCCTGCAAGAGGCCTGCACCGAAAAGGAATTAAAAATTGAAGAAGTTATTTCTGAGCTGCAAACAACAGAACAGGTAAATAGTTCTTCTTCAGATGTTGATTATAACAGGCTATCACTTGCTCAATTGTCAGAATACATTGTTTTAATTCATCACAGTTTTGTGAAAAAAGAATCACCTGCCATTCTTGGATATTTACAAAAAGTAGCTTCCAAACAGGGCGACCGGCATCCAGAAATGATAAAAGTTCTTCAGTTATTTACAGCAGTCAAAGAAGAAATGGAACATCACATGCAAAAAGAGGAATTAGTTTTATTTCCCCGGATTAAAGAGGTGGAAAAGATAGTGAATGAAGGAAAAGAAATCATTATCAACCATACTTACCTCCTTTCTCCTATTAATATGATGGAACAGGAACATGACCATGCAGGTAGTTTGCTGGCAGAAATAAGGAATCTAACAGACAATTTTACTCCGCCTGTTGATGCCTGCACTACTTATCGCCTTATTTATGCTGCATTAGAAGCTTTTGAACTTGACTTACACAGGCATGTACACCTGGAAAACAATATCCTGTTTCCAAAAGCCCTGAAATTATTTAATGTAACAGATAGCTGCTCCTTAAACTAATTGGAACAAATCACTGTAACTGATATAAATCAGGTTAGCCTTTGAAGTTACTCACCCTTACCATTTACAGGAGCAGGTACTTTAGCACCTTATTGTGGGAAACCTATGCCTTCACCCGACCTTACAGCTAAAAAAACTCAGTGTTACCATTGCGGTGAAACTTGCCCCAACGAAAGGATTCAGCGGCAAGAGAAAAATTTTTGCTGTGAAGGATGCAAGATGGTGTACCAGATACTGAACCAAAGTGACCTCTGCGAATACTATAATCTGAACGAAAACCCCGGCATCAGCCAGCGGATAAAATTGAGGAAAGATAAATTCGCTTTTTTGGATGATGAGAAAATACAGTTACAACTTCTCAGTTTCAGGGATGATAAACAGGTGCATGTAACATTCTACCTGCCGCAAATGCACTGTAGCTCCTGTCTTTACTTGCTGGAAAATCTGTACCGGCTTAATGATGGTGTTATATCAAGCAAAGTAAATTTTACCCGAAAAGAAGTTGATATTGTTTTGCTGACCGGGCAAACAAGTCTGCGAAAAGTAGCCGAGACCTTAACTAGCATTGGCTATGAGCCATACATCAGCCTGAATGATTTGAAAGAGAAAAGACCGGCCATTAATAAAAGCATGGTGTATCAGCTTGGTATTGCCGGTTTCTGCTTTGGCAATATCATGCTGATGAGTTTTCCCGAATACCTTGGCATTGATGCAAGTGAAACGGGCCTTCGGAGTATTTTCCGTTGGATAAATTTTGGTTTGGCTATTCCGGTTTTATTATACTCAGCTCTCCCCTTTTATACTTCATCGTGGAAAAGCCTGAAACATAAAGTCCTGAATATTGATGCCCCAATTGCTTTGGCCATCATTATTACTTTTATCCGCAGTGCCTATGAAGTTATCAGTGGCATTGGTGGCGGTTATTTTGATTCAATGACAGGAATTGTTTTCTTTATGCTCGCCGGAAGAATTTTGCAGGATAAAACCTATCGTCAATTATCATTTGAACGGGATTATACTTCTTATTTTCCGATTGCTATTTCCGTATTAAAAGAAGAAAAAGAAATACCCACTGCATTACCAGACATAAAACCTGGTGATACTTTGCTGATTCATAATGAAGAATTAATTCCTGCCGATGGCATATTGACAAAAGGAAAGGCTTTTATTGATTACAGTTTTGTTACCGGCGAATCATTGCCTGTACTAAAAGAAGTGGGTGAACTTGTTTATGCCGGAGGCAAGCAAACAGGTGGCAATATTGAAATACTGGTAGTGAAAGAAGTGGCCCAAAGTTATCTTACCAAACTCTGGAATAAGGATGCCCAGATAGATATCGGGGTGAAGAAAGAGGAGCAGTCGAAAAGCGTTTCATTCGTTCATTTACTCAGCCGCTATTTCACTTATATCGTTTTGTCTATCGCTATTGCAACAGCTGTGTACTGGCAAATAAATGATCCGGCAAGATTATGGCCGGCCGTTACATCCATTTTTATTATTGCCTGCCCCTGTGCCCTGCTTTTGTCCAATACATTTACCAACGGAAATATTCTCCGGATACTAAGCAGGAACCATTTTTACCTGCGAAGTGCCCAGACTATTGAAGACGTGGCAAAGGCAACGCATATTGTTTTTGACAAAACAGGAACGCTGACTACAACCCAACAACAAAATATTTCCTATAAAGGAACTGAGTTAACTGCTTACCAGCAACAACAAGTAGCTGCATTAGCAGCCTGTTCCTCTCATCCGTTGAGTAAAGCACTGGCTAAACATCTTTCTACCGAAAAAAGAACCGACGTAGCAGGATTTAAAGAAACAACCGGCCAGGGCATTGAAGGTTTTGCAAATGATGATTTATTGAAATTGGGTTCCTGCAAATTTGTAACGGGCATTGCAGAAAGACAGACCGGCACCGCTATTTTTATCAATATTGAAAACAAACTGTATGGATATTTTCTTTTTAGTAACCATTACCGGGAAGCAATTCCTGATTTATTAAAAAAGCTGAAAGGCAATTATCGTTTGTCTGTTTTATCTGGCGATAATGAAGCAGAAAAAGAAAATCTGCAAAAGTTGCTGGGCAAAAAAGCCACCCTGTTATTTCATCAAAAGCCGGAGGATAAACTTCAATACATACAGCATTTGCAACAGCATGGAGAAAAAGTGATGATGATAGGTGATGGGCTGAATGATGCTGGTGCCTTAAAGCAAAGTGATATTGGAATTGCGGTAGCAGAACAGACTAATAACTTCACCCCTTCCAGCGATGCGATTATTGAAGCAAAACAATTATCCCGCCTAAACAAGTTCATTCAACTCTGCCGCGCCAACAGGAATATTATAATAGCAAGCTTTGTACTGTCAATCGTCTATAATATTATCGGGTTATTCTTTGCTGTGCAGGGCAATCTTTCTCCGTTGGTCGCAGCTATACTGATGCCGAGCAGCTCTCTCAGCATCCTGCTTATCACTTTTGGCAGCAGCAGCCTGCTGGCAAGGCGAATGAAGCTTTAAACCATGCCTGAACTGCTATTATAAGCTGACAAAAATCAGTTTTTCTCCTGATACTCATTATCTCCTGCCGACGGGTCGCAAAATACTTTTACTCCTTTAATATAAACCAATGAGTGTAATAATTATCCTCCTGATAGCCAGTATCTCCGTTGCGGCTATTTTCTTAATCGCCTTTCTATGGGGAGTAAAATCAGGGCAGTTTGAAGATGAATACTCCCCCCCTTCCCGTATTCTTTTTGATGATAAACCTTCTTCTTCAACCAAAACAAAATAAACAAACCCGGTTATGCAAGAAACAAATCAAAGCATGCAAGTTGAAAAATTCTATTATGATAACAAGATTGTAAAAGCTTTTGGATATGCCACCGTCATCTTCGGTATTGTTGGGATGATTGTTGGTCTGTGGGCTGCTATCCAGATGTATTACCCAGCCATCAGTTTAAATTTAGCCCCTACTACATTTGGCCGTCTTCGTCCGTTGCATACCAATGCCATCATTTTTGCCTTTGTAGGTAATGCATCATTTGCCGGAATTTATTATTCGTTGCAGCGGTTATGCAAGGCAAGAATGTGGAGTGATAAATTAAGCTGGATTCACTTCTGGGGCTGGCAACTCATAATTGTTGCTGCTGCTATTACGCTACCGCTTGGATTAAATAACGGTGCTGAATATGCAGAATTGATTTGGCCCATAGACATCGCCATTGCTTTAGTATGGATAATCTTCGGTATTAATATGTTTGGTACCATTATTAAAAGAAGAGAAAAGCATTTGTATGTTGCAATTTGGTTTTATATCGCTACCTGGGTTACTGTTGCATTGCTGCATATTGTACGCTCTATCGAATTGCCTTATTCCGCAACCGGAAGTTATAGCTGGTATGCAGGAGTGCAGGATGCGTTGGTACAATGGTGGTATGGACACAATGCAGTTGCGTTCTTTTTAACTACGCCGGTGCTGGGGTTGATGTATTATTTTCTTCCAAAAGCTGCCAACAGGCCGGTATATTCCTATCGTCTTTCAATTATTCACTTTTGGTCATTGATATTTATTTATATCTGGGCTGGCCCTCACCATTTATTATACACCGCTTTACCAGATTGGGCACAATCACTTGGTGTTGTTTTTTCTATTATGTTAATTATGCCAAGCTGGGGTGGTATGCTGAATGGTTTGTTTACCCTGCGTGGTGCATGGGATAAAGTAAGAGAAGACCCTGTTCTTAAATTTATGGTAGTAGCCATTACCTGTTATGGTATGGCCACATTTGAAGGACCTTTGTTAAGCTTAAAAAGTGTAAATGCAATATCTCACTTCAGCGATTGGACAATCGGGCATGTGCATATAGGTGGATTAGGATGGAATGGGTTTATGGCATTTGCCATCCTTTATTATATGATTCCCAAAATGTGGGGAACAAGTTTGTATTCAAAAAAATTAGCCACCAATCACTTCTGGCTCGGCACCATTGGCATCATCATTTATGCAGTGCCATTATACTGGGCAGGATTTGAGCAAAGCCTGATGTGGAAACAGTTTACTCCCGAAGGTCAGTTGAAATTTGACTTCATGCAAACTGTCACTAATATCAAATACATGTATGTGGCCCGCAGTGTGGGTGGCACATTGTACCTCATCGGTGCATTTATCATGGTGTATAATCTTTATAAAACAATTGCTAAGGGAACATTTATTCCAAATGAAGCAGCAGAAGCTGCACCAATTGTAAAAGCTGTAACACAAAAAAAAGAATACTGGCACCGTGTTATTGAAAGAAAACCACTTACCATGCTGGTATTAAGTTTAATACTTGTTGCCATTGGTGGATTGGTACAAATGATTCCGACATTCCTTGTAAAATCTAATGTGCCAACTATTGCCAGTGTAAAACCATATACTCCGCTAGAGTTACAGGGCAGGGATATTTATGTAAGAGAAGGTTGCCACACCTGTCATTCACAAATGATTCGACCGTTCAGGGATGAAGTGGCACGGTATGGTGAATATTCAAAAGCCGGTGAATTTGTGTATGACCATCCTTTTCAATGGGGAAGTAAAAGAACCGGGCCGGATTTAGCTAGAGAAGGAGCTGATAAAAACAAAAGGCCCGACTCCTGGCATTACACACATATGTATGACCCCCGCCTCACTTCTCCGGGTTCAATCATGCCAAGATATATCTGGTTGCTTGATGACAAATTAGACATATCAACCACAGCAGCTAAAATAAGAGCCATGAGAAAATTGGGTGTTCCTTATCCCAAAGACTATGATAAAATAGCAAATGTGGATTTGATGAAGCAGGCTGATTCAATTGCAGGCAACCTGAAAAAAGATAAGATAGAAACATCATCAGACAGGGAAATAATTGCCCTCATCGCATATATGCAACGACTGGGTCGTGATATACAGGGAGAACCTAAACCGATTTCAGAAAAAAAATAAAACACCCAATATGAAATTCATAAACTATCTGGAAAAAGTAAGTGGCGTAGATATAATAGGGCTTATATCGCTGACAATTTTCTTTTTGTTTTTTGTAGTAATGCTTACCTGGGTATTCAAAACAAAAAAGAAAGACTTTATTGAAGTAAGCAACATTCCACTTGATAACCAGCATTAAAATAACCTGTAACGATTTTATTTATGCGTAACTATTTAAAATATATCTCAGGGCTGATTGCCATTCTGTTAGTATGCATTGCTCAACCTGCTTATGCCGGTGGGCCACCTGCACCATCTATATTCAGCAATCCATTAGCAGTAACATTTATTACTTTGATGCTGCTCCTTTTAATTGTTATTGGCATTCTCGCCAATGTTGTTATCGGTGCTGCAGATGTCAAACTGAAAAAAAGAATTGAAGAAAAAGCCAGAAAATCAGTTATTGTATTGCTGCTATTGATGTTGTTTAACCCGGCTTCTGTACTGGCACAGGCTACAACTGATACAGTTACAAAGACCTCCAAACTAATTGGCGGTATGGATGCTTCCACCTTTTATGTAATGGTAACTGTTCTGTTTCTCGAATTGCTTGTTATCATTGTGCTGCTACTTAATATCAAACTTTTATTAAAGAAGGAAAAGGAAAAAACAGTAACAGAAAAAGAACTGGCAGTAACCGCAGAAGAAAAAGTAAACAAACTTAGCTGGTGGGATAAAATCAATAAGCTACGTCCGGTTAGCCAGGAAGCCGAACTGGATTTAGGTCATGAATACGATGGCATCAGGGAACTGAACAACAAGCTTCCGCCATGGTGGTTGTATGGTTTCTATGCCACCATTTTATTTGCAGTAATCTATTTGTGGCGTTTTGAAGTATCACATAAAGGTCCATCCAGCAAAGAAGAGTATGAAATGTCTGTTGCAAAAGCAGAAATAAAAATACAGGAGTACCTGAAGAAGAAAGGAGATTTGGTAGATGAAAATACCGTGACGCTTTTAACCGGTGCTGACGACATTGCCGCAGGTAAAGCTTTGTTTATGGACCCCTCAAAATGTCCTGCTTGTCACAATGCTGATGGCGGTGGTAATGCCGTTGGCCCCAACCTAACTGATGATTATTGGGTATATGGTGGCAATGTAAAAGATATCTTTAAAACAATCAAGTACGGTACCAGCAAAGGAATGAGAAGCTGGAAGGATGATTTGTCAGCGAAGCAAATTGCTCAATTAACCAGCTATATCAAAACATTAAAAGGAAGCAAGCCTGTCAACCCAAAAGAACAACAGGGGGAACTATATAAGGAAGAAGCTGTGCCAAAAATACCTGCCGATTCTGCAACAACGGCCTCTGCAGGCAACAAATAAATAATTGAGATGAAATAGTGAAACAAGTGATGATATGATTGAAACAGAAACAAACCAACAAGAACAAACAAAAGAATCTTTCCGTGACAGGATAGCCACCGTAGATGCAAAAGGGAAACGGAAATGGGTATTTGCACAAAAGCCAAAAGGAAAGTTCTATAATATCCGTACCTGGGTTAGCTGGGGATTCTTTGCCCTGTTCTTTACCTTGCCATTCTTAAAATTTAATGGCAGGCCGTTGTTTCTATTCAATATACCCGAAAGCAAGTTCATCATTTTTGGAAAAATATTCTGGCCGCAAGATTTTTTTATTTTCGGATTAACGATGGTAACTTTTATCATCTTCATCGTTCTTTTCACCGCAGCGTTTGGCCGGCTATTTTGCGGATGGGTATGCCCGCAAACAATTTTTATGGAAATGCTTTTTCGCAAAGTGGAATACCTTATAGAAGGCGATGCAGCCAAACAGAAACTTCTAAAAAATTCGCCATGGACAGCGGAAAAAATAAGAAAGAAAACGTTCAAGCATTTTGCTTTCTTTTTGCTGTCGTTTATCATTGCCAATTTCTTCCTGGCCTACATAATCGGCATTGATGAGTTGAACAAAATAATCAGTGAGCCGGTAAGCGAACACATGTTCGGTTTTCTGTCAATTATACTGTTCTCATTTATTTTTTATGGGGTGTATGCTTATTTCAGAGAGCAGGTCTGCACGGTAATCTGCCCCTATGGCCGTTTGCAAAGTGTGTTGCTCGACAGAAACTCCATGGTTGTAGCGTATGATTATAAAAGAGGAGAACCAAGGGATAAGTATAAAAAAACTGCTGCTCCAACAATAAGCTCTGGCGATTGTATTGATTGCTTTCAGTGTGTGAAAGTGTGCCCTACCGGAATTGATATCCGTAACGGTACGCAAATGGAATGTGTGGGCTGCACCGCCTGTATTGATGCCTGTGATAAAATGATGCTGGCTATTCATAAGCCGACAGGTCTTATCCGTTATGCATCAGAAAATGGAATCTCGGAAGGAAAGAAACTCCGCTATACGGGGCGGATGAAATTTTACACCGCATTACTCCTTTTACTTTCGGGCATTCTTACTTTACTATTAGTAAGCCGGAAAGACATAGACGGTACTATAATACGTACCAAAGGCCAATTGTACCAGGAACGAGGTGCCGATAGTCTGAGTAATCTCTTCAACATTAAAGTGATTAATAAAACAAATAATAATATTCCTGTTACACTAAAACTGGAAGGAGATGCAAGCAGTGCTGGCAAAATAGAACTCGTTGGAGCCACTGATATTCATTTGAAACAGGAAGACCAGGCCAGCGGCTCCTTCTTTGTGGTATTACCCAGAAAATTTGTAACCAGCCGTAAAATGAAATTAAAAGTTGGTTTGTATGATGGAGATAAAAAAATTACTACACTCGTTACCAATTTTGCCGGGCCATTTGGAAAATATTAATTCACTAAAATAATTGATTATGAACTGGGGAAATAAATTGTTAGTTACATTCATTGTATTTGGTGCTGGTATGCTTTACCTGGTTTACCGGTCAGTAAACACTAATTATGAATTAGTGGAAAAGGATTATTACAAAAGCGAACTGCGTTATCAGCAAGTTATTGATGGTTCTAACCGGGCCAACCAACTTAGCTCGCCGGTGAAAATAATGCAGACGGATGCTGGCATTACCCTTGAGCTGCCTGCAGAAATGAAAAATAAAAACATTTCTGGTGATGTTTGGTTCTATTGTGCTTACGACCAAACTAAGGATAAGAAATTTCCACTGCAACTCAGCCCGGAAGGAATACAGGTATTCCAACCAACTGCTGTCTCTGCCGGAAATTATACAGTAAAGATTAGCTGGAGTGATGATGGCAAAACATATTTTTCTGAAAAGAATCTATCTGTATTGTAATGCTTTGGCCGGTAATGATAGCAGGTTTTACGCTGGGTGCGGCAGGCAGCCTGCACTGTGTGGGTATGTGCGGGCCATTAAGTCTTGCATTACCTGTTCACCATTTATCCAAAACAAAAAAGTTTTTTTCGTTGCTATTATACCAGTCCGGAAGAATTATTACCTATTCCATTATAGGGTTACTATTTGGATTGGCTGGCAGAAGAATTTTCATTTCGGGCTATCAGCAATGGTTTTCTATCGGTATGGGTATTCTTGTATTAATGCTCGCCGCTTTATACTTTATTCAAAAGAGAACAGTTCATTTTAAGTTCCTGAACCGGTTTTATTTTATTGTGCAAAAACTAATAGGCCGGTTGCTTAAATCAATGTCCGGCCCTATCAGCTTTTTATTAATGGGTATGGCAAATGGGTTATTGCCTTGTGGCATGGTATACATAGCAGTGGCAACCACTTTATCATTTACAGATGTGCTGCAGAGTGTAAGCTTTATGGCAATGTTTGGTGCAGGCACATTACCTGCGATGATGCTGGTGGCTTACGGCGGACAGTTAATAAGTCCTGGTATAAGGCAAACTTTAAGAAAAGCTATCCCTTTTTTAATTGTAAGCATGGGAGTATTATTGATATTAAGAGGATTAAACCTGGGTATTCCGTTCATCAGCCCGGAACTACCACAGTCGCCGGGAGCCGCTGCTGCTTGTCATACTTAACCAGCCTGACGAATATCATGTTTATACTCTATCACTACTGTTACTTTTGACAAATAAGTATTTACATATATGCTCATGAAAATGAGCTATTGTTGGTTTTTGTTTCAATGCCGACCCCCGGTTCTCCGGGGGTTTCTTTTTATTCGAAGCAACTATCTTTGCCCCATGCACATAGACATTCTCACCGTTTTACCAGAATTATTAGAAAGCCCTTTTCAGCACAGTATGATGAAAAGGGCACAGGAAAAAGGGTTACTTACCATACAGGTACATCAGCTTCGCAAATGGGCGGTAAATGAATACGGCATGGTAGATGATTATCAATTTGGTGGTGGCGCCGGTATGTTAATGATGTGTGAGCCGTTGGCAAAAGCCATCGAAGAATTATCTGTGCAAAGAAAATTCGATGAAATAATTTTTTTAACGCCGGATGGAGAATTATTTAACCAAAAAGCCGCCAACAGTTTATCACTAAAAGAAAATCTGTTACTCATCTGTGGTCATTATAAAGGTATTGATGAAAGGATACGGGAACATTTTGTTACTAAAGAAATTTCTATCGGCGACTATGTACTCAGTGGCGGCGAATTACCAGCTGCCATACTCGTAGATGCAATTGGCCGCCTGTTACCCGGTGTATTAAATAATGAAACCTCTGCCCTGTTTGATTCTTTCCAGGATAATTTATTGGCGCCGCCTGTTTACACAAGACCCGAAGATTTTCGGGGATGGAAAGTACCCGATGTGTTAATGGGTGGCAATCACAAATTGATTGAAGAATGGCGGCATGAGCAATCATTAATACGAACAAAAGAAAGAAGGCCTGATTTGCTGAATGGTGCTGATTAATCTTTCATTCAACCGCCATATTCCACCGCTTATCCCTGTTATGTGCAACCGACTGATTTTGTAGGGGGAAAAGGTCAAAAAAAATGAATCTTGCAGGGCAAATGAATGTAAAATTATTTTTTTATCTGCTTGTTAGTTTGATAGTCATCCCGTCCTTGAAATTGTCAGCCCAAGATATTGATGTTTCGACATACAAAGAAAAATACCAGCTTGCCATAAAAAAAGCAACAGGGCCGGTAAAAATTGATGCTGTTCTTGATGAGCAAGACTGGCAGATGGCTGCTCCCACCTCCGACTTTTGGCTTAAGTTTCCAAACGATAATTCCATAGCAAACCACAAAACAGTTGTTAAGGTAACCTACGATGATAGATTTATCTATTTAGGTTTTGCTGTTTATGACAGCTTACCCTTAATTGGCCAGTCACTAAAAAGAGATAGTCGTATCCGTGAAAGTGATGGTGTAGGAATTATTCTCGACCCAACAGGCAATAAAACAAATGGTTTTTATTTTTCTGTTACGGCTTTTAATGTACAGGCTGATGACCAGTTTGGTACTAACAGTGAAAACCTTTCTTTCAGTTGGGATAATAAGTGGTATTCCGAAACAAAGAGTTTTGCTGACCATTATATTGTTGAAGTTGCCATACCTTTCAAAGCTATTCGTTATGATAGCCACAAATCAACCTGGGGAATAAATTTTATCAGAAGTGATAAAAAAGCCAATGAATTTCATACCTGGACAAGGATTCCGGTAAATTTTCCCGGAACAGACCTTGGTTATCTTGGCTCATTAGTTTGGGATGCACTGCCTCCAAAAGCAGGAAACAATATTTCAATAATTCCTTACTCTACTGGTGGGCTAACAGAAAATAAACAGTCTGGTAAGCCTATCATCGGAGATATAGATGCAGGGTTTGATGCTAAAATTGCTTTGAATTCTTCATTAAATCTTGACCTTACTTTGAATCCGGATTTTTCTCAGGTTGAAGTGGACCGTCAGGTAACTAATATTTCCCGATTCAATATTTTTTTCCCGGAACGAAGAAATTTTTTCCTGGAAAACAGTGACCTTTTTTCTGATTATGGCACACAAAACATCCGGCCTTTCTATTCCCGAAGGATTGGACTAGACCCTGATGGAAATCAGATTCCAATTATTGGTGGCCTAAGACTAAGTGGAAATGTGGCAGCCAGAACAAGGGTTGGTCTGATGAGCATGCAAACAAAATCAACAGAAAATTACGCCGGGCAGAACTATTCAGCATTGACATTTCAGCAACAGTTATTAAAGCGTTCCACCTTTAAGGCCTATTTTTTTAACCGGCAGGCATTTGCAGATACAAAACATGATTTAAAAGACCCGTTGGAAAAATATGGACGTAATGCCGGCGGCGAATTTGCTTTTAACAGCGAAAAAGGTAACTGGAGAGGTTGGCTAGGTTATCATCTTTCAATGAAAGATGGAGTAACTGGAAAAAATAGTTTTATAAATTCAGGCGGTGGTTATTTTGGCCGTTCATTTTCATCCTCTTTTAGTCTTAATAATGTTAGTAGTAATTATTACGCCGATATTGGTTTTATACAGCGTATTGAGAATTATGATGCCAGAAAGGATACAATAATAAGGCTTGGATTCAAGCAGGTTTTTAATCAAAACAGCTATCGTATTTATCCTAAAAAAGGGAAAGTAAACCAACATAGATTTCAGTTTCAAAATTTTTTCGTTTTCAATCCAGACAATTCTCTTAATGAAAGCAACCATGAACTGAATTACAGTATTGAAATGAAAAATACTTCCGGAGCAAGGTTTGAGTATTCAAAATCAAAAGTTAATCTACTTTACTTTACAAGGTTTACCAATGGCGAGCCGCTTCCACCCGGAGAATATAATTATGACCAGGCAAGTGCCTCTTTTAGCACCGACTCCCGTAAGAAATTTTCATTTGAAAGCGGCATTACATTTGGTAAATATTATACGGCTGATTATTTGCAATACCGTGGTTCAGCCACCTTTCGCACCCAGCCATGGCTTACTATTCAATTAAATGTGGAATATAATAAATTAAATTTCCCTGAACCTTATGGAAAAGAAGATTTATTCCTTGTGGCGTCAAGGATAGAAATCAATTTCAATACTAAAATTTTCTGGACCACCTTTCTGCAATACAACACGCAGCGGAATAATTTTAACATCAATAGCCGTCTGCAATGGCGGTACAAACCTGCCAGTGATCTTTTCCTTGTTTACACAGATAATTATTTTTCAGACCCATTTCTGAAAAATAAAAACAGGGCCATAGTTTTCAAACTCAATTACTGGCTCAATCTCTGATGCTGAATCAAACGATTGCCTGATTTTTACCTGCCGTATCATTCTCCGTTTTATTTCAGGAACTTGTGGTAATAATAAATTGCTGTATGGATAACAACCGCAGAAACTTTCTTCGCCGCCTTGCCATTGGCAGTGGTGTACTTGCAACAGGGCTTCCCTCTTTTGCCAAAGTGATTGGAACAACAGATGAGCAAATGAGCCGTTCTTCCGAATGGGAAATCAAGGCCCAACGTTTTAATATGTGTGGTTATGCCGCCCCTAAAATTGAAACTGTCCGTATCGGAGTAATTGGCCTTGGTCAACGGGGTTCAGAAGCAGTAGAACGGTTAAGTTATATTGATGGCGTGGAGATTGTTGCTTTATGTGATAAATATCCCGACAGGATTGCAAAATCACAATTGGCTCTTGCAAGAATGCAACGGCCCAAAGCAAAAGAATACAGTGGTGATGAGGGATGGAAAGCCTTATGCGAAAGCAATGATATTGATTTGGTCTATACTCCTACTCCGTGGCACTTACACACTCCTATCGCATTACTCGCCATGAAAAATGGAAAACATGCCGCCACCGAAGTACCAGCTTCAAAAACAATAGATGAATGCTGGGAGCTGGTAGAAACTTCAGAAAAGACAAAGAAGCATTGCATGATGCTGGAAAATTGTTGCTATGATTTTTTTGAACTGCTTACATTGAACATGTCCCGTCAGGGAATGTTTGGAGAAATCGTTCATGCAGAAGGTGCCTACATACACGACCTTACTAAAGATTGGCTCTTCAATAAAAATGCTTATGCTGATATGTGGCGGCTGAAAGAAAATATCGGGCATAACGGAAATCTTTATCCCACACATGGTCTTGGCCCGGTGGCACAATGTATGAACATCAACCGGGGCGATAAATTTGACCATCTCGTTAGCATGAGTACCAATGATTTTACCATGAATAATATGGTAAAAGAGCTTGCCGCAAAAGACAGCTTCTTTAACGAGTATGTTGACAAACCTTTTCGTGGCAATATGAGCACTACATTGATCCGTTCCAACAAAGGAAAAACGATTATGGTGCAACATGATGTTTCTACCATCCGGCCTTATTCAAGAATTCATTTGGTAAGTGGTACAAAAGGAGCTGCACAAAAATGGCCGGGGCCGCAACGTATTGCTTTTGGGCATAGCTGGATAAAACCGGAGGAACTTAAACAACTGGAAGAAAAATATGCCCCGCCGATTGTAAAACATATCGGCACTATCGCCAAAGAAGTGGGCGGACACGGTGGTATGGATTTCATTATGGACTGGCGGTTGATTGATTGCTTAAGAAATGGTTTGCCGCTTGACCAGGATGTGTATGATGCCGCAGCATGGAGTTGTGTGATGCCACTAAGTGAACGTTCTGTTGCCAAAAAATCAAGAACGGTTGATGTGCCTGACTTTACCCGTGGCAGTTGGCAAACGAATAAGCCAGTTGACCTTACATTAAACGGCGGTGCAACAACAAAAGTGAGAGATGTAAAACCAGACCTGAAAATGAAGTAACTCCATGTTGTTTAACTGATTAAAATCATGCGATTCCATTGTAAAACAAAAGAGTTACATTAGCCGGAATGCCCTAATTTCACCTTCTAATTTAGAGCAGTTTTACCTGAAAACCAACGGATTGTTTTCTGAAAATGGTTTAAGAGATATTATTTCACTTATTTATTTGGAATGAAGGCACTGACAGCATTAACAGACCCCGTATATGTAGAACCCAAAAGTTTCAGCCGTTATGAAAAATTCTGGCTGAAATATATGAATGATAAAAGAGATTTGCCTTTTATTCATTTGCTGACCGCTATTCATATACTGGTAGTCCCCGTTGCTATATTATTATACACCCCGGTCCTGACAGGTTGGTATTGGTGGCTGGCTTATATCCCTTATTTCTATGTTTCTCAAATGTATTTTAAAGGCCGGTTTGGGTTAATGCTGCATTGCATCAGTCATCGCAAACCTTTTAAGAAAGAATACCTCTTCCTGTATAATTATGTTATCTGGTTTGTTTGCCCCTTCTTCGGACATACTCCGGAAACTTACTTTGTTCACCACATGGGTATGCATCATGTAGAAAATAACCAGGAAGATGATGCCAGCAGTACCATGAAGTATAAAAGGGACAGTCTTGTTGATTTTCTTAAATATGTTGGCCGCTTTTTGACTTTAGGGGTTGTGGATACATTCATGTATTTCTTTAATCGCAAAAGAAAGAAGTTGTACATGAAGCTGACGTATGGCGAACTTGCTTTCTATCTTTTTTGTATAGGCATGTCATTTGTAAATTTTAAAGCCACCTTTTTCATTTTCATTATTCCTTTTGTGTTTGCAAGGATAGTAATGATGCTGGGCAACTGGACACAACATTCTTTTATTGATAAAAATGATCCGGAAGATAATTTTACCAGTGCTATCAACTGTATCAACACCAAGTATAATAAAATGTGCTGGAATGATGGCTACCATACTGTTCACCATCTTCGCCCTGCCATGCACTACACAGAAATACCCGGCGAGTTTTTAAAACTGCAAAAGGAAATGGCTGCTAAAAAAACATTTGTGTTTGACGGCGTTCACTATCTGCACATCTTTATCTGGCTGATGACGAAAAATTATAATAAACTGGCGGATAACCTGGTGAATATTCAGAATACTTTCTCCAGCAAAGAAGAGGCAATTGCATTGATGAAAGAACGGGTTAAAAAAATTGCTTAATAAATATAAAGGGCTTCGGTTGAAGCCCTTTATATTTATTCCTTGTCCTTCTCTTCCTTCTTCAGCCCTATTACAGGCAACGTTTTTTCATGAATCAACTGATTCAGTTTTACAACATCTTCATTCATTATTTTCTTCAGCCTGTTCAGTTGCTCATCTATCTGTACCAACAGTTCGGCATAAGCTTCTTTCGATTGACGGCTAAGACCCGACTGTCCGGCAGCAGCAGCATTGTAAATACTGGATAGCTTATCATCAAGCCTGATCGGAAAATTCAACACATCCTGTCCGCTTTTTGCTTTGGTTTGATGCAATGCATCTTCAACTACTGTCATTTGCTTATTCACCGTGTCAATCTGCTGTTTTACTTCCTTGGGAATACCCTTGCCCACTCTTGAGCTAAAATCATTCATCTGCTGGCGCAACTCACGGATATTTTTTATTGCTTTCATAATCTCTGATGACTTATCCCTGATAGTAATAAGATGATTGAACTGTTCTTCATATTCAGCCAGTGAAGTTTTATAATTAGGATCTGCCACAATGGTAAATGGAACTTCTGAAGAGTCGCTGCCCGATTTAAATTTGGCAAAATAATTACCCGGTGCTGCTTTCGGCCCTCCGATAAATCCATTCCACAAAATCAATCCATCCACTTTTTCTGCTTCTGTGTAATTCATATCCCATTCAAACTGGTTCATCCCTTTTGCCACATCAACTTTGTTTTCTTTAGAAGAAGTAGAAAATGTTTTAATTGTCTTTTTATTCTTATCCATCACTTCAATAGAAAGCTTGGTAGAGTCATTTACATTCTTCATAAAATAATTCATCACTACTCCATTGGGAGGGTTCATTCCTGCATTTCGTAAGTCACCGCCTGCGCCACGGCCACCACCGCCACGTCGTCCGCCACCCGGCATACGATAGGCAGGGTTAACATCAAACACATGAAGATTTTTATTTAAAACATCAGCAGCCTTTTGTTGTACAACTGTAAGATCATCCAATATATAAATACTTCTGCCTTGAGTACCTACTACTAAGTCATTATTTTTAATGGTAAGATCAGTAATGGGCACTACCGGCAGATTTAATTGAAACGATTTCCAGTTGGCCCCATCATCATAAGAAATATACATTCCATATTCAGTACCGGTATAAAGCAACCCTTGTTTATTTCTGTCGGCACGCAATGCCCTTGCAAAATGCAATGAAGGAATTCCATTGGTAATCAGTTTCCATGATTTACCATAGTCTTCTGTTTTATAGATATACGATTTAAAATCGTCCAGTTTATATCTTGTACCAACAAAATACGCAGCGCCTTTTTTAAAAGGATCTACTTCCACACAATTCCACATCATCAATGGCGGGCAGTCTTTTGGCGTTACATTCTCCCAGTTCTTACCAGCATCCTTACTTATATGTATCAATCCATCATCACTACCACTCCACAATAAATCTTTTTCTACCCGACTTTCTGTTGCAGTGAATATGGTACAGTAATATTCAACACTCGTATTATCCTGGGTGATCGGGCCGCCGCTTGATGCCTGTTTCTTTTTATCATTCGTAGTTAAATCCGGAGAAATTTTTTCCCAATTCTTCCCTTCATCTTCTGATACGAATAAATGATTGCCCGCAGCATACAGTTTCTTTGGATTAAATGGAGAAAAGAAAATGGGAAAGTTCCATTGAAACCGGTATTTAGCTGCTTCAGCACCTGCACCCATATTATCTATTGGCCATACATTTATCAAACGGCTTTCACCAGTTTTATGATCGAGCCGCTGTAACATACCCATGTAATTGCCACCATAAGTAATATCAGGATTCAACGGATCGGCGACTACATAATTACTTTCGCTTCCTGCAGCATTTTCCATATCGGCAGCAGTAATGGCAGCACCATATGTTCTGCTTTTTATTCTGAATGCACCGTTGTCCTGTTGCCCTCCCATAATTCTGTAAGGAAATGCATTATCAGTACTAACCCTGTACACCTGAACAGTTGGTTGGTTTAAATAGGTACTCCAATTGTTACCTGCATCAAATGAAACCTGTGCGCCGCCATCATCAGCAACAATCATTCTATTGGCATCTTCCGGGTCAATCCACAGGTCATGATGATCGCCATGTGGAGTGTTAATAGATTGAAATGTTTTTCCCCCATCATTGCTGCGCATAAAATTTACATTGGGGCAATACACCCGGTTTTCATTTTTTGGATCCACAAAAACTTTTGTGTAATACCATGCCCGCTGACGGATATTGTTATCCCCGCTTTGCAGCGTCCATGTTTCTCCGCCATCAGTACTCATATATAAACCGCCATCTTTATTTTCAAGGATAGTATAAATTTTATCTGTGTTAGATGGTGCTACTGCAACACCCACTATTCCCCATGTGCCTTTTGGTAATCCTTTTTTTGTTGAAATATTTGTCCATGTTTCACCAGCATCAGTGCTTTTCCATAAACCACTTCCATCACCTCCGCTTTCTAAACTGTAAGGTGTCCTTATTAATCTCCATGTACCTGCATAAAATACATTCGGGTTGCCGGGCTCCATTACCAGATCGCTGCATCCGGTTTGGTTATTTACAAAAAGAGTTTTCTTCCATGTCTTACCACCATCAGTAGTTTTAAAAACACCCCGTTCTTCATTGGGCCCAAACAAATGTCCCATTACGGCCACCCATACAATGTCTGGATTTTTTGGATGTACCACAATGCGAATAATATGGCGGCCATCTTTCAATCCAATATTTTTCCAGCTTTTGCCCCCATCATCGCTTCGCCACATACCACCAAGACCTTCACTTACATTTCCACGCATCGAGTTTTCTCCTTCTCCAACATAGACAACAGTTTCATCGCCGGGAGCAACAGCCACTGCACCAATGGAACTGCCAAAATACTTATCAGAAATATTATTCCAGTTACTTCCTCCATCAGTTGTTTTCCAAACACCACCTCCCGTTCCACCAAAGTAAAATGTGTTTTTGTTTTTGTAACTACCGGCTACCGCCGCACTTCGGCCACCACGGAAGGGACCGATAAGCCGGTATTTTACATTTTTATACAATACTTCATCAGTATTGTCAGTTGGTGCCGGAGCAACAGGTTTTTGTTTTTGTGCAAAAACAGTTGTTGCACAAAAGAGCAGCAATAAGCCAGTTAGTTTTCTCATGTAGGTAAAATTGAAGGAGGGAAAGTACGAAAATAACGTTACGGTAATTGGGACAGCTATAAAAATATTACAGCCGGTCTTATTTCAAATAAGACCGGCTGTAATTAAATGTTTTCTGATGGATTCTATTAAAACCCCTTCTTCTGCCCCGGCAACAAGCCCTCTTTTCGCAAGCCTTCATTTACAGTTTTATCAAACTTATTCATAATTTGCTTATTGGCTTCCTCCTTTTTCTTTACTTCCTGCTGCAGCACTGCCGCTCTTTGTATAGCAAGGTTGGAAGGAGCGGCTTCCTGGCCAGTAACACTTGAATAGGCTTCTGTAATTTCTTCTCTCAATTTTTTCTCATCAGCAAAAACTGATTTTTGTTTGGTGGCCAGCAATTCGCTTCTCAGTTTTTCCAATTCATCATTATAGGTTCTCATCGTTCTGGCAAGTGATGAATCCTGTACTTTGCCAATAGTTTCTTTTATCAGTTTCTGCCGGGCATTAATCGTATCTACCACCATTGCTAATTGTTCATGCAGTTTGTATAAATCAGTTGCAGTTTTAAATTGCTTCATTCTGTCATCCAGCGTAAAATTTTTATCGGTTGCATCATGCACCAGTTTTACTTTAGAAGTATATACAGAGTCGCCCACTTTCAATTTGATGGTATAATCGCCCGGTAAAACCATTGGCGCAAGAAAACCACCGAAATCAAGTTTAGTTCCTCCTGTAGCAATCTTTGGGGGCTTCATACTCAGGTTCCACTCTACCATATTTATTCCTTTCCTTTTACCACCGGGAATTGATTGAATTAATTTTCCCTGTACATCATAGATATCAACTTTTACTTCGCCGCTGCTAACCCTGTCTTTCAAATAATATTTTATTGGTGGTATGGACGGCGGATTCGGTGCTACCCAACCACCAGTGATGGGAAAGCCGCCAGCACCAAACTGCCCCATAGTGAGTGTAATGGGTTCATTAGGAAACAGCACTACATCTTTTTCTACTGATTCTTTTTTTAGGTTACGGATAGGTGAAATATCATCTACAATTAAAATACCACGGCCATGTGTTGCTATTATCAGATCATGTGTGCGGGGATGTATTTGTATATCTCTTGCCAGGACATACTCAGGAATTTTATTTTTCATCCGGAACCAGTTTTGACCGCCGTTTAAAGTAGCGAACAAACCCATCTCAGTACCGAGAAATAATAAATCTTTGTTTTGCGGGTCTTCTTTTATTTTATGTGCAAAGCCTGTAAACTCAGTGCTGTTGAATAAGGTCCATGTTTTCCCCATATCAACAGACCGGGCTGAGTAAGTTTTATGATCGCCATACATGTGGTTATCAAACGTTGCATACACTGTCTTTTTATCAAACACAGATGGTTCTATACTACTTATCCATGTTTGTGCAGGTATGCCGGATTTTGCATAATTAGCTGATATATTTATCCATGTCTTTCCGCCATCAGCAGTGTATTGCAGGTTACCATCATCTGTTCCTGCCCAGATAATTTTTTCATCCAATGGCGATTCTGCAATTGTAAATATGGTACAATGATTTTCTGCTGAAGTATTATCCGCACTTAAACCGCCGCTGTTTTCCTGCTCTTGTTTCTTTTTATCGTTGGTGGTAAGGTCGGGTGATATGCGAACCCAGTTTCTTCCCTGGTCTGTTGACTTATAGAGATACTGGCTGCCAACATATAAATTCTTTTTATTAGCACTGCCCACAGCTATGGGAGTATTCCAGTTCCACCTGAGTTTTTCTTCGCCGGGTGCCTGCTGCGGTTTTATGTTCACAGCTTTATTGCTCACCAGGTTTACACGGTTTATATTTCCTCCCTGCGATTCTGCATAAGCAGTATAAATATCATTCGGGTCTGGCTGTACCCAAAAGCCATCACCTCCGTTAATAGCTTTCCACATACCATTGCTTACCCCTCCCGGTGCTGCCGATGGCCCTACCCAACTTCCATTATCCTGCAGGCCGCCATAAATATTATAAGGCTTTCGGTCATCTACCGAAGCATGATAAAACTGACCAACCGGCAGGCTCTGCACAAAACTCCAGGTAGCTCCTTTATCCAGGCTTATATAAACGCCGCCATCGGTACCGAGATAAAGCTGGTTGGTATTATTAGGATTTATCCAAAGTGCATGATGGTCGCTATGCACCCACCCTCCTTCATTGCTGGCATCGGCAAATGAATAACCGCCATCACTTGAATAGGAAAAAGAAAGTGCAGGGCGGTAAACCCTTTTGGGGTCTTTCGGATCAATAACAATAGTAGAAAAATAAAATGGCCGGGATACTACATTGAAAGTGGCACTTTGCTTTTTCCAGTTCTCACCACCATCGGCAGAAATATAAAGCCCGGTTTCGTTTGATTCCACAATAGCCACTAAATTTTGTGGTGCACTGGGCGCCACTGTAAAAGCAATTCTTCCAAATGGTTTGGCAGGCAATCCATTTTTTATTTCTTTCCATGATTTCCCTCCATCGGTACTTTTCCAAAAGCCACTTCCATTGCCACCGGAGCTGAAGCTGTAAGGTTTACGCCGAAACTCCCAGGTAGAAGCATAAAGGGTATCAGGATGAAAAGGATCAACTGACACATCTGCACAACCTGCATCTTCGCTGATGTATAAAATTTTTTCAAACGTTTTTCCCCCATCCAATGACTTATACAAACCTCTTTCCTTGCTGCTGCTCCACAAAGGACCGGGCACTGCCACATAAATTATATTAGTGTTATTAGGATTAATCACCACTTTGGCGATATGTTCTGTTTTTTCAAGGCCAAGTTTTGTCCAGTTTTCACCTGCATCAGTTGATTTATAAATTCCATCTCCGATAGAAACAGAATTACGCATATTACTCTCTCCCGTGCCGGCATAAATTATTTTCGGATTTTTAGGATCAATAGCAATGGCACCAATACTCTGGCAATATTTATCAAAAATTGGTTTGAAAGAGGCTCCTGCATTGGTAGTTTTCCAGATACCCCCGCCAGCAGTTCCCACATAAATGGTTTTGCCATCCTGCGCCACGCCTTCAATAGCGGTGATACGGCCACTCATTGTTCCGGGGCCAAGCCACCTGGCTTCCATCATACCAAATGTGCTGCTGTTAACAGCGGTTTGGGCATAGGAAAATGCAGTTGCAAAAAATAACGACAGGCAAAAAAATGGTTTCATATATGTGGGTTTATGAAAGGGAAAAAATGATAAACCCCGATTTTTCAACCGGGGCTTAAATTTACTACTATATCATTTGCAATGAATTGAATGGGCGTTAATTTTTAAAGATTGCCTCATCTACTGTACCGTTAATGGTAACTTTTGTAACAATCATTTCTCCAAATGGCAGTGTAATTGATTTAGGAATTACAATTCCCTCTGAAAGTTTTTCATAATTACTGAAATTGGTAGTCACTTCAGCTTCCTGGCCGTTCGCTTTCCGAAGCGTTACACTGCGAAGAAGATAATTTGTTTTTGTATCGATGTACATCGTTTCAGGACTACCGCCTTTTTTATTTACTTTTAATTTATAACACCCGGTGCCGTCCACTTCATCTTTACCGAGGTATTCCACCGTATGTCCTTTAGCGGCGTAGTCTATCAAATTTCCTTGTGCATCAAGCTGCTCCTGCGATTCAGCAAGATCTTCAGCCGTCATGGCTTCGGGAGTGGCCTGCCCCTGAAAGGGCATATAATTCCATCCTTTTTCAGGGGTTATGATACTAAAACCCGTCATTCCCATTATAGATATATCCTGCCGGGATCCCTTGCCATGCAAAATTGTTTGTGTAACGGCTACTTCAGCACCCTGTACCTGCATGGTGCCTTCCATTTTTACCGAGTTCACTTTTTTCCAGTTTTCGGCACCACCTATTGCTTCTATGTGTTTAGCAATAATTTCTTCAGCCGTTTGTGAGATAGCAGTGACCGCAACAGCCAAAAACAAAAAAGAAAATAATAGTCGTTTCATGTTTGTATAGTTTTATTTCAAAAAATTAGTATGTAAATGTAACCTTTAGAGCCTCGCAAATAAGTATTTTTAGTGTAAACTAACAAAATATACAGATGAAAGGTTCATTTTCAGTTATTGGCAGGCTGGTGGATATTCACCAACAGACGATTTACCCGGTTGAAATAGTTGTAAGCGAAGGAAAAATCGTTTCTATCAGCAAAACTCCCGACTCCGGGCTCACGACTGATGACTATATTCTCCCCGGTTTTATAGACAGCCATGTGCATATAGAAAGTTCCATGCTGGTTCCTTCGGAGTTTGCAAGGCTGGCCGTAGTGCATGGAACAGTTGCAACCGTTAGCGACCCGCATGAAATAGCCAATGTATGCGGTATGGAAGGTGTGGAGTTTATGATCGAAAATGGAAAAACGGTTCCTTTCAAATTCAATTTTGGTGCGCCAAGTTGTGTACCTGCCACCATTTTCGAAACGGCAGGTGCTGCTTTGAACTCAGATGACGTAGAAAAATTGTTACAAAGAGATGAAATAAAGTATCTGAGTGAGATGATGAATTTTCCGGGTGTGCTGTTTAAAGATAAAGAAGTGATGAAGAAGATAGCAACGGCACATCGTTTGAATAAACCGGTGGATGGCCATGCTCCGGGGCTACGGGGTGAAAAAGCAAAACAATACATTGATGCAGGCATCTACACGGATCATGAATGTTTTACTGCTGAAGAAGCATTAGATAAATTGAAATATGGGATGAAGATCCTCATCCGGGAAGGAAGTGCAGCAAAAAATTTTGAAGCATTGATTGATTTATTGAATGACTGGCCAGACATGATGATGTTTTGCAGTGATGACAAACATCCGGATAGTTTGGTGCTGGGACATATCAACCAACTTTGTGCAAGAGCCGTGGCCAAAGGTATTGATGTATTTAAAGTTTTAAAAGCAGCCTGTGTAAACCCTGTGCTTCATTATAAACTGGATGTGGGTTTATTAAGAGAAGGCGATGCTGCTGACTTTATTATAGTAAAAGATTTGAAAAATTTTGAAGTGGTAAAAACATTTATTAATGGAGAACTGGTATCGGAAGCAGGTACATCACTGATTGAAACAAAAAAATCCGGAGTGATTAATAATTTCTCCTGTAGAAAAAAAGAGATAGCAGACTTTAGTGTCTCACTGGTTGCTAATCAATCCCAACTACATGTAATTGAAGCATTAGACGGACAACTTATCACCAACCTGCTTTCCTGTAAACCCAAAATGATTGAGGATAAAATTGTAAGCGACGTAGAAAGAGATATTTTAAAACTGGTGGTGGTGAACCGTTATAATGAGGCTCCGGTGGCTGTAGCATTTATCAAAAACTTTGGATTAAAAAAAGGAGCCATCGCTTCTTCGGTGGCACACGACAGTCATAATATTGTTGCGGTAGGTGTGGATGATGAAAGTATTTGCAATGCGGTAAATTTCGTTATTGACAACAAAGGCGGTATAAGCTGCGTATACCCCACCGAACCAGCAGGCAGCTGGACTGAAATGGCACTCCCATTACCCGTAGCCGGATTGATGAGCAATGAAGATGGCTATATGATAGCTGCTCAATACACCGATATTGACAGAGCAGTAAAAGAAGTACTCGGCTCCACATTAACTTCACCATTTATGACGCTTTCCTTTATGGCTTTACTGGTAATACCACATTTGAAGCTGAGTGATAAAGGATTGTTTGATGGGGATAAGTTCAGCTTTGTATAAAATTGTTTAACTTCTCCAATCATTTTATATACCAATAATGCCACAAACCCGCCAACTCGCCGCCATCATGTTTACCGATATTGTCGGTTATACCGCTTTGATGGGTAAGGATGAACAAAAAGCTTTTGAGCTGCTGAAAAAGAACAGGGAAATTCATTTGCAGGCGATTGAATCGCTGAATGGAAGACTGATCAAAGAATTAGGAGACGGTACACTTTTAAGTTTTTCTGCAGTTTCTGATGCTTTGCTTGCTGCCATGAAAATTCAGCAGGCCTGTGCCGCCGAAAAAGATATTTCCCTGAGCATCGGCATTCATTATGGCGAAATAATTTTTGAAAATAATGATATTTATGGTGATGCCGTCAATGTTGCTTCCCGTATACAAACTTTGGGTGTACCAGGATCCATTCTTTTCTCAAAAAAGATTGCTGATGAATTAAAAAACAAATCAGAATTTCAATTGATGCCTTTGGGCTCCTTTGATTTTAAAAATGTGGAAGAACCCATAGAAGTATTTGCCCTTTCAAATCCCGGGTTTGTTGTACCAAGGAAAGAAGACATGAAGGGAAAACTAAAAACTGCCAGTAACAAACCAAATAAGAAAAAAAGGATTCTGATTCCGGCTGCAATCCTGGTTTTGCTATTGGCAACTTTCCTTGTATTCAAAAAATCAATTCTTAAAGGAAATGATGTAAATAAAACAATAAGATCGCTGGCTATCCTTCCTTTTGAAAATATACACAAAGACAGCTCCCTGGCTTATTTAACGGATGGAATTCCTGAAAACCTTATCAACCGATTTTCTTCTTTTGAAGGAATAAAAGTGTTTGCCCGTTCTGCCACCTTTGGTTTGGCCGCTTCTGAAAGAAGTATTGATAATTTGCACAAAATCCTGAAAACAGATCTGGTTTTAACGGGACGTTTGCAAAAAATAAGTGATGATTATTTTTTAAACTGTGAATTGGTTGATGCCACCAATCAAAACCAGCTTTGGGGAAATAAATTTCAATTAAACATTAAAGACATTTCCCGAACTGAATCCACCATTATCGAATCTTTAATTGATGCTTTGAAAATCCGCTTGAGCGGTAATTCAAAATCAGCACAAGAAAAAAAACAGGTGAACCCGGAAGCCTATGCGGAGTATCTGAAAGGAAGATATTTAAGTTATGGATCCACACCGGAAGAATCAGAAAAAGCATTAACACATTTCAGGGAAGCTATCAGAATAGATCCTAAATATGCTGCGGCTTACGCAGCCATTGCCAATGAAAAAATAATTCAGGGACTTTTTTCAACAGCCAGTAAAAATGAAATTGTAAATGAAGCAAGAACAGCCCTTGAAGCTGCTAAAGCATTGGATCCTGACCTGGCTGATATTTATACTTCCGAAGGGGCATTAAAATTTTATTATGACTGGGATTGGCAGGGAGCAGTAGAGTCCTATAAAAAAGCATTGGAACTGGATCCCGGTAATGCCACCATTTATATCAGGTATTCCACTACATTAGCTGACGTAGGCCGGTATAAAGAAGCGTTACCCCTTGCTGATAAAGCTGTAGAACTGGATCCGGTATCCATTTCCAGTTTGCATAACCTGGGATGGTGTAATTTGTTAGCAGGAAATTATCAAAAAAGTATAGATGCATTTGGAAAAGCATTGGAGCTGCATCCCAATTGGGTTTGGGGCCATATTAAAAAAGCTTATGGACATATTTATCTGAATGAATTTGACAAAGCATTACTCCTGGCAGAACGAGCTGAACAATTATTTAAGGATGGATGGGGATCGGAGTTATTACAGGCAACGCTAGTGTTTATATATACAAAATGTAATCAAAAAGAAAAAGCAGATGCTGTGATTAACCGGTTTCTAAAATATGCCGCTGAAAATACAGTGAAAGATCCCTTTACCATGTCTGGCATTTATCGTGCAAAAGGCGACTATAAAAAAGCAATTGAATGGGAAGAAAAAACGATAGAGGCAAAATCTCCTTCTGCTTATTTAATGAATCTTTCCTTGTTATATGATAAAAAATTTTTTGAAAGCCCGGAGCATCAGCAGATATTAAGAAAAATGGGGTTTGTGAAATAGGCGTTGTAATAATAATATCTGCTTTTCTTAAATCAAAGAATTGTTATCTTCAAAACTCATCCTTTAAAATATGCCCCAAACCCGCCAACTCGCCGCTATCATGTTTACCGATATTGTCGGCTACACTGCTTTAATGGAAGCCGATGAAGTATTGGCAATGCAGTTTCGTGAAAGGATGAAACAAAAACTGGAGGCTGAGATCCGTATTCACGGAGGAAGAATTATTAAACTAAGTGGTGACGGGGCTCTTTGTTGTTTTGACAGTGCCATTGAATCAGTAAGGGTGGCCATTGCTTTGCAAATAGCCATGCAGCAGGAACCCAGGGTACCAGTTCGAATCGGTATTCATCAGGCCGATGTCATTTTTGAAGAGTCAGATGTGTTTGGTGATGGGGTCAATATCGCTTCAAGGCTTGAATCACTGGCAATCCCCGGCAGCATTTTCATCTCGGCAAAAGTATTTGATGACATTAAAAATCAAAAAGACATTCAAACTGTTTTGCTGGGTAAATACTCGTTGAAGAATGTAAAAGAACCGGTAGAAATATTTGCGGTATGCAATCCGGGGTTACATGTTCCACTCAATAAAAAACTGGAAGGAAAAGGAATAAAATATGTGAGTCAAAAATTATCAATAGGAAAAAAAACATTATTGATACGGCTTGTCTCCATCCTTTTGCTGGTAGCTGTTGGGGGTTACTTATTAATTCCTCCAATACTAAAAAAACAACATGCCCGTAATAAACTGCTTCCTGCCATTCAGAAATTGGCAAATGAAAACTATTTACCGGGTACTGAAGCCTTTGAGATAGCACTGAAAGCTGAAAAATATATAGCAAATGATTCTGCTTTGATCCGTTTATGGCCATTAGTTTCTGTTCCGGTTAGTTTTGAAACAGAACCTGAAGGGGCAGAGGTATTTTGGAAGGATTATGATAAGCCTAATTTAGCCTGGAGATCAGCCGGCAGTACGCCTCTGGATTCAGTAAGATTTCCACGAACATTTATTCGAGGTGAAATAAGAAAGGAAGGTTATCAAACTATTGAATTCGCAGGAACGGGCTTTCCAAAGTTAACATTTGACAAAGTAGGAAGCCTACCCGAAAATATGGTTCGCATCCCTACAAGAGTAGCACCCATGACTATAGTTGGTTTGGAAAGACATGTGGGTAAAACGGTAGGTGAATTTTTGATAGACAGGTATGAGGTTACTAATAAACAGTTTAAGGCTTTCATCGAAGCAGGTGGATATACGAATAAAAAATTTTGGAACTATCCTATTTCCCCTGGGAAAGATAATTCAGTTGTGGTGGCAGGATTTACAGACCGTACTGGCCGTCAGGGTCCTGCAAATTGGGAAGCAGGAACCTATCCGGATGGGATGGAAAATCATCCTGTCACCGGCATATCATGGTATGAGGCATCAGCTTATGCTGCTTATGCGAACAAACAACTTCCCACCGTTTTTCACTGGAGTGCTGTGGCTTTAACCGGTAACACTGCTTTCCTCGTACCATTAAGCAATTTTAATGGAAAGACAACGGTACCCGTTGGTAGCCTGGCCGGCCATAGCTACCTGGGTGTTTATGATATCGCCGGGAATGCCAGGGAATGGTGTTTAAATGAGAGTAGTGTGCAGGGTCAGCGATTTATATTGGGTGGCGGTTGGAACGATCCCACCTATGCGTTCAATGATAGCTACACTCAAAATGCGCTGGATAGGAGCCAATCAAATGGATTTCGTTGCATCAAGGAACTCCCGGGGGATTCTACGATGGGTTTATTAACCGGACCCGTAACGATGGCGTTTAGGGACTATTGGAAAGAGAAGCCTGTTGATGACAAAATATTTGCTATTTATCTTCAGCACTTTTCTTATGACAAAACTCCATTGAATGCAAAAATTGAAAAAAATATTGATGGAGAATCCTGGAAGGCTGAAAAGATTACGTTTGATGCCGGGTATAATAATGAAAGGATGGAAGCATACCTCTATTTGCCAAAAAAATTTCAACCTCCCTTTCAAACGATAGTTTTTTTTCCCGGTTCAGGTGTTATTTATTTAAAAAAATATGACCCGGAGACCGCTATAAAAAGAATTGATTTTATTCTGAAAAGCGGCAGGGCCGTAATTGTGCCCATTTATAAGGGTACATATGAACGATATGATAGCCTGAAAACGTCTACACCGGATGAAACCGTTTTTCATAAAGATCATGTCATCATGTGGAGAAAAGATATCGGCAGAACAATAGATTACCTGGAAACACGTAAGGAGATACAACCTGATAAAATCGGGTACCTGGGAATTAGCTGGGGTGGGCGTTTGGGCGGAACTTTTGCGGCGATAGAAAAAAGACTTAAAGTTGTGGTGCTTGCTGTGGGGGGTCTGAAAATGGAAAAAACATTGCCCGAAATAGACCAGATAAATTTTCTACCCAGGGTCGTTCAACCTGTACTTATGTTGAATGGAAAGCACGATATGTATTTCCCTGTTGAAACATCACAGAAGCCCATGTTCGAGTTGTTGGGAACCCCGAAGAAAGACAAAAACCTAATTATATATGATGCGGGTCACCAGGTGCCGCTTATCGAATTTGTTAAGGAATCACTGCATTGGTATGATAAGTACCTGGGGCCGGTAAAATGATTTTCAGGTATTTGTTTTAACAAGGCTTATTATGCATTTGCACTCTCCGGCGAAAATTATTTTAGTTACTTTTATAGTATGTCAGAAAAAGTAAACCCCATATTTAACAAACGGATTTTCTGGGATGTGGTATTTGAAAATATCAATTACGAGACCAAAGCTAATTTCGTAATAGAAAGGGTTTTTGAACGGGGTGATGTGGATGATATACGCAATTGCCGCCGTTATTACGGTGATGAAAAAGTTACTGAAGCATTACTAAATGCCAAATTCCTACCTGAACACACCATTTATTTTGCAAGTGCTGTCTTCAACAAACCACTAAAAGATTTCAGATGCTACATATTGAGACAGTTGAACCCCACACTTTTTCCATATTAAAACGGTTGATGGAAATTGATGAGCTAAAGGGTTTCTCTTTAGTAGGTGGCACTGGATTATCACTTTTATATGGACATAGACAATCAGTTGATTTAGATTTATTTTCCAACAAGCCTTTTGATAATGCTGGAGTAGTTGCTGTATTAGAGAAGACCTTTGGGTCAGCATTTCTAAACAGGTCAACCAATCCCCGCTTTGGTGTTTTTGGTTTTGTTGATAATGTAAAAATTGACATTATCCGTCACCCACACCCATTTATACGGCCCGAACAAACCATTGACAGTATAAGAATGTTTTCAACAGAAGATATTATTGCCATGAAAGTGCAAGCCATATTAGGCAGGGGCAAAAAGAAAGATTTTTGGGATATAGCAGAACTGCTCAACCATTTCTCAATCACTGACTTTATAAATTTTCATAAAGAGAAATACAGCACCCAAAACCTGTTAATTACCGTACCACATGCCATTACTTACTTTGCTGATGCCGAAGAAAGTGAAGACCCGGTAAGTTTAAAAGGACAAAGCTGGGAAGGTGTAAAAGAATTTATTGGTAAAAAAGTGAGTGAGTTTTTAAAATAGATGCTCAGTGATAAGTGTCTGTTTGATTGTGAAGGATTTAGCTTCGTTTAAAGTTGATTATCTTCCAAATGATTTATTAACTTATGTCTCAAACCCGTCAACTTGCCGCCATCATGTTCACCGACATCGTCGGGTACACAATGTTGATGGGTAATGATGAACAAAAAGCATTTGAGCTGCTCAATAAAAACAGGCAAATTCAAAAACCAATCATTGAACAATACAATGGGCGATGGATAAAAGAATTGGGCGATGGAGTAATGGCCAGCTTCAATACGGTTTCTGATGCAGTGAATGCGGCTATTAAAATACAGGAAGCCTGTAATGCTGCTAATGAATTCAAATTACGGATAGGCATCCATTTAGGAGAAGTGGTTTTTGAAAATGATGATGTGTTTGGTGATGGCGTGAATATTGCTTCAAGGATTCAGGCACTGGCCCCGCCGGGTGGCATCTGGATTTCTGAGTCGGTTCATAATAATGTTTCAAATAAAAATGATATTGATACAGAATTTGTAAAAGTTGAACAGCTTAAAAATGTAAAAGAACCAGTTCGCATTTACCAGGTAAAAGTGGAAGGCGTTGAAGCTCCCGAACCTGTTCATACTTCAACTGAAATCAAAACTCAGAAATATAGAAACCCTGTTTTATTTTTTATAGGAGCAGTTTTAGTTTTAGCATCGGGCTTTTTTATTTATAATGGTTTTCAAAAAACTACTAAAGAAAATATTCCTTCAAAAGTTGAAGAAGAAATTGATAAATCTATTGCCGTCTTGCCCTTTGTTGATATGAGTGCAGGGAAAGACCAGGAATATTTCAGTGACGGGCTGAGTGAAGAATTGCTCAATCTCCTGGCAAAAATTCCGGAGCTGAAAGTGATTGGCCGTACTTCTTCTTTCTCCTTCAAGGGAAAGAACGAAGACCTGCGCAGTATTGCTGAAAAATTGGGAGTTGCTCATTTGCTGGAAGGCAGTGTTCGTAAAGATGGAAATAAGATTCGTGTAACAGCGCAGTTGATAAAAGCCGCTGATGGCTCACACTTGTGGAGCGAAACATACGACCGTGACTTAAAAGGTATTTTTAAATTACAGGATGAAATAGCACAGGCTGTTGTAAAGCAGTTGAAACTTAAACTTCTGAAAGTTCCTTCTGGAACAAGTACCGCATCAGAAAATATAGAAGTGTATAATCTTATCCTGCAGGGAAATTATTTTTATGATAAATTAGACAAAGACAATGTTGCCAAAGCTGTTGATTTTTATAATCAAGCTATAGCCATCGACTCCACCGACGCCCTTGTATGGGCAAAACTGGCCCATGCTATTTCAAGACAAGCATGGCAAAACTATATTGATCAGAACACGGGTTATGAAAAAGCAAGGCAGGCAGCCCTGAAGGCAATATCGCTGGATAGCAACGAGGTCATTGGTCAGAAGGAACTTGCCGCTGTTAAACTTTTTCATGATTTCGATTGGAAGGGAGCAGAAGAAGCCTATCAAACAGCACTTAGCTTGGAACCGGAAAATCCTGACATATTATATGGTATTGGCGGCGGTCTTTATTTCGCTACAGGCCGGTGGGATGAATCTATCCGGACAATGAAAAAATCTATTGAGCTTGATCCGCTCAAACCACTCAGCCATTTGAACCTCGGCAATATCCTGACTTCCGCCGGCCGCATTGATGAAGCTATGCCCTATTTTAAAAAAGCATTGGAATTAAATCCCCAATTTCAACGGGCCCATTTGTATTTGGGCAGGAATTATTTATTGGTGGGGAAGACAGAAATGGCTTTGAAGGAAATCCAGCAGGAGAACCTGGAAGTATTCAAAACTTTTGGTTTGGCTCTTGCCTACCATGCACTTGGCCGAAGCAAAGAAGCGGATGAGGCGATGAAAAATTTTACTGACAGATTTCAAAATGACTGGAATTATCTTTTGGCGGAACTTCATGCTTTCCGGGGAGAAAAAGACAAAGCATTTATGTGGCTGGAGAAGGCATATAACAAAAAAGATAGTTGGCTGGTTTTCCTTAAAGGTGATCCATTATTAAAAAACCTGAAGAGTGATTTCCGTTATAATGCGTTTATGAAGAAAATGAATCTGCCGCCAGATTAGATTAATTTTAATATCATGCCCCAAACCCGCCAGCTCGCTGCCATTATGTTCACCGACATCGTCGGGTACACGGCATTAATGGGTAATGATGAACAAAAAGCATTTGAGTTACTGAATAAAAACAGAGAAATTCAAAAACCAATCATTGAAGAATTTAATGGCCGTTGGATAAAAGAATTGGGTGATGGAGTAATGGCCAGCTTCATTACCGTTTCAGATGCAGTAAATGCAGCTATCAAAATCCAGCAAACCTGTAATGCTGAAAAAGAGTTCCTGTTACGAATAGGTATTCATTTGGGTGAAGTAGTATTTGAAAACGATGATGTGTTTGGCGATGGGGTGAATATTGCTGCCCGGATACAGGCTGCTGCGAAACCGGGTTGTATTTATATTTCTGAATCTGTTTATAATAATGTTTCTAACAAAAAAGATATAAATACAAAGTTTGTTGGTGAAGAAAATTTGAAAAATGTAAAAGAACTTGTTCGCATTTATGAAGTGATCATTGAAAATAATCACCCGGTAATGCAACTCTTGTCAAATGATAATTCATCAGGTAACCCTATTCCCGAAAAAAGCATTGCCGTCTTGCCATTTGTAAATAGGAGCAGCGACCCTGAACAGGAATATTTCAGTGATGGTCTGAGCGAAGAACTGCTGAATCTTCTGGCAAAAATTACGGAACTGAAAGTGATTGGCCGTACTTCCTCTTTTTCTTTTAAAGGCAAGAAGGAAGACCTGCGCAGTATTGCTCAAAAGCTTGGTGTATCATACATATTGGAAGGTAGTGTGCGCAAAGATAGAAACAGGATTCGTATAACTGCCCAGCTGATAAAAGCAACTGACGGCTCGCATTTATGGAGTGAAACTTATGACAGAGATTTAGAAGATATATTTAAATTACAAGACGAGATAGCAGTTGCTGTAGTAGAGGAATTAAAACTTAAGTTACTTTCAGTTGCAGACCAAGCAGCATCTCACCTGATCAATACAGAAGTGTATAACCTCATTCTTCAGGGGAATTACTACGCAGAAAAGAGAGATGAAGTGAATCTTGCAAAAGCTCTTGATTTTTACTCACAGGCATTGGCCATCGATTCACTGAATGCCCGAAGCTGGGCAGCGGTGGCAAAATGTTATGTCCTGCAAGCGGATTGGGGTTGGATCGATCGCAATGAAGGTTTTAAAAAAGCTGAGATAGCTGCAAAAAAGGCAATTGCATTGGATGAAAAACAAGCAGATGGGTATATTGTATTGGGTATAATTAAAATGAATCAATTTGACTGGGATGAAGCGGAAACGGATTTGATGAAAGCCTTGAATCTTATTCCGGGAAATGCTGATCTTTTGAGGCTCATAGGCTATTTTTATGTATTCCTTGGCCGCTTTGATGAGGCCATCCTGTTAACTAAAAAATCGATAGTTCTTGACCCGATAAAAAGTATCACCTATTTTAATTATGGTTATCTATTGTATTGTGCCAATCAACCTGAAGAAGCCATTGCGGCTTACAAAAAAACGTTGGAACTAAATCCTCAGTTTCCCCGAACACATTATTTACTTGCCAAGGTTTATTTGTTACAGGGAAAGCCTGAATTGGCCCTTGAAGAAATGTCAAAAGAAAAAGAAAACGTTTGTAAAATTCCTGGCCTTTCATTGTCTTATCATTCCCTGGGGCGGAGAAAAGAAGCCGATGAAACGATGCAAGATTTTATATTACAATATCAAAATGAAAGCCCCTACCTGATTGCCGAATTATATGCTTTCCGGGGAGAAAAGGATATCGCATTTGAATGGCTGGAAAAAGCTTTTATACAAAAAGACACCTGGTTGACATGGCTTAAAGCCGATCCATTATTGCAAACCCTATGGACTGACTCACGTTATCAAACACTACTGAAAAAGATGAATCTACCTGGAGTAGCATAATTGTAAAATCAATATCCTAATTCCACCACTCCGACGCCATTATACCTGCCCACTAAAATATAACGCAGGCGGGTTCACTAACATTATTTATCTTTCTTTGATCTAGTCCCCCAACTTTTACATTCCCTTAATAACCAAACATGGTCTGTATCTTTCGAGAAATTATTCTAAATTTAAAATACAATAATAACTCACATGAGCATTACAGAACAAGTAGTACTGAATAAAAAATGAAAGCCGGTAGCTGTTCAAATTCCGATGTATCAATACAAAAAATTACTGGTACTTGCCGAAGAGATGGGAAGATATTAAAGCTTATGATCAGGCTATGAAGCGTAAACATCAATTGATTCCTTTTGACAAAGCGGCAAAAGAACTGAAAGCTAAAATAAAAGGTTGCTAGGAGTCTAGAGTATTGCTAATAGGTATCCACAAAAAATAAGCACCTCTCCCAACTTTCACATTCCCTTAATAAGCAAACAATACATTTATTGCATCTAATACGTAACTAAGGTTACCCGCCATAGTCTCGTTTCAAACGAGACTACGGCTGACAAGTAAAACCCTTTGTTATGAAACAAATGCTACACATTTCCGCCGCCTTCGACCAACCCGAATTTATACAGAACCTGGTAGAACGGTTGGCTTACCGTCGTTATGAATTTGGTTTTGGCAACGAAAAAATGCCTCCCGGTTTTAAAGCATTAGAAACCTCCTCTACTGAAACATATGTAAGTGGTACCATGGCTATTGATTTTCCTGCCGGCACAGAAACCGATGAAGAAAGAATCAATATGCCATTTATCACCTGCTTTCTGTTTACCTGCATCAAAGGAAAAACAGACCCTTATCAATTAATATGGAGCAGTTCTATGAACTAATGACCGGTTTTTAAAATCCGGTTCTCTTTTCACCCCAGCTTTCCTGCCATTCACCGGGTTATGACTGCATAGTACCCATTCACTATTGACCATTCACTTCTCTCCCCATAGTTTTGAATAAAATTTGAAGGAATGAGAGATTTCAGGGAATTTAAAGAACGGCAAAAGCGTCGTTGTGAAGAAAGGATGGATCGCCACCGTAGTAAACATGGTCAAATCTGGACAGGGGTTTTTATTCTGCTGATTGGTGTAGCAGCATTGGTAAGGGTGGCCGTACCGGATTTACCCCCGTTGTTATTTAGCTGGCAAACTTTTTTAATTGCTCTTGGTATTTTTATTGGTCTCAAACATAACTTCCGTGGAGGCAGTTGGTTTTTATTGATACTTATTGGCACAGGCTTCCTCATCCGTGATATTTATCCTGACCTGGCTTTCCGCCGTTACATCTGGCCGATGGTATTTATTTTAATCGGGGCTTTTATTATTATCCGGCCCCGCAGGGCAAGCTGGTCGCAATCATCCTGGTGGGATGAAAAAAAAAGCAAAGCATCTGAGCAAGGTGCCACTATCCTTGATGAAGAAGAAACCTGGAGCCAGGATGATTATGTAGATACTACTTCCATTTTTGGCGGTGCAAAAAAACATATCCTTTCCAAAGATTTTAAAGGAGGCGATATTGTGAACATTTTTGGCGGTACTGAACTAAACCTTACCCAGGCAGATATAAAAGGAACAGTGGTGCTGGAGATAACTACCGTTTTCGGTGGTACCAAATTAATTGTTCCTTCCAACTGGGAAGTAAAATCCGAAGCCGTCACCATTTTTGGTGGATTAGAAGACAAACGGAATATGCAAACCATCGTTGATAATCCGGGAAAAATTTTGTTGCTGAAAGGAACAGTGATATTCGGGGGAATTGACATCAGGAGCTTTTAGCCTTCGATAAACTCAGGCTGACAACGTAATACCAAAAACCAACTTATACATGAACTGGTATCTTACAAAAATGGTCTTTCGCATCGTTTGTGGCGATGGCAACCACACAGCTCAGTTTGATGAACAACTTCGTTTGATAACTGCAGGCAGTAAAGAAGAAGCATTTCATAAAGCTCAGTTACTCGGTGCTAAAGAAGAAGAAATGTTTTTCAACCGCAACCAGCAATTGGTGCAATGGCAGTTTATAAGTGTAAGTGAGTTGTATCAGTTAAATGAGCTGATTGATGGTGCCGAAGTATATTCAAGGATTGAAGAAAAAGAAAATGCAGACAGTTACCTGCACATTATTTATAAAAAGGCAGAGCAAATCAGATTTGGCAACACCCTTGAAATATTGAACTTCGCCTAAGCCATGTCCAATTCGCCATTGTCCATAATAAAGTTCCGTATCATTTTCATCCTTTGCTGGCTGGTGATGATGGCAGATAATGTAATGGTGCTGAATTTCTTTGGCCTTCCGCTGAGAGCCGCCTTCATTGACAGTGCTATTGCCAACACCTTATTGTTACTGGCCTGCCTGCTGGTGATGAACACACTCAGGTATTATTTGCCTAAAGGACAGCAGTATATTAATATTTTTTCCATTTGTATTTTTCTTACTGTTGTTTGGTTGTTATTATCAAAATGGTTGCTGCGAATTTCGCTGGGCCATTACGATGGCTATAAAGATTTATTACACCACTCACTTTCTATCCGCTTCAGTATTGCTTTTCTTTTGCTGGGCTGTGTAACGATGATAA
>Ga0163150_10001134_pt1 | contig 46531 bp, 38 predicted proteins | sample OliLakLV19P2IB_FD_148628 | JGI IMG/M metagenome (GOLD analysis project Ga0163150, IMG submission 148628) | Freshwater microbial mat bacterial communities from Lake Vanda, McMurdo Dry Valleys, Antarctica - Oligotrophic Lake LV.19.P2.IB | ecosystem: Environmental > Aquatic > Freshwater > Lake >... | reverse complement strand
TTCCATAATCAGTTCGTTGCTCTCGCCTTTAAAAGCCTGAAAGCCGGCGTCGCTCATGGCCGCCCAGCCCTCGGTTCCGTAGAACAGATTGCCGACCATGATGTTCAGCGGCGCCACCGTTTTTGGCGCTGTCGCCTCCGGTGTTGGCTTCGCTCCGGGAGGCCCTTGACGCCGGCCGGAAGGCACGGCGCCCTCGGCTCCGGTCAACAGGCCGCGCACTTCGAACACCAGTTCCCGCCCGCCGAAATCGTAGTTGGCGGTAAGCGTGTTGGGCGTCTCCTGGTCATCGTCATAGGCGAATTTTCCGCCATGCGCATTTACGCTCTTCGGCCATTCCGGCTCGCTGAGTCCCCAGCGCGCAATGCCCAGTTCATGCACGCCCTGATTGCCGATGTCGCCGTTGCCGGTGTCCCAGAACCAGTGCCAGTTATAGCGGAAACGAAGTTCATTAAATGGCCGCAATGGCGCCGGTCCCAGGAACATGTCCCAGTTGATCCCCGGCGGCGTTTCAATGTCCGGTTTCTTCCCGATCGACGCGCGGCGCTTATAACAAAGCCCCTTGGCCTGATAAACCTTCCCGATCAACCCGCCCTGCACCGCCGCCATCGCGCGCATCTTGAACGGATTGGACCGGTGCTGCGAACCGATCTGCAGCATCTTCTTCGTCTCCCGCGCCACCTGGACCAGCTTCTGACCCTCATAGATGTTGTAGCAGGCCGGCTTTTCGCCATAGACGTCCTTGCCCGCCTTCATCGCCCAAATGGCCGCCAATGCGTGCCAATGGTTCGGCGTGGCGATCGAGACCGCCTCGACGTTCGGATCCGCGAAGGCTTCGCGCATGTCCTCGAACTCTTTCGCCTTCTCACTGGTGTTCTTGAGCAGCGTCGCCTGCGCCTTCTCCCGCGCCGCCTGGTTTACGTCGCACAGGCCGACAACCCGCGACTCCGGAAGCCGCGAATAGATGTTCAAGTGGTTGGTCCCGCGTCCGCCCAAACCAATCAGGGCGACATTGACGCGCTCATTCGCGCCCCAGACGCGCATTGCCGAAGCGGCCGCGGCCGCCCCCATGAAATATCGACGTGTTGTGTTCTCCGACATCGCTCTGCCTCGTCCGCGATCATATCAAACCGCGCCTACTGCTTCAGCCGGTTTAACGTGTACGCGGCCTCCGTCGTACACAGCGGAGTACCGTCCGCGGCTCGAATCCCTTTCGGCCGAAGTTCATAGATCCGCCGCGTACGCATGCCCGGGACCGTCAGCCGGGCTTTCCGGCCATCCGCCGACAGATCAACCTTACTTACTAACTCCGGCTGTAAGTCAGTCTTCGGCGAACCGTAGACCGAATGGTATTTATAGTAATAACTCGTCAAGGAGTAAGCAGCCGCGTCGCGCGCCGTCGCCGCGTCGATGGGCTTGGTGAACTCGAGTTCAAAGCCGTCCTTCAAGAGGCGCATATGAAGGATGTCCATCGGCGGTTTGCCCGTATAGACGATGCGCTGCAGCCCCTCGCTTGTGCCCCAAATCCGCGATGTCTGGGCCGTGTAGAGGCTTCTGCCGTCCGGCGAAAGCGCGATCCGGTTATTGCCCGCCCGCAGCCCATTCCCCTCGTAGAAGATGAACGCCGCGCCCTGGTACTCCCCGCCCACCTTCTCCAAATCGGCCCGCAATATGCGCGGATACGTCCATTCCGCCACCAGCATCTGCCCTGCGTATGGCCCAAACGCTCCGGCGGTGGTATCGAGTAGAGGTTGCGTGACCGAGCCGCCCATATCGTTCTGCGGGAACTGGATGGCGGGCATTTTCCGCAGCTTGTCCAATTCGGCGACTGGCGTTTCCACCGGATCACGCCCGCCGAACCACGGGGCCCAGTTCAACGACGCCGGATGCCCATGAAACGCACCTGGAGTGACATGGTGCAAGGGAGATGTCCCCACCCAGTCGCCTTGATTGTCGGTGGCGAATAAGTCCCCCGCGGCGTTGAAACCCAATCCGTTTGGTTGGCGAAATCCGCAGGAGAGTAACTCGACCGCGCCTTGCGGAGTGATCTTCAGCGAACAGCCGCGATAAGTGGTTGGCGAGTAATGACCGACCTTTCCCACTAGTCCTTCCTTCTGTTCCTTGGCTTGCCGGCCCTTCGCGGTGTATTCCCCTCGCACGGGCATTCGCGGCTCTCCGCCATTGGAGGAAAGCCCGAGCGAGAGGTAGAAGTTGCCGGCCTTGTCCCGCACGGGGCCATAGAGGAACTCATGATAATTCCCGGAGATGCCCCAGCCATCGGCCACTGTTTCATAAAGATCCGCCTTACCGTCGCCGTCCGTGTCGGCGACCCGCGTCAACTCCGGCAAATGAGCGACGAAGTATTCGCCGGGTTTGTCTCCGGCGATGACACCAAGAGGCGATTGGAAGCCGTCGGCGAACTTTTGCCAGCGGCCTGACTTCGTGTCGAGCAGATACAAATAACCTCGCCGGAAAGTGACCGCCAGTTTCCCATCGACGCCAAAGGCGACGCCCGCTACTTCCGGCGCGATGTCGCGAGGCAGCGGCACGTTCTCCACGCGATAGCTTTCCAATGGCGCTTGGGTCCAGGCGGAAACCGCTACAACCGCTAACAAAACGGCCCTCATCGCAGCAACTCCTCCACGGTCTTGCCGTCAAACACGCGGCGCCGCCGGATCCCGCCAGCCTCCGGCACTAACATCTCCCGCACCTCCACACCGTCCACCAGGTATCGGAACTCGGGAACGCCGTCCACCAGGCGGTAGCCCTTGAACCGGCGCAAGCCTTCCTGCTTCTCCGCGCGCCAGAATATCGTGCCAATAATCGCGGCCGTTGGCGTAAGCTTCTTCGCGTCCGTTTTGCGCAGCAGGGTCCCGGTCATATCCAGGAAGCCGCCGCGCCAGGCGTAGAGCAGCTTGCTCTGCCCCGCGTCAAAACAATAGGACACACCCCCAGGCAGCCCCACAGCGATGGCGGCCGGCGTGGCTTCCGGCATGTCCCAACGCACTACCACGGCGGTGTTGCCCACGACGGGCTTTGCCTCGCTGGTAACCTCCAAATCGCTCACGCGGAAACCATCGGGTACGGGCGCCTTCGCACCCAGTTCCATCGCCGCCCACAGGGAATGAATCCGCGGCCTGGCCCGATCTAGAGCCATCCCGCCAAAATAATTCGGCATCGACGTGCCCGATAGGATCCGCGCCGGATTTCGCATCCAGCGCTCATACCAATCGAATCGCAACCGCTCCGCCGCGTTCTGCAACTGCGGGCCTTCCTCGCCCAATGACTTATTCGCGCCCCAGTCATGGCAGCCAATGCAGGCCATTCCCTGCTTCTTAATGTTCGTCCCCAACAGGCCCGCGCCGGTCTCCCGGAGCGCATCGGCAAACGCCGGCGGCGCCATGCCATCGCCCGGAGCCAGCCCATCCATCTTCGCGAGCGCCGCGGCCAGCGGCCGCATCTCGGCCTCCACGTAGTGCGGCATCCGCAACTCGCGCCCGCGCCGGATGCGCTGCTTGCCCCACAGCACCTGGCCAATCCAGCTCGTCTTCAACTTCTCGCCGACGCTGTCCAAGTCCGGCGCCTCCGTCCCTGGCTTGTGGCAGGCCAGACATTGATGCCGCTCCAATTCGTGGCGGGCAGTGAAGACCGGCGCGGCGGATTTCGTTGGCGGCATTCGCAGGAACGCGCGCACATTTTGTTTTTGCGGCTCCGTCCAATGGGTTCGCACTACGCGGCATTCCACTTCGCGCAGCGGCCGCTTTGCGCCTGCGGGCTGGTGGCAGCCGGTACAATGCAACGAGCCCCGCAGTTCCGCGCCCCGCCCGGCGTCTCCGGCAGGCGCCGGGCCTTCGAACGCCGCGTCCGTTGACCGCGTCAAATATGCCGCAATCGCCGTCGCATCATCGTCATCGAGCAGCATGGACGGCCGGTGCGATTCCAACAACTGCGCCGTCATTGCCGCCAGCGTGTACTTCGATCCCATCGCGGCCATGGAACCCGACGGATGGCAGAACACGCACCCCATCGTCCCAAACAGTTCCCCGCCCTTTCCAATGGAAACCTCGTTGGCCTTCCGGGGCTTGAATGCACCCGCCGCCTTCAACGTGAATAGGTGCGCCGCCAAATCGGCGGACTGCTCAGTTGTTTGGCCTACCACGGTGTGCCGGCGCAAGAACGCGAACAGCCAGTCCCTGTTCGTCCGCGAACCGATGCCCGCCAACGGCGGAACGGGCCTTTCCAGGCCGGGCGCCGAATGGCAACTCGCGCACCGCGCTTCGGCTACCAACCGCCGGCCTTCCTCAGCCGCACGCGAAGGCTCCGCAGCCCGCTGATGGAAGAACGCCGAGCGCGGCACGGGTTCCCAATCGAACCCGGCGGAGCGCCACTCGAGCCTGAACTGCGCCACCGCTCCCGCTTGCCGCGTGAATGGCAGTGTCAACGCGTGCATCCCCGCGGTAAGTGAATGCTTTGATCCCGTGACGCCGTCGATTATCACCGGCCGATTAAACTCATAGGAGCCGGCCGCCAGTATTTGCAGCGACCCCTCCCACTGCCCCGAAAACGCCGCGCCCAGCGACGGGTGAATGGACTCACCCGGCTCCAAATAGAAGTTCGGCGACCGCGACACAAAAACCACGTTGGTTGCGCTGTCCCCGAACCGCCCGATTAAGCCCTCCACCGCCTGCGCCGATGCCGGCCACGCCGCCAAAAGCCATCCCAGCCAATACCTGCCCATCTCAACGAGCTTACTTGCAAACGGACGCGAGTGCCAATATAGAGGGGTGTCCTTTGCCGCCGAGCTTGCCGAGCTCCTTCCCCACGACCTTCCCCATCGCGAAAACGTCATCGCCAAAGCGGCGCGCCATTTGGAACTGATCGTCGAAATGAACGCGGTGATGAATCTGACGCGAATCCTGAATCCGCGCGAGGCCGCGATCAAGCACGTGCTGGATTCGGTGCTTCCGTGGCGCTTGTTCGCGGGCGCGAGTCACGTTGTGGACGCTGGCACCGGGGCCGGTTTTCCTGGTGTTCCGCTGTCGCTGGTGCTTCCGGAGACGGAATTCTCGCTGCTGGACGCCACGCAGAAAAAGGCCCGCTTCGTTGAGTCCGCGGTGGCGGAACTGGCCCTTCCGAACGTGCATGTGTTTCCCAATCGGGTGGAAGAATGGATTCATCGCAATCCGGCCGAAATCGTTACGGGCCGGGCGATCGCTCCCCTGCACAAAACGATTCTGGTTTTCGCGCCGGCCCTAAAAATGGGCGCGCGAGTGTTGTTATATAAAGGCCCCGACGCGGAATCCGAAATCGCCGAAGCCATGCCGGAAGCCCGCAAGCGGCAGATCGAGATGGAAGTAGTCAGCCGCTACGAACTTCCAGACGCGCTAGGGGCGCGCACGATCGTGGAATACCGCCGCGGCGACCGCGTTTGAGACTGTTCGCAGCAGCCGTCCGTTGTCCTCCGAAGTCGCTCGCGTCGTCAGGATGACGGTCACGACCTGGCTGACGGGATCGGCCCAGGCGACGGTTCCCGTAGCGCCGGAATGCCCGAAAGTTTGCGGGGAAACGAGGTCACCGCAGTAAACCCATACCGGGCTGGTGGCCAGTCCCCAACCGAGGCCCCAGGGCTTTTGAATCGCAGCATTTTGGTCGCTGATCATCCGGGCTGTTGCCGCGGGACTAAGAAGGCGCTTACCGTTGAATTGTCCACCGTTCAGGAACGCCTGGAGGAGCACGGCCAGGTCGGTTACCGTGGAATGCATTCCGCCCCAGGGGTGCCCCATGTCGCGCCAATACTGGGAATTGGGCCCGAATCGATCGACGTCCGGTCCCGTTCCGGTCTGGCACAAGACAGTATCGGCGATGGGCCTGCCGCCTAATCCGAGGGACGAGTCCTTCATCCCCAGCACGTCGAAAATTTCCCGCTTGTGGAACTCGCGGAGCCGTTGTCCGGAGACGCGTTCGACGATCTCGCCGGCAAGCAGCGTCCCCATACTTTGATAGCTGAAATCGGTGCGCGGTTTATAGAGCAGCGGAGTGGTGAAAGCGCCTTTGACGAACTCGCTGAGCGGCGCGTGCGCGCGGCGCAGTTCGATGTTCTGGGGGAGCATGTCGGGAAGGCCGGAGGTGTGCGTCAATAGGTCGCGAACACGAATTTGCGCGCGGTCCTCGCCCTGCAATTCGGGCAGGTAGCGCGAGGCGGGATCGTCAAGCGATACCAGGCCGCGCTCGACCAGCACCATCAACGCGACGGCGTTCACCGGCTTTGAAATGGAGGCCAGCAGGTACACGGCGCCGGGCTTGGCGCCAAAGCCTTCGTGCAGGACGATGGCGCCGTTTTTCACCACGATAATCGACGCCGCGGAGACGCGGCCGGCTTTGACCTCCGCGGCCAGCAGCGAAGAAGCCAGCGCCAGACGCCGCTTGTCCATTCCCGCTGTCTCCGCGTCGCCGCGTTTCAATTGGCCCATTAGAGCTAATCCCGCGAGCAATGCTATCGCAGCACGACGTCCCATACTTTGGTCCTCCTGTCCTTGCCCTTTGGTCCGTCGACGGAAAGGGTGACGACGTATTCGCCGGGCTTTTCGTAGACGTGCTGGGGGTGGCGATCCACGGATGTTTTGCCATCGCCGAACTCCCAGCGCCATGACGTGACCGGGCCAAAGGCGCCGTCCTGAAACGCCACCAGACGCCGGTTCATATCGACAATCTGGAATGTCCAATCCGCCTCCACCGGTTTTCGGCTGGTGGACTCGATTGGCATGAGGCGGAAGGCGACTAAATCGGAAGCATTGCCATACATGGATGTCTTATGAGACAGATTCCAAAAGCCGCGGTACTTCGTGCCCTTTTCGTCGTCATAATCCAATACGGACCAGGACATGCCAATCACCTTGTTCTCCCACAACTTACTTTCGACCGATCGTTCCGGGCCTTCATAAGCGGCGTAGTCAAATGGCGTTATGTAGAACTCAAGAATTAACCTGCCGCTTTCGCCGGGCTTGAAATTGTAGTTATAGGCGGCGTTGGCGTACGGCAGATTTTTGATCCACGGCTGGCAGCCCCAGACCATGGCCCAGTCCTTGCCATCGGCGGGCGTGAAGATGTGATAATTCTGAGCGTGAACGCCGTGGAAGGTGAAGTGGGCGTCCGCTGGGTTGTAGTCCTTTACCGGATGCATTTGCTTGATAAACGGGCCGCCAGAGAGATCGCCGTCAACGACAACTTCAAAGATGTCGTTGTGCAGGTCGCGGTGGCGGAAGTCCCAATAGTTGTCGGAGGCTTCGTAGAGGAAATAGAGGCGATTGAGTCCTTTCACCCAGCCCACTTTGACGGTAACATCCAGGTCCTTTCTGTCCATAGGCGTGTTGTTCACGGTGTCCTTTAGTTGCTCGATGCCGATGGAATAACTGGCGGGAACGGCGGCCCAGTCATCGATCCTGCCGTCGATGCGCGGAATCTGATTGGCGGGGAACTGGAAGACCTTAAATTCGACGCCGGGGCGTTCGAGGGCGAGCAGCGGGAGGGCGAAAAGGAGCGATGAGATCCGGCGCATGATTCCAAGAGTCTATCGCGGAACGCGCTGCGTTAAACTGATCTAGTGTTTAATGTACTTCGATTTGCCTCGGTCTTGGTACTTGGCGGATTCAGCCTATTCTCCGCTCCGGCGCGAAATCAGTTTACGGTTTACCTGGGCGGTAGCCGGGCGGACGCGGCGCGGGCTATCGCCGTTGACGCTGACGGCAATTCGTATGTCGCCGGGCAGGCTTTCCGGAACGCGAATCGCCCCGAAGCATTTGTCGCGAAGACCAGCGCCGATGGCTCGCGCGTCCTGTGGACGACTTACCTGACTGGCGAGTCGGCTGTTTCCGTTGCCATCGACGCCGGGGGGAACGTGTGGGTGGGGAGCGGCACGGCGTTAGCAAAGTTGAACGGAGCGGATGGGAGATTGCTGCGAACGGTGGCGATGGGGGGATTATAGCGGTGACGGTGGATGGGGCTGGGGGCGTTTTTGTGGCGCATCGGAGCGTTGTCAGCAAGCTGGATGGCGATTCGGTGAAACTCTCGGGAGCGGCGCGGGCGCTGGCTATTGGAACGGATGGAGCCGTATACGCGGCGCACGGTAACTCAGTTACGAAATTGGGAGCGGATGGGTATTCGTTGGACCTTGGGTGGGCCGTTCAATCAATTGCCGTTGACGGTTTAGGAGCAGCGTATGTCACCGGAGCCGAGGCACGGATTGCGAAGCTGACGACGGCCGGGGACCGCGTGGAGTTTACGATTGAGCCCGGCGGGTTCCTGCAACAGGAAGGGCGCGGGATCGCCGTTGACGGGGTTGGCAATTTGTATGTGACTGGATGGACTACTTCTTCGGACTTCGCCCGCGCGCCGGGTTGGCATGGGGATCGGGATGGGTATTTATTGAAGTTGAATTCGGTGGGCGAAGTGATGGAGACGCACTTCATTGGCACCGCGATTCGCGATGAATTGACTGCGGTGGCGGTCACGCCCGCGGGGGACATTTTTGTGGCGGGATGGACGGAAGGACCGGGGATGGGGAGCGGGCCGCTGGCGCAGTTGCAGGGCGCGACGGATGCGATTGTCGTTAAGTTTGCGGTGGATTCCGGTCGTGCGTTGACGGCGACGACTACTTCGCTGGTTTCGAATCCGAGCGGAGCGGCTACTTATGGCCAGCCGGTTACATTGACGGCGACAATCATCCCGGCTGGGACGACCGGCAAGGTTACTTTTTACGACGGAATGAATGTGATTGGAACGTCGGTTGTCAATAGCGGTGTGGCCGTTCTGACAGCCAGGACCCTGCCTTCGGGCGCCCACAGTTTACGGGCCTACTATCGAGGCGACGTCAACTTTTCGCCAAGCAGTTCACCCTCCATTTCTCAAACAATTACGACTGTGCCAGCTGTACCGTTCTCGTCGGGAGGGTTGGCCGCATCCCCCACCGGCGCCGCCCCAACATCAATCGCCGTTGCCGATTTCAATGGGGACGGCAAGCCCGACGGTTTCCGCGGCCGGGACGGATTTGACGCTGTCGCTTGGAGTAGGTTTCTCGGGGCAGTACGCTGTCGTCCAACAAAAGGTCTATCTTTGGGCGCGGGACTACTCGGCCAGCGATACGGGCTGGGTGCAGACCGGCACGACAACGCCCATTACCGCATCTTCCCCGCCGATTGTTATTTCCGGCGTACCAGCGATTGCCGCTGGTTCGCCGCAAACTTTCACATTCACCGTCCGGAGGCCGCAAGGACCCAACAGCCTCGCTTACGCCTATTTCCTGATCCACTCGAAAGCGACCCCGGAGGTTAACTCTTGCCATGGTTTCTTCAGCCCTGGTAACAATACTTTTATTTTGTACAGGGACAACCTGCTAAACACGGTGTCTATCCCGGCCGGCAGCCCAACTACAGCCGAAAACAGCCAATGCATCGTTTACGGAACCGGTTCGGGCACAGTCTCCAATGGCGCGACGGACCTGGTATTTAACGTGACAATCGCCCTGAAAGGCGTGTTCTCCACAACAAACAAGAACGTCTACGCCTTGGTCAGCGCAAACACCGGCTGGATTCAAACCGGAACCTGGTATCCCCCCGATGCCAGCCTTACTCCCATCGTGGCCTCCGGCACGCTTCCCCTCCCAGTCTCCGGTTCTCCGCAGATATTCACAGTCACCGGTCGCGACCCCAATGGAGCGGCGAACCTCTTCCGTTTGTATTTCCTGGTGAATGACAACACCGGCATTCCGCAGAATACCTGCCACGGTTTCTATGACCGCGCCACCAATGGCATTTTCCTCTACAACGATGCACTGAACGCGCTAACCGGCCCACTTACTCCCGGCTCGAACGCTACGTTACAGAATAGTCAGTGTACAATCCACGGAGCAACGTCGGCGCTGGTTTCCGCGGCGGGGACCGATCTGACTATTCGTCTCGGTATCAGCCGGCAAGGCGCGGCCGCCGCAAGGAAACAGTGGCTCTACGTCTGGGCACAGGACAACGAAGGCAACGACACCGGCTGGATCGAAAACGCCATCTGGCTGCCCTAAACCGGCGTACCATGAATCGATGTTCCGCTACGCCAGCGACCAATCGCTGTTCCTTGATGTCGCGCCCGCACACGCAAATCTCGACGCCTTGGCCCAGATCCCCGGCGTCGTCAACCTGCACCCCGCTTATCAGTCGATCCTGATCGTCTTCAACCCGCTGATCACGACTCACGAAGTCTTGCAACAATCCGCCGCCGCGGCCTCATCGGTGACGCCGAAGAACCCCAAACACCACGAAATCCCCATCACCTACAACGGCCCCGATCTAGCCGCCGTCGCCCGCTTCCACAGCCTTTCGCAGGAAAGAGTCATCGAGCTCCACGCCGCCGGCGCGTACACGGTTGCGTTCCTCGGGTTTGTTCCGGGGTTCGCCTATTTGACCGGCTTGCCCGCCGCCCTGCATACACCCCGGCTTCCAACCCCTCGTAAAGAAGTCCTCGCCGGCAGCCTTGGCATCGCTGGCGATCAGACTGGAATTTACCCGCTCGCCACGCCCGGCGGCTGGCAGCTAATCGGCCACACTCCGTTGGAACTCTTCAACGCCGCGAACACGCCCATGAGCCTTCTGCAACCGGGCGACCACATCAAGTTCATCGCCGTATGACCATCGTCGTTCAATCGCCCGGCATGTTCACTACGGTCCAGGATCTCGGCCGGCCCGGGCACGGTATCCACGGCGTCTCGCGCGCCGGCGCGGCTGACCCATTGGCCCTTCGCATTGGCAACCGCATTCTTGGCAATGACGACAGCGCGGCGGCGTTGGAAATGACCCTGCTCGGGGGCGCGTTTACATTCCCCGAGGGCGCGCAGATCGCGCTTACTGGCGCCCGGCCCGCCAGTCTGCCCGGCTATGAATGCATTGAAGTTCAACGCGGCCAGACGCTTCGAATCGGCCCGCTCGAAAGCGGCGCGCGCTGTTATCTTTGCGTTCGCGGCGGGATCGACGCGCCACTCGTCGCCGGCAGCGCCTCGACGCATGTCCTTAGCGGCCTTGGCGGGCAGGCCCTTCGGAAAGGAGACATTCTCGCTGTCAAGAATTCGGCCAATCAACTCGCGAGCAAGGCGATTCCGAGCGAACTGAAAACTTACTCCCGCCTGCTCCGCGTGACTCGCGGGCCGCAAGCGAGCGAGTTCGACGAAGCTGTTTTTTATGACAACGAGTACACCATCTCGCCCGATTCCAACCGCATGGGCTTGCGTCTGGAAGGCCCTCCCGTTCCATGTCCTCAACAGGGCCGGATGATCACGGAAGGCGTCCCGCTGGGCGCTATTCAGATTCCCGCCAACGGGCAAGCCATCATCCTTTTCGTCGATCAGCAGACTACCGGCGGCTACCCTAAAATCGCCAATGTAATCACCGCCGATATTCCCAGCACCGCGCAACTGCGCCCTCGCGATCATGTCCGATTCCGGCTCGTCACCAATGAAGAAGCCCAGACGGTACTCCGCCGCCAGGAACAACTCCTCAACCAGTTATGATTCACATCAACGCCGACATTGGTGAAATTCCCGAACACATCGCCGATGGCCGCCAGGAGGCGCTGTTAAGGCATCTCACTGCCGTCAACATCGCTTGCGGCGGGCACGCGGGTACGCCCGAAACCATGCGCGTTTCCATCGAGCAATCGAAGCGGCACAGCCTCCAAATCGGCGCTCATCCTGGCTACCCCGACTCAACGAATTTCGGCCGGCTAGCCATGAGCATGCCCCTCGAAGCCGTCGCCCGTGCGGTCTTCGAGCAGATTATCACCCTGGCGCAATTCAGCAACGATATCCGCCACGTCAAGCCGCATGGCGCGCTCTATAATCAAGCCGCCAAGGACCCCGCTCTGGCCCGGGCTATCGCCCAAGGCGCCGCACGGTTCTCGAAACAGATCACCCTCGTCGGCCTCGCCAATTCCCGAATGCTCGAAGCCTTCGCCGATGAGGGCTTCACCATTGCGGCCGAGGCTTTCGCGGATCGAAGATACAACCCCGATGGCACGCTGGCGGCCCGCTCCGAGGCCAATGCGCTGATCGTTGACCCGGCCGAAGCGGCCGAACAAGCTCTGCGATTTGCCCGTTCCGGAACCATTCAAACCATCTGCGTCCATGGCGATACGCCCGGCGCCGCCGCCATCGCTCACGCCGTCGCCCGCGCTCTTATAACATAGGGGCGAATGAAACTCGCACTGTTCGCTTTCACCGCGCTCGCCGCACTGGCGCAAGTCAACTCGCTCTCCAAAGAACAGTTGATGCAGTACACCAAGCAGAACCCCTTTGATCGGTTTCCCGATGGCCGGCCGAAAGTGCCGGACGCCCTCCTCGATAAGCTCCGCGCCATGTCGGCCGAAGAGATTCTCTCCATCGTCCGCAAGGGCTATCCAAACCAATACGTCGATGGGTTTCAGATCGTCAACCCCAGCAAGAACCTGGTCGGCAGAGCCATGACGCTTCAGTTGATGCCCAGCCGCCCGGACGTCGCAGACGTCGATCAGGAAAAATGGAAGGCCACGCATAACGGCGCCCGCCTGTCCCACCAGACTGCTATCGACATGCTGCAAAAGGGCGACGTATTTGTCGTCGACGCCAACGCGAACGCCAATGCCGGCGGCGTTGTCGGCGATAACCTGGCCTACTACATCTGGAAGACCACCGGCAACGGATTCGTAATCGATGGCGCCATTCGCGACTTAAATGGCATCATTCCCACTGGCATGGGCGGCTACTTCCGCACCGGCGTGCCGGCGGCCATTAATAACGTGATGGTCACCGGCATTAACGTGCCCGTCCGCATTGGGCACGCCACCGTTGTTCCCGGCGATGTCGTTCTTGGCGACCGCGAAGGCGTCTATTTCATCCCGCCGCATCTGGTCCAGGACATCATCGACGAGGCCGACATCACGCACGTTCACGACGAATGGACGAAGCGAAAGTTCGACGAGGGCAAGTACAAATCCACCGAGATTTACGGGCGGCCAACGAACCCGGCCCTGATTAAGGAATACGAGACGTACCTGCGGCAGCATGTGGAACCGCGCATTTGGGAGCGGTATCAGAAGCGGAAGCCCTAAAGCTTAACTCTTGGGCTTGAAGTAGAAGACCATGGAGGCGCCGGCCGCCACAACGACGTAGCCGACGAATAGCATTGGATTGGGCTTGTCTTTCGGCGGGTGCATGGCCATTGTCACGAGTACATTGATGAGCGGCGCGCCGCCGAAGACGATGGGCATCACGTAGTTAGGGACGCCTCCGTTGCGAAACGCCCAGATGATGCAGACGGCGCCGGCCGCTCCGAGCGCACCGCCGATGGTGGCGAACCAAACGCCGCGGCTATTGAAATCGCCAAGTCCGCCGGAGGCGGAAAGGGTCACCACCGGCACCAGGACGCCTATAAGGAAGTACGCCGCCCCGACACACAGCAACGCCCGTAGCGGGTTGCCCAGCTTGAGCTGTCCTTCGTGAAGGATGGGACCATAAATGCCCCAAAAGAACATGGCGCCGACGGCGAATAGTAACCAGAGCATGGATTTCTTACTCTCCTTAGTGGAAATCATAGGAATCCTAATTGTAGCTAACGGTAGAAGGGCTGCCAGGTGAGCCAGCGCGGACCCCATTTCGTCTCCGGCTTGCCGGATTCCAGGGCGCCCAGGTCGGGGGCTTTGCCTGCGAAGTTGTCGTTCACCGTCGGGATTGCTATTCCGGCGTCGACTGCCTTGCCGGCGGGCTTTAGTTTGAAGTTCAGATCCATGGCGTGATAGACCGAGTGGCGGCTGAGGCCGGGAGGCGCGAGCTTTTCGAAGATGTCAAAGTCGACTTCCAAGCCGTGCGTTTCGTGGCCGGTGGCGGCGCTCATCTCCGCCAACGTGGAAAATGTTTTCCAATCCGCTGGAATCGGTTCGTACTTGCGCTGACCTTTTTGGGGACCTAACCAGCGGTATTGCCGCTGCACGCCTTTGTTGGGACGGAAGCCATTGTAGTCGGAGCTGTAGGCGTCAGTCGCGAACGCCCAAGACATAATGCCGCGGTCGGGGGTGTCGCGGCCGAGGAACAAGTTGTTGCGGTAATGGACGTTGGAGGAGGGATCGCTGATGGTGTGCTCGCCAATGATGGTGTTGTGATAGACGAAGAGGCCGGCGGGCTTGGAGGAAAACTTGAAGGCCACGCCGCCGGGAGAGTGGTAGAGAATGTTGCCGATGAAGTAGATGGGCCCGCCGAAAGTGGGCTGGGAACTGTAGCCGCCGTGATGGGCGTTGACGCCTCGATTGTTGAAGACGCGCACGTTGTGAACGCCGCCGTCGGTTTCGACGAAATCGTCGTTGAACATGTGCATATCGTTGTTGTAGATGTCGATGGAGGACGCGCGTTTATCGGGGTCCGGCGGGGGCGTGCCGTACGTGGAGATGCCGATGGCGTCGTGAAAATAAGCGATGGCGTTGTGAGCGATGACATGGCCCGGCCCGTAGACTTTTATGGCGTAATAGCTCTTTAACGCATGGGAGCCGTAGGGGCCGACGGGCGCCCACATGAAGCCGGTCCAGCCGACGAGGCGGAAGCGATCTTCGCGGCCCAGGAACAGGTTGTCGGCGATGTAGAAATCGCTGGAGCCGGCGTACTCGGTCCAGACGCCGAAGCCGATGTTCTCGAAGCGGCAGTTTTTGACCGTGAGGCCGACGGCCCCGAGGACTTCTTTCTGCCCGGCCATGATGCCGATGTCGGTATTGCGGATGGTGATGCCTTCGAAGATGTGGTGGGTGGAAGCGGTGACGTCGAACATGCTGTGGTTGCCGTCGCCATCGAAGATTACTTCGCCGTCGCCCGCGCCTTTGATGGTGATGGGCTTTTCAGCGGTGCCTTTGAGGGTTAGTGACATCGATCCGTCGAAGGGGGTCATCATGTGGTCGACGTAATTGAGGCGCTCCGGTTTGTAGATACCGGCGTGGACGAGAATGGTGTCGCCGGGCTGCGCGCGGCGCTCCCAGACGACGCTCCAATCGCCGAGACCGGCGCCGTAATAGGCTTGGAGAATGCTGGTGAAATGGGGTTCGACGCGGGGGCCTTTATCTTCGGGCGAATAGACGTGGAGCGTGCGGCCGCCCTTGTAGGGTTGCGGCTCGGAGCGGGTTTTGACTTTGACGGTTTGGGCGGTTTGACCGGAGGAGCCGTCGGGATCTTTCATGGTGAACCGGCACTCGTATTCGGTCCCTGGCAGGAGATTCAGGATACTGCCGGCGAAGCCATCGGGAACGGTGTAGTCGAGATTTTCACGGCGGCGGAAGATGTTTTCGCCACCGATGCGGACTAGCGGGAGCGCTTGTCGCCATTCGTTCTCACCGGTTTTTCTGAACTGGACTTCGACGGTGGCGTTGCGGTTGGCATCGCCGGAGATGGCCCATTCGAAGCCGAGATTGAGGAGCGTGGGATGCTCGACGTGGAAGCGGCCGGCGGTGGTCGAGTTCTGGGCTTGGAGTGTGACGGCTAGTAGTAAGAGCAGGCAGTGTCGCATGGCTGGCCGTCATTATATCGACGTTACCAGCGGAGGGCCTTGCTGATTTCAGAAGTGTTGAATTGTATTCTTGGTCCGACGAGTTTGCCGTCTTTCCTGAGTTCGACGTCGTTGCGCTGATCGGGGAGGTCTTCAATGAGGATGCGGTTGGTGAGTTTGTCCGGCGGCGTTTTGATTGCGGCTTCGAGGAATACGTCAATGAAGTCGCGGTTGACTTTCATGCCGAGGCAGCGGGCTTTCAGGGCGAGTGCCTTTATGGTGTAGGCGCAGACGAGGGGTTCGGCCGTAGCGGGGCGATCGAGATCGAGGTGGAGCAGGGCTTCGATGTCATCGGCGTGGAGGGTGGCGATAATTTCGATCGTTTTGTTAGTTGTGTTCCAGTTGATTTCCGTTTTGCTGTAGTGGAATTTGTGGGCCGTTAACGAGGCGCACATGAGGAGCAACAGGGAGGCGCGCATTAGTTGGATTTGTCTTTTAGCTCGCGCATCGGGTTGATTTTGTCGCGGTCGTCTTTGAAGATCTGGAACTTCGATTTCACGGGGCGGCGCGGCCAGTAGTTGTTGGCCGTGTCGGTATCGGCGGTTTCGAGATTCGGATCGAGGACGATGGACTTCAGTTCCTTGCGAGTGGCGATGATCTTCTCGACCTGCAGGTTATTGCGGCGCCAGATTTCGGCGGCGATGCGGAGTTCTTCGCGAGTGCCATCGGTGAACTCGACATGGAGGATTGCAGGCATAACCAGGCCGCCGAGATTCTTGAGGCCGATAGCGTAGAAGTTCATCGTGGGATCGAAGAGTTTGCGCTCATCTTCTTCGAACTGTTTGACCCAGGCTTCGAAGACCTTAGTCTCCGATGGCAGGACGGTGAATTCGTCGTGTTTGTTGTAGAAATCGATCAATTCGGGGAAGTCTTCGACGCGCTTGCGGACCTGCTTGTTGCGTTGGGCGGAGAGGGTGGCGGGCTCGGCTTCCTTCTCCTTTTTGGAGATGAGTTTTTCGACGCCGGGGTTCTGGGTGTCGACCGAGAAGAGCTTCACTTCGTCGATCGAGATATCGACGGTATCGGTAGTGTAGAACCAACCGCGCCAGAACCAATCGAGGTCGGTGCCGGAGGCGTCTTCGAGGGTCCGGAAAAAGTCGGCGGGCATGGGGCGTTTGAACATCCAGCGGCGGGCGTACTCTTTGAAAGCAAAATCGAAACGCTCGCGGCCGAGGACGGTTTCTCTCAAGATATTTAGCGCCGTCGCGGTCTTGTGATAGGCATTGCCGCCGAGGTCGACGATGGATTCCGAGTTGGTCATGATGGGGTCGTGGCCATCGCCCTTCATGTATTCGACGATCTTGGCGGGGTCACCGCGGCGGGAGGGGTATTTGTCTTCCCATTCGACTTCGGCGAGGTATTGAAGGAACGAGTTGATGCCTTCGTCGAGCCATGTCCATTGCCGTTCGTCGTTGTTGACGATCATCGGAAAGTAGTTGTGCCCGACCTCGTGAATGACGACGCTGATAAGGCCGTATTTGGTGCGGGCCGAGTAGGTTTTGTCATCCTTGGGGCGGGGGCCGTTGAAGCAGATCATGGGGTATTCCATGCCGCCGACGGGACCGTTCACACTGATGGCTACTGGGTACGGATATTCAAACGTGTAGCGGGAATAGATGTTGAGGGTGTGGATGATGGCGTGAGTGGAGTAGCGCTCCCAGAGCGGATTGCCTTCCTTAGGGTAATAGGACATGGCCATGATGGTTTTGCCATTCATGACGTGGCCCTGGACGTCCCAGGCGAATTTGCGGGAAGAGGCGAAGGCGAAATCGCGGACGTTTTCGGCGTGGAAGATCCACGTTTTCTTGGCGCTTGGTTTCGATTTTTCATTGGCCGCCGCTTCGGCTTCGGTGACGATCATCACCGGCTTCTTCGCGGTTTTGGCGGTGTTTAGACGTTGGCGCTGGACGGCGGTCAGGACTTGATCGGGATTTTGGAGGACACCGGTGGAGGCGACGATGTGGTCGTTGGGGGCGGTGATGCGGACTTTGTAGTCACCGAATTCGAGGGTGAATTCGCCGGTGCCGAGGAACTGTTTGTGCTGCCAGCCGCTGACGTCGTTGTAGGCGGCCATGCGGGGAAACCACTGGGCGATTTCGTAGAGCCAATTGCCGTCCTTGGGGAAGAACTCGGCGCCGGTACGGCCGGAGATCCGTTTGGAGTTGTTGATCTTGTAGTCCCAATCGATAGTGAAGACGAAGGACTTTCCGCTGGGCAGAGGCGCGGGGAGATCGACGCGCATCATGGTGCGATTGACGTGTTTGTTGAGTTCCTTGCCGGTGGAATCTTTGACGGGGCCGAGGCGATAGCCGCCGGCGAAAGGATCGTCCATGAAACGGCGAAAATCGGCGATCGGGAACTTCTTCCAGTCGGGCGCGGATTCGGTGAGAGCGGTGTCGGAATGGGGTTCCCAGATGTTCTGGTCGAGTTGAAGCCAAAGGTAGGTGAGCGAATCGGGAGAGTTGTTGTGGTAGGTGATGGACGCGCGGCCGATTATTTTTTGATTGACGTCGTCGAGTTCGACATCGATTGAGTAGTCGGCCCTTTGCTGCCAGTACTTGTGGCCGGGCGCTCCGGAAGCGGTGCGGTATTCGTTGGGGGTTGGAAGGATTTCTTCTAACTGGCGGAACTTGTCGATTGGGCTTTTTTTGTTTTGGGCCGTCAGGTTGAGGGTGATAAGAAGCGCGCCGAGAAGCAGAGTACGTACCATAATTCACGCTAGCATGGGATGGGGCGGCGTTCGACACTTAGCGGCTCCATAACCGTTTGCACTGCATCTTGATTCCTTTCGGCGTGAAGCGCGAATCGATCAAGCCCTGCTGAATTCGCGCAAGCAACTCTGCGGTGCATGGCTCATGAAGCTCGCAGACGAATCGCTGGGTCTTCGCGCCGAACGCCTGTTCGACAAGATTGATCGGCAATTCGCGCGCGTCGGAATAGTTGATTACCGAATCATGGACGACGAATGGGTGATCGCCGCGCTTCAAGACGCAGGTGATATCGGAATGACGTCGCAGAGTGGTGACGTTGACGCAGATGGCTTTGCCGGTGTGGGCATCGATTTCAGAGACGATGATCCAGAGGTGTTCAGTCGCTTTGGCGGATTTGGGAATGAGGAAACTATCCCCACATTTGAGAGGCAAACGATTCTACCGCCGCGGGCAAAGGTCATCAATACGGGCGAGATTATTGAGTTCGTCGACAATGGCGTCGATATCTTCCTGGTCTTTGTTTAGAGCCTTCAAGATGTCGGCGTAATGGATCGGAATGGCCCCGCCGTCGGGGTCTTTCCACTCTGGAAGTGTGTGGACAAGGTCAACGATCTCCCATCGGCTGAGATGACCGTAAACCTTGAAAATCTTGTCAAGTAATTCGTCTTCCGCTTCCGAAAGTAATTCTCCGTCGGGATCGATGGTCAGGGTCACCTCGTAACCGCCGGACGACGTGATGTGTTGTGCCCAAAAGCTCGCGTCGCCCGGGAACGGGCCTTCATTGATCCGATCCAAGACATGGCTTAAGACTGGACCCTTGTCCATTGACACGTAGGTGTCGGTGGTGATGGTCCGGCCCCACTTGTCGAGCGCGTCACGGTCAGCAAGGTAGAGGAGTTTAATGAGCTTCATGTAGCTCATCTTGCCTCCTCGGTTTCGCAGAAGGCGAGCCGCAGCCTGGGTGGCTTTTGCTTCGTTGAAACGCATCTTAAATTAAGCATACAGTATGGACGGCAACTTGAGGCTTCGTCCTTTTTGATGTTCGGCAGTCCCGGAAAGTCTTCTGGGGCTACCTGGCAATATAAAGGTTTCCCATCGCGGTGGGACCGATTGATCTCGCGCTAACGATTTGGAAGGCTAGCAACAATTGCGGCGTAAGGCCTCTCCCCCACTCTTTCTCCTCCGCCTACCGGCCTGTCCGGCGGGTCCGGGCCAAGATGACTTTGTCCGTACAGGGGCTTCGTGCTTTTGCGGTAGTGAAACCTTACGTAGCAACTCTGACGGTAAGCCAACCCCGATTCCCTCCCACTCTTCCCAACGTACCGGCCGACTACTTCCTTTTCGCAACTTAGAGACAGGATTACGCCGACGTCATCCGAGGAGTTGGGACGAAGATGCTCAGGGAGCATATCGAATAGAGTCTGATCGATCTGGTTGGTGTCTCGGTCCAACGGAACGATCCTGCCATTAAAGGAGACCTTCTCGTACCCCACAAAGATTCCCTTTGAGGCCTAAACGATTCTCAGGTAATCTTCGATGTCCCTCGAGGAGAAACTAATTGGTGTTGGTAGAGACCAAATTGATGTCGGCAACACGGTCCAGAACGAGACCGCCACCCAACCATTTGGCCCTCTCTTCCTCTGCGCTCAGAGGAAACGACACCGAACGAAGGTCTCGACAAGATGAGCGCTGTGATAGTATTGCCGAATGCTGGCTCGACCGGACTGATGGAACCGGTTTGCCTTCAGATCAGATGAAAAGGAGCTATATATGAGCGAGACAGCCGCTACAGTCTCCCCATTGTCCCCGCAGGACCAGGTTATGGGACATCTCATTGGGGTCGTTCAGGGCCGCGCAGTGGTCTGCGCTGCTGAACTGGGTATCGCCGATGCACTTGCAGACGGTCCCCTCGCAATACAGGAAATCGCGAGCCGAACAGGCGTACAGCGCGGCAATCTGTTCCGTCTGTTACGGGCACTGGAATCTATTGGCATTTTCCGCGAGACTTCTCCTGAGGTATTCGAAAACAATTCCTTGAGTGATTGTCTCCGCAGACATTCTCCCGGATCGCTTTGGCCTTTGGTTCGTATGTGGGCACCCGCCTGGGGTTACTGGGATGGACTTGCCGACATGGCGGAAACGATCCGCACCGGCAAAACCACCCTGTTTGAGCGCTGGGGATACGACATCTGGGAACATTATCGCCGGAAGCCCGAGCAATGGACCGTTTTCAACGAGGCCATGCGCTGCATGAACGCAGCCGCTACACCCGCGGTGACGGCAGCCTGCGACTGGGGCCGTTTTCCGGTCATCGCGGATGTTGCCGGCGGCAACGGATCGCAATTAGTGGATATCCTTGACGCTCACCCTGCCGCCCAAGGCATCCTTTTCGATCAGGCAGCGGTGCTCGCGACGGCCATACCTCACGGCCGCATACAGAAGGTCTCAGGTAATTTCTTTGAAAACATCCCGGTCGAGGCCGATGCTTATATTCTGAGAAACATCATTCACGATTGGGACGACGAAGCCGCCACTTCGATTCTCAGAACCTTGAGGATGTCCGTTCCGAGTAATTCGCGGGTGATGCTGGTCGAGTGGCTGATTCCCGAAACACCGGGCTTTCACTTTGGAAAATGGTCTGACCTTGTCATGATGACTGCCGTCGGAGGCCGCGAACGGACACGCAGCGAATTCGCGACATTGTTGCGGAGAGCCGGGTTCGAACTGGAGGACACTGTGCCGACTGCCTCTCAGTACACTATCGTCATTGGCCTGCCGTACTGAAACGAGACGTTTCCGCAGGCGCCGGTCTGCCGCGATGGTGGCGTGAACATCCCACTGCGTGTGGGGCGCCGATAAAGAGAAACGGCCGTCGGACATAGGGTGGTTCCGCAGCCGCTCTGGATTGCCAGCGGTTCAGATTGACACAGTGAAGACGCTCTCAGGCGCAATCTGGTGATTTATGTTAACTTCAGGTACTACCGCCCATTGCACCGGAAGGAGAAGCTTCGTATGTTCCGTTATGCAGGATGGCTCTTGGTGAGCGCGCTTTGCGCATGTGCCGCGGACGTGACCTTTTACAAGGATGTTCTGCCCATTTTGCAGAACCATTGCCAGGAATGTCACAGACCCGGTGAAGTGGGACCCATGCCGCTGCTGACCTACAAAGATACACGGCCCTGGGCAACTGCCATCAGAGAAGCGGTGCGGCTACGAAAGATGCCGCCGTGGTTTGCGGATCGTTCTGTCGGACACTTTCGGAATGACCGTTCTCTGTCACAGCAGGACATCGATATCCTCTCGCAGTGGTCGGACAACAAGGGACCAGAAGGAAAGGTAAAAGACGCTCCCCCGCCGCGCGAATGGGTCGAGGGCTGGAACATTGGCAAGCCGGACATCGTCGTCCAGCTACCGAAGGCATATGACATACCTGCCAAGGGAACTGTTGAATACACCTATTTCATCCTGGCGAGTGGTTTCACAAAAGACACCTGGGTGCAGGCCGGTGAGTTCCGACCAGGCAACCGATCCGTCCTGCACCACGCAACAGTATTCTTCAGGGATCCCGATTCGCGCTGGCTGCGCAAGTATCCGGCCGGTGAGTACTTCGTGCCCGCGGAACAAATTGCGCGCGCGAACGCCCCTTCCTCGGGTGCGACGACCAATGCAGGAGCGAGTCTGCTCGAAGAGAGATTTCTCGGGTACGTGCCCGGCCGCCAAGCTATGGTCCTTCCGCCCGGCCAGGCGCGGCTCATTCCCGCCGGAAGCGACATCGTGGTGCAGTTCCACTACACAACGAACGGCAGGCCCGCCACGGATCGCTCCAGCTTCGGACTGGTTATCGCAAAGGAAGCGCCAACAAGGCGCTTCTACACCACCGCCGTTGCCAATGACAAGTTTATTATTCCCGCGGGCGCAGCCGATCACGTTGTACAGGCATCCATGACTCTGCGCGGAGATGCCGAACTAACGGGCTTCTATCCACACATGCACCTCAGGGGCAAGTGGATGGAGTACCGCGCGTTTTATCCCGGCGGACGGAGCGAACTGCTCCTGCGAATCCCGCGATACGACTTCAACTGGCAACTCGTATATGAATTGTCAGAATCGAAGCGGTTGCCGCGCGGAACACGTATTGAGGTGACAGGTGCCTTCGACAATTCGCCCAATAACCCGTACAACCCGGATGCAAAGGCAACAGTTCGGTGGGGCGACCAAAGCTGGGAGGAAATGCTAGCCGGTTTCATCCAGATTACGGTTGATCCTGCTACGGACGTGTTCGAACTGGTCGGCGCGCCGAAAAAATCAACGCAGACGTTGGAGTAGAAACATGGATGTGTGCCGACCGATTCGGTTCGGTCATCCGTTGAGCCGATTATGCTCGGGCCCTCATTGGCCCTGTCGCTGTCGCCGAGCGCGGCAAAGAGGGTCGCATTCGGATAGAACGTCGTTTTCCACTCGTGGTTGCTTTTAGGGCAGAACGGCGAACGCGCAGGCGAACGCGGCTGACTGGGCAGATCGGATAGCGGAGGCATCAATGCGCCTGAAGCCGTAGGAGTAATCCCACAGCGAGCCGCTTGTTGACAGGCGAACACCGAGCTACGCGCTGTCCGAAGAGTTACCGGAAGTGGCAAACGCTTGGCTGCCCGAGTTGACAATGCTGGCGTCATCGGCAGCCAGCGTGATCTGCCCGCGAGCGGCGTCGGTGGCCCTTTGGAGCCAACACCGTTCTCCGGGATCAACATTTCGTATCGCACCGGGACCGGCACGATGGCGCTTTTAGCCTTAGCGGTCCCAAGGCAGATTCATCATGGCTGCAAGTTCGGGCCAGCGCGGGCTGCGCCGCAACTCCGCCGCTGCGAGGTCAAGACAGAGGAAGTCGACTATTACCGGCCAGCGTTGGCCGATCGCATGCGCGGCCCAATCCGCGGCCTGATCGAGTTTCCCAACGATCAAGGAATGCAACATGAAGCCGGCGAAATCGGCGTATGCTTTCTCGTCGCCCAGTCTTTCCAGTATTTTTGCGGCACGATCCTGATCTCCAGTGAGCGCGAGAAGCCCAGCGAGCATGCCTCGCGAGGGCGCATGCCACGGCATGAGCGCCAGTCCTCTTTCAGCGGCAGAAAGCGCTTCGGCGTGCTTCCCGAAGTAGAGGAGAGAAAGCGCGAGAAGGTTCCAGGCCAAGCCGAAGTTCTCATCGTGTTCGAGGATACGGTGGATCTCATCAACCGACTCCGCGGCCCGTCCCGCAGCCCTGAGACCCACCACGAGATTCACTCGGAGATACGGGTTCAATGGGTCTTCGGAGAGCGCGCGCCTATGTACTTCCAGGGCTTCAGGGACGCGCCCAACCACAGCCAAATAGCGGGCGTAGCGGCTGCTCGCCGTCGGAGAGATGCTGCCGTGCGCCATCGCCAGATCAAAAAGCCGCGCCGCTTCCTTCCAGTCGTAATCAAAAAAAGCGGCGTGGTAACCGAGCATGGAAAGGGCTTCCGGCAGCGACGGGTCCACCTGCAGAGCCTTGCGCGCCGATGCCCGTCCCAAGGGCACGGCTTCGCGGGCGGGCATTACCCCCATTACCGCGAATACGTTAAAAAGAAAGCCCAGCTCGGCGTGAGGCAACGCGTAGTCCGGATCCAGGGCGATGGCCAGTTCCAAGTACTCTCTCGCTTTCGCGATTGAGGCGGGCGTTGCCAAAGATGCACTGTGCCTGGCTCTGAGTAGCGCTTCATACGCCGGAAGTCCGGGTGTGTAATGGCGGTGATTCGGGGACTCCACCGAAAGCTTAGTTTGTAGCGCCGATGAGATGGCGGCCGCGATTTCATCCTGCATGGCGAAGACGTCCGACATCTCCCGGTCGTAGCGCTCAGAAAACAGATGGGCGCCATCTTCGGCCGAGATGAGTTGGGCGATGATGCGGACACGGTTCCCGGAGCGACGCACGCTGCCTTCAAGAACCGTGCTGACGCCGAGCGCCGCGGCGATCGCGCGGATATCGACTTCCTTGCCCTTGAAGGCGAAGGCGGAGGTGCGTGCGATCACTTTCAGACCGGGAATCCGCGCTAGGAGGTTAATGATTTCTTCGGTCAACCCGTCGCTAAAATACTCCTGCTCGCTGTCGGATCTCATGTTGGCAAACGGAAGGACGGCAACGGACGGACGGCTGTCGGCAGGTTTAGCCGAAATCGCTTCGAGGGCGACTCGGACCTCCGTCATGGTTTGAAATCGCTGCCCGGGTGCCTTGGCGAGGCATTTTGCGACAACCGGCGCGAGGGGAGATGCGAACGGCGGCGGTTCATCCCGCATCACGGCGCTGAGTACTTCCGCCATCGAACCGCCGCCGAACGCCCGCCTGCCTGAAAGCATTTCATAAACCACGCAGCCGAAGCTGAAAATGTCCGAACGCTCATCGAGAGACCTCCCCTGCGCCTGTTCCGGCGACATGTAGGCGGCGGTGCCGAGAAGCGTGCCTTCGCACGTTTGTGTCGCATCCCCGGCGGTTCCGTTCGTGATCTTCGCGAGGCCGAAGTCCAGCAACTTCGCGCCTTTTGGGGTCACGAGAATGTTAGCGGGTTTCACATCACGGTGGAGGATGCCGCATTTGTGGGCGGCTTCGAGCGCGTCCGCGATTTGGGTCGCGATCCGCAAGGAGTCTTCGAGCGGCAAAGGGCCTGGAGCTTTATCGGACACAGCAGGTTCGCCCTCGATGTACTCCATAACCAGATAGTCGGGACCTACATCGTGGAGGACACAGATATGCGGGTGGTTCAAGGCGGCGATGGCGCGGACCTCCTGCTGGAGTCGTGCACCGTGCCCGTCTTTCAGGATCTTGACGGCTACGATCCGGTCCATGCGGTTATCGCGGGCCTTATACACCTCGCCCATGGCGCCCGCGCCAAGCAGTGCAAGAATCTCGTAGTGCCCGAGTTTGTGCCCTACAGCAAGCGGCATATAAGCGGTCCAGTTAATTCTAGCCAATCAAGCTGCGGGTTGTGCCAGCAGGATGACGCACCACTCGTCCCTTGAGCCCAGGCCATCATCGGTCTGCGGTCCAAGAGGGCCGCGACGGATGGTAAAGAAGCAGTCAGGAAAGGGAAAAGGGCGAGTTCCCAAAACTGTGTTGCGGCTGCCTGACCTAGAGAGGTGATCGACGCGCGGCCGATTATTTTTTGATTGACGTCGTCGAGTTCGACATCGATTGAGTAGTCGGCCCTTTGCTGCCAGTATTTGTAGCCGGGCGCTCCGGAAGCGGTGCGGGATTCGTTGGGGGTTGGGAGGATGTCTTCTAACTGCCGGAACTTGTCGATTGGGCTTTTTTTGTTTTGGGCCGTCAGGTTGAGGGTGATAAGAAGCGCGCCGAGAAGCAGAGTACGTACCATAATTCACACTAGCATGGGATGGGCGGCGTTCGACTCTTAGCGGCCCCATAACGCTCGGCGCTCAACAAAACATGATGACCACTTGGGCTGCGCATTCTTGACGCCGCTACCTCGCTGGGCGATCTCGCCGCGCTTAACTCCAACCGTCTGGAGGCCCTGAAGGGAAACCGCAAAGGGCAATATTCCATTCGGATCAACGACCAGTGGCGCATCTGTTTTAAATGGCTCAAGGACGAGCCGGGACTATCGAATGTTGAAATTGTGGACTATCACTAACGAAAGGAGAACACCATGGCACGCACACCCATTCACCCCGGAGAAATCCTCGCTGACGAGCTGGAGGAGATCGGTCTGACGGCGAAGAAACTGGCCGACGTTATCGAAGTTCCGCCGAACCGCCTCTATCAGCTTCTCGCGGGGAAGAGGAATGTGACGGCCGATACCGCCCTGCGCCTCAGCCAGTATTTCGGCATGTCGGCTGATTTCTGGATGAACCTCCAGAGCGCATACGAGCTTGACCTGGCGCGTTCGCTAAACGGCAAAGCCATTCAGAAGATACCAAGGCGTGAGACGGCGGCATCTCAGCCCTCTGTTTGACTTAGCATCATGAAGCCACTCTAGGCCTGCATCGCACTGCACCTCATTGGCTTCTAATAAAAGCGATTGTAAAAGGATAAGAGGTTTATGGTGAAAATGTCTGAGGGTCTGGCGTTCGGCGAATCGAGAGTGGGTATCGACGATTTGGGGAGTTAGCGCCGTCGATCTCGTAACCGTTCGCCCGGCGCAGGGTTCCATGGCTCGTTGATGCGGCTGCGGTGGGGTACGACAGCCCGTACACTGGTACCGGGCTCACTGGCGGAATTTGTCGATTGGGCTTTTTTTGTTCTGGGCGGTGAGGTTGAGGGATATGAGAAGCGCGCCGAGAAGCAGAGTACGTACCATGATTCACGCTAGCTTGGGTTGCTTTCCCGTCTAAAGGAACCGATAAACCCCCGGCTGCGGAATCCCCGGTACATCCATCTTCACGTCGTAGCCAAATTCCTTTGGCTGCAAGTCCAAAGTCGAATTCATCGCTTGCTCCCAAGTGATTTCCTGGCCGGAATAAGCCGATTCCCGCGCCATGATGCACGTGAGAGTGCTTTCCGCCACCGCCATCGCGTGATTCACATACGGACCTTCGCCGCGAATCGAATTGGCCAGCGCCGTGTGCTCGGCCACATACGGATTGATGTTCGGCCCCGGACCCGCCAGATCATTGCAATTGCTTCGGCCTTTGGATCCGACGAGCAGTTCGCCGATCTTTCGATGAATGTGTTGACCCGTCGGGAACTGTCGGCAGTAGCTAGACAAACGCACACCGTTCGGGTATTCGAAGTCGGCAGAGATGTGATCGTAGATATTGCCGTAAATCTCATCGCCGGGACGCCAGCAGCGCCCGCCGGTGGCCACGACTTTCGACGGATGGGCGCCCATAAACCAGTTCATGACGTCAATGTTGTGGAGGTGTTGTTCCACGATCTGGTCTCCACAGATCCACACAAAGCTGTACCAGGCGCGGTGCTGCCAGGTCATGTCGCCCCACTTGGCCTCGCGGGCCTTTTGTTGAATCACCGGCGTGCCGACCCAGTAGGCGTAGGCGGCGGCAATATCGCCAATCGCGCCGCTCTTGATGCGATCGAACGTCTCGATGTATTTGCGATCAAACCGGCGCTGCGCGCCGCTGACGACAGTTAATTTCAACTCTTCCGACTTCTTTGCCGCCGCCATGAATCGCCGCACGCCCGCCGGATCGGTCCCGAACGGCTTCTCGCAAAAGACATGCTTCCTGGCCGCAACGGCGGCTTCGAAATGCTCCGGCCGGTAGCCAGGCGGCGTTGCCAGGAACACGACGTCAATATCGGTTTGGAGCAGCTTTTTGTAAGAGTCAAAGCCAATGAAGCGTTTATCGGGATCGATTTTCACGCGGTCGCGGATATCGGCGTTGCGCGGTTCTTCCCGCAGCCAGCGGAGATTCGATTCCAGCTTGTCTTCAAAGATGTCGGCGGCGGCAACGACCTCCGTGTTTTCGGTGCCTTTCAGATGGTCGGCAATAGCCTGACGGCCGCGGCCGCCGAAGCCTACCAGCCCGGCGCGGAGCTTTTCTTTTCCTTGTCCGCGCACCAATTCGGGGCGAATGATTTGAAAGGCCGCCACCGTGGTCGCGGCGCTGTAACGATTAATGAGCGATCGGCGCGATATGCTAGACGAATCCATGTGTGTGTCCGAAGAGATGATTCTATACCCGTCTCCGCGCCTGGAACAAAAAATAAAGAACAGCAGGAACAAATTATGACCCGGTTGGGCGAAGGCGTCGTACTTGGCGCCATGGCCGCGGTGATTGCGCCGCGGCGCGAGAACGGCCACACGATCGATATCAGTTTAGCGCTCGACATTCTGGATTTTGTGAACGATCGCGGCGTCAAGGGCGCCGCTGTTCTTGGCGCGACCGGCGAATTCATTCACTACGACGTGGAAGAGCGCATGCGCCTCGCCCAGATGGCGGTTCGCCGCAGCCGCACGCCGGTGATTGTCAACGTCTCGCATTCCACCGTGGAGGCGGCGGTACTTCTAGCCCGGAGTGCGACGGAAGTTGGGGCAACCGCGCTGCTGTTGATGCCGCCGCATTTTTTCCGGCACAGCCAGGAAGGCATCGCCGCCTACTACCAGGAGTTTGCCCGCCAGACCGCCGGCCTCGCGCCGGCCCTGCTCTATAATCTTCCGTTCTTCACCACTGGCATGGAGGCCGCGACTGCTTGCGAAATTCTGGAGACCGGCCGCTTCGCCGGAATCAAGGATTCGAGCGGCGATGCGGATATTTTTGACGCCTTGCATGACTTGCGCCAACGAATTCCGTTCCGCTTATTGCTTGGGAACGATCGGTTGCTGGCGTCTCATCGGACTCTCGCCGATGGCGTTATCAGCGGCTGCGCCTGCGCCGTTCCCGAGTTAATCGTGGGGATTGATCGCGCCGCAACGCGCGGCGACAAGGACGTTTTGGCAAGACGCGCCGCGCTTCTCGACGCTTTCATTCAGAAGATCGATGCGTTTCCCACTCCGTTCGGAATTCAACTCACCCTCGCCGCTCGCGGTTTCCCAAAAGCGGCGCCGCCGTTGCCCATCGGCCCTGCTGCACAGCGGCTCGCGGATGAATATGGCGAGTGGTTCCGCGGGTTTGAAATCGCCATGCGCGATGAGTGTTCAGGTGATGGTTAAATAATGGAGCACGACATTGAAGCCTTCCGCCGGGCCTCGGCGGAAGCCTCGGATTGGATCGCCCAATACATGGGAGACATGGCGCGTTTTCGGGTAAACCCGGAGATGCGGCCGGGCGATCTCATTGACCGTCTACCCCCTAGCGGTCCCGAATCCGGGGAGTCGCTGGAACAAATTCTCGCCGATTTCGAGAAACTCATTCTCCCCGCCGTCACCCATTGGAACCACCCGCGGTTCTTCAATTACTTCGCCTGCACCGCTTCGGCGCCGGGCGTGATCGCGGAAATGCTGACGGCTTCGATGAACACGAATGGGCTTAACTGGATCGCTTCGCCGGCGGTATCGGAGTTGGAACAAGTGGTGCTCGCGTGGCTCCGCCAGTGGATGGGGCTTAGCGGCGATTATTTTGGCGAAATTTTCGACACTGCATCCGTCAGCACCTTGCACGCCGTGATGGCCGCCCGCGAGTGGATCGATCCGAATGTTCGCATGAACGGAATCACAAAACCGCTCGCGGTATACAGTTCCGATCAAGCCCACTCTTCCATCGATAAGGCCGTCGTCGCCGCCGGTATCGGGTTGCGCAATCTGCGCAAGATCGCCTCCGACGATCAATTCCGGATGCGGCCCGAAGCGCTTCGCGAGGCCATGGCCGCCGACGCCGCCGCGGGCCTGACACCGTGTTGCGTTATCGTCACCGCTGGCACGACTTCCACGACCAGCGTCGATCCGTTGGAACCTATCCTGGAAATCGCCGCCGTCCATAATGCCTGGGTTCACATTGACTCCGCCTACGCCGGCGCCGCCGCGCTGCTGCCCGAGTTCGCCTGGATGCTAAAAGGGAACGAAAGGGCGCATTCGCTGGTCGTCAACCCGCATAAATGGCTGTTCACACCCATGGATTGCAGCGCGTTCTATACGCGGTATCCCGACGTGCTCCGCCGCACGTTCACCATCACGCCGGAGTATTTGAAAACCACCGGCGATCCGCGGGAAGTGAGTCTGATGGACTACGGAGTAGCTCTCGGGCGCCGCTTCCGCGCCTTGAAGCTTTGGTATGTCTTGCGCTATTTCGGCCGCAACACATTGCAGGAACTTATTCGCGGCCACATCGCCATGGCGCAGGAACTGGGCCGCTGGGTTAGCGCGGATGACCGGTTTGAACTTGCCGCTCCCGTGCCTTTCTCCGCCGTCTGTTTCCGGATTCGCGACTCCGCGGAGAAGACCCGCGCGCTGGTCTCCGCAATCAATTCAACCGGCGCGTTTTTCATTTCGCAAACCGTGTTGAAGGGCCGCTACGCCGCTCGCGTCGCGATTGGCAATCAAGCGACTTCGCGGGACGATGTTAAAGCGCTATGGTTCGAAATCACCCGCCTGGCTGGGCTACTTTAGTTTCGCGCCGCCGTCTTTAGCTCACCGGCATGACACTTAAGCCGTTCAAGCTCAGAGCGCAGCAACAGCAGGGAGTGGCGCATGGCCGCCTGGTCCTGCCGGCCTGCGGCCTCGGCGATCCTGCGGGCGCGGTCCGCGACCGGATTAGCCGAAATTCGCTGCGCGGATTGCCGGATCACCGCCGCTTCCGAAGCGACAACGTCACAGTTGCCGGCCATTAGCGCCCGTTGCAGCTTTTCCATGCGATCGGGGACTAGCTGCAGGAAGAGATTGACTACATCGCCGGCAAATCCTGGGGCTTCGCACACTTCGTCGTGTAAGCGCGGGTCGATCGGCAATAGATCGGTCGCGGCGGCCGGAGAGACCGGACGCGGCGCTCGTCCCGCGCCCAAGTACGAATCCAGCAGCCGGAATAAATCGCTCGAATTAACCGGTTTTGGCAAATAGGCGTCCATGCCGGCTGCCAGGCACCGCTCCTGGTCACCGGTCATCGCATGGGCTGTCATGGCCACAATCGGGATTTCCCGCCAACGCTCCAGCGCTCGGATCCGCCGCGTCGCTTCCAATCCATCCATCACCGGCATTTGCACGTCCATCAAAATGGCGTCGAATTTGAAATTCTCCAACATCGCTAACGCCTGGCTGCCATCGGCGGCGGTCTCCATGCGATAGCCTTTTCGCCGCAGCAGTCCTTTGATCACTTTCTGGTTGACGACGTTGTCTTCGACAATCAGGATCAGGGCGTTGCCCGCGTCCGCCGTTGGGGTCATCGGCGGACTCCCCGCCGCCACCGGAATTTGTGCCGTCGTCGCTACTTTCATGGGCAGCCGCACATTAAATTCACTGCCTTTACCCATTTCGCTGCTGACCCGCAATGTACCTTGGAACAAATCCACCAAGTGCTTCGTGATCGCCAACCCCAGGCCGGAACCCCCGAAACGGCGGGAAATACTCCCGTCGGCCTGCGTGAATTTTTCGAATACTTGCGCCAGTTTATCGTTCGGGATGCCCGCGCCGGTGTCACGGACGGAGATCTCCACCGTGGTCTCGCCAGGCGAATCTCCTGGTTCACAGGAAACCTGCACGTCGATTAACCCGACCGACGTAAATTTGACCGCGTTACTCAACAGGTTGTTTAATATCTGACGAAGCCGCAATGGGTCGCTCGTTGTCATCTCCGGGACCCGTTCATGGATCCGGAGCCTCAACTCCACCGAATTTTGCTGCGCCCGGACCTGATGCGGACGGATACAGTCCCGTAAATGGGTCCGGATCGAGAACGGCACGGATTCCAATTGCATCCGTCCGGATTCGATTTTTGACAAATCCAAAATATCGTTCAGGATCGATAACAAAGCATGGGCGCTGCGCTGCGCAATAATCAGTTGCTCCCGTTGTTCCTGTAGCAATTCGCTGTCCAGTACCAGCTCGATCATGCCCAGAAACCCATTCATCGGAGTGCGCAATTCGTGGGACATGTTGGCGAGGAACTCAGTCTTAGCCTTGTTTGCCGCCATCGCGTCTTCCATGGCCTTTTCCAGTTCTTCGGTCCGCACCCGAATCCGTTCTTCCAGATGTTCGTTATGTTCCCGAATCTCCTGCCGATTTGCCTCCAGGGACTCCACCATCAGGTTGAAACTGCGGGCTATGAACTCGATCTCATCCCCGGTCGCCCGGTATCGAATACGCTCCAGCCGCCCCTCGCGCACAGCCTGCAACGCGGCTTGCAGCGTCTGTAGTGGCCGCACCAGAAGCCGCATAGTGACCCAGGCCAATACGCCGGCGATGAGCAGGACGACTCCAAATAGCAGGACGCTCTTCCCAATGCTCACGTTGCCATAAGCAACGTCGTAGGCAACCATCACCACTACCACCCAAATGAGCAAGGCCGCGGTGAAAAGGAAGAACTTCGTCGCTAGAGAGCGGTGCCGCGCGGGCTCCAGGTTCAGCATCGAGATTAATGGGTGCAATTTAACCCTGTTCTACCCATCGGCAGGAATGGGGGGCGACCTTAACGGAAAATCAACTGGGACACGATTCCCGGCCCGGCAATTCGCTTTTTTGGGAGAATAGGTCGAGCATGGGATCGCCTCAATCACCGCGCCTGGCCACATCCCTCTGCGGTGTCGCGTTGCGCAATCCCGTTCTCGCCGCTTCCGGGACGTTCGCTTACGCCGTTGAGTTCGCCTCCATCGTCAACTTGTCCCAGATCGGCGGCATCGTCGTTAAAGGCCTATCCCGCGAACCGATGGATGGCAATAAACCGCCGCGGATTTGGGAAGCCGAGGCCGGCATGATCAACGCGATTGGCCTTCAAAACTTAGGCGTCCGCGCCTTCGTTAAGGACAAACTTCCCGCCATCCGTGGGATCGGCGCCCCCGTCTTCGCCAACGTTTTCGGCTACTCCGTCGAAGACTACGAAGAGGTGATCCGCATTTTGGACGGTGAAGACGGCCTGGCCGGATACGAACTCAACGTTTCCTGTCCCAACACCAAGCACGGCGGCATTTTCTTTTCGAGCGACCCCTCGCTCCTGGCCGGCGTTGTTTCCCGGGTTCGCGCCCTGACTCGCCGCCCCGTGATCGTAAAACTCTCTCCCAATGTAGCCAGGATTGACCCCCTCGCTCAGGCTGCCGAAAGCGCCGGCGCCGACGCCATCAGCCTGGTGAACACATTTATTTCGCTCGCCGTTGACGCCCGCGCCCGCCGCCCGCGCATCGGCAACAATTTCGGCGGCCTCTCGGGGCCGGCCATTAAGCCCATCGCCCTGCGCCTGGTTTACGAAGCCTCGCGCGCCGTTAAGATCCCCGTCATTGGGCTGGGCGGCATTGCCAGCGGCGAAGACGCGGCGGAGTTCCTCGTCGCCGGCGCTACCGCTGTCGAAGTTGGAACCGCCACCTTTTGGGATCCGCAGGCTCCTGTCCGCATCGCCCGGGAACTTGACCGCTTCTGCCGCGAGGAGAAGATCGGTAACGTAAGCCAACTCACCGGCTCGCTCCAGCTAAACTAGGGAGTTATGGCGCAGAAACGTGTGATCGCAACCGACGGAGCCCCCAAGGCTATTGGCCCTTATTCCCAGGCAATCGTTTACGGCGAAACGGTGTATTGCAGCGGCCAAATTCCGCTCGATCCCGCGACGAATCAACTCGTTGAGGGGGGCATCGCCGAACAAACCGCCCGCGTGCTGGAGAACTTGAAAGCCGTCCTTGAGGCCGCCGGTTCTTCCTTGGACCGCGTTCTTAAGACCACCGTTTTTCTCAAAGATATGGGCGAGTTTGCTCCTATGAACGAAGTTTACGGCCGCTACTTCCACGTTAATCCGCCGGCGCGCGCCACTGTCGAAGCCGCCCGGCTGCCCCGCGATGTCCACGTCGAAATCGAGTGCGTCGCGGCGCTCGATTAACGTCCTACTGGTGAACGGAGTACTGCGGTTGAGGATCGTTAAGCTTGATTTCCACCGTTTTCTCTTCTTCCCCAATGTCGAAAATCTGCCCGAACGTTTGAAAGCCCTTCGCGATTACCTGGATCTGAATTTTGCCCTGCGGAATGGCGGGCATGCTCGCCACGCCGTCCTGATTCGTTCGCATCTGGTAGCTGGTCATGATCTTTTTCCCGAGCTTGACCACCGAACGGCCTTCCACAAACCGCACGACCACACTCGCCCGGTCCACCGGTTTGTCGGTGGTCGCCTTCCGGACCTCCACGCGGATTTTCGTCATCGGCGGATCCGCCAGCACCGGCAACGCCGAAGCGAATAGTACGAAGGAGAATAGGAGTCGCGTCATCATACCCCTCTATTTTATGTCGGGAATCAGAAATTTTGCCGGACGTTCCAGCGCCGCCGCCGTAAATTCCGCTGCTTTGTAGCCGCTGCGGACCGCGCCCTCCATTGTCGCCGGCCACCCGGACTGCGTCCAATCCCCCGCCAGCCACAGGTTTTCCAGCCGCGTCCTGGTCCCCGGACGGTGCTTGTGCAGCCCTGGAAGGGCCGAAAAAGTAGCCCTGGCTTCTTTCACCACATGCGCTTTCACGATCTGCGCGTCACGCGCCGCCGGCAGAAATTCGCGCAGTTCTTTCACCGCCAGATCAATCACTTGTTGCCGCGGCATCTCCAGTAGTTTTCGCGACGCGCTGATCACCAATTGCAAATACCGCCCGCCGTCCTTGTTGAAAAACCACTGAATGTTTCGGTCAAGTAACGTGGCATTTGCCATGTCCGTCACGGGCCGGTCAAACCATACATGCACGCCAGTAATCGACGAGTGCTCAAACGCGCTTGTATCGATCTCCGCCGCCGGGATCAGGCCGCCCAACCGTTCAAACGGTACCGCCGAAACATACTGTTTGGCCGAATAACTCTCCCCGCCGCTGATAATCCCCGCCACGCGCCCGCCGGCCACCTCAACGGTTTCCACCGCAGCTCGCAGCCGCAACTTCACGGCCGGCATCCTGCTCCATGCCTGCGAGCCATACAGATCCCCCAACGGCACGTTCGGCACGCCCATCTCATAGGAGTCGCTCGCCGCCAGAAACCCCAGCCGTACGACTTGAAATCCATGGCTGGCCGCCATTCGGTCCAATTCTTCGTTAATCGCGCTCACCAGCACTTGCCGCCAGAATCGTTCAATCGCATTTGGTGTCTGGCCCTTCTCCTGAAGCCAATCCAGCATGGAAATGTCGTCCAGGTCCTTGCGGCGTCCGTGTTCCATCAGGATCGCCAGAAACGCCCGGCCAATGGCAAGCTTGTCCCGCAAATTCAAGAACGGCAACCGTAAGAACGACTCCGTGAAATGCAGCGGCGCCGGCAGCAATCCGCGCCGGAAAATGGAAACCCGGCCGCCCGGCTCCATAAACGGAATCTCAGCGAAAAAATGGACCTTGTCGTCTACCGCTAACCGCCGATAGAAGTCGAGCAGGTTCACACAGCACCGCAGCAGAATATGCTGGCAGTTATCGATCACTTCCGAATCCGGCAGTGAGTACGACGTTGCCCGACCGCCCAGGAACGGCCGTGACTCGAACAACTCAACCGTGGCGCCCGTACTTCCCAGCGCCGCGGCGGCGGCCAAGCCCGCAAGCCCTCCGCCAATCACGATCACATCCGTCATGCTCCCGCTGGCAGCCGGGATCGCTTTCCGCCACCGCCGCCGGATATCCCGAAGGCGATCAGGGCGCAAATAATCAGATAGGCGATGTAGGTGATGTCGGAGACGTTCATTAGTAACCAGTATCGGACTTCGCGACCAGTCCGGCAACGCTTAGTGGTTCCAGTACCCCTGCAACCATCCTGCTATGCCACCGAGGATTCCCCCAACGACTGGGAACGACCCTAACGCTATGACTAAACGTGTCTTCCAGCTCCAATCCGCTGTCCGGAATACCGCCCACGCTTGCGTCAGAAACACTGGTACCATGCTCAGCACGAAACCGGTTCCGTCATGTGTACACCAAGGGCAGTGCGGTCCCGCGCGATGGTGAATATTACAATGTTCCGCCGAGCCGGCCCAAAATGACTGGCATCCGCACTGAAATAGCGTCCCGCAGAAGTTGATCGCGAACGCCGCCGTAAAGACGAAGACGCCCAGATACATCGCCGCTTTTAGCGATTTGCCCAACGCCCAACCTTGGCTCTGCCGTGCAACCGGATGATGTTCTCAATCAAATGCAATCCGCAATTACCTTCCAGCGTCAAAAGCGATTCCGGATGGAACTGCACCGCCTCAATCGGCAACTCCCGATGCCGTACGCCCATGATGATTCCGTCTTCACTTTGCGCCGTCACTTCCAGAACGTCCGGCAGGTTCTCCGGCAGCGCATAGAGCGAATGGTAGCGGCCCACGCGAATTTGCTCCGGGAGTCCAACGAATGCGCCTTTATTGAAATGGCGGACCATGGACGGTTTGCCGTGCATGGGGTAATCGAGCACTCCCAGTTCGCCGCCAAACGCCTCCACGATTCCCTGCAAGCCCAGGCACACGCCGAAGACCGGATAGCCTGCCCGCGCAGCGAACCGCACCAGCTTCGGCACGCCAAAATCCGACGGCCGCCCCGGACCCGGACTCACCAGAATCAAGTCCGGATTGATGGAGTCGATCATCGATTCCGGGATCCCCGACCGGTACGTCACAACCTCCGCGCCGGTTTGCCGCGCGTAGTTGGCTAGCGTCTGAATGAAGCAGTCGTCGTTGTCGATCAATAGCAGCCTTAGTCCCTCACCCACGGGGTTGCCTTTATCGGGTGCCGCCTTTTCAACACGACCGGCCATGGCGCGGAAAAAGCCGGTTGCCTTGAGGCGGGTTTCCTCTTCTTCGGCCGCCGGATCGGAGTCGTAAAGCAGCGTCGCGCCCGCCGGATACGACGCGTACCCGTCCTTCAAATGCACCGTGCGAATCGTAATGCCGGTGTTGATGTCGCCATTCATCGACAACATTCCCACCGCGCCGCCGTACCAGCCGCGGGCGTCTTTTTCCAGGTCTTCAATTGCCTGCGACGCTGCTTTCTTCGGAGCCCCGATCAGCGTTACCGCCCACATATGCGACAAAAACGCGTCGATCGCGTCGAACCCCGGGAGCAGCAGGCCTTCCACATGGTCCACCGTATGAAAGAGGCCAACGTAGCTTTCGATCAGCCGCCGTCCAATAATCTTCACCGATCCCGGCACGCAAACGCGCGACTTATCGTTGCGGTCCACATCCGTACACATGGTCAATTCGGACTCTTCTTTGGCCGACATCAGCAACTGCTTGATGTTCTCCGCGTCCACCATTGGATCGCCCGTGCGCCGCGCGGTGCCGCTGATCGGACACGTTTCGACGCGCGGCCCCTCCACGCGCACAAACATCTCCGGTGAGGCCCCGATCAACTGCTCCTCGCCTAATTGCAGAATGAACTCGTACGGCGACGGGCTGGCTTGCTGAATGGTCTCGAACAACCTCGAAGGGCTCCCGGAATACGTCGTCTTAAACGTCTGGCGCAGGACCACTTCGTAATAGTTCCCCTGCTTCATGCCCTTCCGGACCGTTTCCACATTCGCCATGTACTCTTCGCGCGTGTGGTCGCTTTCAATAGGAGCCGGCTTGCGTTTCGCTGGCTTGGGCACCGCCTGGCCTTCGCGTGGAAGCGCCACCGTCGACAGGCCGTCGAGTTCAAACTCGTACTGGAATCGCTCTATTTGTTCCTTTTTGCGATCCATGTAATAAATGTCGTCGCAGAAAAACAGATGGAGATCCTTACGGTCCCCGCGCGGCAGCTTAAGTTGAATCGGATCGAACTGGAACAGCAAGTCATAGCCAAACGCGCCTACCAGGGAAAGACGCGAGTCGTCCGGATGGCAGAATTCCTCCACCAGCGCACGAAGAACGGAGAAGACCGACGGCTGTTTCGACCGTTCTTCCTCGGCGAAGAAATCCGGCAACGGCTTCAGCGTGGCGTGAATCGCGCCGTCCGATGTTTGGAAATCTTCCCAGAAATCCTTAGCGCCCAGCACCCGGCCCAGCATCTGGCAAAGCGCTTCACCGCGCTTGTTCAGCGGGTTGAACGCCACCTTTTGTCCAGAGGAGACGATTTCAACGGGAGGTGTGATCGCCGCGATATCCCAGCGCGAATACCGCCCGGGATACTCGTATCCCGAGGAGAGGTAGAAGCCGCGGAAGCGGTCGAGCTTTCGGAGTAAAGGCCGCAAGCCCCGCCGGTACGGGGCTTTGCTCAATGTCCTGCTGACCGCGATCCCGCTTTTGGTCTGGTAGCGGAGGGTTCGCATGGTGCTTGCTTTTAGGGTAGCAAGCCATCACGCGGGAGTGTCTTTGTAGTGGATCTGCAACTTCGCCAGCCGCCCCTTCAGATCCGTGATCGTCTTCGCGTATGCCGGGTCGCTGTAGGCATTCCGCATCTCGCGCGGGTCTTTTTGCAGATCGAAAAATTCCCATTCCGGTGGCGTGTCCGTGTCCACCGCGCCCTTCGATCCCAGCGCCTTTCCGTAGTAATAAATCAGCTTGTAGCGATGCGTGCGGATGCCGTAGTTCGCCGTCACGCTGTGGCCGCCGCCCAGGTGCATCCAATAACGGTAGTACATCTCCTGCCGCCAATTCTTCGGCGTTTTGCCATCCAGCAGCGGTTTCAAACTCACTCCCTGCATGTCCTTCGGCACGGGCGCGCCGGCGGCGTCGAGGAATGTCGGGGCAAAGTCCAGATTCAGCGCCATGTCTTTGTTCACAGTGCCCGGCTTGGTGTGCCCCGGCCATCGCACCAGCAGAGGCGTTCGCAGGCACTCCTCGTACATGAACCGCTTGTCGAACCAGCCGTGATCGCCGAGGAAGAAGCCCTGATCGGAGTTGTAAATGATGAGCGTGTCGTTGGCGAGGCCATCCTGGTCCAGATAGTCAAGGACGCGGCCGACGTTGTCGTCGACGGACTGGACACATCGCAAATAGTCTTTGATATAGACCTGATACGCCCATTTCCTCAGCGCGTTGCCTTCCAACCCCGGCGGCGGGTCCATCTTGAGATCGGTCTTAGTATTGTCCTGACCGACGCGCATGCGGGAGCGCTCCGCCGCGCCGGCGCGGCCTTTGTGTTCGTCGTAGAGATTATCGGGTTCGGGAATTTCTACGTCCTTGAACAGGTCTTTGTATTTGGCGGAGGGCGTCCATTCGCGATGCGGCGCTTTGTGATGACACATCAGAAAGAACGGCTTGTTCTTGTCGCGCTGCTTGAGCCAATCTAAAGTGAAATCGCCGATCAGGTCCGTGCAGTAGCCGTCGTACTTTTTCCGTTCGCCATTCATTTCGATGAATACGGGGTTGTTGTACAGGCCCTGGCCCGGCAGAACTTTCCAATAGTCGAAGCCCGAAGGATTCGTTACCAGATGCCATTTGCCGATGATGGCCGTCTGGTAGCCGGCGGCCTGCAAATACTTCGCCACATTCGGCGCGGCGGGGTCGATTTGATCGTTGAGTGTCTTGATGCCGGAGAGATGCGAGTAGAGGCCGGTCATGATCACGCCGCGGCTTGGGGTGCAGATGGAGTTGGTGACGAAGCAATTGGCGAATCGGGTACCGCCCTGCGCAATGCGGTCGATGTTGGGGGTCTTGTTGATCTTGCTGCCATAGGCGCTGATGGCGTGTGCAGCATGATCGTCGGACATGATGAAAATGATGTTGGGGCGCTTCTTCGGAGCCTGCGCGGAGAGCGCGGCGCCGGCCAGCAGCGGGAATAATTTACGGCGAGTGAGCATCGGGATTAGCGTATCAGAGGCGCCAGACTCGAAGGCATCAATGCCCAAAACATCTATGGGCGAGCAGATCGCATTGGCGGCCTCCGCAGTGGATGGCCAGATTCATATTATTCGAGGCAATTGCGTGATGGTCGGTACACAGCTTGCCGAACTTTCTCCTGTTGCCAGTTGACCAAGTCGATTCCGACGCGGGTGACCCGCCCCCTTCCCTCCACGGACGTTACTCCGCTTCATCGGTACTACGAGGTAGTCCGCCCCTGATTGGCGCATCGGTACTTTCAGCCTCACGGTTCTGCCGCTTGTGCCTTTTCCCTTACCATCGCCAACCAGGTTCTCAAGTTCCATGCGAAAGCCAGGATTGGATTCACGCCTCCTTAACACCGGACACCGTGTGATCAGTAGATGGGTTTCTTCCACACTTATCCCGGAGCAAGAGCCACACCCCGGTTTTGGCGCCATCCTAGTTCTGTTTCGATGCTTCATCAGAGGTTCACTTGCGTTCGTCTCTCCAACCCATACATGACGTAATCACTGTCACGCCTTTTAACCGAAACGTTCACCACCGCGGCTTTTGTCCGAAGCAGCTTTCGGCAGTTTGAAGCCTCCTCCCACAAGGCGGCTTCGAAGGACCTACCTTCATCTCTCGCACAGCATCGCGCTTCGCAGCGCGTTCTTGACACAGGGCTCTCTCAGAACCGTACGTGAACCTCTCAGCTCATACGGCTCCCGCCATAGAACCAAGCCGCACACCCATCTGCCAGTGCGCCCACAACTTCGGATCGCGTCGCGAGATACGCGCGACCCAGTGCGTCGCCCGGCGCAAATGGCCGCGCAGCTTCTTGTACTTCCGTTCGGCCCAATGGGCCAAAGATCGATCCAGTTGACGCATCGGCGGATAGAGCGCCGACCGGTAAAACCGCCCATAATACTGGAGCCAGCCGCGAACTAGTCCACCGTTGCCTCGAACGCGATACCAAACTTCGCCTGCGCGACATCGGCGAAGCGCGCGTCCTCTTATCCAGGCCACAACCCGCCGAAGAACCTGCCGCGCCAGTGATCAAGCGCAGCTCGCCAATCCCCTGGATCGTGGCGGCATTGGGACTCTGCGCCGCCGGGTGGGCGTGGTGGCCCGCAAAGCAACTCGCGCCCCAGGCCGCGGCCCGCTTTGATGTGGAGATGGGTGGAGGTTTCGATTTAAGGGGAATCGACGCGCCGCACTTGATCATCTCACCGGATGGGCGCCGCATCGTCTGGCAACTCCTCGGCGAAGATGGGAAAGTGCGGCTGGCCGTCCGCTCGTTGGAGGAAGTTAATCCGACGGTACTCACCGGAACTGAGGGAGCCACCCATCAGTTCTTCTCGCCCGACGGAGAATGGGTGGGGTATCACAATCGCTTTGAACTGCGAAAAATCTCTATCCACGGTGGCGCGCCAGTCACCCTATGCCCTCTGCCGATACTGCGGGGAGCCAGTTGGGGCGACGACAACACAATCGTGTTTTCGCCCGATCAAGCCGGTGGACTCAAGCTCATTTCCGCGGACGGCGGAACCTCACGGCCGCTCACTCATTTGGACGAAAAAAAGGGAGAACGCACCCACCGCTATCCATTCGTTCTGCCAGGACGCAAGGCCGCGATTTTCTTCTCCAGCCCAACAGGCGGCAACTACGATAGCGCGACCATCGAGGCCGTCGCTCTCGACAGCGGACAGCGAACTGTGTTGATCCAGGGAGGATATTTTCCACGCTATGTACCGTCTGGACATCTACTGTTCATGCGCCAGGGTACGGTGCTTGCGGTGGGCATGGATGCCCGGACACTGAAGATAACGGGAACCCCGGTGCCGGTCCTGCAGAATGTGCGTCATCACACTAACCGCGGAAGCGCTGAGTTCGATGTTTCTCGAACTGGAATGATCGTCTATGTCGATGGCAAGGGAACCTCGGGCAACTTTCCTTTGGCGTTGTTGGACGCTGCTGGGGTTAAGACCCCATATCTCAAAAACCAACAGGAATTCACCAATCCTCGCTTTTCCCCGGACGGCAAGCGTCTAGCCTTTGACACCCTCGAAAGCGGCAAGCGAGACATTTGGGTTTATGATTCGGAGCGGGAGATCAAGACACGCTTGACCTTTGCTCCGGGCGAAAATCAGCGTCCAGTTTGGACGCCGGACGGCCAGCGGATCGCCTTCCAGCGGGCCGATGGAATCTTTTGGGTCCGCGCCGGAGGCGGCGGCGAAATGGAACGGCTTACGGAAAGCAAATTGATACAAGTACCCACGTCATTCTCGCCAGATGGCAAAGTGCTCGCATTCGAGGAAGAGCGGCCGGGGGCGGCACGAGATATCCGCCTGCTGACGATCGACCTCCGGGATCCCGCACGCCCGGTGGCCGGAAAGACTATCGACTTGATCACATCGGCCTTCAACGAAAGGGATGCGATGTTTTCACCGGATGGCAAATGGCTGGCCTACGAATCGAATGAATCAGGGATCAACGAGGTGTATGTACGCGGTTATCCGGATTCCGGCGGACTGTGGCAGATATCGAATGGGGGAGGCGTCCGACCGCGGTGGACGGCGACCAGCAAAGAACTGTTTTATGGCACTGAGCGGGAGAAAATAATGACCGTTGCCTATTCGGCGGCGCCGAACGGGTTTGTCGTTTCCAAGCCGCGACTTTGGAGTGATGGTATCAACTTTCGGGGCATGGGGTTCGACGTCACCGCGGATGGCAATCGGTTGGTGGTTTCGGACAGGCCCGAAATCGAACTTCAGAGCAATCTCCCCACCCGCGCCATCTTCCTGCTGAACTTCTTCGAGCAATTGAAGCGCCGCGAATTCTAGTATGCTGATCGGCATCATGCGCCCTCTCCTCTACTCCTCCCTATTCGCGCTGCTAATCGCCGGAGCCGCCGTCCGCACCCGCGCCGCCGAATCCCCCACCGGCGGCGGCATCACCTCCATCGTCATCCGCTTCCTCGACACCTTCAAACCCGAGGACCGCAAGAAAATCGTCTTCGACTTCGATGACGCCGAGCGCAAGGATTGGAGCAATCTCCCCACCCGCAATTACCCGCGAAAAGGCGTGAACCTGGCGGAGATGACCAACCCCAGCCGCCTGCTCGCCCACGAACTCATGCGCGCCTCGCTCAGTTCCCAGGGCTATTTGAAAGCCGCCGCCGTCGTTCACCGCGACGAAGTCCTTCTCCGCACCGGCGGCTCCAGCGCCAACTTCGGCGCCGGCAAATACTACTTCGGCGTCTTCGGCAATCCCGCCGCCGACAAGCGCTGGGGCTGGCAGTTCGACGGTCATCACATAGCCCTGAACTTCACCGTCGTCGACGGCGTCCTCACCGGCGCGCCCGCCCTCTGGGGCGCTCAGCCCGATCAAATCGAAGGCGGCGACGAAGCCGGCTGGCGCGTCTTTGCCGCCGAACGCGCCAAGGGCTACGCCCTCGTCCATTCCCTAACCGCCGCTCAAAAATCAACCGCCATCCTCAGCGATAACCTCCCCGCCGGTCTCTTCACCGGCCCCCAACGCGACAAGGCGCTGCAAAAGCCCGAAGGCCTGTCCGCCTCCGCCATGACTCCGGCACAGCACGAACTCCTCTGGACCTTAATCGACGAATACGTGAACAACCAGACCGAAAAAGTCGCACGCGCGCACCGCCAAAGGATCGAAAAAGAAGGCCTCGGCAAAGTGCACTTCGCCTGGATGGGTTCCACCGATCCGGCAAAATCCTGCTACTTCCGCGTCCACGGCCCGTCCATCCTCATCGAGTACGACAACACCGGCGCCACCCGCACCGAGCGCGACAGCAACCACATCCACAGCATGTTCCGCGATCCCAGCAACGATTACGGCGAAGACCTGCTCAAGAAGCACTATCAGACGGCGCCACACGGGAATTAGCCGGCTTCCGAATACACTCGCACCATTCCTTCGTCAAATAAAACGACGACCCATCAGCCGTCCGCGCGACGTTATAAACAACGCCCCATTCAACGTCCGTTTCTAACGCCCCCAATACGACTTCCCGCTGGCGCCGTTGGTCCTGTGGCGACGGATAGATACGGCTCAGATACGATCCGTCCGGCAGCCGCTGTTCGCACGGCAGCAGAATGTTTTTTCGGACACGCCACAGCAGATCGGCGCCCGTGGCCGCCGCCTGCCGCCACATCTGGATTGGTGGTGGAGGCCGAGTTCAAAGGCTTCTCGCTACGGCGCATCCGGACACATAAGATCCGGATAGCGGACACGGTGCCCGAGTTAGCCGGTAAGCAGCCCTAAACAATTCGTAGTGTTCTTCCGATGGACGGAGGAGGGGAAGCGCAAGGCTTGCCGCGACCGCCAATGAGCCCGTTCGCCCAGTTATCGGAATCGAAGCACCCCACCGGCCGCCGTCCGCGGTCGCTAGCCCCGCACATTTTCGGGCGCGTGGCGTTCCCCGTGGGCATTGTCTTCCTCAGTTGCTTTTCGCTGCTCGACCGGCTTGTTCAAAGCCAACTACGGGATCACATGCAGCAGGAATTGGTATCGGGGGATGCCCAAAAGCACCGGGCGAGCTTGAATGGCGACGCGCGGCTAAGCCGGTCCTTAACCGCTTTGGCCGACGCGGCCGGAATTCCGCAAGCATTGCAGCGAAGGAAAGGCACTTTTCCGGAGCAGTTGCGGCGCCTGGGAGAGTCGCTCGATGAGGATCTTTACGCCCTCTTCGGTCCTGACAAACTGCCGATTGTGACGCTGCGGCGGGATGCCAAGGCACTGCGGCGCGCCACCCGGAACCTGCCGTTGCCGGAAGCTCGCCGGCTGGCGGAACTCGACTGACAGTACTACTTTATTACGAGCTATCCTCTCCTGAGTGACGGCAAAACCGTGGGCTGGATTGTTGCCGGCCGCCATTGGCTGCGGGACATGCCGGTTGGCGATGGATCGTATGTGCTGGCCAGTCACGGAAAAGTCGTCGAGTTCGCGGGTAATCGCGCCCAGGCCGGACTGGCCGCGGGGACGGCGGTACCGGGTTGCGTTGAAGGCGTCGCCGCTTGCGAAGTCCGGATCGAGGGCAGACGCCATGTCTTGTTGCGCTCGGCGGCTTCCGGGAAAGGCCAGGAGATCGAACTTTACATGCTGCAATCGCTCGACTTAATGGCGAATCCTTTGTTGAGCATGACGCGGGCGATCATGATGGCGGGCGCGTTCCTGAGTATTTTGGGCGCTTTAGGTTTGGCGTGGTTGACCGGGCGCGCCATCTCGCGGCCTTTGAAGAACATTACGGAATCGTGCTTGCGCGCACAAAACACGGGACATTTTTCCGAGATTGATATTCCGCCAAGCCTTATTGAGGAAGTGACGGCGCTGAGTAAAACGCTCCAATCGGCGGTACGCACCATTGAAGCGGGCCAGACCCAATTGACGCAGGCCTACTTCCAGTTTATGGGCGCGATTGTCGCCCTGCTCGATGCGCGAGACACTTACACCGCCGGGCATAGCCATCGCGTCTCCGCCTATTCAGAAGCGTTGGCGCGCGACTTCGGCCTGCCCCAGCGGCAGATTGACGATATCCGGGTAGGGGCGCTGCTCCACGACATCGGCAAGATCGGCGTACCCGATGAAGTCCTGCGTAAGCATGAGCGTTTGACCAAAGAAGAGTTCGACCTGATGAAACAACATCCAACCATCGACCGCAAGGTGCTGGAACAGGTGGTGCAGTTCGACAAGTAGCTCGACGCGGTGGAACTGCATCATGAGAACCTGGACGGCACCGGTTATCCACGCGGTTTGCGCGGCGAACAGATCCCGATATCGGCGCGCATCGTTAAAGTCGCCGACGTTTACGACGCGTTGAGTACGGACCGTCCCTATCGCAAGAAGATGTCGGAAGAGGAGGTCCATGGAATCCTGCGCGACGGCGCCGGAAAACATTTTGACCGGCTACTGGTGGAAATCTTCCTGAATCGTTCTCTCCCCAGCTTTGAGCGGCAATCCGGATTGGAAACACTGTACGTCGCCGTGGGAGATACTTCCTCTTCGGCGACAGCTAAGAAAGCGATTGGCGCTTAGTTCCTGGGCGCCGCGTCCAGGCGAGCCTGCAAGCGGCCGGCGTCGTGACAAGTAGCGCAGGCGATTTTAGATTTAGCTCTCGTCTCGGGCTTGTCCAGCCAACGCTTTCCAAAAACGGCATACGGAGTGCCTGGAAACGCCGCGACCAATTCCTGTGTCAGTGCCGTGCTCTTGTCCGCTTCACCCAGTCGTTGCGCGGCCTGCGCAAGGCCGGCCATCACTTCACCGCGGAAATGGACAGGTAGACCGTCAAACTGCGCTTTCTGTGATTCCCTCAACTCCGAGTAGTTTTCCCGCACCTTTAACCACGCTTCCCGCTGATGCTGGGGCGGCAGCCGGTCACCGAAAACGGCGAATGAGCCTCCCGTTATTGCCAGAACTCCTTCACGGGCCGGCTTAATCTCTTTGGCGGCCTCGGCGGCGCTGGCGAAGACGTCCAGCGCATTGGTATATTCCGCGTCGAACCCGGGCATGTTCCCCGCTTCGAAGGCTCGCACGGCGAACAGAAGAGCATTGCCCCCTTTCCACGCCAACGCGACGGCATTCTTTGGATTCTTGGCTAGGACGTCGTCTAATTTCTTAACGCCGATCCCGTGTCGCGCCATATCGCCGTCCAGATATCCAGCGAATAGGTCTTCGCGGACCCAAGTACTCACCGGGATGTTCTTGGGCTTTTCCTGAGCTACAGACAGCGGGAAAGTCAAAACAGTTAAGACGGCCAAGACGAGACGCATGCAATTCTCCCGCAACGATTCTAGCAGAACCCGCAGGAACGCCGCCATCGCTTTCTACCCTTGGAATTCCTCCCAATCGAGCGTCGTCGATTGATGCCATTCGTCGAGCCGTTCAGGGGCTGCCCCGTGCGCCAACAGCAGACGCGCCGCCTGATGAAGCGGGAACCCACGCTGGGGTCGGAG
>Ga0163150_10001133_pt1 | contig 46575 bp, 40 predicted proteins | sample OliLakLV19P2IB_FD_148628 | JGI IMG/M metagenome (GOLD analysis project Ga0163150, IMG submission 148628) | Freshwater microbial mat bacterial communities from Lake Vanda, McMurdo Dry Valleys, Antarctica - Oligotrophic Lake LV.19.P2.IB | ecosystem: Environmental > Aquatic > Freshwater > Lake >... | reverse complement strand
AAGTATTTCCTCCCCCTCTCCCCGGAGTACCGAGGCGAGGGGGAGGAAATACTTTCGTATCGAATCGCTACGTGGTGCTCTAACATTTTCATCAGCCAAGGTCGGAAAAGACACCTTTTTTATTTTAAGCACACACTTACGAAAATGATCAGGAACACAAACATGTGGTTGCAAGATCTCCAATTAAGAGTCTCGAAAGACGGAATACATAGCCGCAGATCGTACTTGCGCTGTGTCGGTGCTACGGCCGCTGGTTTCTCCACGATGGGCTGGATGGATTCGGTGCGCAGCGAAGCGGCCGAACTGCGCAGTCGAGGTATGTCGTGCATCTTGCTGTTCCTGCAAGGCGGATTCAGTCAGTTCGAATCATTCGATCCAAAACCGGGGCGCGAGACGGGCGGACCCACGAAATCCATTCCGACCGTGCTGCCGGGTGTGCACATCGCGGAGAATTGGCCCAAGTTGGCCGAGCGCCTGGATGAAATGGCCATCATCCGCTCGATGACCAGCAAGGAAAACAACCATGCCCCGGGCGTCTATCTAATGCATACTGGCTACGGGTTCAATGCGAGCGTCAAGTATCCGACGTTGGGCTCGATCGTAGCTTGCACGATCGGCGATGGCGAGCTGGAATTGCCGAGCTTCGTCAGCATTGGCCAGGGTTCGAAGCAAAGCCCAGGTTATCTGGGGGCTAAGTTCGCGCCGTTGTCGGTTCAGGAACCGGAGCGGTTTCCTCGCCACTTGGGTTTGCCTGCTGGAATACGTGGTGAAGACCTCGAACGACGGTTGGCCCTCCTTGAAAAGATCGACGAGTCATACGCCCAGCGCGGCGCTGCGAAAATCGTGGCAGATCACCGCGCTTTGTATGAAGCCTCATCCAAACTGGTTCAAAGCCCGGGCTTGAAGGTCTTCGATCTCGAGGAAGAGACTGGTTCGATGCGCGATCTCTATGGCCGGACTCCCTTTGGCCAAGGCTGCTTGTTGGCGCGGCGGTTGATCGAAACCGGCGTCACGTTCATCGAGGTGAACTCGGGTGGCTTTTCGGCATCCACGAATTGGGATACGCACCGTGACAATTTCAAGTCACAAAAGAAATTAGCTGGTCCCATCGACCAAGGGATCTCCGGTCTACTGACGGATCTCAAGCAGCGAGGGATGCTCGATAAGACCTTGGTTATCATGATGTCCGAGTTCGGACGCACCCCAACGATCAACGCGGCTACGGGACGCGATCACTACGGCCGAGCTTTCAGCGTTGCTTTGGCCGGTGGTGGCGTGCGCGGTGGGCAGGTGATCGGTGCTACCGACGAGGACGGAATCGACGTTATCTCTCGGCCCGTCACCGTCCCGGATCTGTTCTGCTCATTTTACCACGCTTTGAAGATCAATCCCCGCACTGAGTTTCACACCAACGGCCGACCGATCCCCTTGGTCACTGACGGCGAACCGGTCTCGGAACTGTTCACATAAAAATAGGATTCTCGATGATAACACGATTCACTCGTTGGCTAGTGTTCGGTCTAGTTGCTGTTGGGCTATTTACACGGGGATCTTCACAGGCTCGCGCGCTCGATGATCCGATCCAACTCAAGAGCGGACCGATCTCGGGTGCGACCGTCGAGAGCAATATCAATATCCGCGTCTACAAAGGTATTCCTTACGCGTCGCCGCCCGTTGACGCTCTTCGATGGCGGCCTCCGCAAGCGGTTTCTCCATGGCAAGGGGTGCGGGCTTGCGAGCAGTTTTCTCCCACCGCGCTTCAAGTGCGGACACCGGTTAACCAGATAGGAGCGAGCTCGCCGGCCAGCGAAGACTGCCTGTATTTGAATGTCTGGACAGGCGCCAAGACGGCCAATGATAAACTGCCGGTGATGGTCTGGATTCACGGTGGCGGCTGGGCAAACGGATCGGGGAGCAGTCTCGGATATAACGGCGAGGCCTTTGCTCGCAAGGGCGTTTTACTGGTCTCGATCAACTACCGACTTGGACCGCTGGGCTTCTTGGCCCATCCGCTATTATCGGCCGAGAGCGAGCGAGGCGTTTCAGGTAACTATGCCATTCTCGATCAAATCGCCGCCTTGGGCTGGGTACAAGACAACATCGCCTCATTCGGCGGTAATCCCGAGAACGTAACGATCTTTGGCGAGTCAGCCGGCGGTTCGAGTGTCTACGTGCTCGTCGCCACGCCGTTGACGAAGGGACTCTTTCAAAAAGCGATCGCCGAAAGTGCTTGGGTCAGCGATTCGAACTTCGCGCATTTGAAGCAGAGGACGGCTAAGAGCGATAGCGCCGAGGTAATCGGGCAGCGGGCTATAGCGGCGGCTCTCGGTAAAGATCGAACAGACGTACTCGCAGCGATGAGAGACTTGCCTGCCGAAAAGGCAATTAAGCTGGCGCTGCCGGCGGCCGCATCGGTCGACGGTTGGTTGCTCCCTCAATTTCCACGCGAGATCTATCGCGATGGTTCGCAGAATCATGTCGCTTTGATCGCCGGTACCAACAATGGCGAAGGGGTGACGATGGTTGCCGCGAATAAAACGTACAACTCGATGGAAGAATATCGTCAGGATCGCGTCAAGGATTTAGGCTCTTCGACCGACGACATTCTGCAACACTATCAAGTCAACAGCGTGGATGATATACGCCAAGCTCAGATCGACCTGATTTCCGATTTCTGGTACCATCGGCCCGCGCGGGATATGGCACGCGGCATGGCTAGCGTGCAATCAAGAGCTTTCATGTATCACTTCACCCGCAACGCCGTCGAGCCATCTGCGCAGGCTTTGCATGCGGCGGAAATACCCTACGTCTTCATGCGGGTCCCCGAAGCGATGAAGCGGCTCAATCGCGATACGGTCGACCCGATTGATCTGAAGTTATCCGAAACCATCAACAGCTACTGGGTACAGTTTGCCAAAGTCGGCGACCCTAACGTCGATGGTCAACCCACGTGGCCAGCCTACGACACGCAAAGCGAGCAGTATCTTGTACTAGGTGAGCCGATCAAGATCGGTTCGTCGTTGCGCAAAGACTCGCTCGATGCGCTGGATCGCGCCATCGACCAGCGCGACCGCGAATTCGCGGGGGCGGCTAAATGATGAACTCTTGTGCCTCTCAAATTTTGTTGTCCGATAACGTTCTTTTAATCAGGTAACCCTCGTCCATGACCAACCTAAACATCAAACACTTCTTCTACTTCACTATTCTTCTTAACTTGGTCTCCGTGAGTGCGATGTGTGTTTCGGCAGCCGATTCTGAAGTCGTTAAGAAACGCTTTCAGAAACTCGACACAAATCGCGACGGCAAGCTGACGGGCGATGAGATCGTTTCCGACGAAGTCCGCAAGTACGATGGCGATGGCGATGGAACGATTACGCTCGACGAAGCGAATAAGGTATACGCTCAACTATCGACTGCAGGCCAATCCCCGAAATCGGATTCCGATGGGAAATCTGAAAAAACCGCTGAGTCGACCCCGCGAACGACGCGGCTAGCGGCGGGCAGCATCGTGACCAAGGATGTACGTTATATAGAGATGCCCGGTGTCGAGGCCAACGATCAAAACCTCGACATCTACGCGCCTGCCAATGCTAAGCATGCCCCAGTGCTGGTCTACGTGCATGGGGGCGGGTGGGCCAAAGGCGATAAGAAAAGTGTCGGAGGAACAGCGGCGTTCTTCAATGAGCACGGATACATCTACGTGAGTATCAATTATCGCCTGCTGCCCTCTGGTAAGCATCCCATTAACATCAACGACGTAGCCAGCGCCATGGCTTGGGTCCATTCCAACATTGCTGAACATGGGGGTGATCCGGGGCAATTGTTTCTATACGGGCATTCGGCGGGTGCACATTTAGTCGCCCTGTTGGCAACTGATGAGACTCGGCTGAAAGCGGCGGGGAAGGATCTGGGGATTCTCCGAGGCGTGATCCCGTTGGATACCAATGCTTATGATGTACCTAAAATCGTGCAGGGCAGTGATTCGTCCAACATCTATGCGCAAGTCTTCGGGTCCGACCCAGCCATGCTCAAAGACGCGGCACCGAGCGCTCACGTTGCACCTAACAAGGGCATTCCGCCCATGCTTGTCTTTCACAGCAATACGGGCTTTGAAATGCGCAATGAAAATGGCAAGGCTTTCGTAGACAAACTTCGCGAAGCTGGTGTGAAAGTCGATTTTATCCCCTCACCGAAACAGTCGCATGGTGCGATCAATCAACAGTTTGGAACGGAGAATGATATGGTCACGGAAGCGGCGATGAAATTTTTCAACGGACTGCGCGTAAATATCAGATAAATAAACCCATCCAGCTAGATTGAATCGCGATTGGCGCGATCGAACGAGTACAAACTTCGTCAATAGTGATCTGGAAGCATCATGAAAAAACAATTCAATCACCTTGGGCTCCTGTTATTGAGCTGGTTTTTTTGCGACGCAATTTTATCGGCTGACGAGCCAACTAAACTTTTCGTCGAGGCGGTGGCCGACCATCCGAATCAGGATGGGGCCGCTTTCTTTGAAAAGAGGATTCGCCCGGTGCTGGTGACGCATTGCTACAAATGCCATTCGGCTGATTCGGAAGAAATCGAGGGCGGTTTGGTACTGGATAATCGCGAAGGAATTCGACGCGGAGGTGATTTGGGGCCAGCCGTCGTCCCCGGCAGTCTCAAAGAGAGTGTGCTTCTTGAAGCCATTCGGCACGACAACGACGACCTCAAAATGCCGCCCAAGGAGAAGCTCCCCAAGGAGGTGATCATCGATTTCGAGCGATGGGTCGAAATGGGAGCTCCAGATCCGCGAGACGGGTCCGCGAAAGTGGTTCGCGAAGAAATCGACATTGAAAAAGGGAAGCAATTTTGGGCCTTTCAATCGCCGAAGAAGCATGCGGCTCCTTCGGTTCAAGATACCGCCTGGCCACGCTCGGATATCGATCGATTTGTTCTCGCCGCCTTGGAGCAGAAGGGACTGAAGCCCGTGGCGGATGCCGATCCACTGACTCTGTTGCGGCGACTTTACTTCGATTTGATTGGCTTGCCACCGTCGCCTGAGGAAGTGGAGTCGTTCGAGCTCCAATACGGGTCGGCGGGCTCGAACCAGCAAGCCGCAATCGAAAGTGTCGTAGAAAGTTTGCTTAACTCTCCTCAGTTTGGCGAGCGATGGGGGCGGTACTGGCTCGATGTTGCTCGCTATGGCGAGTCGGCTGGCAAGGCCATCAACCTGCCCTATCCGCATGCGTGGCGCTATCGCGACTACGTGATTGCGGCTTTCAACGCCGACAAACCGTACGATCGTTTTCTAATGGAGCAACTGGCAGGCGATTTACTGCCTTCATCGAGTGAAGAGGAGCGAGCCGAGCTGACGATCGCCACCGGTTATCTAGCCATCGGAACCAAAACGCTGAACACTAAGGATCCGTTAGCCTACGAATTGGACATCGCTGACGAACAGATCGAAGCGGTGACGCTCGGTATGCTGGGTCTGACGGTCGCTTGCGCCCGCTGTCACGACCATAAGTTCGATCCGATCCCAACGAAGGACTATTACTCGCTGGCGGGCATCTTCCGCAGTACGAATACTTTGTATGGCACCGTCAAGCGCGCAGGCAATTTTCGCTGGTCGGACCTTCTGCCGTTGCCAACGAGTATCAACTTACCGATTGTGATTCGAGCGACGGCGACGGATCCCGGAGAGTTGAGTAAAGCTCGCAACCGAGTAAAGGTATTGGAATCCACCATTGCGACGGCCCCGGCGAAAGATAAATTCCGACTCGGGAATGAACTCGCCATTTACGAGAATTTCTTCAAAACCCATGACGCCGAAGGCAATCCATTGCCGTTCGCGATGGGTGTTCAAGAAAAGCAGGACCCGGCAGACAGCGAGTTGTTCGTGCGTGGCGAACCCGACAAGCCCGGTCAGTTGGTGCCGCGAGGGTTTCCACAGGTCATGATTGATAACGGCAAGGCTCCCTCGATCTCCGCCGGCAGCGGTCGGAAAGAATTAGCCGAGTGGATCGCTTCGCCGAATAATCCTTTAACTGCCCGTGTCATGGTCAACCGTATTTGGCAGCACTTGTTTGGTCGCGGATTAGTCTCGAGTCCCGACAATTTTGGGGCTGCCGGGATGATGCCAAGCCATCCTGAGCTGCTCGACTACTTGGCACTATCCTTCACGGAGAACGGTTGGTCAATCAAGCATCAGATTCGACAAATTGTACTCAGCCGCGCGTATCAACTCGGCTCATCCTACGATGCGGAGAACTTTGCGATAGATCCTGACAATGAGTTGGTCTGGCGGTTGAACAAACGGCTTCTCGACGCCGAAGCCATGCGAGATTCGTTGTTGGCCGTGTCTGGGCAACTCGATCTTCATCCGCCGATTGGATCTGATATCGGCAAGCTAGGTGATTTTGTACCGAAAGCGGATACTTGGAGCCCCGATGCCCGGTATCGGTCCGTGTATACGGCTGTTTATCGTGATGTTTATGTTGCCGAGCCATTATCGTTATTCGACTTCGCCGATGCCAGCGCTGTTCAAGGCGAACGCGCGTCGACCGTACTTCCTTCGCAAGCCCTTTATCTCTTGAACAGCCCGTTCGTGCTGGAGCAATGCGACCGGCTCGCCGAGCGGCTTCTGGAGCTGAGAGTTTCAGATTCCGAGCGTATTCAAAAGCTGTTCGTGATTTGCTTTGGCAGGCCGCCAACGTCAAGCGAAAGTATACTGAGTGAGAGGCACCTTCAAGGCTTCGAAGGTATCAGCGAAGGAGAAGGGCCCGACCTTGAGAAAGCGCGACAAGCGGCTTGGTCTACCTTGTGCCAAGCGTTATTGGCTAGTGCTGAATTTCGTAGTTTGAATTGATGAGCAGAAACGAGAATGCCACACGAAAATCTCCTCCCTCTCCCCCGGTCTTCCGGGGGAGAGGGCCGGGGTGAGGGGGCGGAATCGCCGAGCAACGCCGCCCCTCACCCCCAGCCCCTCTCCCCGGAGTACCGGGGCGAGGGGAGCATGAAAATACGGACGAGTGTATCACGCGGATTGATTCCGCTGATGAATATGCTCATCCGCGAAAATTACTCAATATTTAAGGCGCCAACACATGAATCACCCCTCACTCTCCGCAGCCGTCTCACGCCGAGCCTTGCTGAAAATATCAGGCAACGCCTTTGGCCTCTTAGCCTGTTCCGGTTTGTCCGCTTTCGCCGCCGAGAAATCGGCTGACCCGCTCGCGCCGCGCGAGCCACACTTCCAACCGCGCGCGAAACGCGTCATCTTTTTGAGCATGCAAGGTGGCCCTTCGCATGTCGATATGTTCGACCCCAAGCCGCAATTGACCGTCGACGACAGCAAGGCGATCGGCAAGGGTTTGAATCCCAATGGTAAGCTGCTTGGGACACCGTGGAGTTTTCAGCAGTACGGACAGAGCGGTCAGTGGATGTCGGAATTGATCCCTGAGCTTTCGAAGTGCGCTGACGATCTATGCATTCTCAAAGGGATGCAAACCGATCTGCCCGCTCATGCTCAAGCGTACATCCAACTTCACACGGGAATGTTTCAGTTTAAACGACCGTCGATAGGATCTTGGACGCTCTACGGTCTCGGAACGTCGAATGCGGACTTGCCAGGTTTCATTACGATCAATCCGAGTATATCCCTCGGTGGCTCGCTGAATTACAGCAGCGCGTTCTTGCCCGCCATTTATCAAGGGACGCCGGTGCAAGCCGCCAAAGGACCGGATGAAGAAGCCTCTATCAGCAATTTAAAGAATCCGCGTCTCTCCTTTTCAGCCCAGCGCCAACAACTTGATCTAGTTCAAGCGATCAATCGCGAAGCGCTCGAGCGCGATCATTTCAATCCGTCGACTCAAGGTATGATCGATTCGCTTGAGTTGGCCTATCGCATGCAAAACACCATGCCCCACCTGACCGACCTTTCCCACGAAACGGCGGACACGCTCGAGCTCTATGGCATCGGCGAATCGATGACGAACGAGTATGGCAAACACTGCTTGCTTGCGAGACGCTTCATCGAAGCCGGCGTGCGCTTTGTCGAAGTGAACAGCAACGGCGCGCCGGGTGTGTCATCGAACCTCGGTTGGGACCAGCATCGGAATCTGAAAGACGACCTCGAGAAAAATTGCCAGACCATCGATAAACCTGTCGCCGGTCTGTTGACCGATTTAAAAGCTCGCGGCCTGCTCGATGATACACTGGTGCTATGGGGCGGTGAGTTTGGTCGCACACCGTACGCACAGAACGGCAACGGTCGCGATCACAACAACAAGGGCTTCACGATGTGGATGGCTGGCGGCGGCGTGAAGAGAGGCTTTTCGTATGGCCAGACCGATGAATATGGATATGAAGCTATCGACCAGAAAATGCACATTCACGACTGGCACGCCACGATACTGCACCTACTGGGACTCGATCACGAGAAGCTAACGTTTCCCTACGCCGGCCGCGACATCCGCCTGACCGATACCAAGGGCAATGTGGCCCACGAGATCATCGCCACATGAATTCAGTTCCATAGATCTCCTAAGACAATTCCATTCTCGTTCTAGAATTCCAGCGCTCGTCAAGTTCATTTCGAATGCCATGATTTTAGGAAAATAAGGATGTCAAGGCAATCAACTGGCTATCCTAATGAAAATTGAGCCGACGGCGCTAGCCGCGGGTGTCGTTTGTGGCATCGATCGATCGCAAAACCCGAGGTTATTGTCGCTCAATTGTTCTTTGTCTACTCGCACTGCCCGAACAATTGGGACAATTGTTCTACAATGGGAAGGCCCTGGGGGTCGAATTAGGGCCTGTCGAAAGAAGAGTCTATCCCGGAATCCGCGCCGCCGTACACGCTTCTCCGCACGTCGAGGGTTATGGGAACGGCACTAGGGATGCGAGGTTGCTTTTATGTGTTCATCGAACCAGGCGATGGCTTCTTTTTGGGCTTGGGGGCGGCCTTCGTTGTAGATGCCGTAGTGCTTGATGTCCTTGACGGTCACAAGTTTCTTGACGCCGGTCGCGTTGTTATAAGCCAATATCGCGTTGTCCTTGTTATCGAATAGTTCCTCGTTCTCAGCAATGATGAAAAGCTTTGCGCAGTTTTTGCATCGACCGATGTCTTCGACGGGTGCGTACTGCATGAGCTTTTCCCATACGGGCTCGCCGTCCATGTTGTTGAATCTCGTGCCCGCTGCGGGATAGCCGATCTTGCCATGTGTTCGAGCGGTCCCCTGGCTGAACGTGTGAATTCGAGCTTCGGGAATCGTGATCGCCCAGCGGGCATCCAACGATCCGACCTGACTGACAAAGGCTTTCACCCGTGGATCACGCGCGGCGACATAGACGACGTGCCCACCTGAAAACGAAGACCCCCAGATGCCGATTCGTTCGGGGTCGCATTGTTCTTCGCCCACGACCCAATGGATCGTGTTCATGATGTCCGCCGTCTGGTCGATAGGATCGACGACTTCTCGGACTTCCTTGACCTCGGCAATCAATTTCCCATCTTTTGTTTCCGGCTTCTTGCCCGTTTGAATCAACCGCGAGTCACTGTCGCCCCAGCCGCGATAGTCGAACGTGACGACTAGATATCCAGCGCGTGCGAAGACGATGGCATCGGAACGAAGCATCGCTTTCTTACCGCCCCAGCCGTGGCTCATGACGATGGTCGGTAGCTTATCCGTCTTCGGATCCTTGGGCGCGAACAACTCCGCCGAAATTCGCGTCCCTTCGCTGATGATGTCGGCCGTGCGGAAGGCCAAATCCTCTGGTGCTCGAAATTCTGGCTTCTTCTCCTGGGCCGACAGGAAAGTTGAAGCCAGTGATAGAGGCACGAAAATCGACGCGAAGAAATGATTCGATACCATGTTAACTCTCTGCGAAAGCGGGTGCGTTTTAATAGATGAAAGCGTTGACGGAACGTGTTCTTCATTCATTGCCTTTGTCGAGCCTGTCGATCTCATCCTCACCGGGCAAGCCAAAGCAACGAACACTGCCAGTGTACTTCTTGGGAAAGAAGCACTCATACTCATTGGCGTTCCACAGCGTATTACCGCCGCCGACGTACAATCGGCCGCGCGAGAGAGACGGCCCGGCGAACACCGGCCCAAGGGCGATCTCCTTGAGTACGGCACCGGTCGCCGCATCGAGAGCGATGAGCATACCGCTGCCGACGGCGGTGAAGTACGCGACGCCGTTACCCACTGCGATGCCCGAACCGACAATGTCACCGACATCGCGGTACATCGGCTTCCCCGGAGTGCCGCCCATCTCGGGGATTTTCGGCCGCTCATGGCGCCAGAGTTCTGTCGCGAGATCCACCGAAGTCGCGGTCACGCGTCCTCCCGTCGGTATTTGATTACTCGCAAGGGGACTCTCTTGCGTACATAATCGTACAGCGTCGATACCATTGGTAAAGACGCTCCGACCATCGGTGGCACAACCTGATTGCAAACCGCCAATGGAGCTGGGGAGGGCTAGCACACGTGGGTCGTGTTTGGCTGGCGGATAAGTGGGCGGGCCAGCGTAAATGGGCGTGTGTTTGAGGTGTTGGCCATTGTCGGCTCGCAACAAGTAAAAGCCGCCATTCTTACATCCAGCGCCGACGACCTTAATCGACTCGCCATCGACGTTGATGATTAGGACCTTTGGCGTGTCGCCGATCGATACGTCCTTGTAGAGCCCCGTCTTCGGGTCGTAGGCACGCATGGCGTTGGTGTACACGTCGCCTGGGTTGATCTGCGTACTCCATTTCCGCGTGCCTGTTGAGGCATTGACGGCAACGATCGCGCTTGAGTCTGCGGTGTGAAGCGACGGATCTTCGACCGTCGGCTTGCGAGGTGCCGTGTTCACATCCGTACCGAAGAACAGCGTGTTCGTGTCAAAATCGTAGGACGGCGTCGACCAGACACTGCTCGTCGCCGGACCAAACTCAAATGTATGCTTACCCCATAAGTCTTCAACGACGATTGGCGGATCAAGTTTCTCCGGTCTCGGGCCAACATCATATTTCCAAACTAGGGTGCCAGTCTTCGGTTCAAGGGCCACCAGAAAACCGCGGCCGGTGCTGCCAGCATATTCTTTCGTTCCGGCGAAGAGTTGCTCAAGCGAACCACCGCCGAAAACGACTTTGCCGTCGGCCATGATCGGCGAGGACATCAGCACATTGTTCCAATGGGCATCGGGGAATGACGGTCCGCGAGTGTCAATTTTCCACCGCTCAATGCCAGTGCTGGCATCCAAGCTGTACATCCAGCCGCCTGTGTCCGCAAAGTAGACGGCTCCGTCTGCGACCAGCGCCGAGCAAAAGATCCCCGCCTCCGACGCTGCCTTCCGTAATTTTTCGGACAGCGGTTCTCCCGCCGTCGGCGGCAGTAGGACCTTGCGAGCCGAACTGCGGTACACCCAGCGAAGTGTCCCATCAGGCGCGAGTTTGTAAAGCGCGGCGAATGTTGCGGTACCGAAATAAACTTCACCGGCAACCACACTCGGTGTGGCGTGGACGACGCCGATCGTCTCTTGGGAATCCGCTGCGGGAAATCGCCACTTTTCGACGAGCTGGCTGACGTTAGACGGAGAAAGCGTATGCTCGACAGGATTGAACCGCCAGCCCGCCAGGTCGTGATTGTACATCGGCCAGTCGGCAGCGGAGTTGATCGACGTCCCTGTCGGCGACTGGGCCTGGATAAAAGCCGGAGAACTCACCAGTGCCAGGATGAGCCCAACGATCTTACCAGTAACGACATAGTTCGACTTCCGCATCATGTCCACGTCATTTTCCCGCCGTATTAGGCAGCTCGGCACATTCACGATGTTGCTTCCCTTGCTAGAGCTTGATAACAAGAATCCAGCACAACAACCACTGCTATTGTAAACAACCTACCGGTCGGTAGGATAGATGGCGGATCTTGATCAGAATTTTGGTCCATGCAATTCCGTCCGGGCTTTAACCGTAGCCACGCTCGCCAAGAGCGTGGGCCCCTTGAATCGCTTATGACTTATGTCGATTGAGGCTTGCAAACTTACCCATCGGAGACTTTTTCATGACTCGCTTCTGCCACGCCCGACTTTTACTGCTCATCGTTTGCATCTTAGCTCGGACGCAAGCCTACGCTATCGATACCACTCCATCGGCGACCGATACTTCGGCGGTCAAGCAAAAACTGCTTGAATCGATCCAAGTTCATCGAGCCGGCGATCAACGTCCGCCCAATATCGTGGTGATCTTAGCCGACGATCTCGGCTACGCAGACATCGGTTGTTATGGGTCGAAGGAGATCCCCACACCGCACATCGATTCCTTGGCGCGCGATGGCCTGCGTTGTACAGACGGCTATGTCACGGCTGGAACATGTAGTCCCTCGCGAGCCGGCCTTCTTTCGGGCTGTTATCAGCATCGATTTGGCTTCGAGTTCAACTGCAATGCGGCGACTTCGAGAAAAGATCCGGCGACCGTCGGCCTCGATCCGAATACTCCGACCATCGCCGACGTCCTTAAACGAGCTGGCTATGCGACGGGTATTTGTGGCAAGTGGCATGTCGGCTTCCACGAACATCATCATCCTCTCGCTCGCGGCTTTGATGAGTTCTTTGGCTTCTTGCCGGGAGCCCATCAATACTTGCCGGCCGAAGCAAGGGGCACACGGATCGCCACCGATACGGAGGAAGGCGCGAGTAGCGGGATATTCCGCGGTACGCAATCGGTGGCGGAACCGGCCTATTTGACTGAAGCCTTTGCCCGAGAATCGGTGTCTTTCATCGAGCGACATGCACAACAACCGTTCTTTCTTTATGTTCCATTCAATGCGGTGCACACACCTTTCCAAACCACGGACAAATACTCGCAACGCTTCTCGCACATCCAAGATGAAAGGCGACGCGTCTACGACGCAATGACCAGCGCCTTGGATGACGCCGTTGGCGAAATACTCGCCGCACTCCAAAAACAGAGCCTTGAAGAAAATACGCTCGTTGTCTTTTTAAGCGATAACGGCGGACCGACCTACACCGGTGTCCAAAGCAACGGTCCTTTGCGATTGGGAAAGCTATTTCTTTTTGAAGGTGGCGTCCGTGTGCCGTTTTTGGTTCGCTGGCCTGCGCAGCTAAAAGGCGGACGTACTTATGGGGAACCTATCAGTGCACTCGATTTACTGCCTACTTTTGCCGAGACGGCGGGCGCGAGGTTGCCGAAGGAGTTGAGGCTGGACGGCGTAAGCCTATTGCCTTACCTCTGCGATGAAAAGACCGGAGCACCGCATGAGCTACTTTGCTGGCGGAACGGAACCAATCATGCGGTACGGAAAGCAAATTGGAAACTCGTGCAGGCAGGTAATAAAGTTTGGCTGTTCGATCTATCCAAGGACATCGGTGAAGCGAACAACTTGGCCAACAGCTTGCCAGAAGTCGTCGCTGAGTTACAAAAAGCCTTTGAGCGTTGGAGTAAGGAAATGAAACCCGCTGCTTGGCCCAGCCGACCGGGCAAAGCCATCGAAGTCGACGGAGTGCCGTACAATATTGAAATCTGATTCCGTTTGGGGATTGAAATCGAATGGTTTAACGAATCGTTTAATATGCGTAGGTTGCTTTTGTTGAGAACCGCTTGCCGCCTAGTCTTTCCGTTTGTCCAAAAGACTTCAAACGTCAAAAACCGTTTCGCGTTTCGCTTCATTTTATCAAAAATACCGCAAGTATTGTTTTCATAACCATTCGAATTCGCTAGACTGAAGAACGCTGAATCAATCCACTCCCTTCTTTTGACGCACGCCCGATGCAATCGCTCTATGGATGAATCCACTGCTGAATGCGGACTTCGTCTGTTCGGGATCGAGTTGCTGACAACGAGTACGACATGGAGGATCGATTATGTCCACGTTGCGTGAGATTTCGGAGTCGATTCGACGCGAAGAACGCATCCTGATGCAAGGGGGCGGCAAATCAGGGGTGGACAGACAACGCAAACTAGGTCGGCTGACAGCTCGAGAACGACTTTCATTGCTGCTCGATCCTACGCATCCCTTTTTAGAACTCGGATTGTGGGCTGCCCATCAAATGTATCCAGATTGGGGCGAAGTGCCGGCGGCGGGAGTTGTCTCGGGCATCGGCTGGATACATGGCCATCCGTGCATGATCGTTGCGAACGACGCAACGGTAAAGGCCGGAGCGATGTTCCCACAGTCCGTCAAGAAGGTTATTCGCGCACAAAAAATCGCGCAACGACTTCGGTTGCCGATCGTTTATCTTGTCGACTCGGCTGGTGTTTTCTTACCGCTTCAAGATGAGATATTTCCCGATGAAGATGATTTCGGACGAATCTTTCGCAACAATGCAGTTTTGTCTGCCAATGGTATTCCACAGTATGCTGCGGTGATGGGAAACTGCGTCGCAGGTGGAGCCTACCTACCAGTGCTGTGCGACAAGATATTGATGACCGAAGGAAGCCAGCTTTGCTTGGCGGGTGCCGCCCTTGTCAAGGCGGCGATTGGACAAACAGTCGATCCTGAAGAACTAGGTGGTGCCAGTATGCATTCCTCAATAAGCGGCACCGTTGACTTTCACGAAATGGATGATTCTGCTTGTTTGCAAAGGCTTCGTGCGCTCATCCATCTGAAGCCGAACGATTCAACACCAATGACTGGTCCGGCGCCACTCCGAGATCCGAATGACTTATACCAGTTCGTAAAGGCTGACGGGCGCGGAGAGTACGATATTCGTGATCTACTCAACTGCATCGTCGATGACGGCAGCTTCCAAGAATTCAAATCCGACTACGGGCGGAGCATCGTCACCGGTTACGTTCGTATTGACGGAGCGCCCGCCGGGATCGTCGCAAATCAACGCAAGCGTTCTAAATCCGCGCAAGGCGAATTTCAGATTGGAGGCGTACTCTACGGCGATGCGGTCGAGAAAGCCGCACGCTTTGTCTCCGATTGCAATCAAACTCGCGTGCCCTTGATCTTTATCCAAGATGTTCAAGGCTTCATGGTGGGGAAGCAGGCTGAGCAATCTGGAATCATTCGTTCGGGAGCACAACTTGTTCATGCCATGAGCACTGCGACCGTTCCAAAATTCACCGTCATCGTCGGCAGTTCGTATGGTGCCGGGCACTATGCAATGTGTGGTCGAGCCTATGATCCGTCATTGATCTTAGCTTGGCCCAATGCTCGCTACGCGGTTATGGGAGGCAATCAAGCGGCCGATACAATGCTGACGCTGCGCGTTCGCGAGTCAGAGAAGTCTGGGACAAAGCTGTCGACCGACGCGATTCAAGGATTGCGAGATACCATTCGGCAGCAATACGAAGCACAAACCGATATTCGCTATGGTGCGGCTCGAGGTTGGGTCGATGCGATTATCGCACCGCATGAGACTAGGCTCTGGTTGAGTGCGGCACTTTCGGTGCTGCGCCCATCCGATTTGTCTCAGCCATTGAACCGAGGGTTAGAAGTGTGATAGAAATGATTCGAGTGGGAAACGCGCAGGCCTTCTGGGGTGACCGCCCTAGTGCTGCGGTCGAATTGTTGACTCAAGTGCCAGACCTCGATTTTCTTACGATGGACTATCTAGCTGAAGTATCGATGTCCATTCTTGCGATCCAACGCGAGCGTGATCCTTCGTTGGGTTACGCGCAAGATTTCGTCGAAGTTGTCATGAATCTGGCGGCGTATTGGAAGACGGGTGGTCGATGTCGCTTGATTGCCAACGCTGGCGGCTTGAATCCGTTGGGATGCGCTCAGGCGTGCGCGGCGGCCTTAGAGAAAAGCGGTTGTCGCTCGTTGAAGATCGGCGTTGTCAGCGGCGATAATGTACTCTCCAATCTGATCGAAGTTGATGCGCACAATACACTTTTTCAAAACCTGGATTCACATGAACCGCTCTCTAAAGTACGAGATCGTTTGGTTACGGCCAACGCTTACTTAGGTTGCCAGGGAATCGTAGAATCGCTGCGAGCGGGCGCCGATATCGTGATCACTGGCCGAATCGCCGATCCTTCGATGGTGGTTGCGCCATGTGTCTATTCATTTGAATGGGGGCAGAACGATTGGGATCGATTGGCAGGCGCAACGGTGGCGGGTCATTTGCTCGAGTGTGGGACGCATGTGACAGGCGGCATTTCGACGGATTGGCTCGATATCCCTGACCCGGCGCACATCGGATTTCCGATCGCTGAAATTCGCCGCGATGGAAGCTGTACGATTACCAAGTCCAAATGCTCAGGTGGGCATGTGACTCTCGAAACTGTTAAAGAACAACTGATTTATGAAATTGGCGATCCCAATCGCTATCAAAGCCCCGATGTCACCGTATCGTTCCTGAATTTGAAAGTGAATGTCGTCGGTAAGGATCGCGTTGCCGTTGACGGAGCGATCGGACGACCAAAGCCCGATACCCTGAAAGTGAGTGCAACTTACCGCGACGGTTTTCGAGCTGCTGGAATGATTACTATTTTTGGCGCACAATCCGTTCGCAAGGCTCGCAGGTGCGGAGAAATCGTCCTTCAGCGATTGCGAGAAGCAGGTTGCTTATACCGTGATGCGATTGTGGAGTCGTTGGGAAATGCAGCGAGTGTCCCCGTAGGGAATTTATCGGGGCTAAACGAACTTAGTTATGAGTCGGTCCTGCGAATTGCTGTTGAGTCGGAATCGAAAGCAGCCGTCGAAAAGTTCTCGCGCGAAATGATCCCATTGGTTACCGCTGGTCCCCAAGGAACAACCGGTTATGCCGAGGGAAGGCCTCGCGTCCATCCAGTTTTTCGATATTGGCCTTGCTTGATTGAAGCCGATCAGGTTCCATCGCGAATCGAATTCATCACGACGGAAGATAAACATTCCTCCAATACATTGCCATCCGCAACGGAAGTCGCCAAGACCTTTGACGAATCGCCGGCCGATACCAAGCTCTCCATGCATTCCGCCACAATCAAATTACCGTCGGTTGAATCGATTCCATTCGATGCGAAACGATTGTCCGATATCGCATATGGCCGAAGCGGCGACAAAGGGACAGGGGCCAATATCGGAATTCTTGTTCGATCGATGGAACATTACGGATGGCTCAAGACACATCTAACCGCCATACGTGTAAAGCATTTTTTTGACTCGATTGGCGTAGATTCGATAGAGCGGTTTGAGATGCCAAATCTCGGTGGCTTCAACTTTTTGGTTCGTGGTATCCTGCGTCGAGGCTTGCGCAATGATGCTCAGGGCAAGGCCCTTGCTCAAGCGCTCTTGTCGATATCTTTAACCGATTTGACTTCGTAGGGTCGACACTGAATATGAACAATAACGCAAATTCAGATTCAGATTCAAAACGGTTACTTGGACGTGGAGATGTTCCATGGGTTGCGAACAAAACAATCGGCGAGGTCTTAAGGCAAACTGCGAGCCGAGTCCCGGAGCAAGACGCCGTTTTTTTTCTTAGTCAACCTATTCGCTGGACTTGGGCAGACCTTGATCGAGAGGTAGATCGAGTCGCCCGCGGCCTGCTCGCACTGGGCTTTCGGAGAGGCGATCACTTTGGGATATGGGCTACGAACGTTCCGGAATGGGTTCTATTACAGTTTGCAACGGCACGCATTGGCGTCATCTTGGTTACGATCAATCCATCCTATCGTCAGCACGAGTTGGCTTATGCCATCGAACAATCCGAACTAAGCGGACTTGCGTCGATCGACCAATACAAGACCACAGACTACTTTGCCGAATTGAATCAAGCGATCCCTGAGCTTAGAGATTCCTTTAACAAGGTATCTGGAACACGTCCGCCTTCGAAAGAAATGGGGAACGATCGAACTCCTAAAGTTCTAGAGACCTTTTTAAAACTCGAATGCAAGCAGTTTCCGAAATTAAAGTGGGTCATAACACTTCGTGGTCCATCACAAGCCGGAACGCTTGCATGGCAGGATCTGCTGGCTTTGGCCGATGCGACTTCAGAAAAGCAGCTACATGATGCGCAGCAAGAATTGAGTTGTGATGATCCGATCAATATTCAGTTCACCTCTGGAACGACGGGTTTCCCGAAGGGTGCAATGCTTTCACACCGAAATATTCTTCTCAACGCTTTTTATGGCGGATTGAATCAAGCGTTGACATCCAAGGACAAAATCTGCATTCCCGTCCCTTTGTATCACTGCTTTGGCTGCGTCCTTGGATCGCTTTGTTCCATCGTTCATGGGTCGACGATGGTTTTTCCGGCCGAGGGTTTTCAAGCCGGCGCGACCTTACAAGCGATTGAAATGGAACGTTGCACTGCAGTCTACGGTGTTCCTACCATGTTCATTTCCATGCTCGAACACTCGGATTACCCGATGCGAGATTTGAAGTCACTCAGGACAGGCATCATGGCGGGGAGCCCATGTCCGATCGAACTGATGAAACGGGTCACCAGCGAGATGGGAGCATCACAAATGACGATCGGTTACGGACAAACCGAAGCCAGCCCACTGGTAACTCAGACTAGCGTTCATGATTCTATCGATTTGCGGGTGGGAACCGTCGGTCGAACTTTGCCTGGTATCGAAGCGAAAGTGATCGACCCCGAGACCGGCCAGGGACTTAACGATATGCAACACGGTGAATTGTGCAGTCGAGGCCACAATGTCATGCTGGGCTATTTCAAGATGCCAGACAAGACAGCCGAGGCTATCGACACCGACGGTTGGTTACATTCGGGGGATTTGGCGATGCGCGAGCCCAATGGCTACTATCGAATCACGGGCCGACTTCGCGATTTGATTATTCGTGGTGGCGAAAACATCTATCCGCGGGAAATCGAGGAATTGCTGTATCAGCATCCAGATATCGAGGATGTTCAAGTGATCGGCGTACCTGATCGCAAGTTCGGTGAAGAGGTCATGGCCTGGGTCCGATTGCGTCATGGTCAGAATGCATCTGACGAAGAATTGAAAGCATTTTGCCGTGAAAAGCTCGCTTATTTTAAAGTACCTCGCTACTGGAAATTTGTCGATACCTTTCCGATGACGGTGACAGGCAAAATTCAAAAATTCAGGATGCGGGAGGTCAGTATAGAAGAACTAGGCTTACAAGCGGTCGCCAAGATTCAAACGGCATAACGGATCAGTGTAGAACAATTGTCTCAATTGTTCCTGCGTTGCTATCAGCACATGAACAATTGAGACAATTGTTCTACCATAGAATTACGTTTCAGACGCCATCCACTTGGGAGGTCGCTTCTGGAGAAACGCCGCCAAGCCTTCGGTCGCTTCACTCGAGTTTCTTGCGGTAAGGTGCATCTCGAGCATATCCGGAATGCAGATGGCTTCTTGCGGAGCATAGGCATGATTGAGCAACATCTTGGTCGCTTTGATTGTTTCGGGGCCACCAGCCAATACGGATTCCGCCATTTCAATCGCGTTCTGCAGTAGCTTCTCCAATGGCGCGACGCGTTGCAAGAGCCCAATCTGTAAAGCTCGATTTGCATCGATGTTGTTGCCGACCAAAAACAATTCTCGAAGATCTCCTTCGCGAACTTTCGGGCTCATCACCGCACAAATCAAGGCGGGCAATAGTCCGCGTCGGGCTTCTGGAAATCCGATCTTCAGGTCGCTTGCGCCAATCGCAAAATCACATGCAGCCATCAATCCAGCTCCTCCGGCATAAGCCCCACCCTGTGCAGCGGCGATGGTAATCAGTCCTGTACTTCGCATCAGTTGAAGGGCTTTCGCTAGAATCGTTGCCGATCGATGGACAAGTTCCGGTTGCGAAGCTTCTGACAAATCCAGTCCAGAGCAGAATATCGGTCCAGCTCCATTGAGTATCATAACTCTCGCGGATTTTGCGGAAGCCATTGCTTCGACCTGAAGACACAGCTCTTCGAGCAACTCAATACACAGCGCATTTCGTCGCTCGGGACGATTGAGCGTCACGAGAACGAGTCCCGGCTGAAGTGTCTCTATTTTGACGAGATTTCCCATAAGTGGAATAACAGTGTCCCGCTAAAGATTTGATCTCAATCGTCCGCCACAATTCAGTTGGCTGCAAATAATTGTTGGACAAACTTTATGCCTGCGGTTGGAGCCGGCAACGGTTTATTGTCGCGTTTCGCAATCTCGATCCACTCCGCAACAATCTCGCAGAGCTGTCGATATACTTTCACTTCATCGTCGCCGTGACAGCATGGGCCAATGATGCCGGGACAAGAGCCAACAAAACATTGGTCCTCATCTGACCAAGCGACAATCTTCACGTACTTGGCACTATCGCTCATTTTTGCGATTCCTCAATGGCATCTTGGACAACACGCGTCTGATAAGGTTTAGCATCCGCGCCGAGCTTCCCAGACAAAGTGACGCGAAGTCCCTTCGGGTGCGAGAAGTTTCGATGACTTCCCTTTCCTCCCCGGTTCACAAAACCGGCTCGCTCTAGTTGCTGGACAAGTTCTCGTATCTTTTGCGGCATCCGCACTGGTTCCGACATTCCAAAGTGACGAAACAAAAACTATCATACCAAGATAGCTATTCGTAAAGTAGGTATCTTCTCCGAATACAAAAGGCAACCCAAACTCATGGACAGGTCTGGTAACGACAAGGGTATTGCTCAATTTGGTATCCTTAGGGACGTCATGAAAGTTTTACGTTACTCAATTATACGGCGTGAGACGACCCTTGGTTGAAATAAGAAAGATTTGAACGGTGTTGATTGTGGCTTCCTCGTATTTGATTTCCGGTTGCCGAACATCGATCGGTAAGTATCTAGGTTGTTTATCGGCATTGAGCGCAGTGGAACTTGGTGGTTATGCCATCGCCGAGGCTGTCCGACGAGCAAACGTGGGTCTGGAAACAATCGATCAGGTGATCATGGGGCAAGTGATCCAAGCCGGTGCGGGACAAGCACCCGCTAGACAAGCTAGCATCCGAGCTGGATTGCCGGCAAGCGTCGGCGCAGTGACGGTCAACAAAGTCTGTGGATCGGGTTTGTATGCCGTCATGCTAGCCGACATGGCGATTCGAGCTGGCGAATATCAACGAGTCGTGGCAGGCGGAATGGAGAGCATGAGTCAAGCGCCACACCTGTTGAGAAATGGCCGATCAGGTTGGAAGTATGGCGAACAGTCTTTAATAGATTCGGTTGATTTCGATGGACTTCGCTGCCCTCAATTGGGCGTCGCGATGGGATGTATTGCAGAATGGGTCGCCAAAGTCGAAAGCATTTCACGAGCAGAACAAGATGCTTGGGCCGTGCGAAGTCACCAGTTGGCGGCAGCCGCATTCGACGCATTTTCGTCCGAGCTGGTTCTGGTACCGGTTGTTGAAGCTAAGAAACAAGTCGTTCGCTCTAGCGATGAAGGGCCGCGTCAAGATTGCACTCTTGAATCGCTTGCTCGATTAAAGCCCGTCTTCCTTTCGTCGCTCGTTGGCTCAAGCGATGCAATTGACTACAGCGGAACGGTCACCGCAGGGAACGCTTCGATGTTGAGTGACGGTGCGGCCGCCGTTGTGGTCGTTGATGAAACTACACATCGGGCCTTGAAGACAGACTGGTCATTTCGAATTGTAGGTCACTGCTATTATGCTTCCGATCATCAAAGGATCTTTACCGCGCCTGTTGGGGCCGTGAATCAGTTGCTCAAAAAAACAAACATGTCTATTTCAGATGTCGATTTGTTCGAGATCAATGAAGCGTTTGCGGCTCAGACGTTGGCTTGTATCCATGATTTGCGATTGGACGCAAACCTTGTGAACGTGCGAGGTGGTGCGATTGCCCTTGGACATCCGCTGGGCTGTAGCGGTACCCGCGTACTGGTGACCCTCCTGTACAATCTGTTATCGAGAAACCTCCATCGTGGTATTGCGACTCTATGCCTAGGCGGAGGTGAAGCCGTCGCCATGATGATCGAACGCGTGAATTGATCGCGACAAGACGGTAGACCGAATGTCCCATGAGTCGATTCTTCGATCGAACGCTTGAATACGGTAAGTTATTGTGATGCAATGCCTAATGGAACGGTATTGCAAAGAAAAAACCAGGAAAGCCAGACCAATGCAAATAGCAAACCGAACGATATTGATCTCAGGCGGAAGTTCTGGATTGGGTGCAGCCTGTGCCACGAATTTTCTAAATCAAGGAGCCAAAGTCCTCTTGCTCGATCTCAAGGCGCCAAGTCGGGAATTGACCGAGGGATCGGAAGAACGTTGTTGCTACTTTCAAGCTGATGCTACGAATGAATCTGAAGTTCGCGCAGCCATTGCCGAAGGAGAGCTACGATTGGGGAAAATGTCAGCGGCAGTTCACTGTGCCGGGATATCGCATGCCGAACGATCGGTTGGTCGAGAAGGAGCGGGGTCGTTGGAAGCATTTCGACGCGTCATTGAGATTAACCTCGTGGGCACCTTTAATATCGCGAGGCTAGCGGCGGAGGCAATTTCGAAGAATCCACCCATCAATGACGATGGCGAACGAGGTGTCATTGTCATGACTTCATCGATTGCTGCTTTTGAAGGCCAAACCGGGCAAAGCGCTTACGCGGCATCCAAGGGGGGAGTCGCATCGATGACACTCCCTTTGGCTCGTGACCTAAGTCGTTTGGGGATTCGCGTTGTCAGTATTGCACCAGGAGTCTTCGAAACGCCGATGATGAACGTTGCTCCCGAAGGTGTGCGACAATCATTGCTAAGTCAGATGGCGTTCCCGCGTCGCTTTGGTGATCCAAAGGAGTTTGCTTCGGCTGTCCAGCATGTGATTGAAATCTCGATGTACAATGGTTGTACGATCCGACTGGATGCTGGAATGCGAATGTCGGCGACCTAGCGATTTCTCAGCACTAGCTAAATATATCGATCGACAAAACGAGGATCCAACGGAATATCACCGACCTCGATGTCCGAAATTAGATCAACAAACAGATTGGACTTGGGATTCATCAGCAACTTCCCGATGTCCGCCCAGGCGATTTGAAGTTTTTGTGAATCCGCTTTGCCTTTCATTCGCAAATCCGCTTCTAAATCTAACGCTTGTGCAATGGCAAGATACTCGGGATGTGGTTTATCCAACGTGATCGCATAAGCCAGTGACGCAACCGAGTGACATAATTGGTCAAAGACGCCGCCTTCATCGCCTAGCAAGAAACTCTGATCCATGAAACTCTTCTGGTAGCGAGCGATGACGAGGAGGATCCGGCGGCCTAGAATCCGATTTCGCCGTAAGGCTTTTTGAATCAAGCGTTGTTTCTCTGGAAATGGATTCTTAATCCCCTGCAAGGAACCAGTCCAAGGGTTTAAGGATCCAAGAATCGTGACCGCAACAAAACAGGCAAATTTTGCTTTGGCCAACAACCCGAACTTACCTGCGACTTCCGCTAAACCAATTGGCTCTAAGTACTTTACGCGTATGCTGCGAGTCATCGCGTTGGGAGCACCGATATCCGCGAGTACCGGATTGGGGCCTTCATAGACGGATGCGATCATGAATTCATGCATGTTTTCACCGATGTAGTTTTCGATCAACGAGCTCGTATCGACAATCGACGACTCTCCACCTGCGCGCATTGCATGACGCCGCTCATCCTGGTGAACTGACCGGCCCCCTTGAACTTGGTAGACATGAATCGCGGTTTGAAGCAAAGCTTTCGTCGCATAGACTTTCGCGATCATGCCTAACGTTTCGTCACGAACGCCATTCGCGCCCAAACGAAAACAAACATCGCCAAGCACGCGACTCGCAAGCGCATGCGTGGTTGCTCGTCCAAACCATGTTTGAATACGAGGCGCTTCGCCAATGGGCTTGCCAAAGGTAATGCGAAACGAGGTCCAACCGCCTGGACTATAGCGACTCGTTAAAGCATTCGTTTCTTCGACTGCATTCGGATCTAAAACGACCTGCGCTATGAGTTTAAAAATTTTGGCAGCGCTATTTACGCAGATTCCGCCCCGCCCCTTCGCCAAAGAACTGAAGGCCTGAGCGAGTCCCTTGCCGGGCGGACCAAGAAGTTGTTCACATGCAACTTCGCAATTCGTTAGTCGAAAGCGGGCATTCCAAAGATAGTCGAAGGCATTGAGTCGATTGCGAACCATCCGAAATTGTTCGTTATCGGCCTTAGGAACTTCGAAGATCAACATGCCGGAATCCCGACCTTTTGGAAGTCCCTCACCGTCGATCTTGAGCACGAGAACACATACACCGCCGTAAATGACGTTGGTTATCGGCCATTTAACACCAGAGATAAGGTACCTATCTCCAACCCGTCGAGCTGTTAACGATAGTTTACTTGGGTCAGCTCCGACACCGGGTTCCGTCAATGCGAATGAACCAAGCAACTCGCCTCGAGCCATTCGAGGAAGATAATACGCCTTTTGCGATTCCGTTCCAAAATCGAGAATCGGAGTAACTGGCCCAAGAAAGTTGTGCACTTCAAAGAGAACGGCGAGATCTGTATGAACCATCGTCAGCGCTCGGAGTAACGGCCCAAGATCCCCTAGCTTTGCGCCGCTGCCACCATACTGTTTTGGAATTGCCAATCCAAAAAAGCCGAGGGATGCTAGTCCCTCAAGGGTTTGATCGTGGAATAGCATCTTGCGATGGTCCAGGAGCGTGCCCGCCTTCTTTCGTCGAAGCAAAAACTCTAAACATTCGGACATCGTTTTCGCAACTTCTGCCGATGGACTGAAACGACCAGCATCGAATTCGACAGCTCGACCATGTCCGAAAAGCGAAGTTAACGTTGGAGCTTCCCCGGTAAATTGATTCTCGGCCGCACGGTCGGCATCATCCAAAGTCGAAAGCGACGCAACTTCTTCGGCCGATCGGCCAGCCTGCTTCATGATCAGCGAAATGGCGTCGTTATTTGTCTCGATCGAATCAGCGGATGGCAACTTGTTTTGATCAAGCGTGTGCATTTTCTACCTTCATTGATAAACCTCCCTTAGAAGAAGTGCTTTCCAAAAATGCAACAAGCAACTTGTTTACCTCGTCAGGTTGCTCTTGCTGAACCCAATGGCCTGCGCCTTCGACAGATTGAAGACCTTTCATCTGAGTGCAGAATTCTATCTAATGCACCGGGCACTTGATAGGCGCCCCAATCGCTAGTTCCGGCGATGAAACAGGCTGACACGTCGATCGTGCGGCCGGAAAACGCAGGAAGCTCCGCCACGAACTTGGGTTCTGAGCCGACGCGATACGATTGCAAGCCGCCTTGGAAGCCGGTTCGGGTGTATTCGCTGCTGTAGACAGTCAGTTCTTCTCCGGTCAGCCACTTGCAGGACGCTACCTCGAAGACAGAGGGCATTTCGGGCGCAACCGTCTCGGCCATACCTTTGTCGAGATCCATGATGTAATACGTTGGCATTTTGGCAAGTTCGGCAGCGGTCCACGAACTGAGCGGAAAAGGTTTGTTTTCTTTCCAATCCGCACTCTTGAAATGGTAATACGCTCGAAGAAAATCATGGACGCCTTGTGGGCAATGCCACATGTTCCAACAAAAAAATAATCCGAGTGCCGGAGGCACGACAGAACATGTGTCGCCTCATTCGGGGCTTTGGCAACGTCAACGAATTTCGACCGGCGGTTTGCACCGCCGGCTAGAATCTATCGCTCCTCCGGAGCTAATGAGAACTTAGCCGGTGGTGCAAACCACCGGTTGCTTTTTTACCGGACGGTCGGTATTGTAGCTTGTTAAGGTGCGACTGCAAGTTCCCATTTACAAATGAAAGAGCAGAGGCAAGCGATGACGCCAACCATGACTGGAGATATGCGAATCCTGCCAACGACTTTGGATAGCGACGAGCAGCGGCGTGTTCTTGAAATAGCGGACACGCCGGAAGCTCGCAAATGGAAGGTCAAGTTAGCAGCCGGTTATCGTTTATTGTCCAAGTATGGGCTCGATCAAGGGATCGCGGGACATGTCAGCGCACGCGTGCCGGGAGCACCGGATTACTTCTGGGTCAACCCGTTCGGTCTCCAGTTCAGTCAAATCACGGCTGATCAATTGGCGCTGGTGAGTCATCGAGGGGAGCTGATCGGCGGCTGGCCGTTGGTGAACTACGCGGCCTTCTGTATTCATGGGGCAATCCATCAAGCTCGTCCTGATGTCGATTGTGCTGTCCATACCCATTCACCGGCCGGGAGCGCCTTCAGCGCTTTGAACATCCCGCTCGAGCCGCTCGATCAAGTTTGTTGTTCGTTCTTCGAAGATCATGCCGTCTATAGCGAGTATGACGGGGTGGTAGCGGACCTGGATCAAACACGCGGCATAGTCGAGGCACTCGGTGATAACCGAGCTTTGATATTAGCCAACCATGGGTTAGTCACTTGCGCGAAGACGATCGAGCAAGCGATTATCGATATGATCGACTTCGACCGCTCTTGCAAAATCAACTTGCTCGCGATGTCGACCGGCCGGACATTGCAACGCGTACCTCCAGAAGCGGCCCGACAGGCTCGCCAGATGCAAATTGTGCCCACGCGCTGGCCGTTCCAGTGGCCGAACCTGATTATCGAACTCAACCAGCAGACCCAAGATTATGACCCGCACGGCTGGCTGCCATCCGACGAAGTTCCAACCGCCGAGCGACTGCGTGAAGCGCTTGAGCGAGGTCGAGTTGGACAGCCATGAAGAATAACGGCTTGAACATCGATCGGATTTTCGAATGAAGTTGTTTTTGAAAACTATGTCGTGTGTTGTCCTGGCGGCTTTACTGGCTTTTGTCTCAGGGTGGTTGCTGTTGAATAGACCATCGGAAGGAGTTACCAATGGAGTCTGGACGACCGACCCGACAACAGGCAGTTCAAGAGCCGGCCTTTATCATCGCGCTCGAGTCGCGAAAATCGGGATCTGGGCACTCGACTCTTCCGAGGTCGTCTATTTTTCCGCCGCAAAGGACTCGGACGGAAATCCGTTGAGGCACGATGGCACCTACAAGATTACTGGCAACGATCCCGACACTCGCTGGTGGAGCGTCACGGCCTACAACGACGACCATTTCATTCCCAATCCGCTCAATCGATATTCGTACTCGAAAACGACCGTCGAGCGCGAAGCGGATGGAAGTTGGGTGATCATGCTCTCTCCGAAGAAACAGGAGAAGAACTGGCTTCCGAGCGGCGACCAACAAGGCGCTTTGGTGGTCTCGCTACGAAACTACAATCCCAGCCGAACCATGATCGATTCCCCGGGCAAGGTCGAATTGCCGAAACTGGTCAAGGAGCGAAACCAATGAAACAATTTACGCCATGGTTGATGCTGACTTTGGTCCTGACAACGGCCTTGCATTTAATCGGAATTTGGTACTTGCCCAATTACATGACGGAGCAGACAGTCGAAGGTATTTTCAAACGTCGTGGGAACAGGCAGGTCAACCAAATTCGCTATGGCGAGCTTCGTTCTGCCGGGACCGACACGGTGGTCAGGGATAATCCCGATACCGTGACCTCGTTCGCTGTCTACGACGTCTCCGAAAAACCGATTCGAGTCCAATGTGTCATTCCGGATAAGGATAATTACTGGTCGCTTTCACTCTTTGCCTGGAACACCGATAATTTCTTTGTCGTCAATGATCGAACAGCAAAATCGAAGGAGTTCGAGTTAGTGATCGTCAAAGAAGGCAGCAAGTATCAAAAGCACAGGCAGGAGGAGATAGTCGTTTCGCCGACCAACAAAGGCATCCTCATCATCAGGATGATCGTTACCAACCGAGAAGACAAGGAAGAGCTTTCGCAGTTGACGGAAGTGCAAAAACAGACAACCATGCAACTCATTGAATCTGTTCAATATTGAGAAAGGTACTAGCCTCGACATGAAAACTTTCCGAGCCATCATCCTCAACAAAGACAACAATCAAGTTGTTCCATCCATTCAGGATTTGCCGCGAGACTCATTGCCCGAGGGCGACGTCTTAGTCAAGGTCGCCTACTCCAGTTTGAATTACAAAGACGGCTTGGCCGTCAGTGGTTCCTTTGGAGTCGTACGCAGCTATCCGATGATCCCCGGAGTTGATTTAGCTGGCACGGTCGAGGAATCGAGCTCGCCCGATTACCAGCCGGGTGATCAAGTCGTGATGACGGGGTGCGGCGCGGGTGACTTTCATTGGGGTGGCTATGCGCAGTTGGCGAGATTGAAAGCCGAATGGCTTGTGCCGCTTCCCTCTGGAATCACTTGCCAACAGGCGATGGGAGTTGGGACGGCTGGATTCACTGCCATGTTGAGCGTCATGACACTTGAAAAACATGGGCTCAAACTAAATCCACGCGAGATATTGGTCACGGGCGCTGCGGGTGGGGTCGGAAGTGTAGCCGTAGCGATCTTGTCGAAACTCGGATATCGCGTCGTGGCTTCGACCGGTCGGGCTGAAACGTATGACTACTTGCGCGCGCTGGGCGCTTACGACATTATAGATCGCTCCGCCTTATCCGAGCCTTCGAAGAAGCCACTCGATTCCGAACGTTGGGGTGGTGCGATCGATTCCGTCGGTGGACAGACGCTGGCCTCGGTTTTGCGCCAACTAGTTTATGGCGCCAGTGTCACCGCTTGCGGGCTGGTCGGTGGCGTGGAAATTCCAACAACCGTTTTGCCATTCATTTTGCGAGGCGTCAGCTTGCTCGGAATCGACGCCGTCCAGTCCAAACCCGAGACACGTCGAGCGGTCTGGTCGCGGATTGCACGCGATTTGCCGATGAGCCTGATCGACAGTATGTCTCAGGTCGCGACGCTCGAAGATGTTATTTTGCTAACCCCCAAAATCCTTCAGGGTCAAGTCCGCGGCCGAACCGTGATCGATGTGAACCGTTAAATAACCCGATAGCAGATGACATCGTGCTAAGCAGAAGTGCATGAGTCTTTCGGGGTAATTAGCCGTTTGGGCGTTAGCTTCGGTTCCACGAGGTGCCGTAGGATGGGACCATTGTCCCGTCCGATGGTTCGTTCGGGACAATGGTCCCAAACTACATCTCATCGACGAAAATCGTGGCTAACGCCGTGCGGCTAATGGTTGGTTTCACTCAAAGACTTATGCGGAAGTGCTTAGAATTTTTTTCGACCGCCCTGTCGCTACTTGACGACCTACCGAATGGTTGGTAAGTTTGCATTGGCGACATTCAGCGGAAGAATGTCAATCGCGATCAAAAAATCTTTGAACGCGTTTATTTTACCTTGACCTTATAACAGCCGGAACCAACCCTATGTATCGGGAGAATGAGTTTTCGAAGGATCGAATTCAGAATGGTCATATCTCGCGACGGACTTTCGCAATCAACGCAGGCGGCGCGGGCCTGTTAACGGCAGCCGCATGTATTTCACCGTCGATCGTACTAGGCGAGGAGACGATTATAGCGCCTCCGAAGTTTGTCCGTACACCTGAGGAACGTTTCAACGACCTATCCGACTATCCCTTCACGCCGCACTATCACGATTGGAACGGATTGAGGATGCATTACCTTGATGCGGGAAGCGGACCGATCGTTTTGATGATGCATGGCCAACCGACCTGGAGCTACCTCTATCGAAATTATATTCCACAGCTGGTGAAAGCCGGCTACCGATGTATCGCTCCCGACTACATTGGTTTTGGTAAGAGCGACAAGGTGGTCGATGATAGCTGGTACGTCATTGAGCGGCATTGTGAAGCTATCCGGTCGTTGATCGATGCGCTCGACTTGCATGACACCACCCTCGTGGCACATGATTGGGGTGGACCCATTGGATTGCGGCAAGTCGTCGATATGCCCGATCGTTTCAACCGGTTGGTGATCCACAATACGTGGCTACACCACGACGAAATGAACTATACCGCAGCGATAAAGCGATATCGCGAGTTGGTATCGCAGATAACACCGCAGACTGGCCTCTTTACGTACTGGATGGGAACGGAGCAAAAGGGATACCAGGCTCCTTTTCCAGATGCGACCTACATGGCTGGTATACGTCGTTTTCCGCTGTGTCATCCCTACTCGCTACCCGTCGACGGAAACGCGGTTGAACAATCGCGATGTTTCGAAGAGCTAAAAAAGTGGTCGAAACCCGCCCACTTTATTTTCGGGGATAAAGATCGCGTCTTCACGCCAGAATGGGGCCAAGCGTGGGCGAAACAAATCCCTAACGCTACGTTTGATACGGTAAGCGCGAATCATTTTCCTCAGGAAACGAATAGTCCCGAGATCGTTGCGATCCTGCTTGAGAGAATCAAACAAGAAAAAACTTGAGAGGAGCCAGAGATGATGAAACGATTACCGCTGTTGTTCATAGGTTTCCTTGGATGGATGCTGTTGAGCGCTGAGCTATCAGCTCAGAGTCGTAAACCCAACATGGTTATCATCATGGCTGATGATTTAGGGTATGCCGACTTGGGGTGTCAAGGTTCAAAGGATATTAAGACGCCCAATATTGATAACTTAGCCAAGCGTGGCGTACGCTGTACCAATGCTTATGCGGCAAGTCCGGTCGGTAGTCCGACCCGCGCTGCGCTGTTAACAGGTCGCTATCCGCAGCGGTTTGGTCACGAGTTCAACCCGCCCCGCGATCCGAAAATCGACTATGGTTTACCACTGTCCGAAACGACACTGGCAAGTTCGCTTCGCGATGCGGGTTACGCGACGGCCTTGATCGGCAAATGGCATTTGGGGAACGACGTCAAGCGGCAGCCGCTCGCTCGAGGCTTTCAAGAGTTCTTCGGGTTTCTCGATGGTGCCCACTTCTATCTGAAGACGGAGGTGGCGGCTCGCGGCGTGATCGACACGTTGGAACCTTGGCCCAATAGCATCCTGCGCGGATCGCAGCCGGTAGACGAAGAGGGATATTTGACTGACGCATTCACGCGTGAAGCCGTGGCGTTCATTGAAAAGAAGAGACAGCAACCATTCTTCTTGATGCTTTCGTACAACGCTCCGCATGCGCCGTTGGAAGCGTCGGATAAATATCTTGATCGCGTCATCGGAGTGACGGGCGGGGACCATCGGCGTCGAGTCTACGCGGCGATGATTTCTGCGCTCGATGAAGGCGTCGGTTCGGTGCAGGCCAAGCTTCAACAGACGGGCATCTTGCAAGACACATTGATCATGTTTTTAAGCGACAACGGAGGCATCACGGGCTATCTGAGCCCTTCGAACAACGCGCCGCTAGTCGGCACGAAGACCGAGCTGATGGAAGGTGGTATTCGTGTACCCATGATCGTGCAGTGGCTTGGAAAGTTACCGGAAGGAAAAGTCTTTGAACCGATGGTCAGCGTGCTCGACATCGCGCCAACCGTGTTGGCGGCTGCGTCGATCGCACCACCAAAGAGCCTCGTCTTGGATGGCGTCGATTTAGTCCCGTCTCTCTCCGGAAAAAGTACCGAGCAGCCACACGAAATACTCTTCTGGCGATATGGCTCACTCGGGGCCGCTCGCCAAGGGCGATTCAAACTGTTGCAAGTGCGCAACGAACTACCGCAACTCTATGATCTCGACGCTGACATCGGTGAAACTCGCGATCTAGCTGCAACCAATCCAGAAATGCTGAATCGACTCAAGATGCGTTTTGAAAAATGGAATTCCGAATTGGTATCGCCGGCTTGGGGTAAATCGAATCTAGCACCATGGTGGTAACGCATTTTGCCGATACCACGTCAAATTTTAAACGGAGAGCGTGAATGAACAATCCACTATTGCTGCGTCTTACCGGTCTCGCGACAGCGATGATCAGCCAGTTCGCCGCTGAAGGGAGTGTGCTGGAGGCTGCACCGCGCAAGCCCAATGTGATCGTCATTCTGGTCGATGATTTAGGCTACCGGGACTTAGGTGTCCACGGCAGCCCGGACCTGAAAACTCAACACATCGATGCCTTGGCCAATGGCGGTGTTCGATGCGCAAACGGGTACGTAAGTTGCCCTGTTTGTGCACCGACACGAGCTGGCGTGATGACTGGTCGCTATCAGCAGCGGTTCGGTTTGGAATTCAATCCGGCATCCGGCAGCACGGCCGGCGAGCCCGGCTTGCCAACCAGTGAAATTACCTTGGCTGAAGCGATCAAGAAACAAGGATATGCCACTGGCATGGTTGGCAAGTGGCATTTGGGAGGTGCTGAAGGTTTGCGTCCGTCGGAACGCGGCTTCAGCGAATTCTTCGGCTTCCTCGAAGGCGCGCATAGCTACTTGCCACCTACAGACCTCACCGTGATCAACGATCCGCGTCCGTCCGTTCCGTACCAGCGAGCAATTTTGCGAGGCGTGTTGCCGGTGCTCGAGAACGAATATCTTACCCACGCATTCACCCGCGAGGCGATCGCATTCATCGATGCACATCGAGAGCGACCGTTCTTTCTTTACCTGACCTACAATGCCGTTCATAGCCCGCTCCAGGAAGACAAAAAGAATTTCGAGCGTGTTGCCGGCATTGGTCATCCGAATCGGAAAAAGTATGCCTCGATGCTTGCTTCGCTTGACGATGGCGTTGGGGCGGTCATGGCGAGACTTCGCGAACGCAAGTTGGAAGAGGACACGTTGGTGTTCTTTCTCAGCGACAACGGCGGTTCACCTCAACCCTATAACACAACCGATAATCGCCCTTTCAGCGGCAAGAAAGGGGAACTGTTAGAGGGCGGCATTCATGTCCCCTATTTCGTCCATTGGAAGGGTACTCTGCCTGCTGGCGGCGTTTATCAACAACCGGTCATCTCTCTCGATATCTTTGCGACCGCGATGGCAGCGGCGGGCGGAGAACTGGCGACAGATCGGTTCTACGACAGCGTTAACCTGGTTCCGTTTCTGAGCGGAAAAAATAAAGGCACGCCACATGAGGCGCTCTTTTGGCGATACGGAGACTATTTGGCCATACGACAAGGTCCGTGGAAATTGCATAAGTCTGGCAAGTATCCGGCTCAACTCTACGAATTAGAAGCTGACGTCGGCGAGACGATGGATCTAAGCCAGAAAGAGCCGGTCCGCGGCAAGGAACTCGAATCGTTACTGATGCGTTGGAATGCTGAATTGAAAGAGCCGATGTGGGGCACCATGCCGCCCCACGAGAAGAACTACGATTGGCTCTACGAAGTGCAGCAAGATCCACGACTGCTCCCAGCAGCGTCGGGGATCAGTACCGAAGCGTCAAATGTTCTACTTCCTTCCAGCAAATAGATATTCGCACGACGACCGAGAAAACCCTAATGCACCCTGAAGAGAGTAACAAGTGCCCGTCCAATCCCTTAAAGTCGGGGCAAGAATACATCGACAGTCTTCGCGGTCGGAGATTGAGAGTGTACTTGTTCGGTGAATTGGTCGAGGAACCGGTCGATCATCCAATGATTCGACCATCGGTCAATGCGGTTGCTGAGACTTACGATCTAGCCCTTCGGGAACCAGACTTAGCGACCACGATGTCACCGTTCACCGGTGAACGCGTTAACCGTTTTTTGCATATCGCGACAAGCCGCGAAGATCTGGTCATGCAAAACAAAATGCAGCGCAAGCTGGGCCAGAACACGGGTACCTGCTTCCAACGTTGTGTTGGAATGGATGCACTCAATGCTCTGCACTCGGTGACCTATGAAGTTGACGAAAAGCATGGAACGGACTATCACGCTCGATTCAATCTCTTTGTCGCTGCCATGCAAGCGAGAAACTTCGTGATCGGCGGCGCGATGACAGACGTGAAAGGCGATCGAAGCCAACCGCCTCATGCGCAGGCCGACCCAGATCTTTTCGTTCACATCGTGAAACGGACCGATGACGGAATTTACATCAGCGGCGCCAAAGCTCATCAAACGGGATGTTTGAACTCGCATTGGTTGGTGGTCATGCCCACCATGCGGCTTGGACCAGAGGATAAAGACTATGCGATTGTCGGCGCCATTCCAGTCGACGCTGATGGGATTACGTATATCTACGGCCGTCAATCGTGCGACACGCGATCTATGGAAGGCGATATCGATGTCGGTAACGCCCAGTACAGCGGCCAAGAAGCGATGGTCATCTTGGAAAACGTTTTTATTCCATGGCGATACGTCTTCTTGGACGGAGAGTACGAATTTGCTTCGATGCTTGTCGATCGCTTCACCTGCTACCATCGAAGAAGTTACGTTTGCAAGAGCGGCGTAGGCGACGTGCTGATCGGCGCAGCGGCAACCATCGCGGACTATAACGGAGTTGAGAAGGCCTCACATATCAAAGACAAACTGGTCGAAATGACGCATCTCAACGAGACGATCTATGCCACTGGCATTGCCTCGTCGTATCAGGCTCAGCCGCTCAAATCCGGTGTCTACATAAACGATGACATGCTCGCCAATGTATGCAAACATCACGTGACCAAAATGCCGTACGAGATAGGTCGTTTGGCTCAAGATCTTGCGGGAGGATTGATGGTTACCATGCCGTCCCAGAAAGACTTGGAATCCGAGGTGACCGGACCACTGCTGAGGAAATACCTGAAGGGTCGTCCTGAAATCAGTACGGAGAATCGAGTGCGGATCCTTCGCTTGATTGAGAATATGACTCTGGGTCGCAACGCCGTTGGCTACCTTACCGAATCGATGCACGGCGCCGGTTCGCCTCAGGCACAACGCATTCAGATTTCGCGGCTAATGGAAATCGAGTTCAAAAAAAGACTAGCCAAGTTGCTGGCCGGCATCGACGACGATTCCAAAAGTGAGATTACCGAAAACTTGACCGGTTATTTTTCGCGAGTTTTCAGGACGGAGCGATGTATGCATGGAACAATACGCGATAGCGCTGATCTTTCACCTTAAGTACATATGATGATTTCACATTTTCGGTTCCCCAGAAAGCGTTTGTGCTCGCTGCTCATCGTGGCAGCAGTTTGGCCGCTATGCAGGAAGCTGATGGCGGAATGCCCGGAACCGGCATTGCGACCGGGTGTCCCTGGCGATGCGAAGTCCGATTCGGCAGGACGAGGGCAAATGTTTGAGGACATTGTTATCCCTGGCTTTACCGATGTTCCGGATGCGACGGCCGGCCTAGCAATCGCAGACTTCGATCACGATGGATTGAACGATGTCTTTTCGATCAACCGGAAAAAAGCCGTCGTTCAAGGTGGGCGGCCGACCTATCAATTACGGCTTTTTCTCAACGATGGCTGTTGGCGATGGAAACAACATACGCTCCAGATTACTGGCTCGAATTGGATGGCAGACAAGTTTGCGCCGGGCGCGCAAGTACCGAATCTGGCGGATTTCAACGGCGATGGCTTTCTCGATATCGTGATCACCAATTCGGGCCGTCAATCAGCCGGCACGATCTTTCTGCTATCGAAGGGAGCTTTCGATACTTTCGAAGATCGCTCACAAGATTTCGATATTCGCAACCTCGGCTCCTATTCGCGGCAATCTTCATTTGGCGATGTCAACGGTGACGGTTGGCTGGATGTCGCTATTGGTGCAGACAACATCGGCAATGCAGCTTACGGATATCCGACGCAGCGGCTTTATCTTTATCAACCGGGCGGCGAGAGCTTTGAGAGTGGAACCTTCAAGGATATTAGCGGTACGAGCCTCATTCCCGAATTTGGCGGCGATTTCAAAGGTGATCCTCGGTATGACAAGGCGGGTCCGCAGTTAACGCTGGTGGATCTAGACAATGATGGCGATCTAGATATGGTACAGGGCTATCACAGCGATATGCTTATGGGTAAATGGGACGATCCAAACTCATCAGGGATGTACGATCAAGGCATTTACGTCTGGCGCAATCTACTGAAAGAAACCGGAACGTTTGGTTACGAACGCATCATTGACAACGGACTCGCCGACTACGCGCGCATGCGTTACAACGCTTGGTTAGGAGAATACGAACCGGTGGTTCACGGGCTCGGCCTGCCCTATATTAATTTCGCCGATGTCAATAACGATGGCTTGCTGGACGCCATCGCCACTGGTGCTTCGGACCCGACGTGGCACGTTCATTCCGATCAGGTTGTCGGAGCTTTCTGGAAAAACCTGGGTGGCTTCCGCTTCAAGAAAGTGACAAGCGAGGTTGGACTAGACGCGTTGAACTGGAACTATGGCGAGTGGGAGAAGTTTTGGAGTGCGAAGCTGGACCCGCGTTCGCAGTACCTCACTGAAAATACCAGTCGATGGCGAATGAAGACCGGCTTTCAGAACTGGACGACCCAGCAGTTGCAGTTTTACGGTGGCGACATCGTCTTCGGCGATTACGACAACGACGGCTGGCAAGACTTTCTTTTCGTGGATCGTCACGAGTTGTCAGGTTCGTGGGGAACGATGCGAAATGTGTTGTTTATGAACAACGGCGACGGTACGTTTCGACCGGTCAAGACAGAAATCTCGGGCATTGATAATAATACCACTTCGGCCGAAGCGGCGGATCTGAACAACGACGGACTGCTCGACCTTGTTTATGTCGACACGCCGGAGAATGCGTCGGGGGCCGCAGCCGCTAAAGAGATTCCCAAAGATAAGCTCGCTCCGCACGTTTACTGGAATACCGGCGCGCATGGTGGGCGCGAGAATCATTGGATACGAATTCGTTTTTCAGGTATTTCAGATCACAAGCTCATTGGAGCGCAGGCGATTACCTATGAAGCAGGCACCCTCGAAGGTGATCAACCGAAGCTCGTCGGCATGCGCCGTATTAGCAGCAACCACAGTTATCGTTCGGGCGGAGCGCTCGATGCTCATTTTGGCCTCGGCAATCGCCCCAAGATTGATTTTAAAATCGTCTTGCTCAGCGGCCAAATGAAGCAGTTCAGCCATGTCGAGTCTGATCGCATTGTTGAAATTGATTGGGAGGCGTCAACCGTGAAGGAAGTAAAGAGACCGACGAACCAGTAAGGTGACGATGAAGTCTATTCGCTGCCAGCAGTTCCAAAAACTGATGTAGCTTTCAGTTGTCGTCCCGCCGGCGTAATGCCGACGGAAACGAAAGATTGCCTCGAGAGTTTTGTTAGATGGTTAGTAGTGATCAGCGAGAAATGTGAATAAAATCGCCGTTTGGCACCTAGCCATCGTTTTTTGCTATAGTTCAATCACCGCCTGTTCAAAGGCAATTGTTTCATGAAACCAGGACCCCACGCTATGAAAAATTTAGTTCTTTCGTTCCTTATCGCTTTGACAGTAGCAACACTTTCGGTCACTTCGGCCCAGGCCGCTGACACCAAGGCTTATGAGCTGCGCATCTACACGACCGAGCCCGGTAGATTCGACGCCCTTCTGGCCCGCTTTCGCGATCATACTTGCAAGCTCTTTGTGAAGCACGGCATGGAGAACATCGGCTACTGGGTACCAATTGAAAAAGAGCAGGGCGCGGAGAATACGCTGATCTACATCATCGCTCATCAGAGCCGCGAAGCCGCCAAGGCGAACTGGGCTGCTTTTGGAAAAGACCCCGAGTGGCAAGCGGTGTCCAAGAAGAGTCAGGAAGACGGCAAAATTTTGGCGAAGGCTCCCGAGTCGATCTTTATGGATTTAACGGACTTTTCGCCGGCTCTGAAGATCGGCGCAGGGAGCGCGGAACGAGTCTTCGAATTGCGGGATTACACCACGCCCGACGGCAAAGTTGCGGCGATCGATGACCGCTTTCGCGATCATACGATTAAACTTTTCGAAAAGCATGGTATGACGAACTTAGCCTACTGGCATCCTACCGATACCGAGAAGGGTGCTGGATCGCGACTGATCTATATGCTTGCGCATCCGAGCAAGGCAGCCGGTCTAGCTGCCTTCAAGGAATTCGGCGCCGATCCAGATTGGAAAGCTGCCTCCGCGGACTCTGTTAAAAAAGCCGGTGGACAGTTGACGATCAAAGGCGGTATCAAGTCGACCTATATGAAGGCAGTCGATTTTTCACCGATCAAGTAGCCGTTGGTGGCGGCAAATCATTGGCTGGTTTCAACCACAACGACGCATAGCTCCGAAGGAGCGACAGATCCTACGCCGGCGGTGCTAACCGCCGGTTCGCGTATCAACCACAGTTATGCATAGCTCCGGAGGAGCGACAGAATTCAGTTGGCCGCATCCTGATTGACAGGCAAACATTGCTTCGCTATGATTTACTGACCGGTCGGTAACGGACGTAGATTCTTGAGCGCAGAGTACAGATGAGAGCGACATTCTTCTTAGCGAAATTACGATACGCAATTCCGTGGGTACGGACTGGAATTTTTCTTTTAGGATGGATGTTGATCGCCATTGGGATCGCGGATGCGGGCGATGTGGCTGCACCGCAATTCAATGTCGCCCAGGCAGCCCTCGACAAGGACGGGGACGGCGCGTTGTCCAAATCGGAACTCGCGCCGATGCATGCTCGCTGGTTTAAAGAGGCTGATCTTGACGCCAGTGGCGGCTTGTCACCGGCCGAATTTCATGGCCTGCTTGCCTCGCTTCTTCCGCCACGGCTTCCTGAGGGGACCACTCCCGAACCTGCACCCAAGCTGTCTGCTGCATCGGGCACGCTGGCTTGGTCCGATATCGATGATTATGTCGAGGAGATGGTCCGAACTTTACCGCTTGAAGGAGCCAGCGTGGTCGTCTTGCGAAAGGATAAGGTCCTGCATGCCAAGTCCTTTGGTCTTTATGATCTGGAAACAGTTATTCCGATTGCCTCTGCAACCAAGTGGTTAAATGCTGCCCTGGTCATGACGGTCGTTGATGAAGGCAAGCTGGAGCTCGACAAACCGATCAGCGAATATCTCGATTGGGCGAGTGGACCGATGGGCGCGGCGACGTTGCGGCAGCTTCTCTCGCATACCGCAGGCTTCGCGACAAACCATCTCGCCGAGCAGCCGCGAGATTGGACCTTGGAGCAATCGGCTCGCGATGCTTTTGCAATGCCTCCGATCGGTGCGCCTAGTGAACAATTTCGCTACGGAGGAGCGGGCATGCAAGTCGCAGGTTATCTTGCAGAGAAAGCAACCGGCGTCCCGTATGCTCAACTCTTCAAAGAGCGGATCACGGGGCCGCTTGGCATGTCGAGAACCTACATCGGCTTCGCACAAAAACTTGAGACGCCCGAGTCCATCACCAATCCGATTGTTGCGGCCGGAGGCTACTCGACGGCCGCCGACTATTCTCGCTTTCTCGAGATGCTGGTGGGTGGCGGGACTTTCCGCGGTAAGACCATCCTCTCCAAAAAGGCGATCGCTGAAATGTTCAGGGACTATTCCGATCGGAAAGCGACGCTGGGGGCTCGCACCAATGTTGGCTCTCTGCTGGGCTATGGTCTCGGTGCTTGGTGCAACGAGATCGCCGATGATGGTGCCGGCACCGTGGTTCAGTCAGGGGGTGCCTTCGGGACCTCTCCGATCGTTGACGTGAAGAACGAAGTGGCGATTCTCCTGATGACGAAAGATCGGATGCCGCTCCTGCGCAACCATTGGAAGGAAGTGACCGATGCGATTACCGCCATTTTTGCAAAATAGCCAGATGTGGTTCGATGAAGCCATGCGAGATCGAGATCAGGATTAGGCAATGAATCAAGCAAGCAATTCTTTGAGGCCGCGACCGCTTGAGGGTATTCGTGTCGTTGAGTTGGCTACGATGGTCTTCGCGCCGTCGGCTTGTGCAGCGATGTCCGAATTTGGGGCCGAAGTGATCAAGGTCGAGCCGCCAGGGGGTGGTGACCCAAACCGTCGTTATCATCTTTTACCTGGAATGCCGATTTCCGATTTGCCCTACGTATTTCAGGTCGACAATCACAACAAGCAGAGTATCGCCCTCGACTTAAAATCCGACACGGGCTACGAGGCTTTTTGCAAGTTGATCGCCACCGCCGATGTGCTGGTCACCAACTATCGGCCAGCGGCTCTTGCCAAACTTCGACTGACTTATGCCGATATTTGCCGACTGAATGACCGACTGATCTACGCCCTCGCAACCGGCTACGGTGAAGAAGGCGATGCTCGCGATCAACCAGGATACGATTCGGTTTGCTACTGGGCGCAATCGGCGATCGAATCTCAAATCTTTCCAATCGATAGTTGGCTTGGTCCGATTCCCTTTGGGGCAGGCGACCATCCCAGTGGCACCGCTTTGTTCGGAGCCATCATGTTGGGGCTTTTCCAGCGGCAGAAGACTGGCACAGGCATCAAAGTCTCGACATCCTTGTTGGCCAATGGCGCGTGGGCGAATGCGGTCATGCTGCAAGCCCAACTCTGCAACGCTCAGTTCGGAGAAAAACGTCGACGCGAGGATTCGTACAATTTTACCTACATCCATTACAAGACCCGCGACCATCGAGTCCTCAAATTGAGTATTGTCGATCTTCGCAAAGATTGGGCGCCTTTCTGTCGCGCCTTGAATCGCGAGAGCATGATCGATGATCCGCGTTTCGCTGAACTCGATCAGCGCAGTCAAAACATGAAACTTCTTATTCGTTTGCTCGATGAAGCCTTTATCGAGCATGACATGAGCTATTGGGTCACCCGACTAATTCAGTTCGACATCCCATTCGCTGTCTTACCAACTTACCAAGAGGCCGCCGAGGATCCGCAAAAGCTCGCGAACAAGATAGTCGTACCGCTCGAGCACGATAAGTTCGGTTCGATACATACGATTAGCGGCCCGATCACGGTCGATGGCGTTGAAAAAGCCTGCCACACTCCCGCCCCAGAACTGGGACAACATACGCGTGCCGTATTGGAAGGATTAGGCTACGGCCAAGAGGCGATCGAAAGAATGCTTGCCGCCGGCACGGCATCGCAATACGGTGAAGTATGAGTTTCCCGGTTTGAGCTGTGCGGAATTTTATTTTACTCGTTACTAGGCTCCTGCCTGGTAACGCACTGCCTTAGAAGCTCCGCCTGGGCTGCGCGGAATGCAACTTTTTTTGTTGAAATCAGTCGTGTATCGTAATGCTTTTTTGTTCCGATTTAGTCCCGGAGGGACGGCAGATGAAATGCCGAGGGTGACAACCCTCGGTATGAAAACTCATGGGAACCAGCGAAGATACTATGGATACTCGTCTAGAACTTCATTCAGGAGTTGCGTTGCCTTTCCATCCCTCTTTCAATAAACGTTGCAATTCGGAGACGGTCGCGACATGTTTTGGGTCTTGGGCAAGGTTATTATACTCGCGAGGATCCGCTTGATGATCGTACAGTTCGGCCGTGCGTTCATCGCCCCACTCGGTGTAGCGGTATCGTTCGGTGGTGAGAGAACGGCCAGCCACAGACGTGTTTGAAGCTGAACGGTGAAAAACAAGCGTGAAGGCCGCCTTCTTCCAGGAACGGTTTGGGTCATCTAGAAGCGGCGCTAAACTCGTCCCTTCCAAACCTTCAGGCTTTTCCAGTCCGCACAAATCGCACAATGTCGGGTACAGATCCACCAACTCGGCCATCCGCGGACACGCAGCTCCCATCGTTCGAGATGGTGCCGAGATAATCAGCGGTACATGGGTGGATTCATCGAACAGATGCATTTTTCTCCACAAACCGCCATGCTCACCGAGCATGAATCCGTGGTCGCTAAGAAAGATCACGACCGTCCGGTCGTTCAGTTTCAACCGATCCAATGCGTCGAGTACCACTCCAACTTGCGCATCCATGAAAGAAGTGCAAGCAAGGTATGCTGCAACGCCTTTGCGGTTGTCTTCGTCCGTCATTTTGGCATCGACCGCGACTCGCTGAAAGGCAATTGTTGGCGCTCGTTGAATGTGATCGATTGGCTCTTGGGGCATTTGGATTGTTTCGGGAGGGTACATGTCGAAATATTTTTTCGGACAAACGAATGGCTCATGTGGCCGATAGAAGCCGGCTGCGATGAAGAACGTCTTATCCTTGTTTTGCTCGAGCATTTCAACGACGCGGCGGGCTGTTGTGCCATCCGGTTCTGCCGCGTCGGTTCGATCGGTTGCCTTGCCCTCGATACGATAGGCGCCTGGCTTACCGGGACTGATGCGATCATCGACATACGCCTGGCGATGTAAATCCTCACCATGAGGTCCACGTGGATCCTCAGAAATATCCCACTGGACAGCATCTTCAAACGTGTTGTGAGCGATCTTGCCTACTCGGGCCGTGAAGTATCCATGTGCGCGAAAGTGTTCTGGAAAAAACACCACATTCGACCCGAGTGTGGTACGTGGTGGTGTATCATTGGCGTAGATCCGTGTGGCTGAAGGCCGGCGACCGCTAAGAAACGAAGTCCTTGACGGATTGCAAAGTGGGTATTGACAATAAGCCTTCTCGAATCGCACTCCCCGTACCGCGAGCTTGTCGATGTTTGGTGTCTTCGCGACTAGGTCGCCATGGCAACCGACGCGTGTATTTAGGTCGTCAGAAACAATCAACAAGACGTTCAATTTGCTGGCTGGGTCGGCCTGAACGTTTCTGGCAAGGAACATCCCCATGGTCCCAAGCCAAGCAATAGTCCAAAGCAATACAGGGGCTTTTCGCATACTTGAGTCTCTCCTTCAGGAAGCTACCGATTACCTTGACAATCCAAACAGCGACTACTAAGCTTACTGACCGATCGGTAGATTTGCTAGCCCCTTAAAAAAGAATTGAAATGACGGCATGTTAGTACAACAACGCAAGGAGTTGCCCGGACCGACCACCGACCTTGAACTAGCTAAACAGCAATTACTTGAGTTCGGCTATTGCGTGATCGAGAACGCTCTATCGCCGAGTGAAGTCAAGGCCCTCAAGGATCGACTCACGGATCAAGCGGCTGGTGAACGGGAACGCGGTCGTGCCTATTTGGACGGTGGCAAAGCCTCCATGAATCAACGCGTTTGGATGTTGGTGAACAAGGGGAAAATCTTTCGCGACCTGATGTTGCATCCCCTCGTCGACTCGATGATGGGTGACCTTCTCGGTCCGAAAGCCCTCCTGTCGAGCCTGACCGCCAATATCGCGGGGCCCGGCGGCGAAGCGATGTTTCTGCACCAGGATCAGGGCTATGTAGGCTTTTGGACACCCGTGCCGCTCGTCGCGAATATGGCCTGGATGCTCGATGATTTTACATCCGAAAATGGTGGCACGCGCCTAATACCGGGCAGCCATCTCGACGCCTCATATATCTTGCCTACAAGTTCATCGCAAAGCCTTCCTCCAGGTACTCGAATTCCGACCCAAGACGATACGATCGCTGCTGAAGGGAAAGCTGGTAGTGTGCTTTGTTTCGACGGCCGACTTTGGCATGGGACCGGGGCAAATACGACCGAATCGGATCTGCGACGCGGGCTGTTGAGCTATCATTGCCGACCATTCATTCGCCAGCAAGAGAATTTCTTACGAGGTCTGAGACCGGAGATTCTCCAAAGTGAACGACCCGCCCTTCTCAAACGACTTGGCTTTGCAATGTGGGGTGGGCTTGGACGCATCGAAAGCCCCTTTGAAAAGGGCTTTGTTCAAGACGGACCCGCTCTGATGGGACCACTTTGCGCTGACGGAACACCTATCCCCGATACTGATCAGGGCAAATCAGTTTTACAAGCTGGGCAATTTCCCTAAAAGCGGGATGGCGCGAGCGGGCTGTTGGTTTAATCGTACGACGGACTTCTAGTCCGTCGAAAATGCCGATGACGGACTGGGAAGTCCGTCATAAATCCCGTATCGATGGAAACTTCATTAAATCAACAAGCCGCTCGCGCCGCTACCACGTGCGCAATTTGGAAAACCGCGTTGCCCTGAGATACTGATGTCCAATCTTGACAAACCGCACTCGTACCAGTAGACTTACCGATCGGTCGGTATCCACATCTCCAGGACAAAAGAGTTGAGGCGGGCTGGCTGATTGCGAAACTTTGGGTTCATCTTCAGGGTTGTATTCATCGTTGGATTTTGTCGCCTTGGGGGGCTGCATGGGGACACAGGCCATTTCAATTTCCGAAGAAACAAAGGCTGCCTTTTTGCCGTTGGATGGCGATTCATTTTTTGCAACAACGGGATCGCCGACAGGCAAAGACCTTGGGGACACCCACAAATTGCTTTTCGGACAATTCCATGGAATCGAATTGACGACAATCGCCTCTGATTGCGCGTGTCCCCATGGTTTACCATGGTTAAAGGTTTTATGGGATGTTGCAGCAGATAGGTTTTGACGAATATCCGCCGCGATTGGCATGAATGTGGAGGATAATTTTCAGCAAGGCCGCAGAATGTGGGTTCGATTGCACGAGAAAGGTTCGAAGCTCCATGTTGTGCCAGCCCATCACAATGCCCACGCCTATATTCTGGCCGCAGGTATCGAAGCCGACAAGAAATTGCCCTTGTTTCGATCCATCGGCAGTGATAAACGCCTATCAATAAACCGCATATCGCGGACCGACGTGCTGCGGATGATCCAACGGCGAGCCGTCGCCGCCGGTTTATCGCGTAAGATTGGCTGCTACACATGGCGAGCCACTGGCATCACCGCCTATCTGCAAAATGGAGGCTCATTGGAGCACGCCATGCGAATCGCCTGCCCCGAATCGGCTCATGGATTGACGCTTACCAAATGGTTGGACCATACGCGGACGCGGAATCGACCGTTTAGAAAGTATCGTTCGCAAGCCATAAAAGAGCTGCGTCCCCATTCTTGTTCCCGTTGCATCCAGTACAAACCTCGAATAGAGCTGCGATCTGTAGTCTCCGCCCTTTCTAGACAACGTTGCTATGCCATTCTTCCTCGAAGAGACGATTGAAGTTGGAGGGCCAAGGCTTTCAATTCGTCGATCGATTTCGAGCGAAGGTCATCGATATTCGATTCTGCCAATCCGAGAACTGCTTGCAACGTCCCGATGGTTCCGATCATTGAACCTTTTTCGAAGCCTTCCTCGCGGCCTTCCTCGCGGGCTTCCTCGCGGGCTCCGTTCATGAGCCATAGGTGGTCTCGGGCGGCTTTTTCGCGTGTGTCGTACATTTGTTTGTCCTCGGTTTTCAAAGCTATTGTCTGGATCGACTGGATTGCTTGTTGGAACGCTACTTCAGGGAAAAGCCTTCGCAATTGGACAACGTCGTAATTTTGGGCATGTCGAAGGAGAAAGATCCATCGCTCGACTGGTGTCGCACTGGCCAATTGCTTCTCCGTTAAAGTATACTTCGGCAATTCGAGCAAGTGAATCTCAAGAGTCTTTTCTAGGATTCGAGCATTTTCCGTGTCGACCAGCCGTCACCGACAACTGCATCTCGATATTGAAGACAGATCCTGCCACGTCCGTCGCTTTGACGTCGAGAATCGAAAGCTTGTCATCGTGAAAGTCTTGGTAGTTGAATGGATTCTCAATCGCGGCATCGGCGATCGGTAACGGGAGCTCCAAAATCGCATTGAGCAAGCTGATCAAGGCCAGCCGATTATTCGGATCGCCAAACGTCTTCTTAAAAGCAAAATCTACGGTCGGACGTATTCCAAGTGGCATGCTCTGGCGATTCCGATAAGGTTACCAAGATTAAGATCGATTGAACCAGCAAGAATTGTAACATCTCAGTTGATCCAATCGAAATCGCCCTACAAAGGAAGCCATTCCCACTTGAAACCCCGGCAGTATCTTCTCACCACTAGCAAAATGTAGGCTGAGTCGTAAGCCTTCTGCCATATCCCGAAGGGATTCCAAGCCATTAGCCGGTGGTTGCTGCGAAGCAGCGCACCATCGGAAGCAATGGACATGATCTTTCATCTTCATCGAGCTTCTCGTTCATGCTTCACTCGCCATGCGTGCGGCGGAGTTTGTCGAGTTACTGACGAACCTCTTCGACTTCGAAAATTTGCAATTGCGTCAGCGCAAGCAAAAGCGTCGCCACGGACGACAGCCTGAACCCGTCCGCCGATTTCCCGTCAAGTACGAACACTATTTCGGCCCAGTGTAGAACAATTGTCTCAATTGTTCCTGAATCGCCTACCAACATCGAACAAACGTCTCCAATCCTCCCCACATCGCGAATCATGCAACCGATTCTCGCAGTTCATCATTCCCTAGACCATCGTCCCCAATCCGGTCCGCCCTACCAATCGTCGATCGGTTTCTCGCAGTTCAATGAACAATTGGGACAATTGTTCTACAATGGGTTGCCGATCAGTTCTACCGCTTCGTCGCAAAGTGATCTTTCATGTTCAGCGAGCTTCTCGATCATCGCTTTCCGTCAAGTTCGTTCGACTGAAAGCCAATTAGCATCACGTCTTCCGTCGAGTTTACTCGGCGGAGACACATCTGCCAGCTACATCGCGTCGCATGGAACGAAATCGCTCTCCGTCGGATTCATCCGGCGGAAAGCTCGCGAGTGCAGCAGCTTGGGGACACCCACAAACTGTCTATTAGAAGATTTTATGGATTCGAATTGACTATAACGGCCTCCGATTGCGCGTGTCCCCATGGTCTCTCCTTGCGTTTTCACGGTCTGCCACTGGCTGAAGTCGCCGATGCCGAGCTGGCCGTCGAGCCGCTCTGGGACGACCTATGGGAACAGCAGTTGGTCGCACAAGCTCTTCAGATCGTTCGCGAAGAAAACGCCGACACGCCAGCCTTCCGAGCCTTCGAGCAATACGTCCTCCTCGACCGCCAGGCCGACATCGTGGCCAATGAGCTGTCCATATCCGTCAACTCCGTCCATCAAGCCAAGTCCCGCATCACAAAACAACTCCGCGAAATCGTCCAGCAACTACGCAAAGAAGCCGGCGAGTAGAGTAGAACAATTGTCCCAATTGTTCCCATTAAGAGTAGAACAATTGTCCCAATTGTTCAAAGCAGCAGGAACACCTCCCGAGTAATCGTCTCCA